>Ga0209166_10001362_pt1 | contig 20664 bp, 13 predicted proteins | sample Coa_R1_3_FD_187151 | JGI IMG/M metagenome (GOLD analysis project Ga0209166, IMG submission 187151) | Surface soil microbial communities from Centralia Pennsylvania, which are recovering from an underground coalmine fire - Coalmine... | ecosystem: Environmental > Terrestrial > Soil >... | reverse complement strand
CGGCATTACTCATGCCCGTGATGAGGTCCACAAAGAAGCCATCGCGGTGCGCTTTGAACAGCCAGACTGGGTCGCAGGTTTCGCAACGGAACCCTTCTTCGTTCAGATGATGTAAAGCAACGATAGCGTTTTCCGCCGTCAGGAACAGGTCGAGGTCTTTAGTATCGCGATGAATGCCGGTATGCTGCTGCAGAGCGAAGGCGCCGGCGACGACATAAGGTACGTTCTTTTCGCCCAGCAGGCCCAGGATTTCGCGAAAAAGATGTTCCTGTTCCGCCGGAAGCGGCACAGGTTGCGAGGAGGTTTCGGATACGATGACGCATTGACGTTCGGCCATGAGGTGCCTTCGCTGCGAATTTTCGTGCGCCGGAGACATTCCGTCCCGGGATTACTTCGTTCCGTTCTGTCGTGCTTGCTTGCACTGGAGCAACCTTCGCGCTTCGCTTTCGAACTGCTGCGCGAGTAATGCACCTCCGACGCTAGCCGTCTAATGGTTGAGCAGTCCATCCGGTATTGCCTGTAAGTACGTGAACTCCGATGAATTAGGGGCAGATTTGCTCTAGTAAGCCCAGAAAGGGCCCGAACCAGCCGGAGTGTTGCGGGACTCGATGGCCGTAAACACATTGCGTCCGAAAAAGAAAGGCAGGCCCCAGTCGAAGGTCCCGGCATTCGGGCCGCCCAGGGTCGAGAAGACAAAAACCCCACGCTGCGAAAAAAGAGTGTCGGCATTAGCCACGGTGAAATTGATGCTGGTGTCGGTGCTTGAGGCTGAGGTGGTTGCAGAAAGGTTCGCGGTCGAACCCGGACAATAGAATCCAGAATTATCTCCACACTGGGTTAGGCCGGTGGTAGCGGAATCAAGGAAGAACAATGCGTTCGATCCGCTGTCCACAAAAGCGGGGTAGGTCTTCCCTTTGAATGTGGTACTGAATTCTCCAGTCGAGTTCAGCGGGAAAATCGCCGCACTGCCCAGTGCATTGTTCGATTGCGTGCCGATTCCGAAGACCATGGATCCGGTCAAACTAGCCGCCGACCCGGAAAGCGCAGGTAATTCGATGATGACGCCATTGTTGTCGGTAGCGAACAGTGCGACCGGATTCTGCACCTGTTGGGTAAGAGGTTCGGCGATAACCTGGCACGATCCGGATCCGCACCCGTAATACAGCCCGGGGTTTCCGGAACCGGTCTGTGCGCAGGCGGGCCCGCAGTCCTGTGCGTAGGGGCCGACGCCTAGAATGCCATTCGCACCAAGGGTCTGCAAGGTGTCGTCGGCAGGAACGCCGCTGTTTGCACAGGAAGACGGAACCGAAGAAAACGTGGGATCGATCACCTGTACGGGAACGTTGCTGGCATTTTCACCGGAAATTGTGAGGTCCACGGATTTAACCGGTCCCCACGTGAATCCGCTGACGAAAGGAGCGCATTCTCCAACAGTATTTCCGTTCGACGCACTCTGAGTAGGAAGGGGCAACGTCAGGGCTCCCCCGCCGGCCGAGGAAAGAAGCCTCAAGCCGTAGGAGCCCGTATCGACCAGAACACCGGAGATGGTCTGGCAATTCGAACTCCCCGGAACGCAAACGGTCACGCTGGTAAAAACGCCATTTGCATAGTTGTTGGCGGGCCCGGAATTCACCACAATCGATTGCACATTGCTGCCGGAGCCTGAGTCGCCTTTCGAAGAGTTATTATGGCTGCTCCCACCCCCGCAACTCACCACGACTGCGCACAACATCAGCAGGACGGCGCGCGACAAACACCCTGAACCAAGAGGCATCAATGGATCTCCTCGGCGCGTACACCACCAGGCAGTTGATCCGGAAGATAAGCGCGTCCTACAAAAGACCTCATGTGACCGCCGAGCTCCACTACCAGGCCCGGCAGTCGCACCACCATGGGGCCATGCCCTGCACCTCGGCGTGGTGACTGCAAGGCCCGTTGAAACTCCTCAAAGTGGGTGCCCAGCAACTGTTGGAGGTCTGGGGCCCAAGGTCCTTTCCAACCTACAGCAAATACCTTTCCCGAAGGCGAAACGTACTCGCGTACAACTGTGCCTTTTGCCGCGTGTAACTCGTGCAGGGTGTACGCAGTTGTTTGCGAGACGTTCAGCGTTGCGTTGATACGGGCCCGATCCTGCTGCACAGAAGATACGTCGCCCCCGAGTGACGCAAAGCAGGGCACGGCAAAGATCGTTGCTACGCATAAACGGAGAAAGGCCTGACGGATTTTTTTGTGCTCTTTCACTCCAGTCTCGCTCGTGTTTAGAGCTTGCGTCGTAGGAGAGGGTTGTCATGAAGGCTAGGTTAGCGATGGTAAGTGCTTCCCATACTCTCCCCGCGAAAGTACAAGGTTTCCCCTAATGACATGGCTGCACACCGCGGATACGCTCGAAAAGCGACCACTATCTGACGCGTTCGTGCGGTGGACCGTGAGTTGGGCAACTCTTTTAATAGGGTGCCAGTTTGAAAACACCTGCAATCATCAAATTGAGAGGATCAAGAGAATGAAACTGAGCAAGATAGTCGGGTCAATCCTGAAAACTGCCGTTTACATCATGGACCAGACGGCCGAGCAAGTAGATCGGGCGTCCAACCGAGCGTCTGAGATGGCGGAAGACGCCAAAAATGCGATCTATCACGAGGATCACACGGTCCGTAATTTGGTCAGCTTCGCAGTCGGAATCGGCGTGGGCGTGGGTGTTGGAATCCTGCTCGCTCCAAGCAGCGGCACAGAACTGCGGAATACGATCAGCGACAAGGTGCACGATATCAGCAATAAGGTCCGAGGTCATGGCGAGACGCAGCCGACAGGCACTGAGACGCGCTAGTCGACGATAAAACATGCCCACCCCCAACGAGGGTGGGCCCTGCCTTATTTCACTTCGAAGTTGTAGGTTCCGGAACCGATTCGCACGACAGCGGCTCCATTCTCCGCCTGTGCATGTGCCGGCTTGCCGCCTTCGGTCACATGAGCGCCTTGGATCGCTGGCAGGACAACAGTCGCCGACGTATTCGCTGGAATTGTCACGCTGAGTGAAAAAGGTCCGGACGCGGTTCCTTTCCAATCGCTGACAATCTTGCCATACACAGAGTCGTACTCTGCACGGGCTGCCGGCATGCTCGCATCCAGATGCGGGTGCACAACAATCTCTTTGAAGCCCGGAGCATTTGTCGTCGTATCAATTCCTGCTGCATAGCGATACACCCAGGCGATGACCGATCCGAATGCGTAGTGGTTGTAAGAATTCATCGCAGGGTCGCCGGTGTCGCCATTCCAGCGCTCCCACCATGTGGTTGCGCCTTTGGAAAGCATATAGCCCCACGACGGATATGTTTCATTCAACAGAAGTCGGTACGCTACATCAGATCGGCCGTGATCGGCGAGTGTGAACAGCAAAAATGGCGTACCCAGGAATCCGGTCGAGAGATGCCAATTGTGAGCCTCGATATCTTGGACCAGTTTCTGAACCAGGACCGGTTCGAGATTTTCCGGCGCCATCTTCGTATAAAGCGCGACCACGTACGAGGTCTGGGTTCCGGTGCCAACCGTTCCATCGGACTGAATATAGGTCTTCTGAAACGCTGAGCGAATGTTCTGCACCAGATCTTCATACTTCTTCGCATCTGCTTCATTGCCCACAGCATGTGCCATCTGCGACATCATGTTCGCGATCAGCGCCCAATAGGAAGTTGCCAGCAAATCCTTATTCGTGTTGGGATCGGGTGCCAGCCAGTCGGCGAAGTTCGGTCCCACTCCGTTCTTGCGGATGTAGTCAGGATTACGGCTCTGAATAAATTCCATCCAGCGCTGCATCGCGTCCCAGTTTTTTTCGATCACAGACTTGTCGCCGTATTGCAGCCAGGTAGTCCAGGGTACGATCACGCCGGCATCGCCCCATCCGGGAGCACCGACCATACCTTCGTTCCAGGCGTCGGTTCCGGCTGTTTCCCCTCCGCCGAACGGGAGCGTGTTCGGAGAAACGTTGGTAAACGCTCCCTGACTGGTTTGAGCGTCCACGATGTCCTGGATGAATTTCTGTGAGAAGGCAGCGACATCGAAATTGTAAGTTCCTGTCCGCCAGAAAACCCCGGCATCGCCCATCCAGCCGAGACGTTCATCGCGCTGGGGGCAGTCGGTTGGAATACTGACGAAATTTCCTCGCTGACCCCACAGTCCGATCTGCCACATACGGTTCACGAGATCGCTCGCGGTCGTAAGCCGGGCCGCAGGCTCACCGCTGACACTGCTGACGACATCCCCGGTAATCGCCTCAAGAGGCGGCGCACCCGGATACCCAGTCACCTCCACATAGCGGAATCCATGAAAGGTGAAATTGGGCTCGTAAGTTTCTTCGACCCCACCCTTGAGAATGTAAGTATCGGTGGCATCGGCATTACGCAGATTGGCCGTGTAGATGGAGCCGTCCGGATTTAGAATCTCGGCAAACCGCAAGCGGACCTTCATGCCGGTAGTTCCCTTCACCTTCAGCGTCACCCATCCCACCATGTTCTGGCCCATGTCGAAGATGTAGGCGCCATTCCCAATGGGACTCATCCGTTTAGGCCGCAAGGTTTGGGTTACGCGCGTCGGCACATCGATTTGGCTGGAAACGGCCATCGATGGAGTTTCTGCAATCGCCGCGGAACTCCAAGTCGAATCGTCAAAACTTGCATCCTGCCAACCCATCTTTTCCTGGCGCGCGTCGTAGGTCTCGCCTCCATAGATCTCCGATTCAACAATCGGTGAGGGCGATGCTCTCCACGAATCATCGGTTACCACGACATCCTGGCTGCCATCGATGTAATTGAGTTCCAGTTGTGCCTCGAAGCGAGGGGGCGGCGCAAAAAAGTGCATGCCAACCCAGGTGAGAGGGCTCCCGTACCATCCATCCCCGAGCAGAGCGCTGATTTGGTTCTTTCCGTTTTTCAGCAAACTGGTGACATCGTAGGTCTGATAAAGAACACGCTTGTGGTAATCCGTGAAGTCTGGCGTGAGCACGTCGTCGCTTACCCGCTGGCCATTCAAGAACGCACGATAGCTCCCGAGTGCGGTTATATAAAGACGGGCACTGGCTACTTCTTTCGAGATCGTGAGCGAGCGCCGGAAGCAGGCCGCCGGTTGCGGCAAGGGCCCTGGATCGCCCAGCCGCCGGTCTCCCAAAGCCATGACGACGTTTGCCACTTCCCAAGCGCCATTGTTAGCGGACTCTTGCCAAGTTTCGCCGGAAGGGAAACGTAATATTGATCCGTTTGGTCGCGTGATTTTAACGAGTGCTGCCAGCGCAGCCTTCGTAGTTTTCGCTCCCGCACCTGGACCCCACTGCGGCACATCGGGCGCGCTCACGGCAATCTCGACCAGGTTTGGACCAACCTTCAATTCGTCACCAATATCCCGGCGATCGAAGGCTCCCCACTCGTGCTTGTTTCCAACCTCGCGGCCATTCACCTTGGCCGCATAGTTGCCCCGCACAGCGATGAAAAGCGACGCCTGGCGCGGCTTGTCCGGAACCATCACACTCGTGCGGAAAGTTACTGTTGTTTTGGGGACTGCGGCGAGCGCATCTTGACCTCTGGCCCATATCCATTGGATATCCTTGCGATCGGCAGCATCTTCCGGATTCTTCCAGGTGATCCACTTCGCCTTCCAGTCCTCCCGACGGAGCAGCCCCATCTCCCACCACGCCTGTTCGTCGGACTCAGAAGCGTGCCCTGCGCTATCCCACACTCGAACTTTCCAGTAATACCGCCTGCGCGATTCCAGGGCCGGTCCTTTATAAGCAATTCCAACCGACTCGTCCGAACTGGTCTTTCCACTGTCCCAAACATCTGCCTGCCCCGACTGCAGGTGTTCCTTGCTGCTCGCAACCAAGACTTCATATGCGGCTTGTTTCCAGTTTCGCTCCGTGCTGTCGCTCTGCCAGGAGAGGTGGGGTTCGGCAATGTCGATGCCCAGCGGATTTTCGAGATACTCACAGCGCAGGTGAACAGGCGTTGCCGAAGCGGTAAGCGCGACGCAGAACAGCATGAGAACTATCTTTAAGAGTCGATCAAGGTTCACGCCATTCCTCCTCGCAACAGTCAGGCCGCCGGCACAGCCGGTTTGGCAGGGATCACCGTCTTAGAAAATCACCGGGAGTCGACACTCTCCACAACTGCCCGGCTGACATTTCCGGTGCGCCTACTGAATCGTCACCTTCGCACTCAACGGCAGGTCGCGCGACGAACCTCCAACCAACAGATCGCGAGGGCCCGTGGGCTTGATCCATTTATTTTCGGCTGACGACCAACTCTCCAGTCGTCTCTTCGGAATATGCAGGCTCACAGTCTGCGATTGCCCCGCATCCAGATGGACGCGATCAAAAACCGCCAGCGAGTGCACGGCAAAATCCACATCCTTCGGCCGCCGCGTCGGCGCGCCCAGATAAACCTGCGGAACTTCATCACCGGCGACGCCGCCCGTGTTGCGCAGTTCGAAGTTCACATCGAGACCGCCGTCTTTACCAGGAGCAACTTTCAATCCTGAATAAGCGAACGTGGTGTACGACATCCCAAAGCCAAAGGGAAACAAGGGGGCGATCTTCTGCTTATCGAACCAACGGTAGCCAACATGCACGCCTTCGCTGAACGTCGTCTTTTTGTCGATACCCTTCGCAGACCGCTCCGGATGTGCCGGATCGGTCGCGGGGTAATCTTGCAATCGCTTTGCCCACGTAAAGGGCAAGCGCCCTGCGGGGTTCGTTTTGCCCAGCAGGATGTTTGCGGTCGCCCATCCTCCTTCGTCCCCTGGCCACCACATCTGCAGCACCGCTTTCACGCGCTCCAGCCAGGGCATCGCGACCGGCTGACTCACATTGAGCACCACAATCGTGTTGGGATTCACGCTGGCGACTTCCTCTATCAGCTTGTCTTGCTCTCCAGGCAGAGCAAAGTCCGGCCGGCCCCGAGTCCATACGAACACGACAGCCGCATTCGCAGCCTTAGCGGCGGCAACCGCCGCCTCATGATCCGCTTTCCTCTGCTCCGGCGTCCTCCACGCCAGCCGGATCTGCTCGGGCTCGTTCGATGTGTCTCCTTCCACCTGAACCTTCAACGAATGTGCACCCGCTGTGAGGTCCACGACCACTCGAAGATTGTCCAGGCCGTCGGTTGTGGGCATCAGACCATCTTTGCCACCGAGCACGGTATCTCCGTGAACGCCGCCGCGCATCCCATTCGCGCCCGCAACGCGCTTGCCATCGATACTGACTTTGCCGGCAGCGCTGAGCAGTTGCAGATTGATCCAATACGATCCTGCGGCCGGCACCGTCAGTGTGCCGGACCAACTCATTTCCGCGTTGGCGGGCAGCGCGGTACCACTCTTCTTGGTGAAGTCGATGATGGAATCGACTTGGGTTGCTCCCGATTTCTCGGTGCGCTGCAGGCCCGGCTGTAGGTCATGAGAAAGGGCCTCAGCCGGAATTGGGGCGCCGGTCATATCGTCATCAACGGCCAACGTAATCTTCGCATCGGGCGCGAACTTCTTCAGCGCCTCAAAAGGACCAACCTGCCTCCACGGAAAGCCGATGGACCTCTCGCCAGCCGTCCCAATCGCGACCACTTGTCCCGCTCCGGGTCCGATCATTGCCAATGAAGCGAGTTCCGCGGCTTTCAGAGGCAGAACGCCTCCCTCGTTTTTCAGCAGCACCGCCGCATCTTCCGCGGTCTTCTGGATAATGCGTGCATTCTCCTCTGTCGCGTGCGGATGAATCTGGTGATCGGGGGGATGATCGAGATATCCGAACTTGTCCATCTCGTACAAAACGTGCCCGGCCGCTCTCGTAATGGTCTCCTGCTTCAATTCGCCCGACTGGAGCAAATTCCAGAAATTCACTCGCGGGTCTTTTCCAAACCCCATATCCCCGAAATCAGGAAGTTGCGGCTTCGGCTCTTCCGGCAAGGTGGTGAAGAACCCCTCGAACATCGACATGTCCGGCATGCCAGTTGGCGGAGGCTGCGGCTTTTCCGTCGTGAAAAATGAAAAGAAAAAGCCGCTCATGGGACTGTCTTTCGGCCCCGGTCCCGGCATCTCCATATCAAGGCCGTTGTTGATGAACGACGGCGCGTGCGTGGCGCCCCAGTCGCTCGTGACGAATCCTTTAAAGCCCAACTCATTGCGCAGAATTCCAATCAAGCTGTCGCGATTGCCGCAGGCATAGGTACCGTTGAGCTTGTTGTAAGAACACATGATCGATGACACGCCCGCATTAACCGCGTCGACGAACGGAGCGACATAGATCTCTCGCAGCGTTTGCGGATCCACAAACACATTGCTCCCATCGGTGTCATAGGCCACGTAATGCTTCGCCTGGGCCATGACGCCTTGACCCTGAACCCCGCGAATCAATCCAGCACCCATCGCGCCCGTCAGGACCGGATCTTCGCCGTACGTGTTGTATCCGCGCTCAAAGGTGATGTCGCGATCGATGTTGATGAATGGCTCGAGCACCACGTCGATGCCCAATGACTTCGCCTCGCGTCCGATGACAATGCCGTTATCTTCCGCATCCTTAAGGCTGAACGTCGCGGCCAATCCCATGGTCGCCGTCTCAGCCTGCGATAGGTGCCGCGTGAGCACGCCCGGAGGCCCGTCCGACATGCGAATTGCCGGGACGCCGAGGCGAGGCACTCCAGGAAGATATCCAGCCTGCCCCTGATTGGTAGCCGGATCCTCCGATGCCCCACGGATCAGTCCCATCTTCTCCTCGAGCGTCATTTGACTCAGAAGCTTGTCCACTCGAGCATCTCCGGTCACGACAGGGATATCACTCTGGGCTGTGAGGTTTGTAAGAGCAAGCAGAACGATCAAGAGAAAGGCGGCTTTGCAGAAAATGTTCGAATGAAAATGCTGCCCGGTATTTCGGATCATCTTAAGACCCCTGTCCGTTCCCGACGCTGTGGCTCTGGGTTCGAACAAACACACGCTCTCGCCCCGCCATTCACCGCCTCAAACGACGAGCAATCGGGAGAATACTAACAGGAGATTTCCCTTCGCGAAATCTCAGCGGCCTGATCTTCTGCTAAAATGCCTGCCCGTGAACCGACGAACTCTGCTCCAAGCAATTCCCGCCGCCACATTATCTGTGCCAACCATCTGGGCAGTCGCTCGGGCCGGAGCCGCACAGGGATCGGGCGGAGTCTTTGAACTCCGCGTCTACCATGCCGCGCCCGGAAAATTGCCGGACCTTCTCACGCGCTTCCGAGATCACACCATCAAGATTTTCGAGCAACACGGAATGGAAAGCGTGGCCTACTGGACTCCTCTCGACGAACCGGAGAAGAGCAACACTCTGATCTATATCCTTCGCCATCCCAGCCGCGAGGCCGCCGACGCCAACTGGAAATCCTTCCGCGAGGACCCCAACTGGCAAAGCGTTCGCGACAAGTCCGAAGCCAACGGCAAGCTCGTCGAAAAAGTGGATTCGACCTTCATGGCCCTCACCGACTTCTCCCCGGCGCTTTCCGCCAAAAAGTAAATGACGCAGGACGAAACCGGTTCCAATGACTTTGCGCCACACACGCGCTTGAATTACAAAAAGGAGGACAGCGTGGAGTTCGTCATGTTTGAAGACGTCGATGGCATGGAAGTGTTCGTCAACCCCGACAAGGTGATCTGGATCCGCGAATATCCCAACCACACCACCGTCATCAGCTGCGGACACGACGATAAATTTACGGTTCGCCTTGCGCCCGCTCTTGCCGTTGCGGCACTAGGCAAGAAAATTCGCTGAACCTGCCGACGTGGCGAGTCCAGGCGGAGAACGAATTGTCGGCGCGTGCCATTTCCGCCGGCCCAGAGCGCCGAAAAGCGTCACAGGTGCCCAGCGCAGCCAAAATCCGTTACTGGGTCACGGTGAATACTCCCGAGCTCGTGGCCGTGCCTCCGGGCGTCGTGATTTGGATCTTGCCAGTCTGTGCTCCAGTTGGCACCGTCGCGGTAACCTGATCGCCACGAAACACCGAGAACGATGTGGCACTGACACCTCCGAAGGTCACCCTGGTAGCTCCCGTGAAGCCGGTCCCGCTGATAATCACAGACGTGCCAACGGCCCCACTCGTAGGACTGAAGCTGGTAATCCTGGGAATCACCAGGAAATTTGTCATGCTGGAGATCGTTCCACCGGGCGTCTGGACCGTCACCGGACCTGTACTGGCGCCATCGGGAACTCTGACGACCAGGTACGTGTCCGAGTCGACGTGGGGCGCTACCCCGACTCCGTTGAACTTAACAAGGGTTGCCCCAGTGAAGCCGCTGCCCAGGATCTCCACTAAGCTTCCTACGGGGCCAGAAGAGAGAACCGTCTTGACCTTGGTGCCGAGATTCACATCCAGGCTGAAGAACACACCGTGCCCCACGCTTCCGCCCCCGCCAGCCATGCCGTAGATCGAACCATTGGTGTGCTGCATCAGATTCGACTCGGGATAGGAGCCTGTAACTTTGTCAAACTGATCGAGGAAAGTGTAGTGCTGGCCAGTTGCGTCGATCTCGAACGAGACGCCGTAATTATCGCTTCCGCCATAAAAGGCGGAGCCGTAGAAGAGCCCGTCCGTCGCGAAGAGCAGGCCCGCAATCGGATCGTTTCCATCATTTAGAGAGGCCACCGGGAAGTTATGGATAACAGTGAAGGTTCCTAATGGTGTCAAGCGGTATACCACGCCGCCACCGCCGCTCCCGCCCCCAGTCGTAGTGCCGTAGAAATTTCCTCCTGCCTGCACCACGCCGCCCCACGGCACTCCGCCATGCGTGCCGTCGAAGTTGTAGATCACGGTGACCTTGCCTGTTGGAGTCATCCGGAAGACGGTTCCTTGATTGAAGGTGCCGCCATATTGGCTCGTGCCGTAGAAATTTCCGTCTGTCCCCAGAATCAGCGGTGCGTATGATCGGCCGGGGATGGTGCCGAGAACAGTGAATGTCCCGGCCGGGGTGATTTTGTATGCCGTTGCCTGCTGCGTCACCCCGTAGAGATTTCCGTCGTTGCCTAAGACGGGACTCGCATAGGGATAGCCTCCGTCGCTTCCTCCGGTGAAGCTATACAGGATGGAGACAATCCCGCCGGGAGTCATCTGGAAGATTTCGCCTATATTGTTGGCACCGCCCAGCACCGTGGAGCCGTAAAAATTCCCATCCAGACCGAGAGTAAGGCCACCATCAGGGCGAAATCCATCACTGCCGAAATTGTGGAGCACGGTGATATTCCCCACAGGCGTCATGAGGAAAGCCGTCCCACCTCCACCACTGCCGTCTTGAGGCGTTGTGCCGTACAAATTGCCATCACGGCCCTGCGCCATGACTTGCGGGAAGAACGGGTAGTCCCCACTGGTGAGGTTGAAGTTGTACAGGTCGGAATAGATCTGGGCGGACGCGGTGCCGCACAACAGCAGCAGGAAAACAATCCTGGCCGCTGATTGCATTGCGTTCTTTAGGTTGGTTTCCAGAATTCGAATCATGACATTGCTCCTTATTGCTCTATGCTGCGCCTGGAGCTTCTCGGGAAATCAGGCCGGACTCGAAATGAGTCCGGCCTTCTTCAGCAACTATGGATTAACCCAGGTGCGTGCGGCTGCGCTGTTGTTCGCGAACGACGGGTCGGGCGTGCTCAATTGCACTCCCGCACTGGCGTACGCCCAGCCGGAAACCGTCGGCTTCACCGTCAGGTTCACCGTGGCACTTTTCCCGACTCCCAACGAGCCCACGCTGCAGATCACCACCGATCCAGAACGTTTGCATCCCTTCGAGGCGGAAACTAGCGTCACGCCTGAAGGTGGAGTGATGGTGATAGACACGTTGGCGGCGTCGTCGTCGCCGAAGTTGTAGGCCGTGGCGGAATACGTGAGATTCTTACCCACCTGCGCCGGGTCGGGTGCGTCGGTGAGTGTCAGTTGCACATCGCTGATACCGACCTCAATGATCTGACTGCTGGTAGAGGCGTTGGCCGAACTGCCTCCCGCTTCCGAAGCTGCCGCGGAGGCGTCCTTCTCTCCAACCGCGGTGGGATGGATTACGACCACAGCCGTGGCTGTTCCACCTGCAGCGAGTGTTCCCAGAGAACAAGTTGCCGTAAGCGGCGTCCCCGGCACAAAGCCACACGAAGCAGGAGTTCCAGAGATGGGAATATCGTCACCCGGCAGCGTAAAAGTGACGGACAGATTGGTGGCATCCCCCGTCCCCGAATTGGTTATGGTGGCGGTGTAGGTCTGATTGCCGTTGATGTCGATGTCAAACGACGGATCGACTCCCAGCGTCATCGAAAGACTGGCGGATTGAGCGAAGGCGGGCCTCCCAAACGCCATAACTGCGATTACGGCAATCAGCGTCGCGATTCGCCGCACTGTGCTGACTCCAAGCATATGTTTTTCCTCCCCATTGAGATCAATCGCAAAAGAAGCCGTTCCTGCAACAAGAATTCTGTGGGTTGGCTATTCGCCAGCGGGAGACTTGGCGACACTGTTGTGTGCCAGCGTTGCTTTGCGTTTTCCCGAGGCATAGCGGGTCGTGCGCACGGCTGACTCAAGCGCACCCACCTTGCCGTTCAGGCGGGCAATCTGCCGCTGTTGCTCTGCCATCTGCCTAAGTTGAGTCTGAATCTGTGCGCGCTGCTGCTGGATCTCGCTTTGTTGTTGCTTGACCGCTTCGATCAGGAGTGCAGTGAGGCGGCTGTAGTCGACGCCGCGGGCGTCTTTGCCATTTTCTTCAAAGGTGACTACTTCGGGCACGACCGCGCCTACCTCTTCGGCGATCACTCCGATCTCGTGTTTGCCCGATTGTTTCAGGTCGTAGGAGACGCCGCGCAGTTGCTCGACTTTGCCGAGAGCGTCGGTGAGGGGATGGATGTTGCTCTTCCAACGGCGGGAACTGTAGGTGTCCCAGCCGTCGGCGATGGCGTGGCCTTTGCCTTGGCCAATGGTCAGGATATTGCCAGGACTGGTGGTGCCGATGCCAACCATCGTGTCGGCCGTGGCGCCGTTCACACCATTGATGCTGCCCAGCACCATGGCATTATCTACCAGCACTTCGGCATTGGCGCCGATCGCGGTGGTGTTGTGAGGGGCTGGATAGCCGCTTTCCGCGTTATTACCGATGGCTGTATTGTTGTCTCCAGCAAATAAATAGTAAAGCGCTCCATTCCCAACTGCTGTATTGTTCTGTCCGGTGCTTTTAAAGAGGGCGCCATTGCCCAGCGCCGTGTTGTTGTTACCCGTGGAGTTATTGAAGAGTGCCTGATCGCCGCTAACCGTGTTGCCAAAGCCCGTGGTGTTAGAGTAAAGAGCCTGGCGGCCACTGGCGGTGTTGCTGTAGCCCGTAGTGTTCGAGTAAAGCGCCTCTTTTCCAAAAGCACTGTTGTACGAGCTTCCATTCAGATAAAGAGCCCAGGCTCCCGTCGCCGTGTTATCGCCGCCACCACTGATGTTTCCGAGTGCGTCGTACCCAACCGCCGTGTTGTTGTTTTCCGTAGTGGCACGAGAGAGGGCATTACCACCTGCCGCAGTGTTGAAAGAGCCGGTCGTGTTGAACTGGAGGGCCTGCAACCCGACCGCAGTGTTGTCTTGTCCAGAAGTATTGCTATAAAGGGCAGCACCGCCAACGGCGGTATCTCCGGTTCCGGAGTTTATGGCAGCTAGCGCCGCTGCCCCCACACCTGTATTCGCAGCAGCAGTACTATTCGTATTGCCCGCGAAGCCGAGAAACGAATTGCCATTCAGCCTATTCCCAAACGCGAACAGATTGCTTCCTATCTGAAAGCTGCTTGCGGTGACCACGCCGGTTGCGCTCAGGTTTCCGTTGACCGTCTGATCGCCGATGAAAGTGTTGGCAGTGGCCAATTGCGGGACTTTGGTTGTGTCCACGCTGACGGTAACACCTCCGCTGCTGCCGCCGCCTGTAAGCCCCGTCCCCGCAGTCACGCCTGTAATCGTGCCGGTGCCGGCGCTGCTGCATACCCAGCCAGCTCCATTCCACTGCAGCACTTGACTGCTGGCGCAACTGGTCGTCAGGCCCAAAGAAACCGTGCCGCTCGTACCGCCGCCGGTGAGGCCGCTTCCCGCCGTCACGCCCGTGATCGTGCCCGCCCCGGAGAAAGTCTGGTTGGGCGAAAAAGTAACCAGGCCGGTGAAGTTGGCGGTGCCGTGCACGTCGAGCGCATATTGGGGAGTGTTCGTGCCGATACCCACATTGGTGTTGGCGGTCGCGCCGTTCACTCCATTGATGCTCCCCAATACAAGAGCATTGCTCTTGTTTACGGTGGCGTTGGCTCCGATCGCGGTGGCGTTGGTCAGGTTGTCGCTGGCGGCATTTGCATACGCCCCCAGCAGGGTGACGTACGACAGCGAGTTGTAGATGTGTCCCGCGTCGAAACCGAAGGCGGAGTTGTAGGAGCCCGTGAAGTTAGTGTTGAGGGCGTAATTGCCGACCGCCGTATTCGAATTGCCCACGGTTGTCGCCCCCAGCGTATTCATGCCAATCGCCAGGTTGTCCATGCCTGTCGTGTTGGAGTACATGGCACTAGAGCCGAGCGCGGTATTGCTGCTCCCCGAGGTATTCGCTTGCAGAGCGTTAACGCCCAGCGCGGTATTATTCGTACCGATCCCGCCCATGGTGCTGCCTCCGGAAAAGCCGAGGAACGCGTCGGCTCCCACACGCGAGCCGAAGGCAAACAAGTCGCTGCCAATCTGGTAGCTGCTGCCCGACACCACTCCAGTGGCGCTGAGATTTCCATTCGCCGTCTGGTTGCCGGTGAAAGTGTTGGCAGTATTTAACAGGGGAACCTGAGTTGTATCGACATTGAGCGTGATACTGCCGCTCGAACCGCCACCGGTAAGCGCCGTACCTGCGGTCACGCCGCTAATCGTCCCAGTGCCCGCGCTGCTGCAGACCCAACTTGCTCCATTCCACTGCAAAACTTGGCCGCTCGCGCAACTGGTGAGCAGACCCAGGGAGACGTTGCCGCTCGTGCCGCCGCCGGTCAACCCGCTTCCGGCAGTTACTCCGCTGATTGTGTTGGGGAAGCTTTGGTTCGAGGCGAAGGTGATGAGGCCGGTGAAATTGCTGTTTCCGCGGACATCCAGGGTGGCTGCCGGAGTGGCAGTCCCGATGCCAACTTTAACTGCGTATGCACCGGTACCGCCTAGAACCACGGCGTTACTTTGACTCACAACAGCATTGGCACCGATGGCGGTGGCGTTTGTCAGATTCGGACTATTTGGATCCGGGCCCGCCTCAAACCCCAGCGCGGTGTTGTAACTGCCGGTGGTATTGTGGACGAGCGCATTGTAACCGCTGGCCGTGTTGCTATTTCCAAGCGTGTTTAGAAAGAGCGCTCCGTTCCCGCTGGCCGTGTTGAAATTCCCCTCCGTATTGGAGGTCAGGGCAGCGTTCCCATCCGCGGTATTGCCGTAGCCGAGAGTGTCTGACATCAGAGCGCTGCCGCCTGTACCAGTGTTCTGCGATCCAGTGGCCGTTGTATTGCCCGCGAAACCGAGAAATGCGTTTTGGCTCGACATGTTTCCAAAAGCAAACAGGTCGCTCCCAATCTGGTAACTGCTGCCAGTCACCACACCGGTCGCACTGAGATTGCCGTTCACCGTCTGATTGCCGGTGAAGATGTTGCCCACATTCAGTTGCGGAACCTGGTTGGTGTCCAGGCTTAAAGTGACATCGCCGCCTGTGCCACCGCCCGTCAGACCACCACCCGCCGTCACGCCCGTGATTGTTCCGGCACCCGGGAAGGTCTGTCCGCTAGTAAAGGTGACCAAGCCTGTGTTGCTGATCTTCAACCCTGTCTCTGCCGGCTGCCCCGCGCCCGCACTGAACAGTAGATTCAATGTGCCCGACGGGTTGGCCGTGTTGTTGTTTACCGTCTCCGCCTGCCACTGAAAATTCTGATTCACTGCTGTCTTGGTACTGCTACTGAACGCAGAAGCGCTCAGCTTGAGCGCCTGCGAATTCTTGCCCGCCGTTGCACTGGCGGTTCCAGCGGCCGGCAGCGCCAGGAGTCCGCGAATCGTGGCAGCCCCCTTCACATCCAAGGTCGTGCTGGGTGAACTGTTGTTGACTCCCATCTTCGCGCTCGTCCCCGATCCCGACTGAAACAACACCGAGTTGCCCAGCGTGTTGCCATCGGGCGTCCAGAGCGGAACGAAGTTCAGCGTTCCGCTTCCCCCGAGGGGTGGAGACACAGTGCTCGGAGACGATCCGGTAGCTGAGACAGTGTCCGCGGCACTCGCCGCACTGGCACCGCGCCCTGCCAGTACAAACGCAGATGGCGGAAGTCCGCCGATGGTTTGGGCGTCTCCGGCTTTGAGCGCATAAGGTACGCTCAACAACAACGTGCGCGGTTTCGCAGGCTGCCCTTCCACCTGCACTTCCAGCCAACGAGCTTGGGCGTTGGTGAATACATCCAGAGGCAGACCATCCGTTTGGGTGGCGCCCAACGTAGCCGTGTAACGCCCGCCAGAGTCGGCCTGCACGTTTTGAATTTCCGACCAGACGGGAACCCCGCCCGTTTCGTCGCTATACAACGCGAACGTCACACCGATGATTCCGGTGAGCGGTTTCCCATTGCTATCTTTGGCCGTCGCGGAATAGCTGATCAGCCGCGGTATCGACGGAACTGTTGTGCCGCTTTGGCCGGCCGATCGCGAACAAATCAAACCAACCAGGAACACGAGTCGCGCGAAATTACGGAGTGGCGGATACATGGCAGAGTCCCCCAGGCAGAAAGTGATTGCAGGTTGCGCCCGGACGGCAACAACGACCGCCCCGGGCACGCCCCGCTAGATCCCCCTCTATTTCCAAAGGCGAAAAACCTTTGCAATTTCAGTCCACGCCCTGTTGTTTTCTGCCAGAGAACCCAACCGTGACCTTCCGCTTCTCTCTTGGGTTGAGTCTAAATTCCCTATTTTCAGGTCATTGACACATCTCAGACGAACAGATATGCTCCCACCCAACACGCTTCCCCCGCGTGTATCTCTTGGGGCGGGAACACGTGCAGGGACAGCCTTCCAACCAGGTCACAGAATTACTGGTTCGCTGGCGCGGCGGGGACAAAGCAGCACTGGACTCGCTCATGCCGCTGGTGTACAGCGAATTGCACCGCATAGCCAACCATTACCTTCGAAGTGAACGGCAGGACCATACCCTGCAAAGCACGGCCCTGGTCCACGAAGCCTATGTCCGCCTGGCCGCGCAGGATTTACCGGTATGGCAGAACCGGGCCCATTTCTTCGCGGTCGCAGCACAACTCATGCGCCAGATCCTGGTGGACTACGCTCGGCGCCACCGCGCCTCCAAGCGTGGAGGAAGCGTCTACAAATTGACTCTGGAAGACGCTCAGGACCAGCCTGAGGCCACCGATGTCGACATCGTTGCCTTGGACGACGCGCTGAAAGAACTTGCCGCCATGGATTCCCAGCAAAGCAGGGTTGTGGAATTGAAATTTTTTGGCGGGCTTTCCATCGACGAAACCGCCGAAGTCCTCGGTATTTCGTCTTCCACCGTCAAGCGCGACTGGATTACGGCGCGCGCCTGGTTGTTTCGCGAACTGGATCGGAGCGCCGCAACATGAAAGCCGAACTCTGGCAGCAAGTGCGCCAACTTCTGGACGGAGCCATTGCTCTCCCTGCCTCCGAGCGAGCCGCTTACCTCGACGAGAACTGTGCCGGGAACGAAGACCTCCGGAGTGAGGTGCTGTCCCTGCTTCAATCCCATGACGAAGCCGGCAGTGTATTTCTCAAGAATCCCGCAGCCGATGTCCGCACCGTCTTCTCCGGCCTCGCCACCAAGGCCAGCCGTATTGGACGCCGCATCGGCGTCTACCAGATCGTGGAAGAGATTGGTCACGGTGGCATGGGCGAGGTCTATCGCGCCAGCCGCGCCGATGGGCAGTATGAGAAGCAGGTCGCCCTCAAGCTCGTGCGCGTCGGATTAGATAGCCCCGCTTTGCTCGACCGCTTTCGTCACGAGCGCCAAATCCTCGCCACCCTTGATCATCCCAACATTGCGCGTCTCCTCGACGGCGGCACCACGGAAGAAGGGATTCCTTACCTGGTGATGGAATTAATCGAAGGAACTCCCATTGATCAGTACTGCGAACAGCACGATTTGGACATCCCCCGGCGGCTGCAGCTCTTCCTGCAGGTTTGCAGCGCCGTGCAGTACGCGCACCAGCGACTCGTCATTCATCGCGACCTCAAGCCCAGCAACGTCCTCGTGACAGCGGACGGCATTCCCAAGCTGCTCGATTTTGGCATCGCCAAAATCATCGACCCGTCCGTAGGAGAGGAGACCACGGCTCTTCGCCCGATGACTCCCGAATACGCCAGCCCGGAGCAGATTCGAGGCGAACCCATTACTACTGCCGCCGACGTCTATTCGCTTGGCGTTGTCCTTTACAAACTCCTCACTGGACGCTCGCCTTATCCGGAAAAGACGCGCACGCCTCTGGAGCTTGCGAAACTCATCTGCGAAACAGAACCCGCGCGCCCCAGCGCATTGGCGTAATGCATATGAAATTCGCCGAGATGGACGTTTCGCATCTGGAGAAAAAAAGCGGAACTCCGACGCCTTCCACGAAGCTGCGACGCCTGCTCAAGGGCGATCTCGATAATATTGTCTTAAAGGCCCTCCGCAAAGAACCGGAGCGGCGCTACGCCTCTGCCGAACAGTTGGCGGACGACATCAGGCGTCATCTGCAGGGCTTGCCCGTTACCGCGACTCCGGATTCCATACCTTATCGCGTAAACAAGTTTGTTCGCCGCCATCGCATCGGGATGGCTGCATCTGCCTTGGTCCTTGCCGCTCTGATCGGTGGCATCGCTGCGACTCTGCGCGAAGCTCGTATAGCTCAGGCGGAGCGGGTCCGAGCCGAGAAGCGATTTAATGATGTCCGGCAGTTATCAGATTCGTTGATATTCGAAATCAACGACTCGATCCAGAATCTGCCCGGTGCAACTCCGGCTCGTAAGCTACTGCTCGATCGAGCCGTGCAGTACCTGGACAGCGTGGCCAAAGACGCAGCGGGTTACCCCGATCTGGAGCGTGAACTGGCGAATGGCTACCGGCGCTTGGCCGCCGTGCAAGGTGATCCCACGCAATCCAATCTAGGCGAAGCGCAGGCTGCAGAAACCAGCGTGCGCAAAGCCCTGGCGCTATTTGAGGATGTTGCTCGCACCAATCCCGGAAACACGGCAGACCAATTGAATGTAGCAGCCATGCACCGCGTACTCTCTTATTCGTCGTTACTCGAACCTGATGGGCAGCGGGAACTTGAAAAGGCGATCGGGATTTGCATGCGCCTGATGACGACCGATGGCAGCAATCCCAAGGTAAGGGATGAGCGATCGGTTGAGTACCAGAATGTCGGCTTGATGCAGGATGGGCTTGGCGAGCGGCTGCAGGCAGTAGAGTCCTTAAGGAAGAACCTGGAGATCAAGGAAGACATCCGCAAGACGAACCCCGACTATCCCAGAATTCGCCTGACCATTGGTGTGGCCTCGGTTCTGGTAGGAAGCGAGCTCGCCATGACTGGTTCCCGGAAAGATGCGTTACAGGAGCTTGAGTCTGGACTCAGCTTTTTCGCATCCATGCCGAACGGAGTGAATGACCTCGACATGGCTCCCCGACAGGCCCTTGCGCAGATGAAACGAGGCGACGTTCAAATGATGGACGGGGATCTGTCCGGAGCGAGAGAAAGCTTCCTTCAGGCTCGACAGGTGCTCGAGCCCATGGCTGAGTCAGATCCGCAGAACAACATGCTGCAACTAGACATCGCGGGAGTGGATTACGAGGAAGGAAGACTGCTGGCACTCACCGGGCAGCGGGTCGAGGCACTACTCCGCCTGAATCAAGCTCGGCAGATTTTCGAAAAGCTGCACGCCCAGGAGCGAGGCCGGGACGAGACTCCTCATGATCTGGCGTCCATTTACATTTGGCTCGGCGAAGCGGAGGCAGAAACGGGAGACTCACACCGCGCCTTGGAGAGCTACCGCAAAGCGATCGACACGATCCAGGAACACAGCGGGACGCCCCTCCACGACGACAGTCTTTGTGAACTCATCACCGCTCATGCCAGGATCGGAAATACCTTGATGATCCTGGGCGAACTTGACCAAGCATCGGCTGCTTTCCACAAAGCTCTCGAGGTCATGCAACCCTCGTCGGCTGCGGAACGACATGACGTGCCCGCACTGTATGCGTTGGCCGATGTGTACGCCGGTTTGGGAGATGTTGCCGCTGCCAAAGCACGACAGAGCGGCGACTCAGTTCTCCGTTCCAACCTGTCAAACGAAGCCCGAAGCTGGTACCAAAACAATCTGGATACATGGAAACAAATTCCAAACCCATCCAACCTGAGCCCCACTGGTTTCCTGGCAAGCGACCCGAGCCGCGTTACGCGGCGGCTGGGAAATATTCGTTAACAGATCTCGCTCGCAGCCTGCAAATTTGAACGGAGAATACAGAGAACACCGGAGATAAGGCTTCCGGGCTTTAAGACTATAAAAGGGCATGGCACAAAAAGACGATCAAACGGACGAGCGCTCTCCGGAGCGAAAAAGCGATCTGCAGGCGCAAAAAGACGAACTCGGATCGGATCCGCGGGAAGTTGGAAGAAACAGCGCGGGCCAATCCGTAGGTGCG
>Ga0209166_10001361_pt1 | contig 20666 bp, 16 predicted proteins | sample Coa_R1_3_FD_187151 | JGI IMG/M metagenome (GOLD analysis project Ga0209166, IMG submission 187151) | Surface soil microbial communities from Centralia Pennsylvania, which are recovering from an underground coalmine fire - Coalmine... | ecosystem: Environmental > Terrestrial > Soil >... | reverse complement strand
ACCCTGCTGCAGGAGGCTGGAAGATCCAGACCTATGCGAGACGGTCAGCTGGTGGGTGTGAGCCACACCGCAATGACGACTGCTTTCAACGAGCTCCTCAGGAAGGGGCTATGCCCCTCGAAAGGAGCTAATCTCTCTATGGCAGAACCCTTTGAGTATATCTCTCACGCGCGCCTGGTCTATCACGAAGGCTATCGCTATGCTTATCTGGGCGAGGTCATTGAGCCGGTGATCTATGGTGTGCAGGGAGCCTTGCGTCAATACTATGGGGCCAAAGAAGGGCCGCCAGTCGCCGCCACGCTCGATCATATCGTTGCCGCCGTCGCTGGCTGAATGTATGGCACACTTGCCGGCGCCCTGGCAGGGCGCAAAATTCGCTTTGACCGACAGAAGTACACGGCAACCGTTGATGGCCGCATCGCCGGAATTGGCGCCACCATTCGCATCGAGTCCATTGCCATCCATTACGATCTCACCATTCCTCCAGAAACCCGCGAGGCGGCAGAGCGCGCATTGGCAGTACATCCAGAGGGCTGCCCGGCGCACCAGAGCGTCAAGGCCGCCATCAACGTCACCTGGGATGCGACGCTGCACGTCGGCGATGAGGTGGTTGCGCTCAGTAGCGAGACAACGACTTCCTGAAGCGTGCCTCACCTGTTGAGAGGATTTAGGGCGAACGGGCGTAAGAATCTAGTCCGCGAAGCGGACTTGCTGGCCCTGGGCGCCGTATCGGCGATTTTCATCGCCGATGGGCTGCGGTTAGCAAGCGGGTATGTCTGCTCGAAACATCAAATGGCATTAACCACTAGCCCGCCTGTATGTTTGGAATGGAGGGCACCTGTGCTTCTGAGACGCTTCGATGATGCGCAGCAGTTCTATGCGCGGGCTGAGCCGTTCCTGCTGGCGCATGAGGCAGAGCATAATCTGCCGCTGGGCATCTGTAGCACACTGATCCAATCGCCCGGCTACTTCGAGGAGCCTCCCTATCTGGCGCTGGTCGAGCAGGCGGACCAGGTGGTCGTTGTGGCACTGCGGACGCCGCCGCATAATCTGGTGCTGTCGCTCATTCCGGCAGCGGCGCTGGCTGATGAGGCGCTCGCGCTGATTGCGCGTGATCTGGCGCCAGACCCTGAGATGCTTCCGGGCGTGCTTGGGCCTGCCGCGCTTAGCCAGGCGTTTGCCGAAACGTGGCAGTCCCTGACTGGTCGCACGTTTCACCTCAGCCTGCGCGAGCGCATCTATCAATTGACCGCTGTTCAGCCAGTCACGGGCGTGCCAGGAGCCATGCGTCGGGCGACAGAAGCCGACCACGACCTGCTGGTCCGCTGGATTGGCGCGTTCAACACAGAGGCGAAGGGAACAGATGACCATGCCGAGGCCGAACGTTGGGTAGCGCGGCTCTTCACCTCGCCGCTGCGCGAAGTCTATCTCTGGGAAGATGGGAAAGTTGTTTCGCTGGCGTGCTACGGCGGGCCAACGCCGCATGGCATGCGCATCGGGCCGGTCTATACGCCGCCGGAGCAGCGCGGCAAAGGCTACGCCAGCGCCTGCGTCGCGGCGCTCAGCCAGATGCTGCTCGATGGCGGGCGTCGTTTCTGTTTCCTCTTCACCGATCTGGCAAACCCTACCTCGAATCATATCTATCAGGTGATTGGCTACCAGCCGGTTTGTGACGTAGCGGTCTATCAATTTTCCTCTTGACGGAGGCGCATCGATTCAGGTATAGTATTCGTACAATCAAAAAAACGCCCACTCTTATCAAGACTGGCTGAGGGAATAAGGCCCGATGAAGCCTGGCAACCACCCGCGACGATGCGGGAACGGTGCAAACTCCGGCGGGAATACCCGCGAGATGAGAGGTGGGAAAGACAGACATGGACATCGCATAGCTGTACTTTCCGCCCTCACCGCGCGCCGGTTGAGGGCGTTTTCTTTGGCAAAGAGCGAGAACAACGCTGACGAGGACGAGTACGCCCGGAGAGAAGCGAACAGAGAGTCGTAGCTGGTGAAAAGGCGGCAGCGAATCTCCAGGCAGAAAATGACCTCCGAGTTGCAGGCTGACATCGCATCCAACCTATCTTGTTTAGTTGGGGCAGCCTCGTTCCCAGCCCGCGTAGGCGGGCTTCGTGGCGTAGCCTTCAGGCGCGGTTTCAACCGCCAGCGTCCCAGTCTCATCGGTTGCGTGCGAAAGTAGGCTCACGCCGGGTAGGCGCCGTTAACCTGCCTTGGTGTTCGCCAGAGCGCTGGCCGACACCTGTGAGACCTTGCGCCTTTGTTGGGCGCTGGTGAAATAAGGGTGGTACCGCGAGACCTCTCGCCCCTGCGGGTGAGGGGTCTTTTTGTGTGTCGAAAGGGATGAACAGATGAGCAGCCCAGGTGATCTGCTGACGCCAACAGTATTTTTCTCGGATGAGCAGGCGTCTCACTATGCGCAGCTTGAAAGAACCCAACAGCGAGGAATCGTTGTCCTGCCCAGCCTGGCGCTCGATGATGGGATGCTGTTGGCTCCCGCGCCGATTGCCTACGAAACCTGGGGAACGCTCAATGCCGCTGCGGGTAATGCCATCCTGCTCTGCCACGCGCTGACTGGTGACGCGCATGCCTGCGATGAGCAAGCGCCTGATGATCCCTGCGCAGGCTGGTGGAATCCGCTGGTGGGGCCGGGGCGCGTCTTCGATACCAGGCGGTTCTTTGTTGTCTGTTCCAACATCCTGGGTAGTTGTTACGGCAGCGACGGGCCGACCAGCCCGCATCCCACCGATGGGCAGCCGTATCGCCTGCGTTTTCCGCTGGTGAGCGTCGGTGATATGGTGCGGGCGCAGCGCGCGCTCCTCGCCCGGTTGGGCGTCAAGCGGTTAGCCGCCGTCGCCGGAGGGTCGCTGGGCGGCTTGCAAGCCCTGGAATGGGCCTTAGCCTTTCCAGAGATGCTGGAGCGCGCCATCGTGATTGCCGCGTCGCCGCGCCTTTCCGCGCAGGGGCTGGCGATTGATACCATTGCGCGCCAGGCGATCATGTCCGACCCCGCCTGGCAAGATGGCGCCTACCCGCCGGGCGCGGGACCGACGGCAGGGCTGGGGATCGCTCGCATGCTGGGCATGCTGACCTATACCAGCGCCGAAGGGCTGGAGGCGCGCTTTGGACGCCGCCTTGCCACGCGCGCGAGTCCTTTTCCCTCTTTTGGTCCGCGCCTGGACATCGAGACCTACCTGCTCCATCAGGGCGAGAAACTTGTCCGCCGCTTCGACGCCAACAGCTACCTCTATCTTTCCAGCGCGATGGATCGCTATGACGCGGCTGTGGGGCCAGGGCGCGGCTCCGACGCTGCTGCCTTCGCGCGTATCCAGGCGGAGGTGCTGGCAGTCGGCATCGATAGCGACTGGCTCTATCCCGCGCGGCAGATGCGCGAACTCGCGGAGGGCATTAGCAAAGCGGGCGGACGCGCCTGCTCCGCGGAGTTGTACTCGCCGCATGGGCACGACGCTTTCTTGAAGGAATGGGAACAACTGGATGCGCTGCTGCGGCCTTTCCTGGCCGCGCCAGTTCAACAGGGCTATCAGGAACTTCACACCTTGCAGCAGCATTAGGAGGCATCTATGCTGGTCATCAAATTTGGCGGCTCCTCGGTTGCTAATGGGGAACGTATTCTGGCGGCAGCGCGCATCGTTGCCAGCCACCGGCAAGGCGCTCAGGTCGTGGTGGTGGTTTCGGCAATGGCCGGTGTGACTGATGCGCTCATTGAGGTTGCCGAGCATGCGCTGAATGGCTGTGAGGTCTGGCGCGAGGAACTGGCCGAGATCGAGCAGCGCCACCGAGCGGCATATCTGGAGATTGCGGGACAGGTTCCAGATCGCTTCTGTGCTGCATGGGCCAGGCTGGAGACGGCAGCGCGGGCCTTATCCCACGTCCAGTCTGGGGGTGGAGGGTGTAGCGCCAGCGACCCTGCTGGCAGGGGTGGGGCTACCGCCAGCGCGAGCCTCCATCCGAAGAGCGCGGCAGGCGCGCTGGCGGTCAGGTGTTTCTCCGGCTGGGGCGAGCGGATCATCGTCGATCTCTTTGCTCAGGGTCTGCGCCGGGAAGGCATTGAAGCAGAGGGTTTCTCCGAGGAGCCGGTAGTGCTTGCAAGCCGCGACAATCAGGAAACCCATCGTGCGCCAGAACCATCGATCCTGGCGACGCGCGCCTGGCTTCTGCCGCAACTGGCCCATTCAATGACGCAGGATATTGTGCCGGTGCTGCCTGGCTACATTGCGCGCGACGCCGCCGGACAAGCGACAACATTAGGGCGCAACGGCTCAGATCATTCTGCGGCGATTGTGGCCGCCGCGCTGGGCGCTCAGGCAGTCTATATCTATAGCGACGTGGCGGGCGTCTATACAGCAGACCCGCGCATCTTTGCCGACGCGCAACTCTTGCCCACGCTGTCCTATGCCGAGGTTGCCACCATTGCGGCGTCAGGGGCGCGCGTTCTGCATCCGCGCGCGGTGGAACCGCTGGCGCGCTGGGGCATCCCACTCTACCTGCGCAGTTCCTTTGCGCCGATGGCTCCTGGCACAGATATTCTGTCCCTGGCGGGTAGCCGCGTGCCTGTCAATGTATCATTATCGGCGGTTACGAAAAAACGAAGAAAACGAGAAAAGGGGCTTCTTCTTTCTTCGTAACCGTAGCGAGCATATGAACCTTCAGAGAGGAGATAGTTGATGCCGCCAACAACCCGTATTCCTGTCGCCGTGCTGGGCGCAACCGGCATGGTAGGGCAGCGCTTTATCGAACTTCTGGCAGAGCATCCCTGGTTTCAGGTGGCCGTCGTGGCAGGCTCCGAGCAGCGCGCCGGAAAACGCTATGGCGACGCGGTTATCTGGCGGCTGCCCTCAGCCGTGCCGCCTGCGGTCCTTGATCTGCCGCTGCGCCCGCCGGACGCCGCATTCGATGCGCCTATCGTCTTCTCAGCTCTGCCTGCCGACGTGGCCGAACGCATCGAGCCGCTGCTGGCGGCGCGTGGTCATGTCGTCTTCAGCAATGCCAGCGCCTACCGCATGGCTGAGGATGTGCCCCTGCTCATCCCAGAGGTGAACCCCGACCATCTGGCCCTCCTGGCAGCACAGCAGGAGCAGCGCGACTGGCCTGGCCTGTTAGTGACCAATCCGAACTGCTCGACGATCCAGATTGCGCTGGCGCTCAAACCGCTGGCTGATGCTTTTGGCGTGCGGGGTGTGCAGGTAACAACGCTCCAGGCTATCTCTGGAGCGGGCTATCCAGGCGTTGCCAGCTATGACATACTGGATAACGTCATCCCCTATATCGGGCAGGAAGAAGAGAAGATCGAGCGCGAGACGCGAAAGATATTGGGCAGCTACCAAGGGAACAGCATCATGCCAGCGGCGCTGACAATCAGCGCGCAATGCACCCGCGTGGCCGTGCGCGAGGGGCATCTGGCGTGTCTCTCGGTTGAGTTGGGGCAAGATGGCATCACTAGCGCTGATTTGATCGACGCCTGGCGCGCATTCTGGCCTGAGCCGCAAGAAAGCCACCTTCCGACGGCTCCTCTGCCGCCGATCATTGTTCGTGAGGAGGCGGACCGCCCACAGCCGCTGCGAGATCGCAACGCCGGGAATGGGATGGCGGTAGTCGTCGGCAGGGTGCGCCCCTGCGCCATCCTGGGCCAGAAGTTTATTGCGCTGGGGCATAACACCATCCGGGGCGCTGCCGGAGCTTCCATCCTCAACGCCGAGCTACTGCTGGCGCGTGGGCTGTTGGATGCCGATGGACGCTCGGCAATCCACGCGCCGAGCAGATAGGGCGTCTCTCAATGACCGACGGGTCTGGCAAGCGCGGCGAACTCCTCATCGCTGAGTTTGACGCCTACCGCGCCCAGGTTTTCCTCCAGGTGGGCAACAGAGGAGGTGCCTGGAATGGGAAGCATCGTGCGTGACCGCTTGAGCAGCCAGGCCAGGGCGATCTGGGAAGCCGTTGCCCGATGATCCCTGGCAATCTGGTCGAGCCGTCCGCCGGGGCGGGCCAGGTTCCCGGTTGCCAGCGGAAACCAGGGGATAAATCCCAGACCCTCTCGCTCGCAGAGATCAACCAGATTTTCCGAAGCGCGGTCGGTCAGGCTGTAGCGATTTTGCACGGAGACGACGGGAACAATCTTGCGGGCCTGGGCAAGCTGGTCGGTATTCACGTTGCTCAGTCCAATATGGCGTATCTTGCCCGCCGAGCGCAGTTCGGCGAGCGTCCCGACAGAATCTTCAAGAGGAACATTGGGATCGACGCGATGAAGCTGATAGAGATCAATGCGCTCCAGGCGTAGCCGCTTGAGGCTTCCTTCCAGCGCGGCGCGCAGATGCTCAGGGCGGCCATCGGGATACCAGTTGTTGGGTCCGCCGCGCAGCAGCCCTCCTTTCGTTGCAATGACCAGACCGGCTGGATAGGGATAGAGCGCCTCAGCAATGAGCCGCTCGCTCACTTCGGGGCCGTAGGCATCGGAAGTATCGATCAGGTTTACGCCTAGCTCGACGGCGCGCCGCAATACAGCGCGCGCCTCCGCCGGGTCAGCGGGTTCGCCCCAGATGCCTTGTCCGGTGATGCGCATGGCGCCGAAGCCGAGCCGGCGGACGGTAAGGTCTCCTCCAAGGGTCAGTGTGCCGCTGGCGGCAACTGGCTGCTGGTCTATAAAGGCCATCGTAATCTATCCTTTCTTGCGTGTACAGATGTGCGATCCTTCTGGCAAGCACCCGTTCGTGCTGTTGATGACAAATACATACATTCGTTTCGCATACTTTGCGCCTGCACTGCGCTTTCTGAGTCCTATTCCCTTTCCGTTTTTTGCCTCCGCCGTGAGAAGGATGATGTGGTAGAGCTTCCCTGGTTGTACTGTTGTCCCCCGTAACTTTGTGGAGAGGCGTGCATGGCTGAAGCAATTGGTGATCTGCGCCTGCGATTAGAGCAGGCGCTTGGCTCGAACCTGGACCGGGGCGCGCTCTTGCGCGAGATGGAGACGCTGGCGCAAGAGACGGCCTTCAGCACCCACGCTGATCTCTGGGCGCCCACGCTCTATCAGCGCGATGCGTCTTTCTTCGAGGCGTTTCTGCTCAAACGCCTGGATAATAGCCATGAAAAGGTCATCCGTGTCCTGTTTCCGCTGGCCGAAGCTGCCGGGCAGCATACGCTCTTTACCGGACTGTACCGCAAGATCGCCCGTCAAGATGCCTGGAATGCCGAGTTGCTCGCGCTGGCCCAGTCTGCGCAGACGGATGAGCATCTCTGGCAAGCGGTGCAGTGCCGCGAAATGGACCGCTCGTGGTTTAGCCTGGAGGAAAAAGTCGCGCTGGCGCTGTATCGGCGCAATCCAGAACGCTTCACGGCCTTCGTGCGCAAGCATGTGCATCGCGGCTGGGGACAGGGGCGGGAGACCTTTCGGCGCCTGCGGGCGGCAGTGAAGCAGCAGGGCGACGATGAATTCTCCTGGGCCCTGTTCCGTGAGTTGGCCGAGCCGTTGGAATGGGAGCGCTCGGTAGCGCGGCTCTTGCTTGAACAGGTTCCGGCAAGCGCCGTCGTAGAGGAACTGCGCAAGCGCCACTCGGCGCACCTGTGGGAAGCGAACACCAGCATTCTGGGCGGTTTTGTAGAGGAGTATGGCCTGGCGGTGCTGCCCTATATCGAGGAAAATCTGGGCTGGATTGCCCGACGCGGCGCAGATCGGCTGCTCTCTGCTGCGGAGAAGCTGGGCGACGAAAATCTCTACTGGCGCATCTTCTTCAAAGCGGGCGATTCGATAAAGTGGAATAATGCGTTGCGAGAGGTGCTGAAGCGCTCACTGTCGGATGAGGCGCTGTTTCTGGAAGTACAGCGCCGGACTCCACCGGCGCAGGGCTGGTACGGGTGGCGGCTAGAGAAGGATGTTGCCCTCCAGTTCTATCGGCGCAGCCCGGATGTGTTTCGCCCCTTTCTGGAACACTTCCTGTATGAGCCTGAGGAGTCGCTCTTTCAAGAGGCCGAGCGCCTGGGCGATGAGGAACTGCTGGATTTCCTCTCTTTCTGGGGACTACGCCAACTGGCGGGGTTGATCCACCGCGCCTTCCCTTCGCCGAGCCTGCAACGCTGGTGGAAGCCTGATCCCGGCGCGCAGAAGCAGGTCAAACACTTGGGAAAGCTCCTCACAGACCGCTTTGATCGGCTCTATGCGCAGTCTCCAGAGACATATGTACAGCACGCGGCAAATATCCTGAGCCGCTTTCAGCCTTTTGAGGTCTGGTCTTTTCGCCCGAACCTGGAATACAACTCTGCCTTCGCCTACCTCTTCTGCCAGCACCGCGACGCCTGGCGGCAATCGGCCAGCGGCATCCGCGAACTGCTGGAGTCGCCCAATATCTATATCCAGATTATGGGCCTCGATATGCTTGCTGAGGGTGGCGCGGATGCCGCTGAGCGCGTTGGCGAGAATGTGCTGCTGCTGCGGGCGCTCTTACTGGGTCGGGCAAAGCGGACCACGAAGCGCAAGGTCTTGCTGTGCCTGGAGCAATCCGCGCGCCAGGGCGCTAAGCATGCCGGGCGTATCTTGCCGCTGCTCGAAGAGGCGCTGTATTTCCAGGGCAAACGCGCGATTGATGAGCGTCTGATGGTGGCTTTTGTCCGGCTGCGGCATGCCCAGGCAGCGCAGCCAACAGCCTAGAATGCCAGTCAGAAAGGGCTGGCGGCTGAAGGCCGCGCCTGCGGCGGCGGGCGCTTGCGGGCGCCGGGCGCCCGCAGTCTCGCTGTGCTCGTGCGCCCGCGCCTGGAGGCTGCGCCGCCAGAGCAACGCATGCGCGGGCTAAGATGAAAACACGGCTTTTCACCGATGCTCAAGTTTCTGGAGGGATGGAGTATGGAAGTTGCGCTGGCTTACGATCACCGCACCACCTTTGTCTCTACTGCTGATAGTTCGGCGCTCGATCTGGCTGCCAATCTGCGGCGCTCGCCAGTGGCGTTTCGTGGGCGCGTCAAAGAGCCGCTGCTCTTCCGGCAATTGATGCTGGCGCTGCATCAGTGCATCCTGAGCGATCTGCGCTGGGTGGATGAAGATGTGTGGCGCTGGATGCTGGACCGGGTGATTACTGTGCATCACGATCAGGTCTTCTTTGAGGCGTTCAGCAACGATCAATCCAGCTATGCCCGGCTCTCGGCTCCACTGACGGCCTTTGAGCCGGAGGACGAGATCAGCTACGGCACGACCAATATCGATTTTACCTGGGAACTGCGCGACGCGATGCAAAAGCTGCGCAGTTCGCGCCGCACCGAGTTCCGCGTTGGCGCGGGTGGGTTCGGCGTGACGACAGCTAGCGGCGCAGGCGCGCAGAGCCATTTCGAGCGCAAGGTCGATCTCCCTGAAAGCTGGCTCAAAGGTTTTTTGCAGGTGCAAAGCGCGCTAGTCATGCACCCCTTCATCTTTGAGGCACGCCCGGTTGATCTGCTGACAGTGCTGGCCTTCTTTCAGGATCATAAGCCGGGCAGGCCGCCGCATGGCCTGCGTTATGAGTTCCGCCCTGACGAGCCGATCAGCATCGCGCTGGAACCCTGGGAACAGCGTTTTCCGCTGCGTGGCACGCGCTACAGCGGCTACGAGCGTACCGTGCGGCTCTGGGGACGCCGACGGCTGCAACTCTTGCAGGGTGTGTTGCCCTACGCGGATCGCGTCCTGGCGGGTGTGCTGGGTCGTGGGCTGCCCCATTTCTACATCTGCCACTGTGGGCCATATCAGTTTACGCTAGTGCTTTCCGGCTGGACGAAGAATGATTGGTCCAAAGATAGCGCCTTCGATCTGCTGGCGCCGCGCACCCGGCCCGATGCCGGGCGTGTCGCCAGGGTCGATGCCTACCTGCGCGAACACCTGGCCGCGCCGCTGGCGGATGTCGCCGCGAATATGGGCCATCCGCAGCAAGAGGTTGAGGCCGCGCTCTTTGATCTCTGCCGGGCTGGCCGCGTGATGTTCGATCCGACGACTACTCAGTACCGCCTGCGCGAGTTGTTTGCCGAACCCGTTGATGTCGATGCACTGTTTGCGCCCGACCCCCGCCTGGTTGTCGCCCAGAATCTGTTGGATAGCGGGCGTGTCACCCTCCAGCAGATCACCCCGCCTGATCCAGCTCAAAAGCGTCATGTGGAGACGCGCGCGCGGGCAAAAGTCGATGATGATGCTCCCTACGAGGCAACCGTCTCGGTGGACACTACTGGACGGGTGCGCTTTGGGCGCTGCACCTGCAAGTTCTTCGCGGATAACCTGATGTCGCGTGGCCCCTGCGCCCATATCCTGTCTGCGCGGCTGGCTCTTGAAGCGGCCAGGGCTGCGAAGCCTGCGCCGGAGGCTGGGTAATATCCTCGTGTTTTTGCTAGCAGCAAATTTCCGTTTTCTGGTTGCTCAAATAGATTAGTAGAGTAGTGATGAGATGCAGTCCGGTTAGCCACGATGCTGCGATGTTACGTCGCGGCAGGTCACTAGCCTCGTTACCTCTTCGCAGGTTCCCAGCCTTCGTACAAGCTGGGAGCCGCTCCAACGCTTGAAAGTAATCGGGCTGCATCTCTGACGACCCCACACAGAAGGAAGCGCCCCCATGATCGACCAGAGTGAGTGGCTTGCTCGCTGGCAGCGCGAGCGGGAGGAACGCCGACAGGCGCGTGAGCAGCGCGGGCAGGCGCGGAAAACGCAAGATCGCCTGGCTTTTGGTGAGGAAACCTGGGGCGTCTCTGTAGAGCATCGCGCAGCCGTCATCGATGTCGATAAACTTCAGCGGTTTGGTCTGCCCGTCTTACATACAGAAGTTGAGCTTGCCGAGTGGCTGGGTATTCCGCTTTCGCGCCTGCGCTGGTTCACCCAGGATCGTCCGGCGGAAACGGCCTGGCATTATGCGCGCTATGTGATTCCCAAACGCAGCGGCGGTGAGCGCGTGATTCTGGCGCCCAAGCGCGAACTGAAAGCCTTGCAGCGCAAGGTACTGGATTGCCTGATCGCCAACGTCCCAACGGCGTCGGCTGCGCATGGGTTTGTGCGTGGGCATTCGGTGATGACCAACGCGCAGCCGCATGTGGGCAAGCGCGTGGTCCTCAAGCTCGATCTGCAAGACTTTTTCCCCAGCATCACCTTTCCGCGCGTGCGCGGCTTCTTGATCGCGCTGGGCTATTCGTTTTCGGTTGCCGCAACGCTGGCGCTGCTTTGCACGGAATACAACCGCGAGCCTTTTGACCGCAGCGGCGCGCGCTACTTCATTAGCATTGGTCCGCGCCATCTCGTGCAGGGAGCGCCTACCAGCCCCGGCCTGGCGAATCTGGTGGCCTGGAGTCTAGATCGGCGGCTGAGTGGGCTGGCCGCCAGACATGGCTTTACCTACACCCGCTATGCCGATGACCTCACCTTTTCGAGCGATCAGAGCGAGGCGGTTTCCCAGCTTCTCTCCACTGCCCGCCGAGTCATCACCGACGAGCATTTTGTCGTGAACAGCGCCAAGACGCGCATCGCCCGCCCCAACACCCGCCAGACGGTGACGGGCCTGGTGGTCAACGACGCACTGGCGACGCCGCGCCCCCTCCGCCGCCGCCTGCGCGCCATCCTGCACAATGCGAGCAAGCAGGGCATCGAAGCGCAGAATCGCGCCGGACATGGGAACTTCCGCGCCTATCTGCTGGGGATGATCGCCTTCGTCCATGCCGCCAACCCGCAGCATGCCGCCGCCCTGCGCGCCAGCCTTGAGCGCATCGCATCCGACCCAGGGGAAGTCAGCAGCTAGAGCAGCGGCCAAAAAGATGTGTGTTCGTCTGAGCCTGCGCAGGCGTTGCTCTGGCGGCGCGGCCTCCAGGCGCGGATGTATCCGTCAGCCCCCGGCTACTGACGTTCTGACCACTGCTCTAGAAGCCTTCAGGTTTATTCGGCTGAGGAATGCGTCTCTGGATCGTGAAACTCGGCGATAACCTCAATCTTGGACAGAACGCCAGACCCCACTCCCGTGAATTCTGTGAATTCTTGCCGACTATCACGTATTGGCTCCGCTGGTTTGGCGAAAGCCCATTGCATAAAGGTCGGCATAGGCTCCCTCGCGCTGCAAGAGTTCCTGGTGTGATCCTTGCTCAATGATCTGCCCATCTTGCAGGACAACGATGTTGTCGGCGTGCTTGATTGTCGAGAGCCGGTGCGCGATGACTAGCGCCGTGCGCCCATGCAGCAGACGCTGCAAGCCTTGTTGGACCAGCACCTCTGTGAAGGTATCGATGTTGGCCGTCGCCTCGTCCAGAATCAGGATGCGTGGGTCAGCCAGCAGGGCGCGGGCAAAGGAGATCAATTGGCGCTGCCCCACACTCAGGTTGCGCCCGCGCTCGCGGATGGGCGTCTCGTAGCCCAGGGGCACCTGGATGATGATGTCATGCACGCCAATGACCCGCGCCGCCTCTTCCACTTCTTCGTCAGTGGCCTCCAGGCGGCCATAGCGAATATTGTCGCGGATCGTGCCGGTGAACAGGAATGGCTCTTGAAGGACAATGCCGATCTGGCTGCGCAGCGAAGCCTGCGTCACGTCGCGCACATCGTAGCCGTCGATAAGGATGGCGCCGCCCTGCACGTCGTAGAACCGCGAGAGCAGGCTGGCAATAGTACTCTTGCCCGCCCCGGTGTGCCCAACAATGGCAATGGTCTGGCCCGCTGTGATCGAAAGGCGCAGCCCTTTTAGCACTGGGGCTTCGGGCTTGTAGCCAAAGACGACCTCGCGGAACTCCACATCCCCTTTAATTGGAGGCAGGACTTTCGCATCCGGGCGGTCCTGAATCTCGACTGGGATCGAGAGAATATTGAAGATGCGCTCGGCTGCGACGGCGGAACGCTGCAACTGTGTATATTGCTGGCTGAGATCGCGGATGGGATCAAAAAAACGGTTGATGTACAGGATGAAGGCTACCAGCACGCCAACGGTCAAGGCGCCATGCGAGATCTCGATGCCGCCGTAGAAGATCGTGATCACAATAGCCAGGGCAGCGACCACCTCTACCAGAGGCAGGATCAGCGCCGCAATGCGGCTGGCGATCAGGTTGGTATCCCGATTGTAGGCGTTCAGATCGTCAAACTCGGCGCGATTGCGGTCCTCGCGCACCATACTCTGGATGACGCGCATGCCGGTAATATTCTCCTGGAGTGTGGCGTTCACCAACGAGATAGCCGCGCGTGTCACGCGGAAAGATCGCTGGGCGTGCTTTTGCCAGAAGGCCGCGATGCCGATCATCATCGGAAGAACGGTAAATGCCAACAGCGCCAGGGAGAGGTTCAATGCCAGCATAATAGCGATAATGCCGACCAGCGCCAGGAGTGAACTCAAGATGGAGAGCAGCCCGGAACTGAGCATGCCTTCCAAAACATCGATGTCACTTTGTAAACGCGACATGACGCGCCCAATCTGCGTGCGGTCATAGAAGCTGAGCGAGAGGCGCTGAAGGTGGACGAACATATCCGAACTTAGATGGTAGAGTACCTGCTCGCCCACCCAGGACATGCTCCAGACCTGCCAGTATTGGGCCTGCCACATGGCAATATTGAGCAGGACCAGCCCGCCGCCCGCCAGCGCCAGGCCACCGAGATTGTTATGGGTAATGAAGTCGTCGATGGCAACACCGATCAGGAACGGATTGGCAACGTTCAGTCCGGTATAGACTAGCATGAGGATCACACTGGCTATGCTGGCCTTGCGGTAGCGAGCGAGGTAGGGCGTGAAATGGGCGACGAGACGCCAGTCAAACTTACCATAAACATCTTCGTCATCACTGGCAAGGCTGTTTTCGCGCCAACGATGGCTCCGACGATATTCTGCATAAGAGGCCATTTTTGAAGAGGTTGTTTTCATCGCTTCATTTCCTGCTCTTGCCTAAGGACGGGCGCTTCCTGGTCTGCCAACGCTGCACTGTCCTTCCTGCTTAACAGTGCCAGCGCCTGAGACTCATATTCCTCCTGCTCGCGTAGTTGTAGTTCGTAGAGCTGCGCATACGTGCCACCAAGCGCCAGCAGCGCGTGATGGTCGCCGCGCTCAATGATCCGACCATGATCAAGAACCAGAATCTGGTCGGCGCGCTTGATGGTGCGCAGGCGCGAGGCAACGACAAAGCTCGTGCGCCCGTGCATGACGGCATCTAAGGCTTCCTGGATGAGATATTCCGTCTCCATATCGACGCTGGAGGTGGCGTCATCCAATACCAGGATGCGTGGGTCAAGCAGAATGGTGCGGGCAATCGCCACGCGTTGTTTCTGGCCGCCAGAGAGCGTGACGCCGCGCTCGCCTACCCAGGTCTCATAGCCATCGGATAGTGAGCCGACGAAATCGTGCAGGCGCGCTATCTTCGCCGCCGCGATGATCTGCTCCTCGGTGGCGTGGGGGACACCAAAAGCGATATTCTCGCGCAGCGTAGCGTTAAAGAGAAAGACGTCCTGTAACACAAAGCCGATGTTGCGGCGCAGTGCTGCCTGTTGCACGCTGCGAATATCATAGCCGTCAACGGTGATGCGCCCTTCGGTGACATCATAGAAGCGGGGCAGGAGCGATAAGATGGTACTCTTGCCGCTGCCCGTTGCGCCCAACAGGGCAATAATCTGGCCGGGCTGGGCGTCGATGTCAATGTCCTCCAGGATTTTGGCTCCGTTGCCGTAGGCAAAAGAAACATCCTCGAAGCGGACATGCCCTTGCACCTGCCGCAGCGCAGTTGCGTTGGGCGCGTCTTTGATGCTGGGTTCGGTATCCAGCACCTCAAAGATACGGTTGCCGCTGGAGCGCGCGCGCATCAGCCAGGTGATCATAAACCCAAAGGAGCGCACCGGAGTGGTGAGCAGCAGCGCGTACTGGATCACGGCAACCAGCGTTGGCAGGCTCAACTGGTGATCGATGACGGCAATACCGCCCACCCAAAGGACTAACACGGTAACGAGGTTTAGCGCCAGCACCATCAGTGGCTGGTTCCAGGCCGAGAGGCGCTGGGCATAGATTTTGAGGTTGCGCAGTTCGAGGTTCTTCGCCTCGAATTTATTGATCTCAAACGCTTCGCGCACGAAGGAGAGAACCACCCGCCGCCCGCTCAAGCTCTCTTGCATGATCGTGCTGAGCGCGCCGGTTTCTTGTTGGGCGTCGTCCCACATTGGGCGTAGGCGACGCGCTACCTGCACTGCAAGGATGATTAAGATAGGAACAGAAAGCAGCGTAATCAAGGCCAGGTTCAGGTCAAGGATTGCCAGGATAACCGAGACAGCGCCGAACGTGAGTATGGCGATAATGGCGCGCAAGAAGCCTAGTGGAAAAGCGTTGCGCACGGCTTCAATGTCAACGGTCATCCGCGACATCAGCTGCCCGGTCTCGGATTCGTCATGAAACGAGAAGCTCAGCCTTTGCAGGTGATCATAGACGTGATTGCGCAGGTCATAGGCAATCTGGACTGAAACCGCCTGGGAGAGATACCCTTGTCCATAGGCGGCGAGGCCCCGCAGCGCGCTGGCGACCAGGACAGCCCCACTAATGAGCAGGAGTTGACCCAGATTCCCGCTGCCAATGCCAACCGCAACGACCTGGGCAATCAGTTCAGGTACAAGGAGGGCCAGGCCGGTGGAAAGGATAAGACAGAGTATCGAGCCAATTGTTATTTTCCAGTGTGGGCGGAGTAAGCCCAGGATGCGCGCGTAAAGGCGCGTGTTTGTCCACAATGCGCTAGTGTATGCTCTTAGCTGACCGAACTGCCCTTTGCTTGATGTCACACACACAGCCTTCCTAATGTATTCCGCCTCGCAGCTTTTCAAAAGACAAGCACACCTGCATCTGTAAAAGCAGGAGGAGGAACGATGTCAGCAAAAGGAGATGTGGTCATCTTCCCCATTGCTATGAAGCGGCGCTTTGATAAACGTTGGGATGGATTCCTATTATAGCACGTTTAACAACAACGTTGTCGTCAACGTAACTGATTGTGCAAGAAATAGTCCGTCCTTCCCGGCTGCCCAACGGACAGAAGGGATGTACATCTGAATGTAGGCGCCAGGCTCTCTATTATAATTTTACCACTAACCTGGCGACCTCGACCATGTATGCAGAATCAGCATGATGCGCTAGCTGATTCTGGCCTCTGGCTTGCTAGTCCCCATACGAGCAGATAACAAGGTACGTGTCTCATCCGGGGAGATGCTCGTTATTACTATCGGGCGATGATCGCTAAAATACCGCCTGCCTATTCCCGCGCAAGCGGATAGAGGAGTTGGCCTGGTATGACCTCAGACAGTGTTTCTTTTCACAGCGGTGAGATGAGTACTCCTAACCATCCACTGCTTGTAGCGCAGCGAGCGAACTTCCAATGGATCGCAGCGCTTGACGTGGCCGCTCTGGTTGCCGGTTGGCAGGAACATCTGACTGACTATCTGGTCGCTGTTGCTACTGTATCGGTATCTTTTGAGGGGCAGGAACCACTCCCACTTGTTGAAGTAAAACGGCTCGATGATCCACTCGACTTGTATCAAATCACAACCAACGAACAGTCAGTAGAGATACGGGTACTATATCGCTCTCTTAGCCAGGCGTTTATGGAAACACCTTATGATTGTCATCTCTTTCTCAGAACGGAGGTAGGGGGGCGCTTTGTTGCCCTCCCCGCGCCCAAGCCCCCAAGTCAGGCTGAATGGAAGCAGTTGGTCAGGAAGCTCTGGTTTCAGATTCTCCTGGCGGGCGAGTCTATGCCGCTCATGGTGGTGGACACTACCCACCCCTCTGCAAAAGGCCAGCCTCTCTATACCTTCAGATTACACCCAGACCTGGATTGGGAGGAATCTCTGTTCACGGGAGAAGCCTTCAGTGAGTGGCAACGTGAACTTCGACTGGCGCCCGATCCTACGAAACCAGGTATATTTCGTCCCCAGGTCGGTTGGGCTGCCTCGCAAGGCGCCAGCAATCAGACGGGGATCGGAGCGCGTGAGCCTGAATCTCAAAGGGAATCTGGACAAACAGGCAAGATAGGGAGGCAAGGTGGGCGCAGGGCAAATAGCCAGGAAGTTGCATCTCTGTCGCTTGCTATCATCCCTTTGCCAACACCTGAGCGCGGACGGGCATTCTCGCGGACGCGAGCGGTGGCATTGACAGCAGCAATTTTATTGCTCACTATCATCGCACTGGTAGCTGTAAATGCGATCAGAGGGATGCCTGAAGCAAAAAGCTCGTCGTTGGTCTTGAATCCTTCGCCACCGTTAAGGTCAGTGCCTTCTGGGGTTGTATTGCCCTCTCCTAGCCCGACTGCTGGGTCAACGGGCGCACCAGCGATGTCTCCTGTTCCCGCGCCAACAGCCATGCCTACTCCTTCTGGAACTCCCAAGCCAACATCTACCCCTCGTCCTACGCCTGATCCCTCACCAACTGCTGGAACCCCCACTTCTCCTCCAACTCCTACGCCCACCCCTTCTCCAACGCCTACGCCGACACCGACGCCCGCGCCGGTCATTAATTTTATTGTGATGCCGACGGCTCTCAGTCAGAGTTGCAGCGGTTCGCCGCCAGTGCAACCATTTACGATCACGCTGGATAATACCGGGAGCAACGTTCCGGTAAGCTGGATGATTACGATTACCGACCAAGACCCGGCGATGAATACCTGGGCTACTCCCAGCGCGTGGAATGGAACGGTCCCTGCGGGTCAGAGCGCGACGGTGACGATCTCGCCGATCAGTACCCTCTGCCAGGATATGGCTGGCGCTTCAGGGAACTATACGGCTGTAGTAAGCTGGCAGTCAAGCCAGGCTACGGTGACTGATGCGGTCACGCCCTGATCGATGAAAGAGCGTGAGCAATGGGAGCGCGCTATCCAGGGGCATTGTGGATGCCTCATCATAAATATGGTTATCCTGCAGGCACATCTGGGCGCAACGGGCAGACGCTCAGGTATGTGGTGGTGCATGGCACCGCCATGCCTGGCACGGCCCAGGAGATTGCGCGCTATTTCCAGACCAGTGCTGTTGATGCCGGAACGCATTTTGTGATTGGGCGTGATGGCGTCGTGGTGCAGTGCTGTTTGATCGAAGATGCGGCCTGGGGCAATGGCGGCCCGCAGCCAGGAGCCGATCCGTTCTGGCCGACTACTTTGAGTGCCAATCTGCTCACAGTCAGCATCGAGCATTGCAAGCCTTCGCCGGATAACAGCGATCTGTTGACGGAGCCGCAGAATCTGGCGAGCTTCAGGCTCATTCAGTGGCTGTGCGATCAGTATCAGATTCCAACCCATCCCGCCGATGCGTCGGGTGGGATCGCTACGCATGCTAGCATCGCCCCCAAAGATCGCTCTTACTGTCCAGGCCCCTACCCCTGGGATGAACTCTATGCCTTTCTCTCTCCTGCTGGCCTTGTGCTAGAATAGGCGCGAGGTACATCTGTCAGACATCGTATGTGCCTGGCTTGAGGATTATCCAGAAAGGGGAAAGTTATGAGCGCCTGGTCCTATACCAGAGGTTTGCACGATCTGGGCAATGCAGCGTATGCGTATCTGCAACCGGATGGCTCTTGGGGATGGAGTAACGCTGGCCTGATCACCGATGGGGAGGCGTCTCTGCTGGTTGATACGCTCTATGACTTGCGGCTCACCCAGGAGATGCTGAATGCCATGCGCGCATCTATCCCTGCGGCGACCTCTATTGATATGGTTGTGAATACCCATGCCAATGGGGATCACTGCTATGGCAATCAATTGGTGGCTGATGCTCAGATTATTGCGTCGGCCCGCACAGCGGAACAAATGGTGTCGGAGGTTGCTCCAAGCCAGCTTGCGATGCTGATGCAAATCGCGCCGCAGTTGGGGCAGCTTGGCGAGTTTTTCAGCCGCATTTTTTCCCCTTTCAAATGGGACGACATCACGCTGACGCTGCCGAAACAAACATTCGAGGGCACATTGGACCTGAAGGTGGGCGATAAAGCGGTGCGGCTGCTGGAGGTGGGTCCGGCGCACACGCGCGGCGATACACTGGTCTATATCCCCGGTGATCGAGCAATCTTTACGGGTGACATCGTATTTATTGGTGGTCATCCAATCATCTGGGCTGGGCCTGTGGGAAACTGGCTGCGCGCCTGTGATCTCATCCTTTCGCTAGATGTGGAAACGATTGTTCCCGGTCATGGCCCGATTACGGATAAAAAAGGAGTAGCTGAGGTCAAGGGCTATCTTGAATATGTTTATCAGGAAGCGCGAAAGCGCTACGAGGCGGGCATGCCTGCCACTGAGGCTGCCAAAGATATTCCTCTGGATCGCTATGCCTCGTGGACGGATGGTGAGCGGATAGCGGTGAATGTCCAGACCATTTATCGGGAACTGAGCGGCTCTCAGGAGTCTGTTGATATTATCAGTCTCTTCAGAGAGATGGCTGCTCTGGCGCTGCAACCGGGCGCACAGGAGCAGTGATGCGGAGTATACCCTGTTTTTCATGTGTGAGGAGCCAGGCTTTCAGGGGTAGCCCACCGCCGTAGCCGGTGAGCGAGCCACTACTGCCGATCAGGCGGTGACAGGGAATGATCAGGGCAATAGGGTTGGCGCCGTTGGCTGCCCCGACGGCGCGCACGGCCTGCGGATGTCCGATAGCCCTGGCAATCTCTTGATACGTGCGCGTTTCCCCATAGGGTATATGCAGCAGAGCGCTCCAGACCTCGCGTTGGAAAGGTGTGCCGTGTAGGTCGAGCAGGCAGGTGAATTGGGTCAGTTCCCCGGCGAGATAGCGCTGCATCTCCTCAATTGCCTGACGCAGCGGCGGAATCTCATCGCCTACCGTAATAGACTCAACTGTCGCCCAGCGTTTGGCCCAGGCAATGCCTGCCTCCATTACTGATCCGGGTGTTCCTACCCAACAGACTCCACGATCTGTCCCCAGCAAGAGCCAGTCGCCAGAAGGACTGGATACGCTGCCCTGGTAAAGTGTATAGGCTTCTGTCTTTCGTGTAGCCATTATCCACTGTCTCTCTTTGCAAGCAAGATACTGTATTGTTCAATTTCACCCCATACTGAGAGAGGGAGCGCTCACAGGCTCTATCCAATGCGGTGTTGAATATGAAGATTATCCCGCTCAGATTTGATGAGCCATTGCCATGCAATCAGAGCGATAAGTTGCGCCTGGCTTCAAGGCTTTCTCGGACCTATTACGAACTAAATGCTATCGCATTGGTCGGGCGAACAACCAACTCGTGATAGATCATCCCCATTTGCTCCGGCGGGTAGGGCATATCATGCTCCAACCACCATTGGATCAAGGCAATAGACGAGGCAACGAGATGATAGGCGGCAATCTCAACGGGGACGAGGCTTCCATCTAGCGGAGCGTGCTGGCTCAAGACGCTGCGTGTGCCTGTTTCGATCATGCGCTGCACCAGTTGTGTTGAACCTCGGCTGCTCAGCAAGACCCGACAGACCTCGCTGTGTTCATGGACATAATGGAACACGAGCGTGCTCACGCTTGTTGGGTCAGTATCTGGCGCCGGTAGCTGAAGCAAGTTCAGTAATTCTGCCAGCACCACATCCAGCACATCCATCAAGAGCGCGTCTTTGTCGTGGTAGTGGCGGAAAAAGGTGGCGTATCCAATGTCGGCGCGTTCGGTGATGTCACGAATGGTGACATCTTCATAGCCCTTTTCGAGCGTCAGCGAAATCAACGCTTTCGCCAGCAAGTTCTGTGTGCG
>Ga0209166_10001360_pt1 | contig 20669 bp, 9 predicted proteins | sample Coa_R1_3_FD_187151 | JGI IMG/M metagenome (GOLD analysis project Ga0209166, IMG submission 187151) | Surface soil microbial communities from Centralia Pennsylvania, which are recovering from an underground coalmine fire - Coalmine... | ecosystem: Environmental > Terrestrial > Soil > Unclassified... | reverse complement strand
CCAGAGCCGTTCGAAGATTTCGATTGTGGGATTGACCAGATATTCCGGCGGATGAACCCCCCGGCGCTTGTGGCTGAGGAAGGGGCCCTCGAGATGAATTCCCAGCGGCCGAGCGGAGACAGGCTCCTCGTTGCTGGACGATGTTTTCTGCGCGGATTCGATCGCGTCCGCCAGACGCTCCAGCGCGGCACAAGTTGTGTCGAGCGGGGCAGCCACGGTTGTGGGGAAATATCCCGTGACGCCATGCTTGGTCAGGAATGCCCCGAGCCTGGGCAGTTCGGAGGGCGAGGCGCGCATGAGATCGAGGCCCGCGCCGCCGTGCATGTGAATATCGAAGAAGCCGGGCGCCAGAACGGCGTCTCCGAAGTCCACGATGGAGGCGTGGCCGGAAGCTTGAGTATGCGAACACGATGAAACTTCAGAGATCCGGCCGTCTTCGACGAAGAGCAGTGGATCCGAGATCTCCTCGATCGGAGTGAAGAGGCGGCGCGCAGTGAATACAGTTTTCATGAAGTTGCTTCGCGAAAGCCTATCGTAGCCGCACGCTAGGTTTGACACAACTCTACAGGGGAGGAGGCGTGGCGCGACTCGAGCCACAAAGGACATCGCACTTTGGTAGTCAGTATCGGTGACGCCGAATGCTATAATTTTGCATAGTTCGGCAGTTTCCAACGCGCATTCAGCGCCGCCGCACAATGTCGGGGAGTGGCTCAGCCTGGTAGAGCACCTGGTTCGGGACCAGGGGGTCGGAGGTTCAAATCCTCTCTCCCCGACCATTTACAACTTACGGATATTCCCTCACAATTTGAGCTCCAGTACTCAGTTTGATACCTCTTCCTAAAACTGCGTACCGAGCGCTGAGTACTCTCACTGCCGACTTGGACAACCCATAACCTAGGTAACTTTAGTCGGCGCACGACCCATGTTAGCCTCAAATGTACGTTTGTAATCAGCAACTTCCGAGAGAGACCTCCGAGGATGCCGAGAATTCCTATCTTTCGCCTGGGCGGAGCGCCGGACAAACCGGCGCTGCCGAATCTGGCTGCGTCGACTCCGTTCGTCTCGCTCGAAGGCATCTCGGTCGGTGTTGATAACCTGCGCCACGATGTGCTACTGAGCCCGCGCTTCGTAGAATTGGCGCGAGTCCAAGTAGCTCGACTGATTGCGCGCCACGGCGACCTCGAGGACCTGGTTGGCGGCGATACCCCTACAGTCTCGCAAGCTCCTTCGTGGATTCGCAGTCAAGCTGCCAAGGCCCGTCCGAAGCATGATCCCGCCGCTTGGAAATCGGCATTGACCGAGATGCAGGTGGCCTCTCTTAACCGTGCTAAAAAAGAATTCAAGTTGACAGTCGATCTGCTGGCGCGCCTGGCCGTGACCAAGTTCCTGCGTTCAGAAATGAATCACCAATTTGCCCAGGTGCTGGAGCGCTGCCGCGTGCTGCTCAAAAGCTACGACAACAGCCGCCAGCAAAGGGCGCATGAACATCGCGAGAGGCTGGCGACCTTCCAGGTGCGGAAGCGGATCATCCTGCGCAAAACCGGGCAGGAGATTTTCGAGACACTCCGCGAGGTCGAGAAGAGCACGCTGGCGCGCACGCGGCGTTCGCTGTTTGGCGAAGAGACCAGCGGGGGCGCGTACTTCACCTACCCGCTGTTTATGAACCGGCTGCTGTTTTCCGAAGACGGCCGCGACGATTATCTGTGCGCCGAGCACTATGTAATGCTCGGCAATTGGGATCGCGATCCCGACCGGTACGGCCGCATGCGCGAGGTTGCCTCCGGATTCCTGCGGACGCTCTACGGCGAAGACGTGAGCGCCGAGACCATCGACGCGTGGATGAACGTTCCCGACAACGCCCGCCTGCTGGTGGGCACCGGGACCCCGGAAGACTCGGCCGAAGGACATGCGCAGCAAGAACGCCTGGATCAATGGGTGCGCCTGCTGGAAGACGAACGCGTGATGGAAAATGTCATCGCCTCGTATAACGTCGTGCCGCTGTTCAGCGAGTACGCCCCACGCATCAATCCGCAGCAGTTGAAAAATGCCCTGGTCGACCGCACCGAGTGCGATCGCGTGGAACGAATGATCCAGGAGCATGGCAAGCTTTCGCCCAACAGTTTGTATGCCGCCGTGGCGAAAGTTGCGAGTTGCCGTGGCTCGGAACGCGCCAAGGTGGCGGCTCGCTTCCTCGCGGACTTCTTCCACTACCATCGCGACCTGCGCCGCCTGGAAGTTTTGAACGCCGCCCTCGACAGCGTGAACCTGGTCGGCAATGAGCGCCTGCAGGAGTTATCCCGGGTCAATGGAACTCTGTACGAATTCTTGCTGCCGCAGGAACAGGGAAAAAGCGATTCCGAGCGGGTGCTGCGCCACGTAGTCCTGAAGGCGGATGTTCGCGATTCGACCCGGCTGACGCGCAAGATGATGGAGCAAGGGCTCAATCCGGCTTCGTACTTCAGCCTGAATTTTTATGACCCGGTAAACAAACTTTTGGAAAAGTACGGCGCGCAGAAAGTCTTTCTCGAGGGCGACGCGATCATCCTCGCGATTCTGGAGCGCGAAGGCGAGCCCGGCCTTGCGGTGAGCCGCATGGCGGTGCTGGCGCGGGAAATCATCGAGATCGTACGCGGATACAACGCACTGATGCAGCGCTCGTCCATGCCGCAACTCGAACTGGGGTTGGGAATCACGCTGCAGGAATCGGCTCCGCTTTACCTGATGGACGGCGAGCATCAGATCATGATTTCCGAGGCGTTGAACGAGAGCGATCGCCTGTCGTCGTGCAACAAGCGCGCCCGCAAGATGATGGAGCCGCAGGCCGGGCCATTCCACGTCTACGCATTTCAAACCGCGGAGATGGATGCGGACGGCAATCCGGAAGACGTGATCCTGAGCTTCAATCTGGGCGGGATTCGCATGAACGAGGCGGCCTTTCGCAAGTTACAGCAGGAAATTATTCTCGAGCCGTTGAAGGTGCGCCTGCCCGCCTCCATCGCCTCGTCGGATAAGGGCGAGTACCACCTGTTCAGCGCGACCGTTCCGGTGGACCGGGATATCTTCCGCAAGATTGTGGTGCGCGAAAGCCGCATCCCGCGGATCAATTCGGCAGACTTTTCCGTGAAGGGGTGGACCGACCGCTCGTATTACGAGGTCTGTACCGACCCGGTGATTTACGCCGCCCTCGAGAAGCGCAAAGGCGCGGCCGGAAAATAATATCCGGCACCGTAGGCTGCATCGGTCCAGCTAAAAATTTATTCGGCCCGGCCGGAACGGAATCTGGAAGGTCGCCTCCACGTCCACCGGTGTGCCATTCTTCGTAGCGGGTTCAAACTTCCATTGCGCTACCGCCTCACTGGCAAAGCGGTCCAGCCTTTCGTCCACCCCGCGCAGAACGCGCACATTGCCCACACTCCCATCCGCATGGATGACCGCGTAAAGAATCACGGTACCCGCGACATTCTCTTTCATGAGCTGCAGGGGATACGCGGGATCAACTTTGCGCGTTGCCATCGGCTGGGAAAGATCGGCCGGGGGCGCATTCGGATCGTGAGCGTTGGATTCGTGATTGAGTTCGGCGAAGCGGATCACCCAACTGCCCCCGGCGGAGTTCAGATTCGGCATGTTGAGGGTGACGGAATAAAACTTGCGATTGCCGAAGACCGCGCGCTCGGCCTCGGTCAGTTTCGCCGCATTTCCCGCCTGCATGGTGCGGGCAGTAGTCACCCGCGGCGGGCGCGCGCTGGCCAGCAGATTCGGATTGACCGAAGGCGCCGGCGCGCTCTTCGCGGGATCGCCCGCTACTGCCGAAGCTTTTGTACTGGTGCTTCCGATGTAGAGTCCCGCGGGAAGATCGCTGTTTGCCTTTTTCGCTGATCCGCCGTTCCCGCTTCCGCGCGCGGTCACGGATGCAGCGGGCGTTCCCGGGGCGCCCCCGTGCCCCTCAGGCGTGGCGGCGAACGTTGCTCGCCGGTTTCCCGCAGGCGGATCCGGCAGCGCGCTCACCACGGGGTGCAGATTCAAAGCGATGACTCGCCCGCGCGCTCCAAAGGATGTTCCGGATAACGCCCCACCGGAAGCCGATGGCGGAGGCGGGACAACTTGTGGCGCAAGGCCTCTTGAACCAGCGACGCCGCCCGCCGCAACCCGCTGCTCTGCGACCGGCAGTTGAGGGGCGGGCGCGATCACCGCACTGCGCCCGATGGTCTGCTCACCAAGTTGGCGCGTAGTCGTATTCTCGACATTCGGCGGCGGCGCGATCAGCGCAGGCTGCAATCCCTGGAAAGCCGCCGGAGAATTCGAGGCGCGCAGTTCGGGCGGAGGAGCCACCACCGAATTTTCGAGCGCCGGCGAGTTGCGGCGCTGCGCCAGACGGGCCGCGTCGGGCGGCGGAGTCACCACGGAATTTTGCAGCGCCGGTGCCATGCGGTTGATCTCGGCGGCGGGAATCAGCGGAGCGGCGGGGATGGCGAGTTGCGGCCTCTGGGTTTCGGACCAAGCCACGATGTTGGGCATTGCGACATCGCGCTTCAGTTTGACCTTCGGCGGCGTCACGATCGTCTGCGCACGATTGTCCGCCTGCGCCGGGAGCGAGATGATCGGCTGGCGCGAAAACTCCGGATCGGCTTTTTGCGGATGAGATGGCACCTGCTCACGCGTATCGAGGGGCGGGAGATATTCTGACGGAGTGTAATAGAGCACTTGTGAGTGCTCGAAGGTCGGCGTCTCGACCACGCGCGGCTGCATCGCGAAAAAACGCGTGAGCGCAATCAGCAGCGCCGCGGCGATCACGTGATAGCTGCTGGACTGGACGAATCCCGCCCACGGCAGCCGCCGCGTCACAAATACGTCAGGCCAGAATTCTGCCGGAGCGGAGTGCAATTCCAGCGCGGGCGAGCGCCTAGGAAGAATCAGATCGCGCAGATTTCCGATGAAGACCCGAGGCCACGACGGCAGTTCCACGAGCAATCGCGGAATCTCTGCGGAGTTCGGATTTTCGAGCGCTGGCCGGACTGCTGACATCTTTCCATACTAGATGCGTCCCCGCCCGTCGGGATAGCCGGAAGGGCAACGAAAACTTGGCGGCAGCACTTCTGCAATCGGGCCGCGGTAGAAAACCGTTTATAATCGTTGGTTCAGCACCAACCGCAATTTCTCACTGTAAGGACACGCTTTGCTCGATTTCTTAGGAGATCTACGACGCACTGACATGTGCGGCACGCTGCGCACTTCCGACGCCGGCAAAAAGGCCGTGCTGATGGGATGGGTGAACCGGCGCCGCGACCTGGGCAACATCATCTTCATTGATCTGCGCGACCGCACCGGTATCACTCAGATTGTTTTCAATCGCGAACTCAACCCCGCCGTCCATGACAAAGCTTCGGCGCTGCGCAACGAATACGTCATCGCGGTGATCGGCTCGGTGAAGCTGCGCGATGCGGACACGGTGAACAAAAACATTCCGACGGGCGAGGTGGAAGTCGTTGCCGACGAGATTCGTATCCTGAACGAATCGAAGCTGCCGCCCTTCTTGCCATCCGACACGGCGCTGACCAACGAAGAGACGCGGCTCAAATATCGCTACATCGATCTGCGCCGCGACGTAATGCAGTTCAACATCGAGACCCGGCATAAAGTGGCGAAGGCGATTCGCGACTATCTTTCGGCGGAGGGATTCTTCGAGATCGAGACGCCCTTCATGACGCGCTCGACTCCCGAAGGTGCGCGCGATTATCTGGTGCCCAGCCGCGTGCAGCCGGGGACTTTTTATGCCCTGCCTCAGTCGCCACAACTATTTAAGCAGATCCTGATGATCTCGGGCTTCGACAGATATTTTCAGATTGTGCGCTGCTTCCGCGACGAAGACTTGCGCGCCGACCGCCAGCCGGAGTTCACCCAGATCGACTTGGAGATGTCCTATCCGCAGGCCGAGCGCGTGTGGGAAGTGGTCGAGGGATTCCTGACTGCAGCCTTCCAGGCCACGGGCGAAAGTATCAAGTCGCCATTTCCGCGCATGGATTACGACGAAGCGATTCGCCTGTATGGGATCGATAAGCCTGATCTACGCTTGCCGGCGTTCACCGATGTACGCGAGTGTTTCACTCCCGAGAATCTGCAGGAACTGGCAATCAACGCGAACCTGCCGGTGATCGCGATCCGGACACCCAAGGTCGGTGAGCTTTCGCGCAAAGAGCGCGACGACATCAAGCCCATGTTCCACTCCAAGGGCGGCGCCAGGGTTTACGAGGACTTCAAGCGCATCGGCAACAAGTATCCCGAGGCCGCGGCTGCAATCGCAAAAAAAACTGCCATGGAAGAAGGCGACCTGCTCGTGCTAGTGGCCGGATCGGCCCAAGCCGGACCGCAGACGGCAATGCCCGCGCACCGCAAAGTTACGCCTGCGGAGCTGGCGATTTACGCCTCGGCCGGACTGTTGCGCTTGGCGCTCGCCCAGAAGTATGCCGACCGCCACGGCATCTTCAAAAGGACCGGCGATGCGGCGAAAGATTACCGCTTCCTCTGGGTCACCAATTTTCCGATGTTCGAGTGGGACGAAGGCGAGAAGCAGTGGATGGCCGCGCATCACCCCTTCACCTCGCCGCACGATCAGGACATGCAATTGCTGGAGCAGGGCGTCGAGTCGGTGAACGATCCTCAGTCTCCGCTGAGCGCCGTCCGCGCGCTGGCCTACGACGTCGTGCTCAACGGGACAGAGTTGGGCTCAGGTTCGATTCGTATTCACCGCCAGGACATTCAACGAAAAATATTCAAGGCGCTCGGCATGACCGAAGCAGAGGCTAAGTCGCGCTTCGGATTTTTCCTCGAAGCCCTCGAATACGGGACGCCCCCGCACGGCGGCATCGCCCTCGGGCTCGACCGCATCGTCATGATCCTGGCCGGCGCAGAAAGCCTCCGCGAGGTGATCCCATTCCCCAAGACCGCCCGCGCCGTCGACCTGATGTGCGACGCGCCCACTCCGGTCAGCGAGCGCCAGTTGCGGGAACTGGGAATTTCATTGAAGAAGTAAGATTCGGTCGGCGAAGGATCCTTCAGTTCGCCGATCCTCCCGCGCTGACCTGCGCGGTGTCAGACTTCATCCCGAGCGCTTTTAGATATCCCTGGTTCACGCGGCACTTTTGCAGGCGGATGCTCTCCAGCAACTCCGCAAAGGCGCCGTTGATCGTCTTTTGCTCAGGTCGAGCCTTCAGCCGGTCCTCCACATGCGCAGTTCCGCGCGGGAGCTTTGCGAACTCCACTATCTTTCCCCAATCAGCAGGTGGGATAATGCTGACCACCGCCGATGACTTTTCCATCTTCTTATACGGCCAGAACGCCCACCCGATGTTGTTCTTCTCAAGCGTCTTGACGAATTGCGCGATCCAGTCATCGGTATTCTCACCGGACTCTCCCATCCAGATCGGCACATCATAGCGCTCGCGAAAATCGATGTAATCGCGAATTACGCTTTCATCGGGAGCCGTCCAATACTTGTGAAAGGTGTACGCCACGTTAGCGTCGAAGGGTTTGCCGAATACCGAAAAATTACTGTCCCACTGCGCGCCGCCGAGAAACAGAATGTGATGGGCATCCACCTTTCGTATCTCGGCCGCTACCTTCTTGTAGACCGGTTCCAGAGAAGAGTTCAAGGGAGCGAGCTTGGGAAAATGTGGAATCGGCTCATTCAGCAGGTCATAACCCAGCACGGCCGGTTCATTGCCATAGTGCGTTGCCAGCCGCCGCCAGATGGCGACCAGGTGCTCTTGTTCCTGCGGACTCTGGTACAGCCAGGGATATCCAGCACTGTCATCAATGTTCGCCCCGGTCTGCCCGCCCGGCGCTGCATGCAGATCAAGGATCACATATAGCCCTTCAGCGCGGCACCAGCCGATTAGTTGGTCCAACAGCTTGAAACCATCTGCGTCGTCGCTTTCAAAAAGGCTGTAGTGCATAGGAACTCGAATGGCATTGAACCCGGCTCGATGCAGGAGCGCGATGTCCTCATGGGTAACGTAGTTCTCACGGTACTTCTGCCAGAATGCAGCCGACCCCTCCGGTCCAAGCAACTCCAACACCAAGGCGTAAATCTCACTAGGACTTTGTGGACCGCCTTCGAACAGCCACATGTAGCCTTCCGGCACCAACCAATTGCCCAGATTGGTTGCGCGAATAAGGAGCGGCCTACCCGCAGCATCAACGATCTGTTTGTGGTCGGTGTGGGCGAACTGCGCGCTTGCGAGGGAAACTAGCGCCAGCAGAAAAAGCGGCAATTGTAGAAGTCTGAACTTCGCCATCATTCGCTCCCGCGGCAAGCGTACACCAAACCGGTTCCGCAGGGCGAAGTAGAGACCTTCGGGGAAGATGCATTCGCAACGGTGGGCAGTACCTTCAGCGTCGTTCAGAGCAGGATGGTGCAGCTACTCGCTTACCAGACAGCCGCTCACTACATCCTTGACGCGCGCTCGTTGCCACCGGTTCGGTTCGTGCCGGCCGCGCAAACGCAGCTTCAGGTAATTGTCAGTGAGCGCCTCCGTGAACTCCCCGTCTGGATCATTGCCAGTGACATTCAGCGTGATCGCCTCCAAACTCTTACCGACAAATCCGCGCATGAATAACAGCTTCTTCTCTGAGGCCAACTCGCGCAGGATGCGGTTTCTCTCACGGGCCACGTGCACCGGCACTTGATTTTTCATCTCTGCCGCCGGCGTCCCGGGCCGCGCCGAATAGGTGAACACATGCAGGTAGGTAAATGGCAGCTCTTCGATCATCTGTCGAGTGGCTTCGAACTCAGATTCGGTCTCGCCGGGAAATCCGACCATTACATCGGCGCCGATCGCCGCATCGGGCATGGCTGCGCGAATCTTTTCTATCTTCTCCCGATAATGCCACGGACGATACTTGCGATGCATACGCCGCAGCACCGCATCACTGCCTGACTGCATCGGGACGTGCGCGTGCTTGGCAATTCGCGGCGATGATGCGACCAGCGAAATCAATTCGTCCGACCAGTCCATCGGCTCAACCGATGAGATGCGCAATTTCTCGAGAGAAGTTTCAGAGAGGATAGCGCGAATAAGAGACGTGAGACCCGGCTTTCGGCTTTCGGCTTCCGGCTCTCGGACAGCGTCAGAGGACAAGCCGGAAGCCGAAAGCTGATAGCCGGAAGCCGACTCCAGATCCCGTCCCCAGCGCCCCAAATTAATCCCGCTGATCACGACCTCGCGATATCCGGCGGCGACCAGCGTCTCTACCTCGCCAATAATGCGCTGCATCTCCAGCGACCGGCTCTGCCCACGCACAAACGGAATCACGCAAAACGAGCAGCGGTTGTCGCACCCGTCCTGCACTTTGAGGTTGGGGCGAGTGCGCTCGTTGGCGGCATCAAACACGGGAGCGGCCAGGAGTTCCGTATGGGCGAAGATGTCGGAAACGAAGATCGCGTTCTCAGTACCCAATTCTCGGCTCTCAGTTAACTGAGAGAGAGAGACAAAAGCCGACTTACCGACTTCTTCACCGACGGAGCCCCTCAGTGCAATCTCCGCCAGTTGATGCTTGTGCGAGTTCCCCACCACCAGGCTCACACCCGGCAGCGCCGCAATTTCCTCGGGCGCCCGCTGCGCATAGCATCCCGTAACCACGATGCGCGCCTCGGGATTCTGTCGGCGCACCCGCCGGATTGCCGCCCGCGCATCCTGGTCCGCGCCGCTGGTCACTGTACATGTGTTGAGAACTACAACTGAAGCCTGTGCCGGAGTAGAAACGCGCTCCAACCCCCGCTCCTCGAACTGGCGTTCGAGGGCCGCGCCATCCGCCTGCGTGGCGCGACATCCGAAGTTTTCTACCAGGAATCCAGCCACACCTTATGGTATCGCACACCGCGGGCTTGGCTTGCGGCGAGGGGAGTGATTTGGCGGATTAAGCCGAAGCCGACGTGCGCCGCGACTGGAAGCACTCGCGGCAGAACACGGGCCGGCCCTGGGTCGGACGGAAAGGAACCGTAGTCTGCTTTCCGCATCCCGAACAGGTGGCTTGGGTCTCGACTTTCGTGTAGCGGTAGTTTGGACCCGGCGCTGGCACCGCACCGAGCACCGAGACCCGTTTGGTCTTGCACGCCTTGCAGCGCTTGGGTTCGTTCTTAAATTGCTTGTCGTGAAAAAATAGTTGTTCCCCGGCGGTGAAAATGAATTCATTCCCACAGTCGATACACTTGAGCACCTTGTCCTGAAATTCCATTGAGGATGGCTCCCTTCAGCCCGTTTCCGCGCGCCCACCCGCGGGGAAAGAACTGCGGTGGTGACCCGAAAATACAGGTTGTGTACTACTCCCCCTCTTACTGCCCCATGGACTCGGCCCGCCACACACCCGGACGGCGCGTGGGTACTAATTATCGAATATGCCGGGAAGAAACGTTCAGTTTGAACTCCCTGATGCAGCTCAACTTGGTGGGGGCCAGATCGAGCAGAGCCGCCCCGGGACGGAGCGGCCCTTTGCTGCGTTAATCCTGTTCTTTACGTGTTTTTTTGCGCGCCCGCTTGCGAGCCAGCGCGGCCTTCACACGCTTCTTCTCGCCGGGCTTCAGGTAAAAGGAGTGGCGCTTGACCTCCTTGATGATGTCTTCCTGTTGCACCTTGCGCTTGAAGCGGCGTAGCGCGTTCTCGAGGGATTCTCCCTCTTGAAGCCTTACTTCTGCCAAACTGACACACCCCCAGACTCGTCCAGATGGACCGAATAGTTATTACAAGGATTTGACTGCAAGTCAAGAGGGGCTGACGAATTTCGCTACAGAAGTGGAGGTTTTGAAGGGATTCGGCTCATTTTGAGACGGTTGGGGCACGTGAACATCTGACCGCTCGCGGGACGCTACGGTTTACCGCGAATGACCGTGACTGACGCTTTCGGCAAAACGATCGTCTGCGTGCCTGACGGCAGAGTCTTGCTGACTGGCGGATCGTTCGGCTCGGGATGGCCGTGGGGGCCATCGGACTTCCACATGTACTGGCCGCTCCCAAAGGTGACCAGCGAGATGGGGCCGGAGAAGGCTCTCCCATCATCGAAGGCGATTCGCACCTCGTGCGGATTCGACTGATCTTTATTGATCATCATCAGCGAAGATTGACCATCCGGCCGGACCGCAGCGTAGGCGGTAATGAGCGTGTGTCCCGCGCTGTCTTTCAAATCGCAACTCGCCCGATACAGTTTGTGCACGCCGGCGTGATGCTGTGCCCATTCGAGGTTGATAAGGCGGCTGGCGTGATATTGGGCGGTAAAGGTCTTGACGTTCAGATTCTCGTCGGCGACATAGTTCCCGTATGTGCCGAAACCATGACATCCCGGACGCAGGGGCTCGGGCTGAATCGGTGAATGATAGTAGACCGCGCCTCCGGCGGTGAGGAAGGCGCCTACGCTATCGCAGAGCCAAAGGGCCGAGAAGATGTCTGCCATCTCCTGCGCGTTGCCATAGGTTACGTTGCTTTCGGTGTTCATCATGGGAACGGTCGCCGGAAGGCCGTCCTGCCGCCACACGTCGAGAATGTGGCTGATCAACTCGGGTTCGCGAAACAGATCGGCCCAGACGATTTCGCAAGGAGGATAGGGATAATGCTCGAAGCTCATAAAGGCGAGATCCGACAGGCGATTGCGCACCTTGAGATAGTCGAGGAATCGCCCCAGCCAGGACGTGCGCCCCTGCGCGTCGGGCCAGACCTTGATGTCCTCATTCACGCCTTCGAAAACCGGGCCGCCGAGTTTTAGCCCGGGATCGACGCGGTGCATCGCGATCGCGAACTGCAGGTATAGCTCGGCGTAATCCTCCGGCAGCATGAACTGCCCGTCCGGTTCCTCGCCCATCTCGACGTAAGAAATCGGATAGCCTCGTTTTTTCAAGTACGCCATCTGCGCGGCCGCGTCATCCGGTGTGCCGTACAGAAGCGAGATCGGAATCATTGCCGGAAGGTTGTTGGTGATGCCGCTGGTGAAGAACAGATCCAGCCCAGTCTGGTCGCCGTGGCTGTCCAGATCAGATTCGGAGTGCCAGGGATCAATCGATGAGCAGTAGGTCGCAGTCTGGTTCTGGTCCGGGCGATGCTGGACTAGATCCACGAATTCCCCGGTGGGCGTGACCGTGCCAACGTAAATTTCGCGGATCGCATATCCCGCGGCACTGCGCGGATCCTTGGGATCGTGCATTGCGTTCAGCCCCGCGTCGGCAGTGTTGGATGATTGCGTCATCCAGATCCGCAGGTAGCGGACCGGAACCGGAGTGGAAGATAACGGGATGGCCGTCCTGCCGCCCTTGCCGTCGGCAATGATTCCGTTGGGAAACGCAGTCCAGACGCCAGACGTGGGGCGCTCCATGGGATTCTCGCCGCTCTCACCGTCTTTCTTCTCTGCCGTCCAGTACTGCACTTCGTAGCTCCGCGCGTAGGGCTCCGCCCAATCAATCTGTATGACGGAGATCGATTCGTGCGCGCCAAGATCGACCACCACCCATTGCGGACGAGCAGAATCGGGCTGGCCGGTGAACTTTGCCGCGAGATAGGGATTGCTCTTCCAGTAAGTATTCGGATCCCCGTCGGTCAGCCGAGAGTAGCCGTGTTCCGCCCCGCCGTTGCGCGTATGCCCGCGGTGTGGCAATGGATAACCATAGGAATGCCGGATCGGTTCCTTCAGATCGCTGCTGCCTGTAAAGTATCCGCGATGGTTGGCAGCATCGCTCCACTTGCCATTTGGATTCCAGTGCCAGGCGCCGATGGAGAGTTCCGTATTTTGCCGGTAGGTGATCGGTCCCCATCCTGCCGAGAGGCACTGCTTGACCATCTCGGGTGTGTAGATCTTCTCGACGACGTCATGCGACAGGATGTCCATCGAACTGCCCAGCGCTTTGTCGGGATCGAAGAGGATGGGAGTGGTGGAGGAAGAAATACGAATGGTAGAAACACTTGGAGAGGGGACGACACAAGACGCAGCTCGCAACGACCTGGGAACCACGCTGAGCGCAGTAACTGCGCCAGCGGCGCCCAGGAATCTGCGTCGGGAGACCAGCGAGTTGTCAATCATGCCGTGGCGGTCGACTCCTAGAAGCTGATTTTGACTGCTAACTGCGCCTGCCGCGGCCCTATGGGCGACATGCTGGTGATTACTCCGAAACTCGGATCTCCGACACCCTGAGTGCCGTAGCCGCCGTAGTTAGGGCTAGCTACGCTGAACGTAGGATGATTGAATGCATTCTGGGCTTCGAGACGCAACTCCAGGTGTACGCCTTCGTGCACGCTGGAGAGCAGGAACTCCTTGATCAACGACATGTCACTTGCAAACAACAGTGGCGTCCGAACGTCTGCGATCGCCCGCCGGGCATTGCCCATCGTGAATGGGGCCGGAATATTAAGGATGTCGCCGGGTACAGTATTCCCATTGCTATCTGTAGTTGGGGCCGTATTCGGGTCGCCAAAGAACTGGTCCACCCAACCGTGACCGGATGGATCCGTGCGGCTACCATAGTTGCGTTTCAGCTTGCCGGTTATGTTAGGCCGCTGCGCGCCGTACGTCGGTATCGGTGTCCCACCACCGGCAACCGCTAGCGTCATCGGCCGGCCGCTGGCAATCTGCCAGATTCCGTTGATCCTCCACCCACCGACAACCGCGTCCAGCACTCGCGGCATGTTGCCGAATAATGTTTTGCCGCGCCCAAACGGCAGGTTGTAGCTATAACTGAATTTCAGCACTGACGGAATGTCGAAGGTCGACAAGCTCCGCTCCAGCCACGGCTTGTTGGGATCCTGCTGGCTGCTGAAGCTCCCCGTCCACGTCACGTTGTCGTCCGAGGTAGATGAATCGTCGATTGACTTCGACCACGTGTAATTCACCAGAAATTCGAGGCCGTTGCTGAAAGCCTTCTTGGCCGTGAGCTGCAGCCCGTGATAAATGGAGTTTGCATTCAACTGATCGTCAGTAAAAACGCTGGTGAATTGCGGGTAGGGAAGCTCCAGTTGGTAGCCCGGGATTGTCGGCTGGGCTAGCGAGCTGTTCGGGTTAGTAATGATCTTCGGGTAAAAGGGATTGGCCACGTTGCTGGTGAGGGCATTCATCTGCGGCGTATTGCCGGCATATTGCTCTACCCACGGTCCCAGGATGTCAAAGTAGTAACTGGAACCAGCGAACGGAAGATGGGTTCCTTTCTTTCCTATGTAATCCGCGCTGACCACGATGTTCGCGGGCAGTTGCCGCTCAATCCCGAAGGTCCATGTTTGTTCCTGAGGGCTGCGGTTCGCGGCAGCAATGCGCAGAGGACCGTTCGCCCCAAACCCTACGTCATTCAATAGGCCCAGAGAGCTGCCGGCGGGTTGATTCAATCCGTTCGGGAAGGGATTGCTGAGGTGCAGGTAGGGCGTCGTGCGGTCACTATTGAATGTAGTGATCACGTTGGTGTACTCGTCGAAACCGGCGCTGCCCCAAGGCACAACTCCACTGGCGCCTGACCGCGACTGGCCGTAGTAAATGCCGTAACCGCCGCGCACCACCATCTTCTGCTCGAATTGGTAAGCGAAGCCAAGGCGCGGCTGGATGTTGCTCCAATCCGTCACATAGTTCGTGCGCTGGTTCGGTGTGGCAAAGACCTCGCCGCCCAGCAGTGGCCGGGTAACGGGCTGGCCGGTGAGCGGATCGGTGTAGGAAATGCTGCCGTTGTTCAGCGGGTTGACCGCGTTCGGATTAAACCAGTCCTGATGGTTGAATTTGTCGGTTCGCGGTAGCGACACGTCATAGCGCAAACCCAGGTTCAAGGTCAGCTTGGGAGTTATCTTCCAGTTGTCCTGAGCAAACCAAGCGTACTGGTAATTTTGTGTGGCGGGCTGGAACTGGATTTCGTAGTAGCCTCCAGGGCCCATCATCTGGCCCATCAAAAAGCTGGCCATGGAGTCGCCCCCGCTCGAGTTGTTGGCGTTGGCCGTGTCGGCGCAGGTCGTTGTGATGCCTGGTTGCGAGCACAGGGAACTGCCCCTGTTATCAAATTGGAAGTAGCCCAGCGGGGCGTTGGTCTGGATGTAATTCTGCTGATGCAGGCGGCCCTCGAATCCGACCTTCAATTCATGAGGACCGTGGATCTTGCTCAGCAGCACTGTCAACTGACCGGTGTCCTGACCCTGCTTGTAGTTGCCATAGGGATCATTTCCCGCATTCGCAAAATCCGCCCCAACATAATCGCTGATGAGAAGGGCCGGAACCCCGTTGAAGCCGTTTGATTTCAGATACGAGGGGAAGCCCAACGTTCCCAGAGGATCGGAACCCAGGCTCGAGTTGTATGCGAGTCTGTGGAAGGCGCCGCGCGTGAACCCTAGTGTGGTGGTCAGCAGCAAGGTGGGACTGAACGTGTAGGCGTCGTTGAGCGTGAACACGTGTGAGGTGCTTTTGTCCGGGCCGTGTCCACAGGGATCGATCAGAGTCTTGAAACAATCGAACCCAATGCTGGAACTCCATTGTTGGGAGTACCTTCCACTGAGCAGGTTCTTGTCATTGAAGCGATGATCGATCTTCACGTCGAACTGGTCATTCGGGTTACGAGTAGCCCCCGAAGCGATCCAGTTGTTGTAGATGCCTTGCGCCGGGTTGTTGGCGGCTGGGAACAGGTTCAGCACCTTCAGAGCCACCGGATCGATCAGATTTCCTTTGACGCCGGGCGCGGGTTGGAGATTTGCCGGCAGGTTAGGACTGCCAGGGCTGATGTAGTTCGCGAGGTTGTTATAGGGGATGAATGTGTTCCTTACGGGACCGCCGTCCGCGGAGCTGTAGGAATTGGGACCCACGGAATAAGGATCCCAAAGCTGGCCAGCCGTGGCACTGCACATACCGGTGGAGTCGAACGTCCCGCCATTCGCCGCGCAGATTTCGCCGAAATCACCGGTCCGCTCCAATGTGCTCGGCACGCCCGCCGTGTGGGTCGTCGGGTTGCTGGCGCGCACCCCTTCATAGTCGAAGAAAAAGAAGGTCCTGTTCTTGATGATGGGTCCGCCAATCGTGGCGCCAAAGTTATGCCGGTGAAGCTGAGCGATCGGAACGCCCGCGCGATCGTTGAACCAGTCGTTCGCGTCACCGATCGTATTGCGGACAAAGTCATAGACGCTCCCATGGAAGCTGTTGGTGCCCGAGCGCGTGACCATGTTGACCACCGACGCACCGGAAAACCCGTACTCCGCGCTAAAGTTCGACTGCTGCAGTTTGTACTCTTCCACTGCTTCGGGCGAGGGCAGGTACGTCACTTGAGTGATGCCGCCATTGGGTTCGAAGTTGGTCGCGCTGGCGCCGTCCAACAGAACGTCGGCGCCGGATGTGCGGCTGCCGTTGATAATGAAATTGGTGCCCGTGCAGCCCTGAACCTCCGAGCACTGGTCATCCGCATCGGTAACACCAGGCGCCAGATAGGTGAGGTTCATCACACTGCGGTTAATCAACGGCAGATCGTTGATGAACCTGCGGTCCACAACCTGCCCGGTGACTGCATCCTCGGTCGCGATGGTTTGCGCCTGAGCTTCGACACGGACCGTCTCTTTGCTGGTCGCAACTCTTAGAATCAGATTGGCTGTGGGGTTCTCGCTGACGTTGAGCTTGATGTGGTCGATTACGGTCTTCTCAAATCCCTTCATCTCCGCCGCGACGGAATACGTACCCGGAGGAATCGAGGCGAACAGGTACCGTCCGCTGTTGTCCGATGTCGTGGTGAACTTGTATCCCTTCTGTTCGTCTTCCAGGGTAACGTGCGCGCCTTGGACAATCGCTCCAGACGAATCGGTCAACGTGCCGCTGACCGTTCCGAAGTAGCCTTGGGCAACAAGCATCGTAGGCAGCGTAACTGCCACGGCAGCGACGAGAATTACGAGCAACAATTTTAGGGAGCTTCGAAGATTCAAACTCGACGCGTGCATCTGACCCTCCTCGTTGGCAGACGATTCTTCGGCCTGCAAGGCCGGAGAAGAAGGACGTGCAACTCGCTGGAGTGCTGTATTGAAACGATTCATTACTACGTCGCGAGGGCAGTCATCGTCAAGAAAATTCCGACGCCGCTCACCACTATCGAGGGACAGATTTCACAGGTTGAAACTCAGGACTGTGCGCGCGTTGCCGACGTCATCGCTAGAAAATGAATTTCACCGACAACTGCACCTGCCGTGGCGCGTAGGCCGCATTCGGCTTCATGAAATTGCCCGGCAGCTTGTAGTAACCCGGATAGGGTGCGATGTTCGCCGATACATAATCCTGCACAAACGTGCTGGCCGACGCTACCATGCCGTTCGAGGTAAGGGCCAGTCTCTGGTTGTCGCGATTGAAAAGATTGAACGACTCAGCCATCAGGTTGACTTTGTAGCGCTCGCGGAAACGCAGCACCCGCGTGAGGCGCAGATCGGTCGTCGTGTAGTCCGGCCCGGTGAAAGCATTGCGGCTGTATCCCGGCAGACGGTCGTTCAGATCATTCGAATCCTGGTTGGGATCGCCGGAGACTGTCGCGTTGTAAGGGCGACCAGTGCCGTAGTTCACCACGCTCGAGATTTTCCAGTCGTTGAAGAAGCGGCCGAGAAACTCGTGTCCACGATGGAACGGCCGCAACTCGGCGGAGAACGCCACCACCAGCCGGTGCCGCTGATCCGTGACGCTCGGCCCGCGCTCGGCGCTCGGGTTGTAAGAATTTTCGACCGTCGCTGGCTGGCCGGCGACGAGCGCATCCTGGCCATCATCGATGGCATGCGCGTAAGTGTAGGAAAGCCGGGCGTAGGTTCCCCGCGCCACGCGGCGATTGATGGAGAGCGTGGCCCCGCTGTAGTAGCTGGATGCCGCGCTTTGGAATTCGTTGATCGCACCCAGTTGCGCGATCGGGCGTCCCAGAGGATTGATGCATGGAGGCCACGGGCAGTCCAGCGTGCGGCTGAACTGCCAGGTCGCAAAAGAATCTACGGTGTAGTAGCCGCCCTGGAAAATCGAACCGGTGGAATCGAACAGCGGATAGGTCAGCGCGCTGGGCTGCGGCAGGTTCACATCCAAGGCACGAATCAAATGTTCGCCGTGCACATTGAGCAGCGACAGGCTTACCGTTGTGCGATCGGCCACTTCCTTTTGCAGCGAAATGCTTGCCTGCTGCACCCGCGGCGTTACGAAATTGCCGGCAAACGCCGAGACTTCATTCGTGACCCCTTGCGTGAAGCCCGCGGGCAGCGCGCAGCTGGCGCCGTACAGTGCGCAATTCACCAGCGGGTTCGGATAGGACGGAAAGACCTGGTGGTCGTAGTAATTTGAGTTGTTCAGAAATACATGTGCGTCGGTCACTCCGTTTTCGGTCTGTATCACCGAGTTGTAAATCTGCGGAATGCGAACGTAGAAAATGCCATATCCAGCCCGCACCACCAGGGGACGCCGGCTGCCGAACGAATAGGCCAGGCCGGCGCGTGGCGCAAAATTGTAAGGCTGAAAGGGAACCTTCCCCGCCAGCGGAAACAACGGGGTCGAGATCAATCCTTTCGTGGTGAACGTCTGCAAGTCCCAGCGCACGCCCAGATTCAGCGCCAGCCGGCTGGTGACCCGAATCGTATCCTGCGCGAACGCCGCGTATTCGTTCGTGTCCGGATGCGACGTGGCGCTCCCGAAATTCTGCAGGTAGTAATGCGGCACCTCGTGCGCATACGCCCGCAGCGGCGTCAGCTTCATTCCAGCTTCCATCGGCTCGAACGTAAACGGATTGACCTTGAGGGAATAAAACAAATACTCCCCGCTCTGCTGGTTGGGAAAGAAATCATAGATCTGGGTAAACAGGCCATCGGCCCCGATCTTCCATGCATGCCGCGAGCCTTCAAAACTGAGCGTTTCGGCCAGATGCAAGCGGTGCTCCCGGGTCTGCCGGGGCAGGATGTTCGACCGCCCCATGCCATTGAGAATCGTGGGTATCTTCACCAGCACATCGCTCGTATTGCTGTACGACTGCTGCCGGTCGCGCGAGAATTGCGCGCGCCAATGGCTGATCCAGCGCTGCGACAAGCTGCTCGTCAGCGACAGGTTGCCCGTCTCGGTCCACACCAGTTCCTGCCCGTTGTTGCTGATTGCGTCATAGGTGACCGGGCTGGCCGGATCGAGAAAGACATTGTTCGATCCCCAGTAGCGCGTGGTATTCACCCGTAGCGTCAACTGATGCCGCGGCGTGAGATTGATATCAAGCTTGCCGTAAGAAGAGTTGCCGATTTGCGCCGCGGGATATTCTCCTGTCAGAGAACTCAACTGCCCTGCCGCGGCAAATACCAGCGCCTGATCGGTGGCTTCGTAGTCTCCCGCAATGCCCGGACTTCCGGCCTGCGGCAGAAGTTGGGAACTTCCGTCCAGGAACTCGACTACGTTCGGCACGCGAAAAATGTGCTGGTCAAATCCCCCAAAGAAGAAAACCTTATTCCGCTTGATGGGCCCGCCGATGGTGCCTCCGACCTGCTGTTGCCGGTTGTGCGGCTTGAACGCCAGGAACGCGCCTGCCGCGCCCAGCGAACTGTCGCGCATGTAATAGAACACCGTACCGTGGTAGTGATTCGATCCCGACTTGGTCACCACGTTCACCACCGCTCCTCCCGCGCGGCCCTGCTCGGCTCCGTAGGAATTGGAAGATACCCGAAACTCCTGCACCACTTCGGTCGAGAACTGGTACGGAGCGCGGTAGCGCCCGCGCGCCTGCGAGAAGAACGCATTGTTGTAGTCGCTCCCATCCACCAGAAAGCTGTTCTGGAATCCCCGAATCCCCCCGAATGACAAGTCGCCGTTTGTAGCGGAAGTCAGGCTTCGCGGATCCTGCGTCACTCCCGGTGAAAACAGCGCCAGATCCGAAAAGCGCCGTCCGTTGAGCGGAAAATCGTTCAGCGCTCGCTCGTCCAGCAGCGTCGAAACCGCGCTGGGCTGGGTTTCAACCGCCAGTGGCGCGCTCGACACAGTCATGCTCTCCTGCGCCCCCGCGATCTTCAGGCGAAACTCAAGTTCTGCGGTTCCTCCAACATCCACGTGCATCTGCGGCGTAACCTGCGGGGACATGCCCGGCGCCTCCACCCGTGCGGTATAGTCGCCCGGAGGCAGCAATTCCAGCGCAAAGTTCCCTTCCGCATCGCTGGTCACGCTAGAACGCCTACCGGTCGCAGTGTTGACCACCACGATGGAGGCCTGCGCGATGCGTCCGCCGCTGGAATCAAGCACGGTGCCGCGTATCGAACCTGTGGCTGAATCCTGCGCTGCGGTCGGAAGGACAGTGAAACTGAAAATGAAAACCGCTGGAAGAAGGAGAAACCAATTGCGCGTCGCGGACATACGTTCGCCCCTGAGTGCAAAATGAAACTCGGAGGGGCGTCCCGCTAGCCCACCGGAGGCGATGCGGGATTATTGGCGGAGCAAGGACCGGAAGGCGCTGGGCGCGGCCGGGAAACTTCTCCACCGAACTGAGAAAACCCAACTCTTCTATAGCATTCGCAGAGAAACGCGTCTGTGATTGCACCGTTCTTTTTTGCATTCTTTCCCGGAGTGGGAAACAGCAGAGGCTTTCACCACACAGGGCACAGAGGTTCACCGAGGAACATTTCGAAAACGACCCGCCCTTACGCCCGACCGCGCTCTCGTGGTATTTTCAATTTCCTTTCGGAAACAGCATGATTCGATCCTACAAAGGCGTCCGG
>Ga0209166_10001357_pt1 | contig 20678 bp, 12 predicted proteins | sample Coa_R1_3_FD_187151 | JGI IMG/M metagenome (GOLD analysis project Ga0209166, IMG submission 187151) | Surface soil microbial communities from Centralia Pennsylvania, which are recovering from an underground coalmine fire - Coalmine... | ecosystem: Environmental > Terrestrial > Soil >... | reverse complement strand
GGTGGAGCGGGCGTTCAGGAAGATCCCGCTGGTGATCGCCGGTGGCCTGCCTCCGGCGCTGCTCGACCAGCTGGCCACCAGCGGTCCGGCGCCAGCGTAGGGGAGTAAAAATGACCGACGCCAAGCCGTTGATGCCGCCGCCCACCCCGGCGCCGGAACATGCCGGCCCGCGCGGTGGCGCGGCTGGCCTGTGGGTCCGGGTCACCAGGGGATCCGAGCTGTGGCAGCACGCCGACTTCCTGCGGCTGTGGGGAGGGCAGGCGATCTCCCAGGTCGGGTCCCAGATCACCCTGGTCGCGTTGCCGCTGATCGCGGTCGAGCGGCTGCACGCGACCGCTTCGGTGATGGGCGTGATCGGCGCGGTCGGCCGGCTGCCGTTCGTGCTGTACCTGGTCGCGGGTGTGTGGGTGGACCGGGTCAGGCGGCGGCGCGTGCTGCTCGGCGCCGATCTCGCCCGCGGCGCGCTGCTGCTGGTGATCCCGCTGTCGGCCGCGGCGCACGCGCTGTCCCTGTGGTTGCTCGGCGCCGTCCTGTTCGCGGTGATGACGCTCTCGGTGTGGTTCGACACGGCCTACATGTCCTACCTGCCGAGCCTGGTGGACAGGCGCCTGCTGATGCAGGGCAATTCGGTGATGGAGAGCACACGCTCGGGGGCCCAGGTGGTCGGCCCGAGCCTCGGCGGCATCCTGGTGGCGGCGCTCTCCGCTCCGGCCGCGATCGTCGCGGACGCCGTGTCTTTTTTCGTTTCGGCGTTCTCGCTGTGGCGGATCAGGCGCCCGGAACCCAAACCGGAGCCGGAGCGGTCGCTGGGGGTGGGCGGCATGTTCTCGGCGATCGGCGTGGGGCTGAAGTTCGTCGCCAAAGACCGGACCCTCGGACCGCTCGCCCTGGCCATCGGGGTCAGTAACCTCGTCTGGGCGGCCGAACTGGCGCTGTACATCATCTACCTGGCCAAGGGGCTTGGCCTGCCGGCGGAGCTGATCGGCCTGGCGCTGGCCGCGGCCGGGCCCGGTGCGCTGGCCGGCTCGGCGCTGGCCGGCAAGATTCAGCGCAAGATCGGCGTCAGCGGCGCGATCACCGGCGGGCTGGCGTTGTTCGCCGTGTCGGCACTGCTCATCCCGGCCGCCCCGGCGCACCACGAGGCGCTGGCCACCGGGATGCTGATGGTCGCCGGGTTGGGCATGTCCGCCGGTGGCCAGGTCTGCGTCGTCAACGTGATGACCACGCGCCAGATGATGACGCCCGACCATCTGCTCGGCCGGGTCAACGCCTCGTTCCGGTTCATCGGCCTGGGCGTGTCGCCGCTGGGCTCGCTGCTCGGCGGCGCCCTCGGCGCCATCCTCGGCCTGCGCCTTGGCCTGCTCGTGGCGGTCCTCGGCATGTTCCTCGCCCCCGTGATCGTGCTCGCGTCCCCGGTCCGGCGGGTGCGTGTGCTGCCATCCTCCCCGCCCGGCGAGGCAACCACCGGAAGCGGCCAGAGCTGACCACTCACCAACGGCAGAGCCTTTACCCACGGCAGAGCCTTTACCAACGGCAGAGCCTTTACCAACGGCAGAGCCTTTACCAACGGCAGAGCCTTTACCACCGGAGGGACCGGATATGGCGCGCGCGATGACCCGCGAGGTGCTGGACGTCTACCCGCTCACCCCGGCGCAGCAGGGCATCCTGGCAGAGACCCTGGCCAGCCAGGCCGCGCCGGCCTATCTCCAGCAGCATGTGCTGGAGATCACCGGGATCGCTGACCCGGAGGTACTGCGGCAGGCGTTCGCGGGACTGGTTGCCCGGCATGACGCGCTGCGCACGGCGTTCGTCTGGGACGTGGCCGACCAGCCACTGCAGGTCGTGCGGCACAGCGCCGAGGTAGCGCTCACCCTGGAAGATGTCCGCGGCGCCGGGGCCGGGGTGATCGCCGCCAGGCAGGCGCGGCTGCTGGCGGCGGAAACCAGGATCCCGTTCGACCTGCAACGGCCTCCGTTGCTGCGGGTCAGGGCGCTGCGTACCGGCGACGTGTGCTGGCTGCTGATCGTCACCCACCATCACCTGGTCCTCGACGGCTGGAGCGTCTCACTGCTGCATGGTGAGCTGGCCGAGATGCTCGCGGCCATCGGCGCAGGGCGCGAGCCGCGGTTGCCAGCGCCGCGGCCGTTCCGCGAGTTCGTGACCTGGCAGCGGGACAAGCGTGACGCCGACGCGGACGCCGCCTACCTCTGCGGGCTGCTGGGCAGCGTCACGTCCGCCACCCCCCTCGGAAGCGACCTTCCGCCCGCTGGCTGGCTGGCCGGCCAGGCGGGTACCACCGCCGGCCCGGTTACCGTGTTCCGCCCGATAACCGGCGACGACCACCCGGCCCTGGCCGCCCGGCGGGCGGGGGTGCGGCCGTCCGCGGTGGTGCACGCCGCCTGGGCGCTACTGCTCGCCCGCTGGTCCGGCCGCCAGGATGTGGTGTTCGGCACTGCGGTCGCCGGACGCCCCGGCGAGCTCGACGGGGCGGGCCAGCGGATCGGCATGTTCCTGAACACCGCCGTGCTTCGAGTCGGGACTAGCGGCGAGGCACCCGCTGGTGCCTGGCTGCGCCAGGTCCAGGAATCGCTGGACCGGTCCAGGAGGCACGAGCACGCGCCGCTGGCCCTGGCCGTGCGCAGCAGCGCCGTCCCGCCCGGCGCACCGCTGCTGACCAGCGTGCTGGCGTTCCAGAACTACTGGCGGCCAGAGCACGGCGACATCGCGGCCGGTGATCCGGCGGGTGCAGCGGTGCGACTGCGGGTCATCTCCAGAGCCGAGCAGCCTGGCCTGCCGCTCACCGTGGCCGTGGCGCTGCCGGACGAGGGCGTGTGGGTCCGCGTCGGCTACGACCCGGCGCAGGTCGGCCGCACGGCGGCGCAGAGCGTCGCGGAGACGTTCGCGAGCCTGGTCACGCGCCTCGCCGCCGTGGACCCCAGCACCCCGCTGGCAAGCATCCCGGCCGGCCCGTCCGCGCCGCCACCGCGGGACGAGCCACCAGCTCGCGAGCTGATGGACGCCATGGCCGCCAGGCTCGGCGGACAGCGAGCGGATGCGGTTGTCACCAGTGCCGCCGGCGCCCTGACCGGTCCCGATCTGCTGGCGGCAGTGCGCCGGACCGAGGCCCGGCTGCGGCCGGTGCTCAAGGGCCTGGCAGCCCCGGCGGTCGCTGTCTGCGCGCCTCCTGGTCTCTCGCTGGTCACCGGCCTGCTGGCCACGCTGGCCTGCGGCGCTGTTCCCGTGCTCGCCGACCCGTATCTGCCTGCCGCCGAGCTGCCCGTGTGGCTGGCTGGCCGGCCGGTCCTGATACCCGAGGACGCCGTGCTCGCGGCCAGCCCCGCATCGCCGGTGGTGCGGATCGCCGGCCCGGCGGCCGGAGCCGAACCAGCTCCGGGTGGCCGGCCGGCGCTGGCGCATCCGGGGCAGCGGGCCCTCGCGTTCGGCGCGGAACTGATCCGCGGCAGCCTCCGGCTCACCGCTGACGATGTGGTGCTCGCCGTGCTCGTGGCCGAGGACCCGGTGCTTCCCTCGCTCGTCCTCGCCGCGATCGCCGCCGGATGCCGGCTGGAGCTGCGCGAGCCGGGGGCGGCTTCGGCGGGCCTGGCCGGTGAGCCTGTGGCAGTCCCGCCCGCACAGCTCCCGACCGTCCTGGTGGCGGCCGCCCCGACCGCGATCCGCCTGCTGGACGGCTGTGCGCCAGGCGCGCGGATTGTGCTGTCCGGCGAACCGCCGGCGCCGGATGCTGTCGAATGCGCGCTCGCCTCCGGCCGTGCCGTCTGGCGGCTGTGGGCCTCGGGCCGGACCGGCGGTGCGGATGCCTGCACCGAGTTGCGGCGGCCCGCCGAGGCGTTGCTGCTCGGACCCGTGCCAGGCGGCATGGCCGCCGATGACGCCGGCCAGCCGGTGCCACCAGGGGGGACCGGTGAGCTCGTGATCGTCCGCCCGGCGGGCCCATGCCAGGCTGGCATCAGGGTCCGCTCGGCCGGCCTCGATGGCGGGCTGGCGGTCCTTGAGCAGCTCGGCCGTGGCAGCGCCGGCGAGCTGGCGCTCACCGGCCACCTGCTGGGCCTGGACGGCGGTATCGCCGCGGCCACGGTGACCATGGGTCCCGGCGGCGAGCCGCACGCCTGGGTGGTTCCCGCGGGAGGTGCAGACGCGCTCGCGGCGGCGCGGGCCGCCGCAGCCGCACTGCCCGCCCGGGCGCGCCCCGTCGGCTACACCACCGTGCCGGAGCTGCCGATCGCACGTCACGGCGGCACGGACACCGATGCGCTGACCGCCGCGCTCCAGCCGGCCCGCCAGCCCGCGCCTGCGGCCCGCCGCGATCAGGTGCTGGCCCGCCTCGATGCACTGCCGCCTGAGATCCGCGAGGCCTTCACCAGCAAACTTCGCTCGCTCGCCGCCCGTACCCCGGCACCGGCCAGCCACGTCAGCCAGTCGGCCTGGCAGCGCGTGGCCGCCCATGACCAGGCGCGGGCCGAGCACCTGGCTTACTGGCGGCAGGTGCTCGACGGGGCGCAAGCCGCCGCCTGGCCAGTGCCCCCGTACCAGGCCGGCCCGGCGGAAACGGTCCAGCGGCCGGCGACCGCCGCCACCGAATCCGAGTGGATCGCCGCGGCGGCCACCGCGCTCGCGCTCCTTTCCGGCACGGAAGACGTGCTGCTCGGGGTCGTGCTTGCGCCCGGCACAAGTAACGGTCCCGCCGTGAGCCAGGGCCTCGGCGGCCCACGCACGCTGCCACTGCGGGTGAGCGCCGGCGGCGGGCAACCATTCGCCGTGACCGTGGCCGCGGTGACCTCGGCACTGCGGGCCGCCCGCTCGCACGCCGACATCCCCGGGACGCTCCTCGACCCGCTGCTGCCCGGACCGTTCGCGCTTTCAGTGCTCCTGCACCAGCACGCAGACGGCCCGGCCCGCCACGACGAAGCCGCAATCGTGCTCAGCATCGCCCCCGGCGTGCTGACCGCCCGCCACACGCCCCACCTCGCTCACCACGTGGACGCCGGGCGGCTGGCCGATCTGACCGTCGGCATCGCCGAGGCCGGCACCGCCGGCCCCGAACGTAAGCTGCTGCCTGCGGACCTCACCGGAGCCGGGGCGCGGGCGGAACTGCTCCGGCTCGGTGACGGCGGCCAGGCAGACCACCGGGCACCGGTCACCGTCGGCGACGCGATCCTGGCCCGGGCCGCGGCCAGCCCCGAAGCGACGGCCGTGGAGGCACCGGACGGCGTGCTCAGCTACGGCGAGCTGGTTACGCGCGCCCGTGCCATGGCAGCCAGGCTGGGCGCCCTGGGCGTCGGGCCCGAAGACCGGGTCGCTGTGTGCCTGCCGCGGCAGGCGGCCATGGTCTGGGCGCCGCTGGCCGTCATGCTCGCCGGGGCCGCGTATGTGCCGCTCGACCCCGATCACCCCGACGAGCGGCTGCGGCTGGTGCTGGTGGATGCGTGTGTGCGTCACGTGCTCACCACGGCCACCGAGGCCGGACGGTTCCCGGCCGGCCTGACCGTTGTCGCGGTCGGCACCGAAGGCCAGGACGAGCTCCCGGCCGCCGAGGCGCCAGCCGCTCTCCCGCAGGCGGCCGCGTACGTGCTCTACACCTCGGGCAGCACCGGACAGCCAAAGGGAGTGCTCGTCGAGCAGCGCGCGGTCGCCAGTTTCTGCGCACACATCGCCCGCGCCTATCACATCGGCCCGGGCACCAGGCTGCTGGCGTTCGCCGCGCCGACGTTCGACGTCTCGGTGTTCGAACTGTGGGCGGGGCTGTCCGCCGGAGCCACGGTGGTGCTCGCGGGCAGCGAGGAGCGGCAATCTCCGGAGGCACTGCAGCGGCTGCTGGCCGGCAAGCGGGTCACCTGTGCGGAGCTGCCGCCGAGCATCATGCCCCTGCTCGATCCCGGATACCTCCCGGACCTGCGCCTGGTCTCCGTCGGCGGGGAGGCGCCCGCGGGAAACCTGGTGGACACCTGGGCCACCGGCGAGCGTGAGTTCTGGAACGGCTACGGCCCCACCGAGACGACCGTCGCGGTCACCCTGATGCGCTGCCATCCGCCATCGGGCGGGAGGGTGCCGCCCATCGGGCTGCCGATGGCAGGTCACCGCGCCTACGTGCTCGACGAATCCGGGCGGCTGGTCCCGCCCGGTGTGCCCGGCGAGCTGTGCGTCGCGGGACCTGGGCTGGCCCGGGGCTACCTGGGCATGCCGGGGCAGACCGCCACCAGCTTCGTGGCCGACCCGTACGGGCCGCCCGGGACACGCATGTACCGCACCGGCGACCTGGCCAGGTGGACCGCTTCGGGTGTGCTCGAATTCCTCGGCCGGGCCGACCGGCAGGTCAAGATCCGCGGTTTCCGGGTGGAGCCCGCCGAGGTGGAAGCCGCGCTCGCCGGCCATCCAGCGGTCCGGCAGGTCACGGTTCAGCCCTGGGACGCACCGGACGGCACCCGGCACCTGGCCGCCTACGTGGTGCCCGCGGACGGCCAGGACCCGCCGTCGCTTCCCGGGCTCCGGGCCACCGCGGCAGGCCGGCTGCCCGCGCACATGCTGCCGACCCGGCTGGCCGTCCTGCCCGGGCTGCCGCTCACCCCGGCCGGCAAGGTGGACAGGAAGGCACTGCCCGAGCCCGTGGCGGACAGCACACCGGCCAGCGACATGACCGAGTGGAGCCAGGCCGAGCGCATCCTCGCCCAGGACGTGATCGGCCCGCTGATCGGCGTGGCCAGCCCAGGCCGCGACGAGGGGTTCTTCGAGCTGGGCGGCAACTCCATCCAGGCGGCCCAGGTCACAGCCAGAGTGCGGGACACGTTCGGGACCGAGATCAGCCTGGTCGACTTCTTCCGCGAGCCAACGGTGGCCGGGCTGGCGAAGCTGGTCGACCGGGCCCGGCCAGGAGCCGCAGGGAGGAATTCTGGCCCAGAAGGCACCGGGTACCGGATGACCGACGGCGCCACCCTGCCGCTGTCCTACCCGCAGGCAACCCTGTACGCGGCCTGTCAGGCCGACGGCGACCTGCCGGGTTACCACGCGCCGATGGCACTGCGGCTGCGGGGTCCGCTCAACCTGAACGCCCTGCACGCCGCGTTCGGCTGGCTCACCGAGCGGCACGCTCCGCTGCGGGTGATCTTCACGGCAGGCGCCGGTGGCCCGGTGCAGACGGTCCGCCCGCCGGCCAGCCCCTCGTTCGAGGTGAGCGAGGTGCCGGACGAGGCACCCGAGGCGCGTGAGCGCCTGCTGCGGCAGGCCGTCGGCGCGGCGGCCGCGCAGCCGTTCGACCTGGCCAATGGGCCACTGCTGCGGGTCAGGGTGCACCGGCTGGCCGACGGCGACCACGTGCTGCAGTGGACGATCCATCACCTCGTCACCGACGGCTGGTCGACCGGTGTCCAGCTGGACGAGATCGGGACCGCCTATCACGCCTTCGCGGCCGGGCAGCGGCCCGCGCTGCCGCCGCTGGTCCGCGACTACGGCGATTTCATCTCCTGGCACCGCGGCTACGTCGCCAGCCAGCGCTACGCTGCGGACCTGGACTGGTGGCGGCGCAACCTGGCCGGCTTGCCGGCCGACCTCAGGCTGGCCCGCCCACCCGGCACACCCGGGCCTGACTGCCCGGCGGTCACCCGGTTCCGGCACGGCTGGCGCAACCTGCGGCTGCCGGACGCCACCGCCACCGGGGTCAGGCAGTTCACCCGGGCGCACGGCGTCACACTGTTCATGACCTGCCTGGCCGTCCAGGCGATCCTGATCGGCGCGGAGACCGGCAGCGACGACGTCCTCGTCCTCACCCCCCATGCGCTGCGCGTGCGCTCCGAGTGGGAGCACCTCGTCGGCTGGTTCGCCAACCCCCTCGCGCTGCGGCTGCGGCTGCCTGCCGGCCAGACGTTCGCGGAGCTCACCGCCCACGCGAGGCAGGTATGTACAGCCGCCTTCGCCCACGGCCATGTCCCGTTCGAACTGCTGCGCGCCGAACTGGGCCTTCCGGCGGCCACGCTCACCGCCCAGTCGTCGGTGATGAACGCCCCGCCCCGGCTTCCGGGCTTCCGCGGGTTCGCCATAAGCGTCGCAGCCGACGACAGCGGGCGGGATTTCACCCCCGTCATGGAGGTCTACAGCCCGCCAGGAACGAGATACCAGTTCAGCGTCGTGCTCAGGGAACGCCACGACGGAACCATCGCCGGCGGGCTGGAATTCGACGCCTCCGCCGTCGCCCCCGCCGTGGCCGACCGCTGGCACGCCGCATTCCTGTCGGTCCTCGCCGCCGGGACGACGGCGCCAGGAACCGCCGTCGCCGGCCTGGCCCGGCTGGCCCGCGACCCGCGCGCCGTGGGGCGGGTGAGCTAGGTGACAGCGGATGCCGTAGCCGCGACCACCCACGCCCTGGCGTGCGTCAGTTGCGGCACGAGACAGGATGGCGCCGGCTACCACACGGCCTGCTCATGCTGCGGCGGGCTGCTCGACACGGTCTACGACCTGAGCCGGGCGGCAATCGGCGAGCCCAGCCTCGACCCGGTCAGCCGGTTCGCCGGCCTCCTGCCGGCCAGGCCCGCCGCATTTCCGCCGGGACACGGAGTCGTCAGCACACCGCTCATCCAGCTCGAAACCGGTGACGCCGTCCCGGTCACCACGTACGCCAAATGGGAAGGCGGCCAGCCGACCGGCAGCGCCAAGTATCCCATGGCCGTCGTCGCACTCACCTACATGCACGAACGTGGCGTACGCGGGTTCACGTTCAGCTCCACCGGCAACACCACCGCCGCGTTCGCGTCGGCCCTCCGCATGTGGCCGGGGATGACCGGGCACGTGTTCGCGCCAGCGGGCTTCCCCGTACCCACGGACGCGCCACCGAACCTCATCGTCTACGAAGTGCCCGGCGATTACGCGAAAGCCCATCACGTGGCCGCCGCCATGCGCTTCGACGGCGCCGTCGCCGAGGGCGGGTTCTTCAGCGTCGGCCGCCGCGAGGGCCTGAAGCTCGCCTACCTGGATGCGCTGCTCGCCGCCCCCCGCCCTCCGACCGTGGTCGTGCAGGCCGTCAGCAGCGGCATGGGCATCGTCGCCGCGGCAAAGGCAGCCGGCGAACTGGCCGCGATGGGCCTGATCGAACGCAAACCCCGGCTGGTGGCCGTACAGCAGGCAAGCTGCGCCCCGATGGCCGCCTCATTCCAGGCCGGCGCCGCGGCACTGCGCCCCGGTGATGTGATCCAGGCACCGCAGGGCCGGGCAATCGCCATCCTGCTGGGCGATCCCTCGGCCAGCTATCCATACGTCCGTGCGGCGGTGGCCAGCAGCGGCGGCACGGTTACCGAGGTACCCGACCCCGACATCACCGCCGCACTGCACTGCCTGCGGCGTCACAACCTGGATCCCTGCTGCTCTTCCGCGACCGCGCTCGGCGCCCTGGCCGGGCTGCGGCGCTCCGGCTGGATCACCGACGCCGACGTCGTCCTCGTCAACCTCACCGGAAGCGCCCGGTCCGCCGCCGGCCGGCAAGAAGCCACGAGGTAACCGGTCTTCAGCTCAGCCCATCAGCTCGGCGATGCGCTCGACCTGCTCGTAGCGCATCCTGGAACCCGGCGCCACCAAGCCGGCAATCAGCGTCCCCGTCCCGGCCGCCCGGTAGGCGCCGAACCGCTCCTTCACCTTGCCGGCCGGCCCACACACCGTCATCGCGTCCACCATCGCGTCCGGGATCGCCTCCAGCGCCTCGTCCAGCCGCCCGGCCAGGTAGGCGTCCTGCACCCGGGACGCGGCCTCGGCAAAGCCCAGCCGGCCGGCCAGCCGGTTGTAGAAGTTCGCCTGCCGCGTCCCCATGCCCCCCACGTAAAGCGCAAGCTGCGGGCGCATCATGTCCCTGGCGAGCTCCTCGTCCTCTTCCACCAGCGTGAGCACCATCGCGGCGATCTCGAAGCCGGTCAGCGTCCGCCCAGCCGCCGCAGCGCCCGCCTCCAGCCATGACCGGGCGCTCGCGATGAACTCCGGCGGGCAGTGGATGGCGAGCCAGCCATCGGCCAGCTCGCCGGCCAGGGCGACCATCTTGGGACCCAGGCCGGCCACGTACAGCGGAATCTGGCCACCACGGCCCGGCTGCATGAACGGCAATGACTGCCCCTGCCCGCCAGGCAACGGCAGCGTCAGCGTCTCCCCGGCATACTGCACCGGCTCGCCGGCCAGCGTCATCCGCAGCACGGTGATGTAGTCACGCATCCGGGTCAGCGGCCGATCGTAAGGCTGACCATGCCAGCCCTCGACCACCTGCGGCCCCGACGAGCCGATACCGAGCACGAACCGCCCGCCGGACAGCTGATTCAGCGTGGCCGCGGCCGCCGCCATGGCGACCGGGCTGCGGGCGGAGATCTGGAGCACGGCGGTGCCCAGCCTCATGTTCGTGGTCTGCCGGGCGAGCCAGCCGAGGAACCCGGCCGGGTCGGTGGCCGCGACCTCCGCCGACCACAGCGACTCGAAACCCAGCCGCTCCACCACGCGGGCGATGTCCCCGTGCACCGCCGGAGTGAGTCCCGTCCCGGCGAGCGAACCGAGGCTGTAGCCGAGCCGCACAGTGCGCCTCCTGTTTCCTGCGCCGCCCAAGGGAACCTGGGCTCTTACCGGGGCGAAGCGTTCTGTACTGGAGAGTAGCGATTCTTCCCTGGCCGGCGAGGGTTTCCGGGCCGCGCCACGCGGTAAAACCGGTCACTAGCCGCCTAAACCCGTACATGTGATACGAAATTAAGGGCTCCCGCTGGGTCGCTCCGACGCGCTAGAGTCTGATCGCGTTCTGTTACCCAGTGCGGGCCGCCGGTTCCCGTAGGCCGGACCGAAGGCACGCCAACGGCAGCAGCAGTCACATGGATGGGATCATGACGGGCACAACGCGCCGGGTCAGCGGCTATCGCGCGGAGGGTTACCGCGCGTCCCGCTATCCCGCCCTGGAGGCGGCCGGCGACGAGCCCGAGCCCTCCGATAGGTCCGCTGGCCCGGCTGGTGACCAGGACGGCACGCCGGCCAGCCTCGTCATTGCCGATGATCTTCCTGACGGCCTGGTGATCGCCGATCAGGGCGGCCGGGTCGAGGTGTTCAACGCAGCGGCGGCCCGGCTGACCGGCATCGCCGCCGCAGACGCGCTGGGCAAGGACATCCGCGACCTGCTCCCGCTGCACGACGCCGAGGGCCGTAGCTGGTGGGCGTGCACCGACCCCTACAACGGCCTGTGCACCAGGACCAGGCACCCAGAGGCGTCCCTGTACCTGCCGGATGGCACCGAGGTGCTGGCCACCATGGGCTACGTCCGGGACCGGCGGCGCGACCCGGGCGCCCCGCGGCCGGTGCGCCGGGTCATGGTCAGCCTGCGTGGCGCGCAGTCGCGGGCCAGGCTGGAGCGCAGCCGCGCCGATCTCGTCTCCACCGTCGCCCATGAGCTGCGTTCGCCGCTGACCAGTGTCAAGGGGTTCACCGCGACGCTGCTGGCGAAGTGGCACCGGTTCACCGACGACCAGAAGCGGGTCATGCTGGAGACGGTCAACGCCGACGCCGACCGGGTGACCAGGCTTATCACCGAACTGCTCGATGTGTCCAGGATCGAGTCAGGGCGCCTCGAGGTGCACCGGCAGGTGGTGGACATCCCCGCCCAGGCCAGCAGGATCATCGCCGGCCGGATCGCGGCGGGCGAAGATCCAGACCGGTTCCGGCTCGAGGTCAATGGAACGCTGCCGGAAACCTGGCTGGACCAGGACAAGGTCGACCAGATCATCGGCAACCTGGTGGAGAACGCGCTGCGGCACGGCGCTGGTACGGTAACGGTTGTGGTGGAGCCAGCGGGTCCGGACGAGGCCGGGCAGGCGATCGCCGTTGCCGTGCGCGACGAGGGCGAGGGTGTCGCGGCCGAGCTCGCGTCCCGCGTGTTCCGCCCGTTCTGGCGGGCTACCCGCCGCGGCGGCACCGGTCTGGGCCTGTTCATCGTGAAGGGCCTGGTCGAGGCGCATGGTGGCACGATCGCCGTGCTGCGCGCGCCCGGCGGCGGCGCCGAGTTCCGATTTACCATGCCCGCCGGGACGCCAGATTTCGTCTAGGTGCCGGGGTCCATCGATCGGCGGGCTGTTCACCCTAAGTTGATCTTTGTGTGGTGTGCCACATGAGGGGCGGGCGGCACATCGGTACGTGATGTGTTGGCAGGTATTGGGGAGCAGAGGGATGTCAGCAGGCAGTAAGCAGTACGACCCCGCCGTGGGGCGTCTTTCCGGCCAAGAAAGTGCCGTAGGGCGTCTTTCCGGCCAAGAAGGTACAGAGGTGGCCGCGCTCGCCCCCGAAGCGGTGAGCCGGGCGGTCGCCGACGCGCTGGCGGCCATCGCCGCGGCGGGTGACCTCGGCGAGCTGAAGGCGGCCCGGCTGGCGCACACCGGCGACCGGGCGCCGCTGACCGTGGCCGGCGCCGGGATCGGTGCGCTGCCGCCGGCCGCCAGGGCCGAGGCGGGCAAGCGGGTTGGCGCCGCCAGGGCGGAGGTCCGCCAGGCGCTGGACGAGCGGCAGATCGTGCTGGAAGCCGAGCGGGACGAGCGGATCCTGACCGCCGAGACCGTGGATGTGACGCTGCCGTCCGGCCGCGCGCCGCGCGGTGCCCGGCATGCCGACACCCTGGTTATGGAGCGGCTGTCCGATGTGTTCGTGGCCATGGGCTACGAGGTGGCCGAGGGCCCCGAGGTCGAGGCCGAGTGGTACAACTTCGACGCACTCAACTTCCCGCCGGACCACCCGGCCCGGGCGATGCAGGACACGCTGTTCGTGGCCGGGCCTGATGGCAAGCAGGGCTCGGGCATGGTGCTGCGCACGCACACCTCGCCGGTGCAGATCCGGGCGATGCTGACCAGGCAGTTGCCGCTGTATGTGGTCAGCCCGGGCAAGTGCTTCCGCACCGACGAGCTCGACGCCACGCACAGCCCGGTGTTCCACCAGATCGAGGGCCTGGCCGTCGATGAGGGGCTGACCATGGCCGACCTGCGCGGTGCCGTGCAGTCGTTCGTGGACGCCATGTTCGGCGAGGGGCTGCGGACCAGGTTCCGGCCCGACTTCTTCCCGTTTACCGAGCCGTCCGCGGATGTCTCGATGGAGTGCCACATCTGCCGTGGCCGGTCGGCCGAGCCCGGCGGCGGCCCCTGCCGGGTGTGCAAGTCCCAGGGCTGGATCGAGATAGCCGGCTGCGGCATGGTGAACCCCCGGGTGCTGGTCGCCTGCGGGGTCGACCCGGACAGGTACAGCGGGTTCGCCTTCGGGCTCGGCATCGAGCGGACCCTGATGCTCTCCTACGGGGTGTCGGACATCAGGGACACGATCGAAGGCGACGTGCGGTTCTCCGCTGCGTTCGGAATGGAGCTCTGAATGCGGATCCCGCTTTCCTGGGTGCGGGAGTACGCGCCCATCGACGATGCCGCGGACCCTGCCGACGTAGCGCGGCGGCTCACCGCAGCCGGGCTCGAGGTCGAGTCCGCCGAACGGGCCGGCCACGATATCAGCGGCGTGGTGGTCGCACAGGTCACCGAGATCGAGGAGCTGGCCGGGTTCAAGAAGCCGATCAGGTTCTGCAGGCTGACCGCGGGGGACTCCGAATCCCACGGGGTGATCTGCGGCGCGGCCAACTTCTCGGCCGGCGACCGGGTGCCGCTCGCACTGCCCGGCGCCGAACTGCCCGGCGGCTTCCGGATCGAGGCCAAGCCCGCCTACGGGCGGCTGTCGGCCGGGATGATCTGCTCGGCCAGCGAGCTGGCCATCGGCGATGACCGCGGCGGGATCCTGGTGCTGCCCGCGGACGCACCGCTGGGCGCCGACTTCGTGACATACGCCGGGCTGCGTGACGTGGTGCTCGACATCGCCGTCACGCCGGACCGTGGCTACGCCACGTCGGTCCGGGGGGTGGCGCGGGAGCTGGCCAGCGCGTTCGGTGTGCCGTTCACCGACCCGGCCGGGCCCGCCGTGCCGGAGGATGTGTCGCCGGACATCTACCCGGCCAGCATCGCCGACCCGGCCGCGTGCGACCGGTTCGTGCTGCGCGAGCTGCGCGGCCTGAACCCGGCCGCGGGCACGCCGCTGTGGATGCGGGTGCGGCTGGCCCGCTCCGGCATGCGCAGCGTGTCGCTGGCCGTGGATGTCACCAACTACCTGCTGCTCGAACTCGGCCAGCCGCTGCACGCCTTCGACCGGGCCAAGCTGAACGGGCCGATCGTGGTCCGGCGGGCGGAGCCGGGGGAGCGGCTGGAGACACTGGACCACACGGTGCGCGTCCTCGACCCCGATGACATCCTGATCACCGACTCCTCCGGCCCCATCTCCATGGCCGGCACCATGGGCGGCCTGGCCACCGAGATCGGCCCGGACTCCACCGACCTGGTCATCGAGGCGGCGCACTTCTCGCCCGAGGGAACCGCCCGGATGAGCCGGCGGCACAAGCTGAGCAGCGAGGCGTCCTACCGGTTCGAGCGCGGCGTGGACCGCGAGCTGCCGCTGCGGGCCTCGGCCAAGGCCGTCTCGATGCTGGCCTCGTTCGGCGGCGCGAGCGTGCTGCCGGGCTGCACGCACGCCTGGGCCGAGGTGGAGCCGGTCACGATCGCGCTGCCGGTCAGCTACCCGGACGAGGTGGCCGGTGTGGTCTACGGGCGGGACACGGTCGTGCGGCGGCTGCGCGAGGTCGGCTGCGAGGTGCGGCAGACGGTGGGCGCCGGGGGCGCTGCGGCGGCCGGCCCGGCGCACACGGACGGCAGGCACCTGCGGCACGAGCACGGCCGGCACGACAGGTCCGCCGAGGAACTGCTGGTCATCCCGCCGTCCTGGCGGCCCGACCTGACCGATCCAAGCGACCTGGCCGAGGAGGTCATCCGGCTCGAAGGCTACGCGAACATCCCGGTCAGGATGCCGCGGGCGGTAGCCGGGCACGGGCTGACCGTCCGGCAGCGGATGCGCCGCACGGTCGGCCGGGCGCTGGCCGGGTCCGGCTACGTCGAGGTGCTGAGCTCGCCGTTCGGCTCGGCTGCCGACGCCGACTCGCTGCAACTGCCGCCCGAGGACACCCGCCGGGTCGCGGTCACCATCGCCAACCCGCTGAGCGAGGACGAGCCGCTGCTGCGCACCACGCTGCTGCCCGGCCTGCTCCGGGTGCTCGGCCGCAACGCCGGCCGCGGGTTCGCCGACGTCGCCTTGTATGAAACCGGGCTGGTGTTCCACCCAAGGCCCGGCGGCGACGGGGTCGCGCCCATCCTGCGGGTGGACCGGGCGCCCACCGTGGAAGAGCTTGGCCGGCTGCACGCCGCGCTGCCCGACCAGCCGCTCCGGGTAGCCGTGGTGCTGGCCGGGAACCGCGAGCCGGCCGGCTGGTGGGGCAGCCGGGGGCGGCCCGCCGACTGGGCCGACGCCGTGGAGGCTGCCCGCGAGGTGTGCCGGGCCTGCCGGGTGCCGGTGGAGATCCGGGCCGCGCAGCTTGCCCCCTGGCACCCTGGCCGATGCGCCGGGGTGTTCGTTCGCGCCGGGGAGGGTCACGAGTGGCTGGCCGGGCACGCCGGCGAGCTGCATCCCAGGGTGGTGCGGGCGTTCGGCCTGCCGGACCGTACCTGCGCGATGGAGATCGACCTGTCGGTGATCGAGACCGCGGCCGGTGCGGTGGGGTCGGTGCGGCCGCCGAGGCTGTCCGGCTACCCGGTGGCCACCCAGGACGTGGCGCTGACCGTGCCGGACAGTGTCCCGGCGGCCTCGGTCCAGGAGGCGCTGACCGCGGGGGTGGCGGCGGCCGGTGCGGGCGAGCTGCTCGAGGACGTCCGGCTGTTCGACCTGTACACCGGGGAGCAGACCGGAGCAGGCCGCAAGTCGCTGGCCTACACGCTGCGGTTCCGCGCGCCGGACCGGACGCTGACCGTGGAGGAGACGACCTCGCTTCGGGACGCGGCCGTGGCGGAGGCGGCGCGCCAGGTGGGTGCGGTGCTGCGCGGCGGCTGAGCCGTTGCGGGGTTGCGCGGCGCAAAGGTCACCGGGCCGGCGGCGGATGGCCCGGCTCGGCGTTATCCAGGCCCCGTCAGGAGTCCGGGCTCTTCGGGTTCCAGGACGCCGTCGGCGATGGGCTCGACCACCCGGCGGCTGCTGCCGCCGCCGGACAGCGCCGCGACCATGCTGTCCCGGTACACCTCGAACGAGTAACGGATCCCGTCGGCATTGGCGTGCTGCTGCGCCCAGTTGCGGATCGCCCGGATCTCGGCGCGGTCGTTGGCCGCCTGGCCCTCGGTCAGGCTGTCCGGGGCGCACATCTCGGACTGGATCATTTCGGGTGGCTCACTGCCCGTCGGCCAGATCCTGACCAGGTACTTGGTGACAACGTCCATCCGGAATCAGCCGCCGGACGTCGATCCTGAGGAGTTCCCCAGCTTCAGCACCGCGACGATCTCCGTTCCATTCTTGGTGCACGCCGACGCCTCGCCGTTTTGCACAGCCGTCGTGGTGTCCGCCCCCTGGCAGGTCCAGCCGTCCACCTTCACCGGCGCGCCGCCGCCGTTGCCAGGTACCTTGCCGGACCGGACCAGGGCTGTGTAGCTGTCCTGGATCTGCATGGCCACCTGGCAGGCGACGGATCCCTTCTCCACCTCCATGACGACCGGCACATCGGCCGCCGTGTGTGAGGTCCCGCAGATCGCGCGCGGCGGGGCGAGCTGGGTGGCGGCCGGGACGGGGCTGGAGGACCCGTGCGGTGACCCGCTGGACGAGCCGCATCCGGTGGCCAGCACAGCGATCGCGACGGCGACCGCTGCGGCGCCCACCAAGGCGAACCGCGAGCGACGCATGGGATGGCCTCCTTCCCGCGTCCCCATCATGCCGCCGGCGCCCTGGCAGGCGAAACCCGGCTCCCCGTCGCAACACTGCTGCGCAGCGTACCCAACCGGACTACGCAGCGTCCCCAACTCCCCAAGCCCGGCTCGATTTGAATATTTACTCGTTGGTGTGCATAATTCTTCAGAATGCTGGCCGCTGCGGAGGACCGGCAGAGGCGGGAAAATTTACGGAGGACGGACCGTGGGTGCGCGCGTGGCAGTGGCCGGAGGCAGTGGCTACGCCGGTGGTGAGCTGCTGCGGCTGCTGGCTGCCCATCCCGATCTGGAGATAGCGGCAATCGCCGCCGGGGCCAGCGCGGGCAAACCGGTGACCGCCGTCCACCCGCACCTCGTGCAACTGGCCGGGCATACCTTCGGGCCGGCCACGGCAGAGCAGCTCATCCCGGCCGACCTGGTGTTCCTGGCCCTCCCGGCCGGTGAGTCCGCAGCGCTGGCCGCGCGGCTGCCCGGCCAGGTGAAGGTCGTCGACCTGGGCCCGGACTTCCGCCTCGCCGGCGCCGCGCAGTGGGCCAGGTTCTACGCCACGCCATACGCCGGGCGCTGGCCCTACGGCCTGCCCGAGCTGCCCGGCGCCAGGGAGCTGATCAGGTCGGCCAGCCAGGTGGCGGCGCCGGGATGTTACGCCACCGCGGCGATCCTCGCGCTGGCGCCGCTGCTGGCGGCGGGCCTGGCCGAGCCGGACGACATCGTGATCGTCGCCGCATCCGGCACCTCGGGCGCCGGGAGGGCGGTCAGGCCCGGGCTGCTCGGCAGCGAGGTGATGGGCTCGGTGTCGGCCTACCAGGCCGGCGGCACCCACCGGCACACACCCGAGATCGAGCAGGCGCTGGCCGAGGCGGTATCGGGCGGCGCGGCGGCGGGCTCCGGCCCGGCGGGTGCCGGGGTGAGCGTGTCATTCACGCCGCTGCTGGCTCCGATGCCGCGGGGCATCCTCGCCACCTGCACGGCCAAGCTGGCCCACGGCGCCACCACCCAGGACCTGCGCGCCGCCCTGGCCGGCGCCTATGCCGGTGAGGCGTTCGTCCGCCTGCTGCCCGAGGGGTGCTGGCCCGCGACGGCAGCCACCATAGGCAGCAACGCTGTCCATCTGCAGACCGCCGCCGACGGCCAGGCCGGCCGGGCCGTCGTGGTGGCCGCGATCGACAACCTCGGCAAGGGCGCGGCCGGGCAGGCCGTGCAGAACGCCAACCTGATGCTCGGCCTGGACGAGGCCGCGGGCCTTACGGCGAACGGGGTAGCGCCGTGAGGGTTCGTCAAGACCGGCCAGCGAGGGCAGGCGATTTTTGCCTGCCCGAGTGCCCGTGGAGGTTCGTCAAGACCGGCCAGCGAGGGCAGGCGATTTTTGCCTGCCCGAGTGCCGGTGCAGGTGGCAGCCACAGCACCGGAGTGGGTTTCTTGGAGAACCGCAACGTCAGTGAGGCAGGGTGCACATGGGAACCCAGCAACCGCCGTGGGTTTCTTGACGAACCCGGAACTTCATGGGAGGCAGGGTGAGCGTGACAGCACCGCTCGGCTTCCGCGCGGCCGGGGTTGCCGCCGGGCTCAAGGAAGCCGGGGCACGGGACGTGGCCGTCGTGGTGAACGACGGGCCGTCGCGGGCCGCCGCCGGCGTCTTCACCGCCAACCGTGTTCAGGCCGCGCCCGTCATGTGGACCCGCCAGGTGGTCAGCGGTGGCCGGGTCCGCGCCGTGGTGCTCAACTCCGGCGGTGCCAACGCGTGCACCGGCCCCGATGGCTTCGCCGACACCCACCGGACCGCCGAACGGCTGGCCGGCCGGCTCGGTGACTCGGCAGGCGAGATCGCGGTGTGCTCCACCGGCCTCATCGGCGAACGGCTGCCGATGGACCTGCTGCTGCCCGGGGTGGACACCGCGGTGGCCGAAGCCGCGCGCAGCGGCGGGCTGGCCGCCGCCGACGCGATCAGGACCACCGACTCGGTTGCCAAGATCGCCTTCCGCCGCGGCGGGGACACCAGCAGCCCGGGCGGCGGGTACACGATCGGCGGGATGGCCAAGGGTGCCGGAATGCTCGCGCCGTCCCTGGCCACGATGCTGTGCGTGCTGACCACCGACGCCGATCTGACCGCCGCCGAGCTGGACGCGGCGCTGCGCCACGCCACGGACGTGACCTTCGGCCGGCTGGACACCGACGGGTGCATGTCCACCAACGACACGGTGCTGCTGCTCGCCAGCGGGGTCTGCGGAGCCCGGCCTGACCTGGGCAGGTTCACCGGCGAGCTGACCACCGTCTGTGCCGGCCTGGCCCGGCAGCTTCAGCTCGACGCCGAGGGGGCCGGCAAGGCCATCGCCATCGAGGTCGTCGGCGCCGCCAGCGAGCGGGACGCGGTCACCGTCGGCCGCGCGGTGGCCCGCAGCGCCCTGCTGAAGTGCGCGATCGCCGGTGAGGACCCTAACTGGGGACGGGTGCTGGCCGCGGTCGGGACCACCGACGCGGTGTTCGAGCCCGACCAGCTCAACGTGGCCATCAATGGCATCTGGATCTGCCGCAACGGCTACGCCGCCGACGACCGCTCCAAGGTGGACCTGCGCCCCACAGACGTGTCGATCACCATCGACCTGGCCGCCGGGCCGGCCTGCGCGACCATCGCCACCACCGACCTGACCGTCGGCTACGTGCACGAGAACACGGCGTACTCGACATGACCGGCACCATCGAAGCCACTGTTTCCGGGCCGGAAAGACACCCCATGGCCGGCCGGGCCGGACAGGAGGCGATCGCCAAGGCGGCGACGCTGATCGAGGCGCTGCCGTGGCTGGACCGGTTCCACGGCCAGACGGTCGTCATCAAGTACGGCGGCCACGCCATGGCCGATGGGGAACTGCGCGCCGGGTTCGCCCAGGATGTCGTCTTCCTCCGCTACGCCGGGCTGCGCCCGGTGGTGGTCCATGGCGGCGGCCCGCAGCTCACCGAGGAACTGGCCCGCTCCGGCGTGGCGAGCACGTTCACGGCGGGCCTGCGGGTCACCACCCCGGAGGCCATGGATGTGGTCAGAATGGTGCTGACCGGGCGGGTCAACCGGGACGTGGTCGGGCTGATCAACCGGCACGGCCCGTTCGCGGTCGGCCTGTCCGGCGAGGACGCCAACCTGTTCACCGCCGCCAGGACGCGCCCGCTCGTGGACGGCCAGCCGGTGGACGTCGGCCAGGTCGGCGAGATCACCGCGGTGAACCCGGGCGCGGTGCACGCCCTGCTGGCCGACGGCCGGATCCCGGTCGTGTCCAGCGTCGCCACCAGCGAGGGCGGCGAGGTCTACAACGTGAACGCCGACACGGCGGCCGGCGCGCTCGCGGTGGCGCTCGGCGCAGCCAAACTCGTCGTGCTCACCGATGTGGCCGGTCTTTACGCGGACTGGCCTGCGGTCGCGCCGCCTTCTTCCACCGGCGTCCCGCCGCCACCGTATGGAAGGCTGATCAGTCAGCTGACGGCGGCGGAACTCGAAGCAATGCTGCCCTCGCTGAGTGCCGGGATGATCCCCAAGATGACGGCCTGCCTGCACGCCGTCCGCGGCGGTGTGCCGCAGGCGCATGTGCTGGACGGCAGGCTGCCGCACGCGGTCCTGCTGGAAATCTTCACCGACTCGGGCATCGGCACCATGGTCATGCCGGACGGGAGTGCGGCATGACCGCAGGCCAGAAGCTGACCGGTCGGTACGCCGCGTCGATCATGCCGAACTACGGGCAGCCGCCGGTCGCGCTGGCCCGCGGCGAAGGCTGCTGGGTGTGGGACGCCGACGGCGAGCGGTATCTCGACCTGATCGGCGGCATCGCGGTCAGCGCGCTCGGCCACGGCCACCCGGCCATCGTCCAGGCGGTC
>Ga0209166_10001356_pt1 | contig 20679 bp, 20 predicted proteins | sample Coa_R1_3_FD_187151 | JGI IMG/M metagenome (GOLD analysis project Ga0209166, IMG submission 187151) | Surface soil microbial communities from Centralia Pennsylvania, which are recovering from an underground coalmine fire - Coalmine... | ecosystem: Environmental > Terrestrial > Soil >... | reverse complement strand
CTATTTATAATATTTACTTCCAACCTCCGCGTGTTCCAGATACGTGCGATATTTGCGGCAGCAAGCTCATAACCCGCAAAGATGATTCGGAAGAAGTCATTTCGAAACGTCTGAAGGAATATGAAAAACAGACGCTTTCGCTGGTGCCGTATTACCGGCAATCCGGCCGTTTGCATGAAATTGACGGCGACCGCAGCGTAGAAGAGGTGACAACAGAGGTCCTTAGGGCCGTTGAGCATGATCGTTTGTAAGTCACCTGCGGAGCTGGAAAAGATGGGCCGCTCAGGGCATATCCTGCGGCAAGTGCTCGATCATGTGGGCGCTTTGGTGGCGGCGGGCGTAAGCACGATGGACCTGGAGCGGGCGGCAGAAAAGAAGATCAGGGAGCTGGGCGCGCAATCGGCTTTCAAGGGATACCAGAATTATCCTTGCGTGCTGTGCACCTCGGTGAACAACGAAGTCGTGCACGGCATCCCGTCGGAAGATTGCATCCTGAAGGCGGGAGACGAGATTTCGATTGATTGCGGTGTGGTGCTCGATGGCTATTACACCGACTCCGCGGTCACGGTGGCGGTAGGGGAAATCCGGCCGGAGCTGCAGAAATTGCTGGATGTCACCCGGGAGTCGTTGCGGCAGGCCATTGATGCCGTGCGGATCGGGAACACGGTAGGTCACATTGGGGCCGCCGTGCAGCAGTTTGTAGAAGCCAATGGCTTCAGTGTGGTGCGCGACCTGGTAGGGCACGGCATCGGCAAGCGCTTGCACGAAGAGCCGCAAGTCCCGAACTACGGACGCAAGGGGCATGGACAAACCCTGCTGGAAGGCATGGTGCTGGCGATCGAGCCGATGGTGAATATCGGTAAGTCGGGCACAAAAACCCTGCCCAACCATTGGACGGTGGTTACCGAAGACGGCAGCTACAGCGCTCATTTTGAACACAGCGTGGCGGTCACCAAGAACGGCCCGCTGATTTTAACGGCATAATAAGAAGATTCCAGCGCGGGCTGAGAATCCAAAATAAAAAGTAAGGCTAGAAACTATTGAGTAAAGAAGACGCGATTGAGGTGATGGCAACGGTCCTGGAGCCGCTGCCCAATGCCATGTTCCGGGTGGAGCTGGATACCAACAAACACCAGGTGTTGGCGCATGTTTCCGGACGCATGCGCAAGAACTTCATACGCATTCTGCCGGGTGACAAGGTTGCAGTGGAGCTTTCACCCTATGACCTGAGCCGGGGGCGGATTGTGTATCGATATAAATAAAGCTCTTGGCTGTTAGCTCTTGGCCTTTAGCTTGGTTTGTTGCAAGAGCGGCAAAAGTTTGGTCAGACTGGAACGGCAAGATTTTGGGGCTTGTAGAAAAATTCGTGAAGCGAGAAAAACTCGTAGAGCGGGAAGACATGTATCAGGGCCCGACTTTAGTCGGGCCGTAAGGGTTGTTAGAAATGCGGGCTTTAGCCCCTGAGAGAGCTGCGAGTTCCAGCGCCAGAGGCGCGGAATGAGTTAGCCCAGCGCGGAAGCGCTGGGTAGGCAGGCAAGAGAGGCGAGCCCTGGAGGGGCGGCACTTCTCTAAAAGCTTAGAATTGGAAAACGAATTTATGAAGGTACGGGCTTCGGTTAAAAAGATTTGCGATAAGTGCAAGATCATCCATCGCCGCGGAGTGGTGCGGGTGATCTGCGAGAACTCAAAGCACAAACAACGGCAAGGATGAAGGAATTGAGTCATTGATTCATTGGGTCATTGAATCCAATGACTCAATGACTCAATGATCCGATGACTCAATTGCCAGAACCTGGCTGACTGACAGAGGGTTAAATAAATTTAGCCCCGGAACAATCTTAAGAGGTAAAACATGGCTCGCATAGCAGGCGTGGATCTTCCGCGCAATAAACATGTACGCATCGCGCTGACCTACATTTATGGGATCGGCATTCCCCGGTCAGACCGCATTCTGTCGACCGCCAAAGTGGAGCCGGTCAAGAAGGTGCAGGACCTGAACGAAGACGAGGTCAACCGCATCCGCCAGACGATTGAGTCCGAAGGCGGGGTCGAGGGCGACCTGCGCAAAGACATCTCGATGAACATCAAGCGGCTCATCGAAATCGGCTCCTATCGTGGCGGACGCCATCGCCGCAACCTGCCGGTCCGCGGCCAGCGCACGCACACCAACGCGCGCACCCGTAAAGGTCCGCGCAAGGGAACCGTGGCGAACAAGAAGAAGACAGCAGCAAAGACGTAAAAACAAGCTTTTAGCTATTAGCTCTTAGCCTTTAGCTAAAGCCGGTGATTCGAAGAGATTCCTGCAGATGGTATGAGGGAAGCAGGAAAAGAAATTGGGACGTCAACAGAGCCCGGAGTTTTTTAGCTAAGAGCTAAAGGCTAAGAGCTAAAAGCTAATACGAAGAATTTAGGTTCTTTTAGGATATCGACAAATGGCAAAACCAGCAGCAGCAACAACCGCCGGCGCGGCGGCGCCGGACAAAAAAGGCAAGAAGAAGCAGTTCAAGAAAAAGGAGCGCAAACACGTTCCCCACGGGATTGTCTACGTACAGGCGTCGTTCAATAACACCCTGGTGACGATTGCCGACCTCGAAGGGCGCGTGGTTTCCTGGAAGAGTTCAGGGTCGCTCGGCTTCCGCGGGTCGCGCAAAGGCACTCCGTTCGCCGCCCAGCAGGCGGCCATGAACGCCGCCAACCTGGCGCGCGATCATGGCATGCGCAGCGTGGATGTGCGCGTGAGCGGACCGGGCTCGGGACGCGAGTCGGCCATCCGCGCTCTGGGAGCTGCCGGCCTGGAAGTGCGCTCCATCCGCGACGTTACGCCGATTCCGCATAATGGATGCCGGCCGCCAAAGAGAAGAAGGGTTTAAGCACGACGCGTAGTTCTGAATTGGGTCATTGAGTCATCGGGTGATTGATTCAATGACCGGCATGGGTTCAAGAGTTTCTTCAATGACTCAATGACCCGATCACCCAATGAATCAATTTTTTGATCGGGAAGAAGGGACGCCATCCTGTAAACCGATCGATAACCCGAAACAGGAGAAAAAATGGCTCGTTATACTGGTCCAGTATGCCGCCTTTGCCGGCGCGAAGGCATGAAATTATTCCTCAAAGGTCCCAAGTGCTTCAGCGAGAAGTGTCCGGTGGAAAAGCGCAACTTTGCCCCCGGCCAGCACGGCAAAGACCGCAAGGCCAAAGTTGTAGGTTACGGCCTGCAACTGCGCGAGAAACAGAAGGCCAAGCGCATGTACTTCACGCTGGAAAAACAGTTCCGCAATTATTTTGAAAAAGCCGCCCGCACCAAGGGTGTTACCGGCGAAGCCCTGCTGCAACAGCTCGAGCGCCGCCTCGATACCGTTGTTCAGCGCCTGGGCTTTGCGCTTTCGCGCCGCCAGGCCCGCCAACTGGTGCGCCACGGACACATTGCCGTGAACGGGAGGAAGGTGAACATTCCCTCCTTCGAGGTCAGCCCCGGCGAAGAGATCACGATTCGCGAGAACAGCCGCAAGTTGGTAATGCTGGAACAGGCGAAGGAATTTACCAGCCATCAGCCGGCGCCGGCCTGGCTGGAAATTGATCGCGATAACTTCAAGGGGCGCATGCTGGCGATTCCAAAACGCGAAGACATTAACATCCCGATCAATGAGCAGTTGATCGTGGAATTGTATTCGAAGTAAGTTTAAGACTGGTGCATAAAACTGGTTGCATAAGTTGTTTTTCGGAAGGGCACGGCTTCAGCCGTTGCGGAAAACTCGGGATACGAGAAGACAAGTATCAGGGCAGGAGTTTACTCGTGCCGTAAGTTGCTCATAATGTGTTGGGCTTTAGCCCCTGAGATGAAAAAACCTCTCAAGGATTTATGCAGCAAACTCAAGATTGTTTTCGGGGTCTTTACAGAAGATTCCGGAAACAGGTAAGGCCCGGTTTCGGGCCAGAACAGCCTGGATGCTTTAGCACTCGCCTTGGGCCTTGGCGAGATGGCATCCCGAGCGGAATGGCCGAGACTATGAAACATGGAGAAGGTAATGCTTTGGAAAGGCTTTCAAAAACCCAAGAGACTTTCGGTTGATACCGACAGTCTAACCGACAAATACGGACGCTTCTGGGCCCAGCCCTTTGAGCGCGGATTTGGCACCACCATCGGCAACGCGCTGCGCCGCGTGCTGCTTTCCTCAATCGAGGGCGCAGCCGTGACCGCGGTCAAGATTGAAGGCGTGCTGCACGAGTTTCAATCCATCCCCGGCGTGGTTGAAGACGCGACCGATATCATCCTCAACCTGAAGCAGATTCCCTTCAAACTGAACGGTGAAGGGCCGAAGGCGATCTATCTCAAGGTGGATCAGCCTGGAGTCGTGACCAGCGGCATGATCGAGGCGGATGGAGACGTTGAAATCCTCGATAAAGATATGTACGTTGCCACCGTCAGCGAAGGCGGACGCATTGAGATGGAAATGCGTCTCAAGCGCGGACGCGGTTACGTTTCCGCCGACAAGAACTTCGAAGAGGACCTGGGAATCGGATTCATTCCCATCGACTCCGTGCACTCCCCGGTGCGCAAGTGCAACTACACCGTGGAAGCCGCGCGTCTGGGACAGATTACCGATTACGACAAACTTACCCTCGAAGTCTGGACCAACGGATCGGTGAAGGCGGTAGACGCCATCGGCCTGGCTGCCAAGCTGCTCAAAGACCACATGAACATCTTCATCAACTTTGAGGAAGAGCTTGAAGCCGCCACCTCCGGTGACGACCGCAAGCCTGAGATCCGCAATGAAAACCTGAATCGCTCGGTGGAAGAGCTTGAGCTTTCTGTGCGCAGCTACAACTGCCTGAAGAATGCCAATATCCAGACCATCGGCGAGCTGGTGCAGAAGACCGAGAACGAAATGCTCAAGACCAAGAACTTCGGACGCAAGTCCCTGAACGAGATCAAGGAAATCCTCTCGAACATGGGCCTGAGCCTGGGTATGAGGATTGATGAGAACGGCAATGCAGTCCCCAATCCGACGGCGCAGCAGGCTGTGCCGGTGCAACTTGGGGAAGAAGAGTAAGCAAGTTACTGGCTGCCGGTTGCCAGTGCAAATAAGTTGGAAGCACTCAGCATTCAACCCAAACGCGAATGCTGAGTGCTCAAATTATCGCGAAGTTTAGAGCAATTGGGTTGGAGTGAAAGATTCAAGAAAGTGTCAGGGCACAACATAATCGTGCTCCTGAAGGGCGAACAACCCCGAAGGGGTGACGTATTATAGCCCAGCGCTTCCAGCGCTGGGTTATCGTGAGAAACGATCGTAGTCCCGTAAGGGACGACGCTCAGTTTGGGTTCTCATACTAACCTTTGCCTGGGTTTAATCTTTGTCTATACCAATTGTGAAACTGACTTAAAGATTAGGAAAAGAACATGCGTCATCTCAAAGCAGGATGGAAGTTAGGCCGCAACACCAGCCACCGTCGCGCACTTTTGCGCAACCTGGTGACCTCGCTCATTCTTCAGGAGCGGCTGGAAACCACCGTCACCAAAGCCAAAGCCATGCGCCCGCATGTGGAAAAGATGATCACCCTGGGCAAGCGCGGCGACGTGGCCGCTCGCCGGCTGGCTGCCGGTTTTCTGATGACTCGCGAAGCCGTGGACCGGCTTTTTGACACGGTCGCGCCGCGCTACGGCGACCGCGAAGGCGGCTATTTGCGGATCATCCGCAAGGGCTTCCGCCGTGGCGACGGCGGCGAGACGGTCTACATCGAGCTGCTGGGCTCGGAGAAGATCCAGCAGGAAAAGCGCGAAAAGCGCGCCGAAGCCCGCGCCAAGAAGGCCGACGAAGCCAAGAAGGCGATGGAAGAACAGAGCGCGGCAGAAGGCGAAGCGGCCGGCGCCGGCGACGAGAAGAAGGAAGAAGAAAAATAAGCTTCTGGTTTCCGAAATTTCCGAACGCACCTTGTATAAGGTGCGTTTTTCTTTGGCTGCGATAGTTGCGATATCTTCCATTCTGTTTGCATCTTGTCATTCTGAGCGCCGTTTTTCGGCGCGAAGAATCTTGCGTTTTTCCTGGCCGAGCGATGCTGTTCTTAGGTACGGAAAACTAGACAGGGTCTAAGTTCACGAGAAGTGATATCAAACTTTGGCCTTCGAGGAATTGTCGCCTATCATTGTCTATTGAGATTTCGATTATGTCAGACATCAATTAAGGTGATCAGGAACATGTATCAAAAGACTACTTCGACGCTGTCTGATAGGTGCCGCATGTTGTTGAACTGTAATGACTTAACAAGCGATCACTGCTCCAAAGTAGTACCCCCACCCCCAGACTACTCGACACCGTAGAAACAGAACAAGGTTCAGAGATGCAGACAGAAACATCCCAACAAGCCGCCACGTCCCGCAACGTATACGTCTTAGGCGTTACTTCGCTGCTGAACGACACCGCCTCAGAAATGGCCTATTGGATCCTGCCGGCGTTTCTCATCACGCTGGGGGCAGGGCCGGCGCAACTGGGAGTGATTGAAGGAATCGCGGAAAGCGCCGCTTCTTTTATCAAACTCTTTTCCGGACGCCTCACCGACCGCCTTCCTCGCCGCAAGCCGTTGGTGGTCCTGGGATACAGCGTTGCGAACGTCGTCAAGCCATTGCTGGCGATAGCTAAATCCTGGTGGCAGGTGCTGTTCATCCGCTTCGCAGACCGCGCTGCGAAGGGCCTGCGCTCCGCGCCGCGCGACGTGATGCTGGCCGAATCCACGGACAAAGCGAAGCTGGGCGCGGCTTTTGGTTTGCTGCAGGCCATGGACTCGGCGGGAGCGATTCTGGGTCCGCTGGTCGCGCTGCTGATGCTCGACCTGCTGCACATGAACATGCGCAAGGTTTTTTGGGTTGCCGCCGTGCCGGGGTTCCTGACCATTGCAGTTGTGCTGTTATTTGCGCGGGAGACACGCAAAGGACGCACAACGGAAGACAGTTCCGCCACGGGCACAGCCAATAGCAGTGCCGCGCAGGCATCTAAATCCGGGCCCATCACTTTGCCGCCGAGCTTTTACTATGTGCTGACCGCGGTGACTCTGTTCTCTCTGGGAAATTCCAGCGACATGTTCCTGATCCTACGCGCACAGAATATTGGAATCCCGGCGACGTACGCGCCGCTGCTGGGGCTGGTATTCAATTTCGTATACACACTGGTGGCCTGGCCGGCGGGAAAGATCAGCGATAGAGTTTCCAAGCCCGTGGTTGCTGCCGTTGGATACCTTGTCTTTGCCGCAGTCTATCTCACCTTTGCCGCTGCCCCTTCACGGGCGGCGATCTGGGCAGCCATGACCGGCTACGGAATTTATTACTCGCTCACCGATCCGGTGCTGCGTGCGCTGGTGGCGCAAACCATTGCTCCCGAAGCCCGCGGACGTGCCCTGGGCATCTTCTTCTTTGTTACCAGCATTGCCACGCTTCTTTCCAGCCTCATCACCGGCGAGCTGTGGAAGCATTTTGGGGCGGCGCTGCCTTTTTATCTTTCAGGTGGATTAGCGGTAGTAGCAGCGGCAATGTTATTGCTGCAAAAAGCAATCGGGAAAAGCACTCACTAGTCAGCACTCAGCATTCAGCCAATTAGAATTATGGCGACTCCACATCGGTTTAGACGGCATGCTCGAGACGTGTATCAGGGCATGACTTTAGTCATGCCGAAAGCTGGAAGAAGAGTTGGGCTTTATACCGTTTTAAGTCTTGCTGTAGCTCGTTTCTGCAACGCTCCAGCGCCAGAGGCGCGGAATGAGTTAGCCCAGCGCGGAAGCGCTGGGTAGCTAAAAAAGAAATCAAGCCCCAGCGGAGCGGCACCTGATTGCAGGATACGGTAATTCTTAAAACGATGTAGCCCCTGCAGGCTTTGTGCTCGTCCAAACCGGTTCCAAAACGGCACCACCTTATGCGGAGCTGGCCTCGGCTACAGCGGCTTGGGGCTTCTGACGGTTCCGTAAACGGATAAGAGTCAGCGCAATCAAAACGCCCACGCAGTCAATGGCGACGTCGCGCGGGCTGCTGGTGCGTGAAGGCACAAAGCTCTGATGAAACTCATCAATAGCGGCAACGGCAAGACAGAATGCGAGAGCGTACCGCGCCCATTGGATGTTCCAACCAGTCTGCATCCCGCGCCAGGCGCGAAACCAGAGAAAGCCCAGAATGCCATATTCGGTCAGATGGGCGGACTTGCGGATCAGGAAATGCATGAGGTCGAAGGTGGGGGGCTGCATCCAGCCGAGAAATACCTTGAGCACACTGCCGGTATGCTCAGCGGAGAAGGCGTCATTGGAAGCCATCAGCACGACGGCTGTCCAGAGGAGGGCCGGGAGAAAGTAGACGACAAAGCTTCGGGAGGTAGAATTCAAGTTAAGGGCACTCGGCAAATATTTATGATTTACAATTTATAACTTGCGATTTCAGAACCAAATCGTAATTCGTAATTCTTAAATCGTAAATCATTCCAGCCTGTAATTGGGCGCCTCGCGGGTAATGACCACATCATGCACGTGGCTCTCACGCAGGCCGGCGTTGGAGATGCGCACGAAACGCGCCTTCTTCTGCAGCTCTTCCAGGCTGGCGCATCCGCAGTAGCCCATGCCGGAGCGTAACCCGCCCACGAGCTGATAGACCATGGCAGCCACAGTGCCGCGGTAGGGCACGCGGCCTTCGATTCCTTCCGGCACCATTTTGCCTAGGCGGTTGCCATCGTCGTGTTCAACGTTGAGGGCGGCGGAAGAATCGGGCTCGGCGCTTTGCATATAGCGTTCGCTCGATCCTGCGGCCATGGCCGAGAGCGACCCCATGCCGCGATAAGCCTTGAACGAACGTCCCTGATACAAAATGGTCTCACCGGGAGATTCTTCAGTTCCGGCGAACAGAGAGCCAATCATGACTACGCTGGCGCCGGCGGCGATGGCTTTGGTGATGTCGCCGGAGTACTTGATGCCGCCATCGGCGATGACGGGGATTCCGGCTTCGCGGCAGGCGCGCGCGGCCTCTGCAATGGCGGTGACCTGCGGCACGCCCGCGCCGGTGACGATGCGGGTGGTGCAGATGGAGCCCGGACCAACGCCGACTTTCACCGCGTCCACCCCACTGCGCACCAGCTCGCAGGCGCCATCGAACGTTGCCACGTTGCCGGCCAGCAGATCAACTTCCGGGAACCGCGCTTTGATCGCTTTCACCGCTTCAATCACGCGGCCGGAATGGCCATGGGCGCTATCAATGGCGAGCACGTCAACTTTGGTTTTCAGCATCTCCTGGGCGCGCTCCAGGAAGTCGCCGGTGGCGCCGATGGCGGCGCCCACGCGCAGGCGTCCCTGGCTATCTTTGGCGGCATCAGGATATTTAAGTTTCTTCTGGATGTCTTTGACAGTGATGAGGCCTTTGAGCGTGTACTTGTCATCTACGACCAAAAGTTTCTCCACGCGGTGCTGGTGCAGGATTTTCTCCGCTTCTTCCAGCGTTGTGCCCACCGGCACGGTGATGAGGTCTTTTTTAGTCATGACCTTGCTGATGGGGATGTCGGTGCGGGTCTCAAAGCGCAGGTCGCGGTTGGTGAGAATGCCGACCAGCTTTTTGTTCTTGGTAATAGGTACGCCCGAGATTTTGAATTTACGCATGACCTCGAGGGCGTCAGAAATTTTGGCCTCGGGCCCCATGGTGACTGGGTCAACGATCATGCCGCTCTCCGAGCGCTTTACTTTGTCTACCTCGCTGGCCTGCTGCTCGATCGTGAGATTGCGGTGGATAATGCCCAGGCCGCCCTGCTGCGCCATGGCGATGGCCAGACGCGATTCGGTGACCGTATCCATGGCGGCGCTGATCAGCGGAATATTCAGCGTAATGTGGCGCGAGAGCCGGGTGCGCGTGTCCGCGTTGGCCGGAACTACCTCAGAGCGGGCAGGTAGGAGTAATACGTCATCAAAGGTCAATGCCTCGGGAACAGGAAAATTAATCATATGTCAGGTCTCGCGCCAGGTAGGTAAACTTCTATTGTAGCAGTTAACCTTCGAAGTGGAGGACGCAATGCCAGGGAGCACGCAACCGAATTCAAACGGCCTCATGAAGATACGCGCCGTCATCTTCGACTACGGCGAGGTCCTATGCCATCCGCCTGCGCCGGAGGATGTTGGCCGCATGGCGAGTGTCTTTCAGGTGAGCCCTAAAGATTTCCCCGAGTTATACATGCGAAACCGCGGGCTCTACGACCGTGGTGATCTTACCGCAGAGGCTTACTGGATGAAGCTGGCGCAGGATGCGGGAGTGGAGATTGAGGACAATCAGGTAGGAGTTCTGAGCGGATGGGACGTGGAGATGTGGTCCACGATCAATGTTGAAATGATGAAGTGGGCGAAACATCTGCGTTCGGCTGGAATCAAAACTGCGATCCTCTCGAATATGCCCGAGGATATGGTTATTCATGCCCGCAAGAACTTTCATTGGCTAACGGAGTTCGATTGCCATGTTTTTTCCAGCGAGATCGGTGTAATCAAGCCCAGTGCGGGCATCTATCAACATTGCCTCGAGCGTCTGAAGGTGCATCCCTCCGAGGCGCTTTTGATTGATGACCGCGAAGCAAACGTGCGCGGTGCGTGCGAGCTTGGCATCCACGGGATTCAATTTCAATCGGGCGGGCAACTCAGCAGTGAGCTCCGCGCAATAGGATTCCCCACAGGGCTTGTCAACGAGCTTTGAACACCGTCTCCTATCTATTACTCTATTAGCGATGAAATTGAGATACATGATTGCACTTGTCCTTCTCGCCATTGCAAGCGCAAATTTTTCTTTAGCACAAACCACGGCTGCAGCTCCGCCACCCACGGTGCAGAACATAAGCGAAGAGTCCGCCGTCTCTCATCGGGCAGACTGGATGCGACAGGCGCGCTGGGGAGTGATGACGCACTTCCTGGCGGAGTGGATAAAGCCCGAGGCCCACAGCAGCCCGCAGGCATGGAACGACATGGTGGATGGATTCGATGTCGAAGGCCTGGCCGATCAGCTCAAATCGGTCGGGGCCGGCTATTACCTGATCACCATCGGGCAGAACTCCGGCTTCTATGATTCGCCCAATGCGACTTATGACAAATTCGTGGGCATCCAACCGAGCCACTGCTCCAAGCGCGACCTCATCGCAGATCTCTATACGGCGCTGAACAAGCGCGGGATCAAATTAATGGTGTATCTGCCGGCAGGAGCTCCTGGCCGCGATCCGGTTGCCGTTAAGGCCCTGGAGTACGAGAGAGGGCCGCATCGCAATCGCGAGTTTCAGATCAAGTGGGAGCAGGTGATCCGGGAGTGGTCGCTGCGCTGGGGCAAGAAGGTCTCCGGCTGGTGGTTTGATGGCGTCTACTGGCCCAACGCAATGTATCGCAGCGATGATCCGCCGAATTTTGCCAGTTTCGCGGCGGCGGTGCGCGCTGGGAACCCGGATGCAGTCATCGCATTCAATCCGGGCGTGGTTGACCGCACGATTTCCCTTACGCCCTACGAAGATTACACTGCGGGAGAGACGAACGATATGGACCGCATTTCGGTGCGGCGGGTGGAAGAGGGCCGCGCAGACGGGGCCCAGATCCACCGCTTGATCTTCATGGGCCAGAGGTGGGGAAAAGGGCCGCCACGCTTTTCCGACGAGCAGATCATCGGCTTCACCCGGAATTTTATCGCTCATGATGGAGTGGTTACGTGGGATGTTCCCATTCAACCCAACGGATTAATCTCTAAACCATTCCTGGATCAGCTCATGGCATTAGGTAAAGCAGTAACAGCCAGGTAATTCCTGCGCGGTTTATTACTGCTTTTCTTTGCATGGATCTTATCGTCTTCAAAAAAGCGTCAAGAGCCGGGCGTAATTATGATTTGGCTTTTTTCTGGGTTGATTGCTGCTTCTCTTGTGCGGTAATGGCCTGGCGGATGGCGGCTTCCGGTGCTTTGTCATCAAAGCGGACCGCGCCATCGAGGGTGAGTTCAACGCCAAGTTTCTGCCAAAGCTGCTTCAGATCAACGGGGTCCGGCTTGCCTCCCATCTGCTGATAGAGTTTCTGCAACACATCGGTTCCAGTCGCCGCATCTCCAATCGCCAGGGCTTTTTCAATTTCCCAATCCTGGGTTATGTCGCCGCGAGCGAGGATGGCGCGCAGCGCATCCTGCAATCCTTTGTGATTATTTGTGCGTTCGCGAATTTGGACATCGGCCAGCAGACAGAGCAAGGCGCCTCCCCAGTAAGTTCGTCCCCAGGTGGGAGTATTATCCAGTCCTTCATCGCCCGATTCAGGCTGGCCCTTGGGCATGTCGCGAATGAATTGTTTCCATACTTCGGCGACAGGAAGATTGCCGACCTGCGCGCGGGCAACCGGCTCAACGTAGGTTGAAATCCCTTCTTCGATCCAGTGATGGTTTTGCGCCATGGAGGGGAAAGCCAGGTGGATCATCTCGTGGGTCAGCGTCCAATCATCTTCGAGGTCGGGAAGATCAGTCTGGTCGCCGACGGTGATCATGATCAATCCTCCGCCGCGCGGGAAGGTGACCCCGTGGCGGATGCCGGAGCCGTGGCGGGCGCGAATCTGGAGAGTAAGGTGCGGAACGGGAAAGCGCCCATAGTAATGCGAAACCGCGTTAGCGGCAGTTTGGACCCAGTTGAGCAGATCCTGGCGCGAGACGTTCAATGGATCATCGGGCAGAGTGACGTCGATTTTTCCGCCGGGGACGCTCATGACAACGTGCTGAGAGTTGGGTTGCGCGGCCTGCAATGGAGAAAAAAGAAAAAATAACAATGGAACAAGTGTGAGAAGTTTGCTGAGATCAGATAGCATTCGGGGTGAGAATAGATACACACTTTTATTGTATCTAGCCCTGTTCACATTTTACTTGGGCTAGAACAACTTTAAGGAATTAAGTTGTTGGTTTAAGAAAAATCAGGAAAGCAGTTCTCAATTTTCGGTTTTCAGTTTTTTCTGTCTGCGCGTAGTGATAACGCCCATCAAGACTGCAACCAACAATCCAAGTGGAACAATTGTGTGATTGAGAACGCCAGCCCTTTCTGGAAACACAGAACCCGCCACCAATAGAAGCACGAACACAACCAGAAAGCCACAAGAAGCACCAAGCAAGGCGCCACTCACTGCTGTTGGTTCTGGCAGTTTGTGTTTTTTAGTGAACCAGCCGATGAGGGTGTCCACTGAGAAGAATCCGGGACCAAAAAACAAGATCAGGAGAAAAATGAACAGAAAATTGTATGGGGCTGCTCCGGTGAACTTGTCTTTATCGGAGATGATGGCATGCAGCGCCTCATTGTCGGCAACAACGTAAGCGACGATCATATCAATCGCCATGGGTATTGCCATCAGGCGAGAAGCCAACCCAAGCATAAGCATGATGCCGCCAACGGTTTCCAGCCACGCAATGAAATGCGCATTGAGCGCGGGCGCAGGAATGTTCAAGCTGGTGAAATAGTCCACGACTTTGGAAATATCGGCGAGTTTACCCCACCCGCTTTGGAAGAACTGCCATCCCCAATAAAGGCGAACCGCGAGCAGGAATGGATGCTGGCCCAGATTGGCCAGCCGCAGGAACCAGGAATAGGCCGTATCAATTAATTTCAGTAATGATTTCATACTTTGATTGCGTTCAGGGTTTTTGGGCGAACCATCCCAGCGACGACCAGTTGGCAAACCAATCGTGCAGTTGCCCGCTGACATGCTCCGCACTCTGATTCGACCAGTTGACCGAAACCTCTATGGCTTCAGAGAGTGGTTTGCCCTCGCGAAGCGCGCGCAGCAGGGCGAAAGCGTCCGGGGTAAGCCTCTTGAAATAAACGCTCTGCTCTTGCCGATGGACTGCCAGATATACTTTTTCCGGTTTAGGCAATACTAAATGTTTGGTACGGTGCCGCGGGCTGCGCGCGGTCACTACGTTACTGGCGATATCGATTTCCTGCTCGTCGTTGTGGCGGATGCTCAACAGCAGTTCGTCCACGGGATAAGCAAAGTCAAGCAGCCGCAGATGGGGCTGCAGGTGAAAGACCGGGTCTTCGCCGAGCTTGCCCAGATCTTCCTGGTTGAGCCGCGGCAATTCCGCGCCATCAAATGCTTCAATATCGGCCCACTCCAACCGGACCATATCCATGGCAATGCGCTCAACTTTGGGGGCAAACTCCAGGTGCTGTAGCAGCCATTTTTCCAGGCGAGAGCCCAAGTTCCGCAGTGTGAAAGATTCTGAAGGGCATTCGACCAGATAAGCGGTTGCCATCTTCTCAAACCGCCGTTCCCCGATGATGGCCCGCAGGCCGGGAAAATCTTCCGCCAGCGCAGAAAGAATACGGAACCAATACACACGGTTATAGATTTCCAGCCGCTCAAACGACGTCAGACGGTCATTGGGTTTGATAATCGATTCCGCGATCTCTCTTGTTGACCTGCCGTCGAGCGTGTGGGAACGCATTTTTTCTGCCGGGGTAAGAGGCTGGCGAATCACATCGAAGACCGCGCGCTGGAGTTCGGCGAGGTTCATGAGGCCACCTGTACTTTCGCGGGGACATATTGCCTGGCCTTGAGTGCCTCACTATGAACTTCTTCGAAGGAGGGGATGCGGTCATCCCACTCCAGCAAGGTCGCGGTAGGCCCGGTGAGCTCAATCGCGCGGGCATAAAGTTCCCATACGGGGTCAATCACCGGATGGTCATGGGTGTCGAGAATATACTTCCTGTACTTGGAGTGCCCGGCAATATGAATCTGCGCCACGCGTTCATGAGGAACGTTATTGACGTAATCCAGGGGATTGAAACTGTGGTTCTGCGATGACACGTAAATATTATTTACATCGAGCAGAATGCCACAGTCGGCATCTTCCACAACTTCGTTGAGAAATTCCCATTCGGTCATCTCTGAAACATGGAACTCGGCGTAACTGCTCACATTCTCGACCGCAATCGGGACTTCGAGGAAATCGCGCACTTCACGGATTTTTTGCGCCGTCCGCTTGGCTGCTTCAAAGGTATAGGGCATGGGAAGAAGATCGTGTGAATAGCGGCCGTCTACGCTTCCCCAGCACAAGTGATCGGTGAGCCAGGGGGTGTTCGTACGCTTTACCAAAGTCTTGAGCCGGGTAAGGTGCTCGCGATTGAGCGGTTCGGCGGAGCCGAAGTACATGGAAACCCCGTGCTGCACCACACGATACCGTTCCAGAATCTGGTCGAGGACATGCAGCGGGCGTCCGCCGTCAATCATAAAATTTTCAGAGATAATTTCGAACCAGTCTACGACCGGTTTTTTTTCAAAGATATGCTGGTAGTGCGGGATTCGCAGGCCAATGCCGACGCCGTAGTCAGTGTGGCCGTTAAATGGGTTTGCGGGCATAAACCTTGTGATCCGGATAGGAATTAGAACAGAGGGACCAGTAGTCAGTTTGCTACTGGCCCCCTGGAAACAAAAAATAGAGGACCAAAGTAACTACTTCGGCTGCTCCGTCTTCGGCTGCTCCGTCGCGGGCTCCGCCTTCATCTTCTTACCATCAGTGCGGCAACCGCCCTTGCCCTTGCAAGTGTTCTTGCCTTTGCAGCCGTTGTCGCCGGTTTTACAGCCGCCTTTGCCTGCACAGGAGTTCATACCTTTACAGGCGTGCTTATCTTTCTTGGCTTTTGTTGCTTTCTTGCCGCTGGTGGCGGTCTTGCCAGTGCTGCCGCCGGTATCTTGCGCCATAGCAGAAGCGCTTGTGCCGGCAACAAACCCGGTTAGAGCTGCACCGACCAACAGTGCTCGAATTGACTTCGTCATATGCAAATCTCCTTAGCTAAGTAGTTTTTCCTGCATGAACGAGAAGCAATGGGATTGAGATACAGACCCCACCGTGACTCTTTACAACCTAATCAATGGTACGAACATTCGTAGCCGTTGGATTGCTCCAAAATCGTAGCCGGCACGTAAGGGAGCCCATGGGCGACTTGCCTTAACCCCAGGCAGTGCCTGACTAAGAGCCCACGAATGTTAACACGGGTCGGGGGTACGTGCACTGGAAAAGGCCTTCCAGCAGCAGCCTTGCTGCCCTACTTTGGTACACGTACAGCATGGCAGGGTTAAGGTCTTTGATGTTCTTCGTTCAGGGGGGATTAGAAGCCAGTTCTTGGGTGGGACTGAATCCATTTTGGGCAAGTGCCTGTTAATTAGTGGGCGGCTTCCCTTGCGGTACGGTGGGCAGGGGCGTATCATAAGGAAGTGCAGTAGCCTCGCCCGGCGTGCAAGCAGAGGCGCGGGTAAAACCCGATTGGCGGAACAAACCAGTGGGCGCGAGCCCATTTTTTATTGGCCGGGTTGTCGGTGGTCTTTCAGCAACAAGTGATTAGCCCTTGGTTGTACAGGTGTTCGGGCTCCCAAGCCGAAAGCGGAGCGGTCCATGGCAGCGGGCGTTGAGCAGGTGGAGCAGATTGCGCAGCGGGTGGCGGAATCGCTGGCGCTGGAGCTGATTGAGGTCGAGATGCGCGGCGGAGGCAAAGGCCGCACGTTGCGCATCATAATCGACAAACCCGGTGGGGTGACCCACGACGATTGCGCCAACCTGAGCCGCGAGGTAAGCGCCATCCTCGACGTGGAAGATACGGTAGCAGGCGGGGGTTATACGCTGGAGGTTTCCTCTCCAGGGCTTGACCGCAAGCTGCAGAAGCCGGCAGATTTTGAACGCTTTACCGGCAGCATGGTGAAGTTGATGACGCGTGAGCCGGTGAACAACAACCGGCACTTTCAGGGCAGGCTGCAAAGTTTTGCTAATGGGCGGCTGATGCTCGATATCGCCCAGGTAAGCAAGAAGAAGCAGAAAAAAATGGGCACTGGCCAGGCGCAGCAAGTGGAAATTGAGTTTGCCAACATCGAAAAGGCGAACCTGGTGCCGGAAATCTAGGGAAGTCTGATTGACGAAGTACGATTGACGATTTTGTGATCCGGCCGAGCTAGGCATAAAGCCTAAGAGCTTAAGAGCTAAAGGCCAAGAGCTAAGAGCCGAAGTCTAAAAGGTATTCATCGTAAGGATAGGAATTATGGCAAGTCTGCTTTATCAGCAAATCGAAGGGTTGAGCCGCGAGAAGGGCATAGATCCGCAAATTGTGGTCAACGCGGTGGAAGACGCCATCGCTGTGGCCACACGCAAGAATCTGAAGACCCAGGAGACCCTGCGCGGCGCCCTTGATAAGGAGACCGGAGCCATTGACGTCTACGCGGTCAAGAGCGTGGTCGAAGCGCCGGAGCAGATCGAGGATCCGAATCTGCAGATCGCCCTGGAAGAGGCCCGCAAGAGCGATCCCAATGTGGCGGTCGGCGGCGAAGTGCGTTTCCATCGCGCCAGCCATGCGCTCTCCAGTCCTTCGGGTTTGGGGCGCATCTCTGCCCAGATTGCCAAGCAGGTGATCTTCCAGAAGGTGCGCGAAGCCGAGCGCGACACCGTTTTCAATGAATACAACGACAAGAGTGGCCAGGTGGTGACCGCCACGGTAAAGCGCATTGAAGGGCCGGATGTCATTTTTGAAGTTGGCAAGACCGAAGCCCGCATGCCACGCAAGGAGCAGTCGCGCCTGGAGTCGTTCGCCGTCGGCGAGCGCGTTCGGGTGGTGATTGCCCGGGTGGAAAAGGCCAGTAAGGGGCCGGGACTGGTGGTCTCCCGCGCGGCGCCAGAACTGGTGCAGAACCTGTTTCAGACCGAAGTGCCGGAAATTTATGACGGCACGGTGGTGATCCGCGCGATTGCCCGCGAGGCTGGGGAGCGCACGAAGATTGCCGTCATGTCCAAAGATAAAGACGTGGATTCGGTGGGAGCCTGCGTAGGCATGAAAGGCATGCGGGTGCAATCCATCATCCGCGAGCTGCGCGGCGAAAAGATTGACATCATCGAGTACCACGAAGACGCTGTGACCTTTGCTGAAAAAGCGCTTCAGCCTGCCAAGGTGAGCCGCGTGACGGTGATCGATCAGAGCGAAAAGCACCTGGAAGTGATTGTGGATGACAGCCAGCTTTCACTTGCTATCGGCAAGAAAGGGCAGAACGTCCGCCTTGCAGCCAAACTGCTGGGATGGAAGATTGACATCAAGAGCGAAGAAGAGAAGCGCCAGGAAGTTGAGCTGCAGATGGCTTCGCTGGTAAGCGCCCCGCAGACCCCCATTGAGCAGATCCCCGACTTGGGCGAGGGGTTGGTGGAAAAGCTGGTTGCTGCCGGCGTGACCACCGTGGAAGCTTTGGCCGATATGACGCCCGAGCAGCTTGAGGCCATCCCCGGCATCGGGCCGAAGACGGTGGAAAAGATCAGCCTTGCGGTGAATAGTTATTTTGCCAGCCTGGAAGCTGGGCAGGCAGGGGCAGCAGCAGGAGAAACATCTGCCGAGACAGAGGCTCCGAACGAAAAATCCCCGGCCGAGAATGAAGAGACAGCAGCAGCACAAGCGTCGGAGTCCAGCCCCACAACTGAACAGAATGGTTCTGAGGCCGATGGCGCGGGAGTTCATGCGGAAGAACCCGGCGCCGGGGATGAATCTGAGGCAGCAGAGCCGGAGCCGAAGGCGGAAGAGTGAGTGCACAGCAGGTTTTGAAAATGCTTCTCTTGGCCCGGCCCGAGACGATAGCAAGGCAAAAAGCGCTGCCGAACGCGGCGGCGTCAACCCGGATATGTAAGGCGAAAGATGAAAGCGGTTCACAATGTTTGTAGAGCAGGAAGAATTAGAGAGTAAGGAAGTAAAGGAAGCTACACAGGACGGAATGGAAAAAATTCGCATTAACGATCTGGCCAGAGAACTGGAAGTCAAAAGCAAGGCAATCCTCGACTACCTGCCGACCATCGGCATCGACGACAAGAAGAGCCACTCGAGTTCGCTCGAGGGCGATCAGGTAGAACGTGTGCGCAAACACTTCCAGGGAGAATTGGAAAAGGCCGCTTCCAACGACAAGTCCCGGTCCAAAGGGACTGCGACCGATGAAATCAAGACCAAGATAGATCTCTCTAAGATTTCTAAGCCCGGCGATGTGCTGAAGGCCATCAAAAAGACCACGGCAGAAATTCCTGTGCCGGTCGTGAAGCCGATAGCGCCTCCTGCTCCTTCCAAGCCCACAGCTCCAGTAGCAACGCGACCTGCGCCTCCAATGGTTACTGCGCCTGCCGAGACACCAGCGCCAAAAGCCGCAGCTCCAATCGCGGAAAGACCTCCGGTTGTGGAGAAGACGGCAACCCAAGCAGTACCGCCGGTGATGCCACAGAGTGTAGGACATACTGTGCCGGTTTCGCCTTCGCAAGCTGCCACCCCCGTAGCCCCGCCGCCGGCAGCGAATGCGCCTCGGCCTCAGACGGCCCCGCCCATTTCTACTCCAAATCCTGCTTCGTCGGGTTTGACGCCGCCTCCACCGGCAGCGCACAAACCTGCTCCACAGCCGCCACCGCGCCGCGTGATTACTCCGCAGACAGGACCACGTCCGGTGTATTTGGCGCCTGCTCAACCGCGCGCAACCGTGCAACCAGGGCAGCCCATTGGACAGCGTTCGGCGCCAGGGCGTCCGGTGCCAGGTCAGCCAATTTTTCAGAGGCCGCGTCCTTTTTCGCCGGGGGCTAAACCACCTTTGCGTCCAGGTGAGCGCCGCTTGCATCCCACGCGAATGTCTCCTACGGGGGTGCGGCCTACCGGCCCACGTCCTGGAGGAGGTGGAGTAGGAGCGGCCCTGCCACCGCCGCCGGATGGCGTCCGTCGCCCCGCTGGCGGTGCCACGCGCCGCCCAGGACAGCGCTATGTTCCGCGCGGTGTGAAAGAAGGCCCGATGAAGGGCTTTGTTCCGCCGCCAACCATGTCTGCGGTTTCCAACGAGCCGTTGCCAATTACCCGCTCCATCACCATTACAGAAGGCATTAGCGTTAAAGACCTGGCGGAAAAACTGGAAGTGCGTCCTAAGGACATCATCGCCCGGCTGTTGGCGCGAGGGGTGTTTGCCTCTATCAATCAGACCCTGGATTCAGAACTGGCGAGCGCGGTGTCGCGCCAGTTCGGAGCCGATACCAGCGTTATCACCTTCGAACAGCATGCCGAGGAGATGGTAGAAGCGGGCTTCGAAAAGAACGAAGACGCCGGCCGCAGGCATGCCCGTCCGCCGGTGGTCACCATCATGGGCCACGTTGATCATGGCAAAACCTCGCTGCTGGATTCCATCCGCGAAACCAATGTCGCCGGCGGTGAAGCCGGAGGCATTACTCAGCATATCGGCGCCTACAAAGTGAAGATTGTTGATTCCAACTCGCCAGCTTTCGGGCGCGAGATCGTGTTTCTCGATACCCCTGGCCACGAGGCCTTTACCCGCATGCGCGCCCGCGGCGCCAAGGTGACCGATATTGTCGTGCTGGTCGTCGCTGCCGATGACGGCGTGATGCCACAAACTTTGGAAGCTATTGATCACGCCAACGCCGCCAATGTGCCTATCATTGTGGCCATCAATAAGATTGATAAGCCGGGGGCGCTGCCAGAGCGTCCTAAGAAACAGCTCGCTGACCGCGGGCTGGTGCCGGAAGATTGGGGAGGCAAAACGGTTTTCGTGGAGGTTTCCGCGAAACAGAAGACCAATCTTAACCTGCTACTGGAGATGATTTGCCTGGTTGCCGACCTGGGCGAGTTGAAGGCTGCGCCAGAGCGCCCTGCGACCGGCGCAGTGCTGGAAGCCAAGCTCGACCGCGGA
>Ga0209166_10001355_pt1 | contig 20679 bp, 45 predicted proteins | sample Coa_R1_3_FD_187151 | JGI IMG/M metagenome (GOLD analysis project Ga0209166, IMG submission 187151) | Surface soil microbial communities from Centralia Pennsylvania, which are recovering from an underground coalmine fire - Coalmine... | ecosystem: Environmental > Terrestrial > Soil >... | reverse complement strand
TCATAAAGACGCTCCGTATCCCATTCCTGTATTAACCCTCCGTATTCAGCCCTTATAAGCGGACAAGGAAAAGCCCCGCCATTACGCGGAGTAATGACGGGGCTGGTAACTCAGGGTTAATAGGTCAGAGACCCATTCCCAAGTCCCTCCTTGATCTGAACCTTGTCATCCTGGCTCAGACCCTTCCATTCCTTGGCGAACCGTGCGGTCGGCATTTCAAAGAATGCCATGATTTCTTTCAGAGTGGGGTTCTCAGCCATGACGACTATTCCTCTTCCATTTCGTTGGGATAGTCATTGGCCTCATTCCAGCCAATGACTTGATTCTCCGTAGGCCATTCGTCATGACCCCCGGAAGCCTCCATAAGACACAGCTCGAATTCCTGCGCTGTGTGATTGGTCTGGTGCAGACCGCACCAGATTCCCATTAGTTGTATTTCCTTCCGGTCGTAGTCGGTGTGATCGGTACCAGCCGTCCGATGTCAGCAAGAATGGCCTGTAGTTCCGCATAGGCATCATGCGGGATTGTAATAGTTTCGCCGGTCTGCTGATTGGTGAGCGTCATCAGACGTTCTATGTAGTCGATTTCGGCAGCGAGAAGATCGTAGGTGATGATCTTGCGCTTCGGTCGGATGTCGCTCATCAGTTGTGCTCAGCATTCTTGACTGCTGCTTTCCACGCGCGCATCGTAGCACGCGCCTTGGGATCTACCCAGGGACCATCGATCACAGGCATCTGCCTGGCAGCGCCTCTCGTGATGCGATCCCACGTCTTGTCATCGATTGTCTGAGGAACGTCATCCTTCTTCTTACCGAACATTGTCTTCCTCCTTTGGCGGGCATATAGGACCGCCGTTGTCGTCTATGTCGTGCATGTAGTGCGGCTTGTGGCAGACTACGCATTCACCATCGCGCGCCATTCTAGCTCCCGAAATCGTACGGAGGCTTGAACGCTCCGCATTTGCAGATGTGCGATGAACTATCTTTGCCGACATGTCCGCGTGGTTCTTTGCATTTGTGATGCGAACAGTTTTCGCCCGGCTTTGCGGCCCATCCGTAGCCGCATGTGAAACCACTCATAGATCAGATTCTATAAGAGTTTGGTCATTGTGTGATAACGATTTGATAACGATTCTATAACGACAGCGGGCATGAAAAAGCCGCTCTATTTGAGCGGCGATTTCATCAGATCTCGGGAATGAGCACGTTCCAGGAGAAACGGTCACGCATGATCACGATTGCTTCTGCTAGCGTAGGAACGTCACGTGCGGCACGTCCCTGGATATCAATCAGGTCTTTGGTGATGGGGTTCCACCAGCCGAGCACGTCATTGGTTGCCGCTCCGCGAATCGCCTTGCGATTGGTCCTAGCCATTTGAACCTCCCGTTTCGAGCTTGTAAGACCAGTCTACAACCACGATCCATAACGCGCAATAGAAAAGCCCCGAACAGGTCACTCTGTTCGGGGCTTTTCTAGCCGACGCTACTTCTTGACGACCTCCGCTGCCTTCTTGCCATCGGAGGTACCACGCGGACGCTTGTCTAGGACCGCGAACGACACGACCTCACGACCAACGTAGTGCTCGGGAAGTGAGTAGGTCTTGACCAGCTTCTCAGTGGCCTTGAACGCCGTTCCCATGCGGGCGCGCAACCCGAGGAACGCCACCGAACGGGAGATGAGCTTGTGTAGCTCTGCCGCCTTGTCAGGCTCCACGAAGTAGGTGACCACAATCTTGGCACGAACCATGTCGTCCCACGTGGCGATGGCCTTGCCATCCTTCTTGGCTGTCGTGGAGAGTGCGTGCAGCTCGCTCACCTTCTTGTCCATTTCCCGCTGCTTGTCCGAGCGTGCGCGGACTGGTGCGGACTGACTGGCAAGTTCGGGAGTGAGCATGAACGCGGTACCGATGAACTTGACATCGAGACCCTCAGCCTCAGCCTTGGGGGCCTCAGCCTTGGGGGCCTCAGCCTTGGGGGCCTCAGCCTTGGGGGCCTCAGCCTTGGGGGCCTCAGCCTTGGGGGCCTCAGCCTTAGGGGCCTCAGCCTTGCTGTCACGACCCGAGAGAAGCGCCATTTCGTTTGCCTCCTGAACTTGCTGGACTGTTAGCCACAGTCTACACTACGACGTTCTACTTCCGCAACTAGTTCTGCCTGAGCATGGCATCGGCTAGCGCATCCGCAGTCAGGAACTGTTCGGTTAACCCAGTGATCACACTGAGCACAGATGATGAACATCATCCCAGTATTGGTGATGAGTACCCGATGCGGGAATGCAGCGTGCTCATCATCTGGGTCGTGAAATTCGACGTTCATATTCTTCCGTGCCTTTCCCAGTAGTCGGGGGTTGGCTGGTTGCCGAATTCGTCATGGGCGACGATATTGTTCGCACGTCCCTCATTGTCCGCCCACGATGCGATGATATCTTGGTACCTAAAACAGTACCTGCTGACCATCCCATGCCCGCTGGGTCGAGGGGCTTGTATTGCTGCCTGGCATATCTGACACTGGTTTACGTGGTTTTGAAGTTGCTCGTGTAGCGGCAGGTATTCCGTAGAGGTAGAATCTTGTTCGCTCATCGTTGGATGCCTTCCTGAGAATGCGAAACCAGTCCTGATGGGTATCGCAGTATTGTTCCTCATATCCATTGCCGAGTACTTTGACCGCTCCGAACGCCCAGTCAATGCATCCGCATTTAAGAACGACGTCTGGTTCTTGGCTTGGATGGTATGTCATCCGCTTCTAGTTCCTTTGTCGCGTCGAATCCCACGATAGCCTCTATGTCACTATCGGGGAATTCGTTAGGCGCTGCCGTGATGACATCTAGCTCGGAATCGACATGCTCGACAGGAATATGATCGGTGACGAAAATCACGTTCCTCTCAGGCAGCATCCGGATAGCGCGCATAGTCCCGTGATGAATAAGATACGGCGCGACACTCAGAGTCACGAGCACCAGAACATTCACGCGGAATGACGGCATGAACTGGTAAACCGTATACCACGAGACTGGCACGATCACCATAAACCAGCGCCACATCATACGACGGAAACGAGGCTTGCCCGTCCACCAGTTGACGTGATGCTTCGGAGCGGTACCCGGAGTAAACCAGGTAGCGTTAGTGCGAATCTTACCGTCGAGATGATGTCCGGTAAAGAAACGCCATAGGAATTCGTGTAGCCTAACGTGAGTCTTGGACGCGGGATGTGGAAAGGTCATGACAGGTACTTCTTCTGGTATCGTTCGGCATACGGGTTTTTCATGTAAAGAGTCTTGCCCACGTGATGCTTCCTTCGGGCATGACTGGCGATCGTAGTCTGCGCTAGAGCTTGCGATAGTCCGCACCATGAGCGGAAGCGGCATGTGGCACAGAATGCGATCCATTCCCACACATGGACGTCTGCTACTATCCTGGCTACGCCTCCGCAGTTGTAGCAGTCTAGTACGAGCGCGCCGATTGGTCCTGGCATGATGTGATCGCATTCCAGGACGTAGAGGATTTTCGGATGACTCACGACATTCCCCTATATTTGTAGAGATAATCGATCGTAGCTTCCATGATCGCTTTCATGATTTCATCTATCACCCATTCTACTGCATCGTTTGGACGTACTTCATATGCCCAGTAGTTTCCATCATCATTATTGTAATGGAGATTCGCGTATTTGCGACCTGTAGAATATTGGATTGGTTGTACCCAGATTATGCTGCTGAGCTTCACCCATCCAATCTTGTCTATTGATAGCCACTTCCCGTCGTTTGATACGGTGATGTAGATATAATTACTCATCGCGATTTTCTCACTCTCTTGAGAATTACCTGGATTTTATCATCCATTATTCCCTCTACCAGGATAGGAGAATTGTTGTTGAAATACGCGATAGCGCATAGCGCTGTTATCGCTACGTCTGCCAGCTCGTTACACAGATCATCTTTTGTGTGCGTAATTCCCTTGCGAGGATTCTGCCCGGTCATGCCAATGTAGGCTTGGACCGCTTCTCCGTATTCTTCTCCGATCTTCATGACGCGCATTGCACTGTCTTCCGGAATCTTGGCGTTGGCGATATCTAGCCACTGGTTGATGGTGGCGATGTCTATGAATAGGTCAGTGTTCACAGGATTTTCTTCCCTTCCCTGATTGCGCGGATGTTCCGCATGACTCCGGATAGCTTCTTGAGATAGATTTTGTAGGCGTGGAAACCGGCGAATACTCCGGTCATGAATACCAGCGCGAACAGGAACATCATTTGATCTCTCCCATCTCGGCTACAGCCTCTGCGAGCGATTCATACTCACTCACGCTTATCTTGAACGCGAAATTTCTTGACGTAATGATCTCGACTGATGAATCATTTACCGCGTACGTTATCGTTGTACCGCTTTCTACGCCTATACGCTTGTAACTGAGAGTCATATCCTGTCTCCTATTCTGATGGCATCACAGTAGATGATATCTCCTGCGTGAACTTCTTGTTCTTCTCTCTGGTATTTCATTCCGGCTGCGAACGCGGCAGCTTGATCGTTTGGTGCTAGAACTTCGTATTCACCCCATTTCTGCCCGCTTATGATGATGTTTACTTTCCATGTATATATTGTCATCATAGTCTGTCCTCTAGCATGTCGTCTGAGAATATCTCAGAATCGAGACTGAATATATCCGACCCTAGCTCCCCTAGATCCGTATCGGCTGGCTCGGGTTCTTCCCAGGGCAGGTGATGCGGATAGGATTCCATTTCCTTTGGTGGGAAATGGGTTACGGTGTGCATCCTTTCTTTTCCTGTCTTGCATGCATTACAGAAAGGCGGCAGATGAGTACCCTTTCCCAGGCCCCCGAACGCAATGCTATTTTCTTCTGTGATCCAGTGTCGCCACCGATCGAATTGCTTACCGCCAAGTGAAGCACGGTAGCCGATATATTTTGTTTTGGTGGTTTTGAGAGCGGATGGTGTGTAGGGTGGATTGAACGAAGAATTATCCAGCGCCTCCAGAGCTTGATCCAGTGGTATTGTTCCCTTCGGAATGCCACGGCTTTTTGCTTCCTTCCATTCTCCAGTATCCTGGTCACGGAGCCAGTAGATACCGTTCTGCCAGAAGAGGAGAGCAGAATAATGATCCTGTTTCCACTGTCCAAGTTCTTCCCCGAAACCCTCTGGAACGATCCACTCGGGAAATGGTACCGACGCCATGACGCCATCAGTATCCACACTGATAAGACCCCCTTTCGAGTATGCATAAGCGGCAACATCGTAAATGGCAGCTCTGCAATGACTGGTGATGAAACCTGCCCACGCAAGCTCATGAGAACGCGGCGGTTTCCTTGTTTTCTTGTCCCATCCGACGCGACGTGCGAACGCTCCATAGATTGCCGCAAGCGACCATTTGAACGCCTTCTCTGCCGGATCGCCACGTTGCTGCAATACCAGGCGTGCATGATATGCGTCCTTCACCCATCCGAATGGATAGCTACCATCATCCTTGAACACAATTGCCTCAGTGAACCGTGCGTGTGGACTTCCAGCAACAAGTCTAGCTTCTGGCGACCAGTACCATCCAGAAGTTCGGCTAGGCCAAGATAGTTGCCCATTGGGGCTTCTGTGGAATAGTGGATACGGACGACTAGGATAGCCTCCGGTACGACGTCTGCTATCTTCTTCCTCCCTTCCAGAATCAAAATGTATGTAGTAAAGCCCGAATCGTGCAATATCATCTGGCGACTTGATATGACTAGCTGGCTCATGATCCCATCTTCCATTGTCTAGTCTTGGTAGCATTGCTATTGCCTGAACATAGGCGCTATTCTTGTCGAGTGTGTAAATATCACCGTCATGCCATCCGCATTGCCACGCCTGGAAACGACCCCCACAGTAGGCAGCTTTGATAGCGTAGCCGACATTCGGGGGGATCTTCTTAGACATGTATCCGCGAATTCCGTTGCTGCTGAGCGCATAGGCAGCGAGCGCGCCCGGACCATGCCACGCGCCGATGCGGAAACCAGCGGAATAACAGGCATGCCTGACAGCGTCCATCAGCAACGGCAGCAGCGATATCTCTGCTTTCCAGTATTCGATTACTTCATCAATGTCTGCCCACGTGAAATGTCCGCGTCGTTCCTTACCGTCTGCGATTCGCTTCAATTCCTCCTGATTGCCGATCTTGTATTTCTTAAGAGCCGTGGTGTACTTGGAATGGAAATAGCCGAACACATCATAGATGGTACAATTAACACCGTCTTTTGAAACCGTGAACAACTTGTGAGGCACATGAGATATTTTATATCCGTTCCATTTGCATTTTCCTGTCTCTTTTAGAATAGCAAGGAATCGCCACGGAAGATCCCTCAGAATCTGGTTAACGTCATACTCGAATGAGAAACCAACATGGAACGCATCAGGGAAAAGTGACTCTACACGCAATATAAGATCTAGCATCTCCTTAGTAGACAGCTCGATTCCAGTGATGTACTCACCTGGAATCGAGCTGCCGAAAAGCATAGTTCTCTGCGGTCCCTTCTCTATACCGTCACGTCCCGCGATGAAATAGTCGTATCCCTCTGAGTCCCATCCGATAAACGGTCGTTCCTCATAAGCCAGAGCGCGCTGTTCTTTCTGACGTTCACGTTGCTTTTCGGGATTTTTATAGTAGCGCTTACGCGCGGACTGACGGTTACGCTCGATTGCTTCGGCTGATTTCCTAGGCATGACGCGCATACCATAGGAAGGCGCTCATTTCGTATACCAATTCTATGCCGTCATCTTCGTTATAGAAATCCTCCTTGACCATGACTAGCGTTCCGTGAATCCTGTCATGCGATGAACGCGACCACTTCTCTCCTTCCGGAGATTCAAGCCATCTTACGACTGTCTCATTCATAGCCCATTGCCTCTCGCCAGTCTGCCCAATCGAAATCAGACTCATCGATTCCCATGTAGTCAAAGAATTCTTCCCGAATGGCTTGCACGTCATCGGGGGAGTAGCCAGCGGCTTCTAGTTCGTCCGCGTGCATGGTGAAACCGACTTCAAACAGCGCTTCGGCATAGCTGCTGTCGAAATCGGCGTCATGTTCATAAGCGGTGGCCATTCCAGGAACGTCGTCGTACAATTCCTGGAATGGCCCATCCCACTGGTCATACGCCACGATAAGGGCGTATCTATTGTGCTATTCGGCGGTAGCGCGCACGGTGCGCTTCGGCATCGGTCGGAGCTTAAGCACTCCGGTACCGTCGCCCAGGTCGATTTCCTGAATCATGCATTCCAGGACCTTTCCGGTTTCCTTGTTGATCATGCCGAGCGTGAGAGCCTTCCACAGCTTGGCGACAATGAACCGGGCGGACGTGTTGGCCTGAAAAACCTCTCCGACAGCTGGAAGCTTGATGACTGGCTTCTCGCCAGCGTCGGAAAGGCGAACGCAACTGACCAGAAGATACATCTTCTTGTCATTCCCTTTTTCGTCCTTGACGGTAAAGGGAGTGGCGATGTCGGAGCGTGATGCCCGGCTGTACTTGACCTGGAAATCGATGACGCCGATTTCGCATCCTGCTAGATGCTGGAAATTGAGCGGCGGTTGCTCATCAGCGTCCCACATTTCCTCTTCGGTTGTCGCTTCCAGAATGGCGTTCAGATCGTCGCCGGCGAACGTGGAATCTTCGGCGGATGCGTCCATTGACATTGCGCGGAGCATGATCTGGAACGGGGTCGGCTTTGTGACGACGTTGCCGTTTTCGGACGCGACTGCATTGCTTTTCGAGGCCATTGCTGGTATCCTTTGCTTGTGACTGGTTTCGGTGCCCTTAAGGGCGCTGGTGATTACCATGGTACCTCAAATGCCAGGTAATTACCAGCGCCCTTTATAACGAATTGGTAACGACGCGAATATGAAAAACGATTACCCGCATATTCCAAGACCAGCAATACAGCCCGGCGGGCAGGAACACCTACGCCAGCCTACAAAACCAGAAGTTCCCGACATAGAGCAAGCGCCACTGAAGTACATTGCGCTTGCCCTTGTGCATTTGAAGAACGTATTCGCACGTCTCCCGGTGATGATAGAAGACAACTCTCATCCTGTAGACGAATACCAGCCGCAAACCCTCAGTCCCGAAACTGAGTCAACCATAACGCTGCAAGCGCAATGGGAAAGTTCCGAGATAATCCGCGCAGTCCTGATTACCGGGCCGACAGGCAATATAACCGTGCAACTCGGAGACAGACTCTGGACCCTCACTATTCCGGCTTCCGGATTCATCCTGATTTCTCCGCTATGGCTACTGCTCTCACGCTCTGACGTCAGAATCTTGACAGCATCAACGCCTGGACAGTATTCGTTTGAGCTGATGGGCCACGAAGATTCGAGAGGAAACCTAGTCTGATGTTCCTTGCAAGCGCAGACCGATCTCAGGGATTCAACACCGACCAGATCGTTACCATCACGTCAGTTGCCAACGGAACACAGTTCAATTACGTGTTCACGTTCACGGGCGGACAGACCTACACATCAACTAGCTTGCACGATACCGCAAATGAAGCAGTCTCTTCCGGACTCAATGACCTTTCCCTGGAAACACTCACCTGATGAACACAGCTAAAGGACTCTTCATTGCGATTAGTATCGCTATCGCAGTAGATCTCGCACGCAAACTCATGACCAAGAACGACTATGAGCAGTCACTGTACGACCGTGAATTCGACATCATAGCGGAAAACTATGAGCGAGCAATCTGAGCTGATAACCGCTGCATCCACGGGCGCGGCAGCAGCGGTAGCGGCAGTACAAGACGAACAGGCTGAGGAAGAACGCGCCGAAGTTATGGAGTCAGCAACGGCTGAATCCATGCTAGCAGCAGACGTAGCAGCAGAACGCGCAGAGCAAGCAGCAGACGCCGCTGTAGCCGCAACCGAGGCTGCGATAGCCGCTACCGAGCAAGCCAGCGTAGCAGGCGATACAGCGTCCGATGCAGCGGGCATCGCGTACGCGACTCAGAGCGAGCTTGCGGAGCTTCGGCAGGATCTCGCTACCAGGGACGCTGAAATGCGTTCCTTTCTTGAGCAACATTTCACTAAGCAGGATTCGCAGCAGCCTACGGAAGTGGTGGTTACCCGTGACCGAACCGATTCGACCTCCGGTAACGGGGATAACTCCGGAAGCAGCGGAAGCGCTACGCAACCAGGGAATGCAGATAGACCCAGACGCCATAAATTCGGACGTCGTTGACGCCGATATCATCTACGACGAATCCGAAGTAGAGGACCCGTTTCCCACTCTGAGTGCAATAGCCTCTGAAATACCCCTATCGGACGGTGATACGATAGACGCGGTTATAGTGGGAGACGATAGCGATGAGGAAGGGGTGAGCCCCTCCGCCCCTTCCTCATCGCGCCAACGCCGTTCAATTAGCGCTCTCCATTCCGGCTCAAACTGGGATAGCGGTACGGCACGTGATGCTACAACGAAAGCACCGTCTCTTGATGAGTGGACTAATTTCTTCGGAAAGATAGTCTTGCGCGTGACGTGCGACTGGTATCTTTCTTACGCTTTCCGTGGTGTAGATGAGGATATGCTGTCAGACCGTGAGATAGACCGGCTGGCAATGACAGATGATGAGCGCAAGCTCATAGCGGTCCCCCTAGCCGAACTGTCAAACAAGTCCAAGTTCATGCGCAAGCACGGGCGCGCGATTGTCGCCAGCGGGGATTCGTTCAACGCTCTTGTCACCATCGGCGCGTGGATGAGCCGGGTAAACAGGATTGCAGCCAAGCACAAGCCGCATACAGCCAAAGTTCGCGTGAACGGGACTAGCGGAGGCAACGTCAATGGGAATAGCGGACAGAGTACGACGCCGCCAAACGGAGCTTCGTTCGGAACATCAGGGGGGCGGGTCCCCAACGGGTTCCGAATCTTCCCTGGCAGTGGCTGAACCTCCGCACATCATCAGGCTTAAGGGCGTTGTCAGGATTCTTGAATCCATTATCAAGAAGAATGATGACGGTAAGGGCATGGCGCGCATGGCGTTTTTTATGAGCACGCTTACTGATGAGCTTGCTGATGAACTTGCCGAACTTGACGAGATGAACGTGCGTATCTACATGTTCCAGATCGGGGAGGTTATCTCGTGGATCGGACACGGAGATAATGAAAGGCTTCCAGAAGCTCTGAGGGAATTCGCTAACCTGATATCACCAACAGGAAAGAACGATGGCAGCACAAACACTGATGAACAGACAAGTTCATATACAGAACTTGGTACCGGGGCCGGGTGAGAGGGTTCTCACGGCTGGTCGTTCGCGGTCGGGGAAATCCTCTCTCATGGACTGGGAGATTCGTGAAGTACAACATTCGCGTCCTACGTGCATGCAGATTCTCGTGGACACGAAACCGCGTTTCCGTGCCGAGAAAATCCGTGGTCCCATTTCCTACCGAAACCGGAAGGACGCGTCAAAGCTCTATAAGTCATGGGCAAAGGGACCAGTGGTACCTAATAGCGTGGTCGTGCCAATATGGGATGACCACCCATTTCGAGGTCTATGGAACAGCAATAACCCTAATGAAGTTGCGATCATGCAGTCAGGGGATGCGTCGGACTGGAAGCGAATGTTGCAGCTCATCACCGCATTCTCAAACGCGCATATACGCGACAGGGAAAGACGAGTCGTGGTTGATGAAACATTGGACTTCTATAACAGGAATACTTGGGGAATCGACGGAAAGAACGATCCGATTTACCGCATTGCCCGCGCTGGTGGGGAACGGTCCATCGGTCTGGAACTTGGGGGCCACCGAATACACGGGCTTCCACCCCTCGTCTTGAACATGCTTTCCCGCGTCAACCTGTTCCATCTCGCAGACGATAGTGATCTGATACACCTTCGGAGGTCAGTAGGCATTAAGGATGCGGAATCACCATCAGGCGATTTCGTGTTCCGACAGTGGATTGTCCGGCCGGGCGGTCAGTTGTCGGAACCGTTTACAGGTAAGGTTACATATCCGCAATCCTACCTGGATCAGCTAAGTTCCACCTAGGAAAGGAATCGATGGTGGCGCTTGAAAAGCTCGATCAACCACTGGTATTCGCGTTTGCGATTACCTTCACGGTTATCGGCATGATGGCAATTCTAGGGTGGGCATTCGCCAGCCTCCATTGGACGGGACCGCTTGGTCTCGTGAAAGGTGGTGTGATGTGAGGATCAAGCATTACCTCATACTCGCGCTCGTAATCGTCGGCGGACTCTATGCCTGGCATATCTACAGCCAGCATGGTGGCGTCGGCGGATTCAAATCAGGTCTAGGGATCGGTTAGGACTCATGAGTCAGAACACGAACAATGTCCAAGCCGTTCCCGTAGGCGCGCTTTACGGACTGCCAGGATTCACCGAAAGGTTTGAGCAGTATGAGAACCTTAACGGAATCCTCACAACTATCTCAGCAGCAGCAAACGCTGTCGGTGCAACCACTCCGTTCAACCCGCCAGCATCATTCCAGAAGACAGACGTGGTTTTCTGGTGGGAAATGGAATGCTACATCACCGAACAGATCACGTTCACTGTCGGTGGTATCACATTCTCCCCCGAAGCCCCATACAACAAGTTCCAGTCATTGCGGCTCAAGCTGCAAGGACAGTACACCCCCATCGAGGTCGAAAGCGGTAATGACGCTGCATTCTTCCAGATGTACCGGCCGATGAGGGGTCGCGGGCAGCGCAATAGCCAGGACATGATGAGCGTGAATACGCCGCTCGCAGCGGCTTACGCCAACTCCAACTGGCCAGAAGCCAACCTGGCAGGAACACCAGCGGGAACAGGCGCTGTCGGCGGGCAGGGTGCAGCGGCAACAGGGGTTATCACTTCTCCGCTGAACCTTTCCAACTACCCGATCAACCTTGAATTGCCCGCTGGACTTTTCATCGATGAATACTGGGATCTCGCATTGGACGGATCTCTTCTCCCCAATGCCGCAGGCGTTGTCGCACCGACAGCGGCATTCGTGTCGCCTCAGTACATGGGCGGCGGGGAGAGGGTTGTCGTCCCTCAGTTCAACATCGCTCCGCTCACGGGTGCGAACTATGACCAGTTCCCAGGTGGAACTACATCAGCTCTCACGATCACGGCAGGATCGGTTAACGATTCGCTGCTGTTGAACGCGCGTCGCGTCGGCGTGTTCGCGTCGGAGAATCCGGCTGAGCTTCCTCCGGTATTCAACTGGCAGTACCGACGCGCTTCCAAGCGGTTCCCAATCGGCGCTGCCACCAAGGTAGATATTCCGATCACCGAATACGGTCAGGTTCTGTCTGTCTGGGTTAAGATCTTTGACCCAACCACAGCTCAGGGATCGTATTACAACGTCGCCAACGCGACCAAGTGCCAGGTCCTGTACGGATCTAACCTGCCAAGGTTCGATGATGACCCGGCGACAATGCAGAACAGATTCATCCAGCAACACGGATTCCTGCCGCCGCAAGGCCACTTCATCTGGGACATGTGCGCGACAGGTTTCAACGATAACCTGTCAAACGCTAGGGCGCTTAACACGCTCACCAACGCGAACACGCACATTCACCTCGAAATGAGTCCTGCCCCTGGCGCTCAGGCTTACGCCGTTATCGGCGTTGAGCTTCTTGTCCCAGTCTCAGTCCAGTAAAGGAGACAGCTAATGTCTCTCGGTTACGAGACTGCGGTCGTAAACGGTCAGATGGTGAACGTAGCACCATCGGCCGGATATGACCCTCTCATCTTCGGACAAGCCTATACAGGCCCCGCAATGTGGCCCCGTCAAGGTGTCTACAACGTCCCTCCCGTTCTGCCGTCTGGAACGTTGCAGGGAACCATGGCACCATCTTCATACGGGGCTTATACAGGCTTTCCCGTTCCTACGGCAACCAGCGAGAACGGCAGTCCGTTCCATCCGACCAAATCTCCACTGTGGATGGCTCTGGCCTTCCTCGTGGTGGGGGTTCTCATGCTACAGCACATTCACTACAGGTAGGTGATATCAATGGTGCGCGAAAACGGCACTCCCGATCCAGAAACTGCGACTACGCCAGCGGGATACATTTCACTCGCTGATCTCGACGCGATTCTAGAGGAACGCGACCGCAAGCATGCCGAAGCTCTGGCGTCGGTCAAGCAGTTGCTTCCAGTTGCCATGGTTCCAGCTAACTCAGGCGGTCCTGGCATCGACAACCATCAACGTTCATGGTCCAAGGCTGAGCAAGAAGCGGCGCAACGCGGTGAAGTTCTCGATACGTGGACTTAGACATGAACCCTGTCGGACTTCTGGTGATTGCTCTTGGAATCACGATTCTCATAATCGGTTTCAAGGGCAGTCAGCATAAGGTAATAGCCGCTCTCACTAACCTGCCTGCGAAATCCTCGTGAACAAGTATCAGCAGAATATCATATGGCTGGGACTAATCCTCATAGTCCTTAACCTCGTTGTCAACATCGGCGAGTTTAAGTCAGTTCTGTTCGGTACGCCAGCGGGCGACGGTAGTACATCGGGCGGTAATAACCTCACTCCGACTACGATTCAGCCTACCCAGCTAATGTCTGTCACTCATCCTGCGCAGACACCAGCCCAACCGCAACCTACGCCAGCGGGAACTAAGGTGACGTAATGGCGAGTCAAACTGGTCACGATGTAGCAACCACTACATTCGTTGACCTAGTTGCCGTAGTTCTGTTCGCTATTCTCGCTGGCATGTCAGATGACATGGGAAAGATCATGCTCATTCTCATGTGGGGTTTTGTCCTAGGGTGGGCATTGCTCCACACAAAGCAGCTACAGGCGATGGTGAAAGCACTGTGAATAACTTCTGGAAAATCCTCACCCTGTTCTTTCTGGGAGCAATCGGCGTAGCCGTACTCACGCACGCGGCCGGATTCTCACAGGCAGCGGGAACGGTCTTTACCGGGGTCAACGGTCTGGGCAAGACCCTAGAAGCCGGTAACATCAAGTCAGGTGGATGATGTCAAATCATCCGCAAGTAACAGATACCGGGCAACTGCAATACCCGGATTACGGTCCCACGCTCAATGGCACCGTATATCCGATGCAGTCCTACAACAATCTCGAAACCTGGAAACGCAACCGCAGACCTCCGCAGGCCGATCAAGATTCCTATCCTTGGCCTATCCGTCGTTACACCAACATGAGCACGACTGATGTGCAGTTGCACAACGGGCTTCGTAACCGTGTTGCATCGGGCAGGCGTATCGCCTATTCAGGTACCGGATACTTGTATGCGGTCATGCCGATTATCCCAGGGCAGACCCGAGACAATGCGGCAGGTTTCCACCGTCGTGGTCCGTCTCCGTATGGAGTTTCGGATATCTTCACCAACGGTCCTGGGTCTCAGCCTGAGCATCCTGGTGGTCCGGGCAAGATAGCCGCTACTTCTTTCGTCAACCCGATGAGCGGATAAGCAATGGCTGATGAAACAAGTCCGGTAGCGAAACACCAGCCGGAAAAATCAGGCAATCCAGATCAGCTCAAGAAGGGGGGAATGCTATCTGGGAAAAACAAGTGGTACGTAGTCGGCGGTCTAGCGGTCGTGGCTGTGCTCGTATTCTACTTCGTGTCCAAGTCGAATTCGGCAGCGCAGCAAAGCGCCAACAGCAATACCGGCGCAAGCTCCGGACTAGATCCAGCGACGATGGCGGCTCTCGAGAGCGCGCTAGCCGGAAGCGGAACATCATTCGGAACTGGTACTCAGGGTCCAGCAGGTCCAGCGGGGCCTGCTGGACCTGCTGGTAAGTCAGGACCGCCCGGAAAGACCGGAAAACCTGGGTCTACAGGTAAGCAGGGGCCAGGCAAGAATCCGCCACCCAAGAAAGGCAAGAAGCCGGTACCGCCGAATCATGATGTTGGCGGTAGTGGTTCTTCTGGTCCGCCTAAGAAGACTCATGCTAGTTCGTATACCGTGAAGTCTGGTAATTCTCTGTCGAGTATTGCCCAGATGTTCGGTATCTCTAACTGGCAGACTCTTTACAACGCCAACAGGAACGTGATCGGGAACAATCCTAACCTGATCTATCCTGGTCAGAAGCTAGTGATTCCATGAGCAACGGATTCAAGAAAGGGTTCGTTATTACCCTTGGTGTTCTAGCCGCTCTCGTGATGGTCGGATGGGTCTTGAAGGTGATATGAAGGTATCCCCAAAGAGTAGCGGGCATTACATACAGAACAGGACAACGGAAATCCTCGTTGGTGTTGCCCTGTTCCTGATAGGCGCTGTTCTGCTTTATGACGCATTCGACAACAGAGGCAAGAAAATGCCCTGGATAGCATCGGCCATAACACCATGGTAACCGTACCATCAGCCTATCAGCAATACGTTGATGAGGCAGCGCAGGGAACAGGTTTGCCTCCATCGGTGGTAGCCGCTCAGGCAAATGCTGAATCTGGGTTTAATGCCAATGCTGTTTCCTCTACCGGAGCAGAGGGTTGGCTGCAATTCGAGCCTACGACCTACGATGCTTACGCTCAGCAATCAGGGGTTCCTGCTAATACGGAATTCAATATCGGTGATGAAACTAAGGTTTACATCACGTACATGAATCAGTTGCTATCCCAAGAAGGCGGTAGTGTATTCAAGGCACTGGAAGCATATAATGCTGGTCCTGGCAACCTATCGGCCGGTAGTTCGTATGCATCTGGTATCCTGAAAAATGCTGGTGTTTCACAGTCCCTTAACTCAAAGGGAAATCCGGCTACACTGACCGGATTCAATCCGTTGAATCCGCTGGGATCTATCGAGAGCGGCGTAGCCAACGGAATCGCGGGAAGTATCGAGAGCATTCTCGGGTCGGCAGTATCGGGAATCTTCTCATCACTCGGAATTCCGTCTTTGAAAGATCTGTTGCAACGACTTGGACTGATAATTCTCGGTGCCGTACTCATTATTACAGGACTGGTAATGTTCAGCAAGTCAGGATCGCAAGCCATTAACATCACCACAAGTTCGGCTACCGATGAAGCAACTGGACAGACTACTAACAGTCGTTCGGTTAAGACCCCGGTAAGCAAGCATACGAGTACCGTCAAATCGGCCGCTAAAGATGCAGCGGAGGTAGCGGCGGTTGCCTAACACCGTTAACGCGACAGCTATTGCTAATGACGCGCTACGGTACAACGGAGCCGGTTACCAATTCGGCGGTAGCCCGGCTACCGGAATTGGGCATTGGGATTGTTCATCGTTTGTTTCCTGGGTTATGGGACATGACCTTAAAATGTCGGTGCCAATGTACCCGAACGGAACCTATACTGGTAACGCTCACGGTGCTACGGCAGCGCAGTATATTGTATGGACTGGTGCTACTAGTATTCCCCGTTCGTCGGCAGCACCCGGCGATTTGTGTTGCTGGCTTACCCATATTGGAATCGTGGTTGGTGATAACCAGATGATATCTGCCTATGATACCGCTCAGGGAACGCTAGTTACTGCTATTGATTCCGCTGGACCGGCTGGCGAACCATTGACTATCAGACGTGTTAATAATGCTGTCGGTCAAATTTCGGGAGCTACGACAACGGGCGCTTCCGGCTGTAGTATTCCAAGCGCAATGGTGGTGATGGGTTTTGCCCTACAGCATCGAATCCAACGAAGACGGTACATACCGCGTAGTAAATACTCTTACCGGAGTAGTTCACGCTAAACGGACTAGCAAGAAGAAGCCGAGAAACAGGTACGGTTGATGCATGCTTACGATAATGGCGGTCTACGTTTCAGGCGGAAACGTTTATGCATTCTTCTACCGCTACATATTTGAAGACTTCTTTGTGCCCGTTTGGCCGAACATCGCAGCATCGGCGGTACTCGGCTTGTGGGCAATGCGCAGATTCATAAGACTCGAAAAACTGCATCACAGCACTAAACGCGATATCTTTGACCTGTTCGACAGGAGGCACAAAGATGACAAGAACAATAGAGGTCAAACCTAACGCAACCGCAACCCAGCTCGTATGGTCCGGCGACGGACCTGTTCTCCTGGTCAATACTGACACCACTAACTCTGTATGGGCTGGTGATAGCAACTCACTATCTGTCGGAGACATTAACCGAAGCGTACAGATACCAGCGGGAACTAGCATCGGAGTTGATGGCGAATCGGATCTTTTTGCCATATCATCAACCCCGGTCGAAATCGACGTAATCAGCGGCGGTATCAGTTATGCTCCATCAGCGTTTGAGATAGTCGGAACACCGACTGTCACCATTTCTGGGACACCAACTGTTGCTATTAGCGGCACCCCTAGTGTTTCTATTTCAGGTACTCCGGTAATTTCGGTAACAGGTAACGTTGATGTTATCGGCAATGGCGGATTCATCCTGCCAGGTCAAGTTGTCAACCTATTCACTAACGTTACGCTAATCAGCGCAGGACCATCATCTACCGACGCTCTCGTTACCAATACTTCATGTGCTCCATACGGTTCTCTCGACATCGGCATCAATAATCTAACGCAATCATCAGTAGCTAACGGCGCTGCATTTGCAGCCAACTTTCTTGTCACATGGTTTGACGGCTCAGGAACCATAACGGGCATCACCAACTTCGGCGCTATGGCCGGACCTGCCGCAAACCCGATGAGCACAACCATCAGCCTTCCGTGCCTGGGAACGTCGTTTACGATTCAGATCGTTAACATCGGTACGGTCGGGAACTTGCAGATACCGACTGGCAAGTTCACAGTCAATGGCAGCTTCCGACAGCGAACCAAAATCTATTACTGGAACAATGTCGGCAACAACAACCTAGCCGGTAGCACCATCGGCGGATACGTATTCGGCATCAACCAGGCAGGATCAATAGGTTCTTCTAACTGGGTTTGCCAGGTCAACGATCCTTCCGAAACTGGAACAACTCTCGCTTACCCATTCATGGGACACTGCGGAGACGTTAAGGGATGGTTCCGAGTAGCAACCAACCCTCTGAACAAAGAGGCGTACATACTGGATCTGGGACTAGCTAAGTATGGCGATGGGGTAACAACTGGAAACAACGGAACCATCTATGAACTAGGCACGGCAACTGTGACTACACTTAATCTCAATATTTCATTGCCAGCAAGTCCGTGCTGTCTGATAGCACAATCAGGAGTAGCGGCAGCGGCAGTTACATTCTCTCTTGTGGGAAGTAACGATTTCTAAATCGGAGGTACAGTGAATCGTAAACTAGCGGTAGCTATGTGTGCTATTACGCTCATGACTCTAGCTACCGCTGTACTAGCTACAGTGACAATGCCCGTATGGGTAGTTGTTCTTCTCATTAATCCGAAGCTATTCAATCCGGTCAGTGAAAGGATCGCAAAAGAAGTGACTCAGCAAGTCATGAAAGGAATGATGCGTAATGTGGGGGTACGTTTACTGGCCAGCCTATCTGGCCATCGGAAGCGCATTCTTCCTAGTACCGGAAGTAATCGCACTTCTCACCAACCCAGCGAACACGCTTTCCGATTACGCATGGCATGAAATGAACGTGTCATTCGCATACGACCACCACGTTCACACCGTATCGTGGTGGCTATCTCTCGTCTCCTGGCTAATCTTCGTTGTGCTCATAACCGGGCACATATGGTGGCGTTCAATATGAACCAAACAGCCCTAACACTCATACGAGTAGCAGCGACCGCTATCATCACCGGACTCTCAGCAGCATTCGCATACTATCCAAACCAGCTTTGGATGCCTGCTGTCATCGCAGCAAGCTCTGCAATCGGCATTCATGTCATTCCAAGCGTGGGTGAGGTCACCCGACAGCCAAACCCTACTGTCAAGCGTCCAACCGCGCCTTTTACGGGAGAATAATCACCATGAGCGGAATCGTCGTAGTCTACGACGCAACACACAGCAATATTTCGGCCCTACCAGCTAACTCGCAATACGCGGGATACGTAACAGGCAGTCCCAGTATCGTATGGACTGCCGAAGACTGGGCAAGCCATCCTGGTGCAATCCGAATCGACCAATCGCCAGCCTCCACAGTGTGGGATGCTACAGCCGATGTAGACGACTACGAGACGGGAGCGGTAGGGCTTTCTGAGCTTGCCGAACGTGCTAAGCTCAGGTTCGCTGCATTCAAGGCAGGAACACGAGCTGGCCAGAGGTCGCCACTCATCTACGCATCGGCTAACAACGTTTCTAACGTTGTTAATGCTCTCGTCAACGGTGGTGTTACTTCTGGTGTCGGCTTGTGGGTCGCTAACTGGAATCTCACCGAAGCACAATCTGTCACGGATGTTCTCGCAGCATCTGGACCATTCCCTATCCACGGTATTCAGTTCACCAATGCTGGTGCCTACGACATTTCGGTGTTCTCTGCCGATTGGATCAAGAACGTGTCAGGCAGCCGCGTAGGAAGTCTAATTCCTGCCGTAGTATCCTGGCAAGGAGTAGACGGACTAGTGGCCCGTAAGACCAAGTTCACAACTGCCATGTGGGATTCACTCAAGTGGGAAGATGCGATGTTATAGAAATGTTACCAAGATCGTGGTACCGGGTATTGCCTCCGCCCGGTACCACTTGGTAAAATATTCCCATGAACGCGGAAGACTTTCAAGCGGAGGTTTGGGCGAGCAGTATGCTTGACCCGCAAGACCACGCTTGGATCGTGTCACTGGGACAGTCGTATGAAGGGACAGAATCATGAGCATCGAAATCGTCACTGTAGAAGATGGTCCGTTCGTCCACTACTACGCCAAGAGTGTGGAAGACTTCATCTACCAGACCGACAACCAGGAATATCTCGCAGTAGCCACTAACCTGCCGCAAGACACCAGGAACGGGCAGGTTTACCTCCATGTTCAGAAGTCCTACTACATGGCACACAAGTACCTGCCATCCATGTGGGTAGATCCGGAGGTCGTTTACGAGATCGTTCAGCGCCTCGCCGAATTCGCTGTAAGCGAGTGGCGCGCATATACAAACGCAAATGAGCTTCTGGAGGATTCTTTCTAAATGGTACGTAGATACCAACCCGATGGGGGTCGCTATACGCGGCCCCGTCGTGGTTTCCGGGCCAAATCACGTTACCGTGAGCGTTTGCGGAAGCGCGGTTTGGCCCCTACTGATGTGAGAATGGAAACGCTAGATGCCTTGCGTAAAAGGCAAGGAAACGTATCCGGACCTACAGACAGCCCTAATAGTTCGCAACGAGCTAATGAGGGTCTACGCGGTACCTATGCTAGCGTATAAATGCATAGGCGGATGTCGCAAATGGCATATCACCACTCATATGAAAGGAGGTCGGAGAGTGAAGCGCTGGAATGGAATAGAGACGCTGGAAGAATACGAGGCATATCTTGCCATGCTGCCAGGAACGGGAATCAATGACGACTAAACCATGTGGATACTGTGGAAGCACAGACCACACCACAGAGAATTGTTCCGACAAGGAATAGGAAAGAGGGGTTATGGATAAGCGTAGTTTCGCTAACGGGAATGGGAAGCCTAAGCCCGTTGTGGAATTCACTGACGTTACTATTCCGGTCGTTCACTGGTGGACGATGGCATAGTTTCACGTGAAACCAGCCCCGTCATTACTCCGCGTAATGGCGGGGCTTTTCCTTGTCCGCTTATAAGGGCTGAATACGGAGGGTTAATACAGGAATGGGATACGGAGCGTCTTTATGAAGCCATTCCCTATTGCCCATTACTGCGCGTAATTGGAATTGGCATTCACAATTGAGATCCAAA
>Ga0209166_10001354_pt1 | contig 20685 bp, 16 predicted proteins | sample Coa_R1_3_FD_187151 | JGI IMG/M metagenome (GOLD analysis project Ga0209166, IMG submission 187151) | Surface soil microbial communities from Centralia Pennsylvania, which are recovering from an underground coalmine fire - Coalmine... | ecosystem: Environmental > Terrestrial > Soil >... | reverse complement strand
GGCCTAAGGTTGGCCACTGGCGCCCAAGACAAAGAAGAAGAGAGTCACAATGAAGGAGCGAGTCTAAGGAATGTCGCAAGAGATTATCCGCTGTCCCTACTGCGTGCAGGGCGGCGAGTTCCGGCCCATGTTCCGGAAAACAGAAAAGCGCTTCGTCTGTCTCAGCTGTGGCCACACCGCCACCGCGGAACAGCCCTACTCGAAGTGCTCGTGCCTAAGGTGTCGCGAAATGACCCGCATCGCCAGCCGTCGCGGAGTCTCCGACGACCGGGCCGACACCCGCGTCGAAACCTCCCGGCCCTCACGATAACCCGCTCCCCAGAATAGAAGAGGCCTCGCGCCACCTCTTCCTTATCTCTCTCCCAGCACTTCCCACCGATCCCGCCACTGCTCCCACACTCGCGTCCGCTGCCGGCGCCTCGTCTTCCCTACGCGTCGCGACGTGAAATTCTTCACCAGCCCTTCAATCCCCGGATACAGCCTCAAACTCTTCGCCCTCCCCACCTTCTCGATCGGAATCAGATACCACGCATCCACCGGCTGCACATGCGCCGCAATCACGTCGATATCTTTTTTCGTATATCGTTTCTTCCCGCCTCCCCGCGTCGAATGCACCGGCTGCACCTCGTATCCCCGCCGATGCAATCTCCCCGTCCCCTTCACCTGCACGCGAAACGCCTTCCCATCCCGCCGCCACACCACGAAATCAAACTTCTGATTGTCTCCCCACGGCAGCGCCAGATCGAATCCCAGCGTCTCCGCCTTCAGCAAAAACGCCGCCTGCGAAATCTCTCCCGCCCGCTTCGGATTCCCCCTCAGCCTCTCCCACCACTTCTCCTGCGGATCCGCCACCGCACACAGCCACGGAATCCACCCGCCGTGCCCCGCATTTTCCTCGGTCCCTTGCCGACAATGTTCGTCGCCCCGCGTGCCCCGCTCCTGATCGCACTGGGTGTCCGGTTCCTGATCGCACTGGGTGCCCCATTTCTCGCGCGCACTTTGCGCGAGAAGTGGGGATTCGCTGCGACCACCCTCGAAATCCACCGGCTCGCCCGTCTCCCTCGCGATTTCCGCCTCCGTTTTCTCGACCACCCATCCCACCGCACTCCCCGATTTTTTCACGACTAACCTCACAGAACACTCCTCCCCATCCGCGCCCGGCCGAGCGCAGAATTCATCCCCTCCCTGATTTTCAGGCAGATATTCAAGAATAGAAATTCCGCTCGCACCAGGCAGTGATGCAACGCACGCTGCCGCGTGATACCAAACACGCAGCGCCCGAGTCCGGCCTGTCACCCCGGATCGGCAATGGCACAAGCAGACCGCGGCAAGATCGCGCCCAAAACCGGAATCACGATGCCCGTCTCGCACGAAAACTCTTCCCGTGCTTCGAAGCTCGCTCTATCGTAGTGATTCGGTCGCTCGCATCATCCTAATGTACATTGTGTAAATACAGCCAACGCGCTACAGTTGGAGCGAAACGGTTCAGCCAATGAAACCAAACGGATCCCGCAAGAAACGTGCCGCTCCCAAACGCGCCGCCACCAACTGGCCGCGCCTGCGCCGTCAAACTGCTGGCGCGATCCGCAAAGGAATCGCCGCCGACCCCGACGCTCACCCTACCGACGCCCAATTCTGGAAGTCCGCCAAAGTTGTCCTGCCCACGCCCAAAGAAATCGTAACCATCCGCCTCGACGCCGACTTGCTCCGCTGGTTTCGCCGCGAGCGCGGATACCAAACCCGCATCAACGCTATCCTTCGCTCCTACATGCAGGCGCACTAATAATGGGAGAGAGTCCAGAATCCCCACCCTTCGAAAATCGCGAAGGGTGGGCCACCTGCGTGCTTGGCACCGCCGACATCGTTAGAGAGGCGATTTATCGTCAACTACCGACCAGCGACTGTGGCGTCGAATAAGGCACCCGGTATTACCGAGTCCGTCCAATACCTAACACATTAGGCAAAGAGGGTCTTCTCCTGTCATTGCGGGCTTACAATCCTGTCGTTACTACCCGGAACTTTCAGCGGCGATCCCTCCGCACGATACACCACTTCGCCATCGAGCAAGGTCATCAGGCACTTCATATTCTCGATCTGATCGGTGGGCACGGAATAAAGATCCCGGTCCCAGACAGCGATGTCGGCTCGCTTGCCTACTTCGAGCGACCCAATTTTGTTCTCAAGAAACATCTGCCGTGCACCCCAGGCAGTGTAACTGCGCAGCGCGATGTGAATGTCGATCGCTTCTGCCGTTCCAAACGGATTCGCTCCGTAAGTCCCTTTGGCAGTCTGACGGGCAACCGAAGCCCAGATCCCGTAACGCGCCGGAACAGGAGTTACGAAGTAGTCCGAGCCCCCTGACCAGAGAATCCCTCGCTGAAGCATCGTCTTAAGCGGGATCAGCTTCGGATTGCGTTTCGGACCATAATTGCCCGCGTAATTGTCACCAATCCACCACAGGAACTCAGGCTGCATTTCAGGGTATCCCACATCATATTTCTTCTGAAGTTCTGCAATCACATCGAGAGCATGGGTGGTGGGCAGGTTGGCGTGGATAATGCTGTGTCGCAATCCGGACAGCGGGTGTTCCTTCTCAACCAGCGCATACGTATCAACCACCCAATCCATCGCGCGATCTCCCACTGCGTGCGTGCCCACAGGCACCTTGTTTTCGTGGAAGAGGCGGACCATCCGCTGATAAGTCTTGGGATCCGTTTGTGGATACCCACGATTGCCCCCACCTGAGCTCGTCACATCAGGAGTAGTCCCGTTCCGCAGCCAGTCATCATAGACCCATCCGGTACGCGCACCGCCGGATCCATCCATCAAGATCTTCACCCCGCACGAGAGAAGCCGGTCCTCGTAGGTCTCGGGAATCCGGCGAACGGAAGTGATCTCATTCAGCGCCTTTTGCGCTGACTCGAGACTCGATCCGGCAAACCAGAGCACACAGATGCGTTCTTTCAGTTTTCCTTCGTCGAGCAGCGATTTGTAAGCGTCCCATTGAATCTGCTCGATCAACGGGTCTTTGACCGCCGTCATGCCTTCACTGTGCAGTATCTCCTCAAGATGCAGAATGCCATTGCGCATCTGCTCCGGCGTAATCGGCGGGATCAGTCGGGTCACCAGCCGCATCGCCGATTCCTTCAGCACGCCTGTGGCCTTACCCTGCGGGTCCCGGTCAATAGTTCCCGCCTCTGGATCAGCCGTTGCGTCCGTGATTTGCGCCATTTTGAGCGCTATCGAATTTGCCGCCCCGTAGTGACCGGTGGTATGCACCAGCCACACCGGGTTATTCGGAGAAACAGCATCGAGATCGGCAGTGGTCACATAGCGATGTTCAGCGAGTTTACCCTCGTCCCATCCGGCTCCCGTGACCCATTCGCCTGGCTTGGCCTGGCCAATTTTGGCCTTCACCCGGTCAACTATGACCTGGATTGAGGCCGCATCCGAAAGCTGCACCCTGTACAGTTCGTTTACTCCGCCTTCAGCGATGTGCGCGTGTGTGTCGATAAGTCCCGGAGTTGCTGTATGTCCTTGAAGGTCTATGATCCGAACTCCCGGACTTTTGCCCGCCAGCTCCAGAACTTCTGCATCACTGCCGACCTTCACGATCACTCCGTGCTGGATTGCGAGAGCCTGTGCCACAGAGTCGTTCGCATCGACGGTGAGAATGTGCCCATGAATGAGAACGAGGTCCGCGTGTGAACCTTGTGAAAACAGCTGCTGAGACCCTGCGAGACTCAGCAACACGAAAGCCCAAAATCCCAACTTAATCTTCCGAATCATTCTTGCGCCATTCTCCCTTCCGATGTGGGTTAACAAGATCGAAGGCTAAACCCCCTCCGAGACGCCCCGGCATCATGGCATGTGAGCTGCCGATTCGCAAACCACTGCACTCATAAAAATAGTCACGATACTCATTTCGGGGACTCTCGGCTTCCGATTTTCTTATCCGATCGCGCAAACGTATCCCTTTTTCGCCTTTTCCGAGGATTGCTTGTGCTGTGGCGGTTTTTACCAACTGACGGTTCTCTGGCGTTGCGCGAATGGCTCTGATACGCTCTCCCGCATGAACCGCTACCTCATCGTGCTCGTTGCGAGTCTCTTGTCCTGTCCCGGAAACGCTCTGGCTCAGAAGGTAGCTAGTTTCGGGGAGTCCGACAAGGCGGCGATTGCACAATTGTTTGATCGCTATTCTCATGCCTATTCGATGAAGGACTATGCTGCGATCCGCGAATGCCTCCAACTGCCGTTCATCAGGTTGCCTGCCGATACTGCGACGTGGAATGTGCAGGGAACGATGGATGAGGTGATGACATATTACAAGAGTCACCGGGAAGCTCTGGACAAGGACAATTATGACCACAGCCAATACATGCGAACAGAAATAACGGCCTTGGGAGCCAATCGGGCGATTGTGGACCAAATTTATCGGCGTTATCGAAAAGACGGTACCGTGTTGCTGGAGGCGGCTGCGGTTTATGTCGTGAGCAAGTCGTCTGGAACATGGAAGATTTCCGGCATTTTGGATCAGGATCTGGAGGAATACAGAAAGAAACAGTGAGGTTCTTCTACGGAGTGTGTGATTCCGAGATGACTGACACTAACCAGCGCGTTCCGGGTGCCCAATTCTTTCGCGCCCTTTGCGAAAGGACGGGCATTCCCGACTGTCGATCCCTTGAGATTTTGACTTCCTGGCTTCCACCCACTTTCACTTCGCGCCCATTTTCTCCCGCAACCTCTTCTCCTGCTCCTCCGTCCAATACCCGCAATCCAGCCGCACGAACACCGACGTGTACGGAATCGTCATCTTCGTCTTCAGCACCAGAATGTGGAACGTCTTGCCCGCTTCATCCAGCTTTCCAATAATCTCTTCGTGCGGCAGCGAATGCACCTCGAGGCCGCCTCCATTGAACTGCTCCAGAAAGTGCGTCAAGGTGTCGCGATAATACGTCACGCCCGGCGCGTCGGCCTCTGGTACGACCTTCAATTCCGCGTCGGTAAAAACCACCGGATGCACGTGCTTTGTCTCCCCCACCTCATGCAGCACGCGCCGCACCACGTCGAGATGATCGCTCCCTGTCTCAATGGTTTCGATCCCCGGACTGATCTGCAGCGGGTAAGCCGAATCCACCACCGCAATCCAATTCCGATGCCCCAGCAACGGCAGCTCCTCATTCAATCGCGCGCGCCAGTCCGAATTCGCTTGTGTGCCGCGAACCTGCCCTGAGCGAGGATCGACGGGGTCCCCGCCCGCTCTGCCCCTTGCGGCAAGAACGGTGAAGACGCAAACGCAACTGAGGATGAGAGCTCGGAGAAACTTAGAAGTCACAGTACCTCCCGGTGTCCACGCTATTGTAGCTATCGTTTGCAATAATATTACAACAGTTGTAATATCATGAAGATGGTGATCCCATGACTGGCCAGGACCTTAAGCAAGCAAGACTAGCAAAGCATTGGACCCAGCAAGACGCGGCCAAATTCCTGGGGCTGTCGCAAACCTACGTCTCCTTGCTTGAGGCAAACTATCGTCCTGTGCCCGACAAACTCGTTCCAAAATTCCTGCGAGCGTTTCAGGTTCCACCCACGGCCTTGCCGCTTCGGTCTTCTGAAACTGCGGCCCCTATCAAACCTGACCGCTATGCCAAATACCTGGGAGCGCTGGGATACCCCGCGTTTTCCTATCTGAAGGGCCGAATTGATCGAAACCCAGCCGATCTGCTGCTGGATGCTCTAAGGCAGCCGGACCTCGACAGCCGCGTTGCAGAGGGCCTTCCATGGCTGGCTTTGGCTTACCCCGATATGAATTGGGACTGGCTCGTCAAGAACGCGAAGCTCAACGATTTGCAGAATCGCCTTGGCTTTGTGGTCACGCTGGCTCGCCGCGTAGCCGAAAAAACGGATGACCACGAAAAATTGCCCGTGCTGGCCCGTTATGAGACGTTGCTGGAACGCTCTCGCCTGGCTCGGGAAGACACGTTTTGCCGCGAATCGCTGACTGAAACGGAGAAACGCTGGTTGCGGAAAACACGTCCTCGCGATGCGCGGCGCTGGAATCTTCTGACCGATCTTTCGCCCCACCAATTAACCTATGCCCGATAAAGCCCTTCCCGAGCCTTGGCTCTCGTTTCTTGCAAAACTCGATGCGACCCTGTCAGCAGAACTTGATCTTCACTGTCTCGGGGGCTTTGTAGTAACTCTCGTCTACGACTTCTCGCGTCCTACGGCCGACATCGATGTGCTGGTCTTGATCACCGGGGATGACAGATTTCGCAAGCTTATCGAGTTGGGAGGTAAGGGATCGCCGCTCCATCACAGGCACAAAATCTATTTGGACTGCGTCACTGTCGCCGCGGTGCCGGAGAATTACGAGGAACGTCTTGTAGAGATGTTTCCAGGCACGTTTCGGTACCTGCGCCTATTCGCGCTCGATCCGTACGACTTGGCGCTCACCAAACTGGAACGCAATATTCAGCGCGATAGAGACGACGTAAAACATCTAGCTCGAAAGGTGCCATTTGATTTGACCATCCTGAAAGACCGTTATCAGAAGGAATTAAGGCTCTATCTCGGAAGACCTGACCGCGAAGACCTGACACTGAAGTTATGGATTGAAATGATCGAAGAAGATCGTCGCACCTAACGACCGCAGATTTCCCCTGTGCTCCTCTGTGTCCGCTGTGGTGAAAACTACTCCTTAACCCCCAACTGCCAAAACAGAAACGAATAAACGTCGGTGAACTCTTCAATCTGCTTGGTAACAGGTTTCCCGGCGCCGTGTCCCGCCTTGCTCTCGATCCGCAGCAATATAGGATGCGTCTTGCTCGTTCCGTTCCTGGCGTCGACCTGCATCTCCGCCGCCATCTTCTTCGCGTGCATCGGATCGACCCGCGTGTCGGTGTCCGCCGTCATAAATAAAATCGCCGGATACTCCACACCCTCCTTCACGTGATGATATGGCGAGTAAGCATACAGCCACTTGAAGTCCGCCGCCTTCTCCGCCGTCCCGTACTCCGGAATCCACAGCTTGGCAATCTGGAAATCCTGATAGTGCAGCATGTCGAGCAGCGGTACCTGGCACACCACCGCGCGAAACAAATCCGGGCGCTGCGTCATCATCGCACCCATCAGCAGCCCACCGTTCGATCCCCCTTGGATCGCCAGATGATTTTTGTCCGTATATTTTTCCGAGATCAAATGCTCGGCCGCCGCGATCATGTCGTCGAACACGTTCTGCTTCTTTTCCAGCATCCCGGCGCGATGCCACTCTTCCCCAAACTCCGCCCCGCCGCGCAGGTTTGCCATCGCAAACACTCCGCCGTGTTCCATCCACAGGTACGCCGTGCGGCTGAACGTCGGAGTCAGGCTGACATTGAAGCCGCCATACGCCGTGAGCAGCGTGGGATTTTTCCCGGTCTTCTGCACGCCTTTCTTGTGCACCACGAACATCGGCACCCGCGTCCCGTCCTTCGAATGGAACCATTCCTGCGCCACCTCATAGGCCGAAGGATCGATCGAGGGCGCGTCAACCTTGGTCCAGAGTGAAGTAGCCCCCTCTTTCAGATCGTAGCGATAGATCGACGGCGCAAACGTGAACGACTGGAAGCCATAGAACAATTCGTCTCGATCCCACCGGCCGCCCGTTCCAAAAACTGTGCCGATTGCGGGCAGTGCCACATCATTCAGCTTCTTGCCTTCGAGATCGAAAATCTTGAGCTGCGACGAAGCGTTCTGCTCGTACTGCGTGAAAAGTTTCCCGCCAAACACCGCCGCGCCCTGAAGCACCGCGTCCGACTGCGGAATGATTTCTTTCCAGGCCTCGCGGTCGAAGTTGCCCGCGTCCGTTACGAACACGCGATACCGCGGCGCGTCCTCATTCGTCGTGATGTAAAGCTTGCCATCGTAAACGTCGCCGCGGTAGAGAAAATCCTTGCCAGTCGTAAGCCGGCTCGGCGGCCGTTCCGATTTCAAATCCATCAGGAAGAGTTCGGACTTCGTCCAGCCCTGTTCGACCGTAATCAGCAGCCAGCGCCCGTCATTCGAAAGCTGCACATTCGGCCAGTCTTCCGGATCGCGCCCTTCGCCAAACACCAGATCATCGGTCTCTGGATCTGTACCCAGCAGGTGAAAGTAGACGTGCCGGTTGTACATCTCCTGCCCCGCCGGCACCTCTCCTTTTTTCGGATAGCGTGTGTAGTAGAACCCTGAGCTGTCGTGCAGCCAGGCAATCGAAGCCGCCCGCGTGCGCTCGATCGTGTCCGGAAGAATCGTCCCCGTCTTGGTCTCGACAATGTGCAGCGTCGACATCTCCGACCCGCCCGGAGAAGTCCCGTACGCGACATACTTGCCATATTCGCTGGGCTGAAACCAGTCGAGCGCCACCGTGCCGTCGGCCGCGAGCTCGTTCGCATCCACCAGCACTCGATCGGCCCCATTCAGCGAATTGCGCACATAAAGAATTGGCTGGTTCTGCATCCCCTCGCGCTTCGTATAAAAGTAATGCCTCCCCGCGAGCTGCGGCGCAGTGACCGTGCCAATCGAAAGCAGTTCCGTCAGCCGCTTGTGAATGCTCGCGCGCCCCGGCAGAGGATCGAGCAGCGCGCGCGTGTAAGCCATCTCCGACTCGACCCACTTCTGTGCCTGCGGATTATTTCCATCCTCCAGCCACCGATAATTGTCGAGCACCTTCGTCCCATGAAAAATATCGATCACCGGTTTCTTCTCCGCAACCGGAGGCTCCGCCACCTTCGAATCCGCCGCAATAAAAGCAGACAAAGAAAAAAGAATCCAGCCCACTCGCCCTCCCCACATACGCACCTCAAAACCAGCGTACTAGGTTTTCACGCCCTTCCCCAAAATGTTATGATAATCACCACACACTCCTCAGTAGCTCAATGGCAGAGCATCCGGCTGTTAACCGGAGGGTTGTAGGTTCGAGTCCTACCTGAGGAGCCATTCTTTATCACCGTAAATACAGGGCGATAGGGCGAATTTACTGCGGTCATTCGGGGGATTGGACCGGTATGCCCTCGTTGCGAATCCGAATGACCTAGGGAAGCTTCGCCGGATGATCCGGCGCTTTTGAGGAGACGACTCCGGCGCCTTCGCGCACTGCGTAAAAGCGATCGGCAGCCAGGTTCGTGAGCAATTCCTTTTTTCCGTCGGGCCACAGAATTTCCGCACGATCGAGGCTCGGATGATTTCCTAACCCGAAATGTATTCGAAGATCGTGCTGTGACAGATAGCTTCCTCCGCTGATGACTTCCCCAAGCTGTGTCAGGTCGCCGGAGGTGGCGCGTACCCGTGCATTCAGAGCCAGGCGATTGCCTTTGGAGCCTTGCAGCTGAAAACTGATCCAGTGGTTGGGAGGGCCTCCTTCCGGACGCAGGATCATCGGCTGGCCGACCAGATTCTCCACCACTGCTTCCATCCTGCCATCATTAAAAAGATCGCCTACCGCGAGGCCGCGGCTCACTTGCTCAGTCTGCAATGCGGGGCCCACCTGCGTGCTGATATTGCGGAAGGTTCCGTCGTGTTGGTTCAAGAATAAGAGTTTGGGCTCGAGATATCTGGTTGCGCGAGCAACGCTGTCTACCTGTGGATACACATGGCCGTTTACAAGGAAAAAATCCTGCCAGCCATCATTGGAGAAATCCACAAAAGCGTCGCCCCAGCCGACATAGCCCTGCGTGCCGCGGGCAATGCCTGAAAGGATCGACTCATCCGCAAAGTTCATCGCTCCCTGGTTGCGATAGAGGGCCGCGTACTCGATGTCAAAATGCGAAAGCACGAGGGACATGCGTCCGGTGTGAAGGTAGTCCCCGAATGCGACGCCCATATTAGCCTGTTCGAATCCATCCTCGTTGGCGGCAACGCCAGAGGTGAGCGCAACGTCTTCGAATTTTCCTTTGCCATCGCCGCGATACAAATAATTCGCCTGCCCGTCGTTGGTGACGAAAAGGTCGAGCTTTCCATCGTTGTCAAAATCGGACCAGATCGCCGTCAGGCCGTAGCGATGTTCCGGATCGTCCACTCCGGCTTTTTTCGACACGTCGGTAAAGGTTCCGTCTCCGTTGTTGTGATAGAGATTGTCGGGAGAACCTTTCAACCCACGAGGACCGCACTGCACATCAATTCCCAGATACTTGCACGATTTGGTCGAACCGAAGACGGGCAGGTCATCCAAGCGAAAATCAACATAGTGGGACACAAAAAGATCGGGCCAGCCATCCCGGTCGTAGTCTCCAAAGGCGGCTCCGGTCGCCCATCCAGAATCGCTGGCTAAGGCGCTGGCTTTGGTCACATCCGTGAACGTTCCATCCCCGTTGTTGCGATACAGGACGACTCCGCCCAGACAGGTCACCAATAAATCCGGCAAGCCATCGTTGTTATAGTCACCCACCGATGCCCCCATGGCCCAGCAGGGATATGCTACGCCCGCCTTATCGGCCACATCGGTAAAAGTTCCATCGTGATTGTTGTGATAAAGGGAGCTGCGGGATTTGACGCCCTGCCGTGCCATGTCCACGGTCTGCGCATTGGTGAAGTAAATGTCCGGCCAGCCATCGCCGTCGTAATCAATCAGTGCTACACCGCCGCTCATTGACTCCGCAATGAATTTAGCTTCGGGACTTGACCGATGATCAAAATGAATGCCGGTGGAAGCAGTGATATCCACAAGTTTTGGGTAGTTAGAGAGAACGGCGCGCGCGCTTTTTTCGGCTTCCGCCTTTTCGCGTTCCTTGGGAGGCAGGGGAGTGGGCGTTCCCATCTGGGCAACGGATGCTGCATGAAGCCACAGCATAGCGATCACAACGATAGCCCAAGATATTGTCCGCTTTGTCGGGCCCGTAGGAATGCCGCGCGCTCCGAGGTTATTTTTGATCTGGTTCATCCCCACTAATTTGCTCAGGTTGCACTTGCAGCTCTTTATATAGAGCGCGCAACTCCTCCATCATGTCCTTGTATTTTTTGTACAGTTCGATCTCTTTCCTTGCATCCTCCGCGCGTCCTATCTTTCGATAGAGAGTTCCCAGAGCGGCCGCAAACAGTGGGGAAGAGATTGTCTGAAAAGGGTGGCCATCCGAGTCAGATTATATGACTTTGGCGAGCCATCCATTAGCTGGCGGGGGGCAATCTCCCGTCTACGGAGGAGGATTCTACCGCCCAGAACGCCACAAGTCGTTGATCCGGCTTTCCGCTAGAGGTGCGATCGAGAAGACGCTGCATTCCTAAGATATCCCAGCACACTGGGCCAACTTCGGCAGACAACTAGGGTACCTTTCCATTGCGTCTATTCGTCGGAGCCCGTCGCATAGGGACGCAGCTCTTTGATGTTGGCGGAGGCGGCGCTAGTGGTTGCGTTTGTGTGGATCGAGGGTTCCGCGGGAAATTTGCCGGGCACGCAAACTCTGGGAACCGTTTGCGGACTGCTTGCCTTGCTGGCGGCGGCGATGGGCTTGCAGACGGCCACTCTGACGCGGATCGGGCCGCTTACGATTCACACGACGTTTGTGACCGGCATGCTGAACAAATTTGCGCAAGCGGTTTCGAGCTGGTTGTTCTGGGTGCATGACGAAGGGCGAAAGCAGCAGAGTCTGATGGCGATACTTCGACGATCGGTAGGGCACGCGGCGTTTCGCAATGCGCGATTCATGGCGGCGATCTGGTTGTGCTACATGGGCGGGGCTATCGCGGGCACGTGGATGAATTCACTCTGGCAGGCAAGAGCACTGTACTTGCCTGGGATTCTTGTACTGGCCGCACTGATTGATCAGATGTGGCCTCTATCGCTGGAAGAAGAGCAGGAACAGGCGTAGGGCCGGCGTGAATTGCGTGGGAGGAGAGCCAATTTTATTTCACGGTTGCTGCGGGCATGCGCTTCAAGGCAGATAACTTGTCGTCCTCGGTTGGGGCTTCGATCGCAAGCGACCCAGACGTCGCGTAGAACTCGAGAATGTTCTTCCGTAGGGCATCGGGCAGAGGTCGTCCGGGCTTCGATGTCAAACGTTCGACTAATTGATCGTAGGTTTTGTCGGTAAGAGGATACTCTCCCCGGCGGACGCTGTATCCGGTGTCGAGATCGACGTTAGCCAACGAGAGGGCTGGATCGGGATCGGCCGCGAGTTCGCCCAGCATTTTGTGAAACTCGTCGACCGTCTGATTGACACTTCGCAGGTACCACTCGTCCGTTTCAGGCGTGGGAATTTTGATCGCCAGATCAGCAGCCCCTCCAAGTTTCGGAACCAGAAAAACCAAAATTGCGAGTAAGTGTGCCTTGATTCCGGGGCCGTAATGCTTGTGCTTCCAGTGCCGTTCGTAACTGGTGCGGGCGACGCGTGTGCTGAAGATGCGATAAGCCTCATCGTCGGGGTGAGGAGGGAACTGATTGCGGTGGAGAACAATTTCGGCTTTGGCAAATGCCGGAATGATACTGCGCACGGAGGTGCGATAGCTGCGAAGTGCGGGACGGGAGCGGCCGAGCAGTTCCCGAACATCGAAGCCATAGATGCTGCGGAAGCCGCGCTCCAGAAATTTGGAGGGAACTTTAAAACCGATAAACGTCAGGTATGAAGGAGGAGCGAATTCGTGGTTGCGAAGTTCCTGGACATCGAACGCGAATTCGGTACGGATGTGGCCGTGCGGACTCTGGTCGTAAGCCACCGATTTGCCGTATTTGCGTTCCAGATTGGGGAACTCAACCGCGGTGGCGGGATTGATGGCATGAGAGTGGCCGATGGAATCACCCAGGTAGTGCGAGAGAGCACCGATGGCGAATGCGTATTCGTTGAGGGTGCGGGCATTCTGCAAAAGCCATACCACGAAATCACCGGCGCGCGCGTAATGGGTCAGGTTGCTGAAGAAGACTTTGCCGAAAGGGTAGTATCCCATGTCCTGGATGACACATCCGCCGTAGGCGTAGGCGTGGGCCTCGTGGAGTTGCGCTTCGGTGGCGCCGGGAAATTTGGCAAGCAGCAGAGGGCGGATCGAGCCGTTCCAAGCGAGGTCGATCAGTTCTTCGTGCGTCAGAACGGAGTAGGAGAAGGAGTTTGCGGTACAGAGGAGGAGCAGGAGGAGCAGCGAAATTCTGCAGAGGAAAGGTTGGAATCGATCTGACATTCGTGCTTTGGGATGGCAGCTCATCTCCGCCATGCGCGCAAGTTAGATGCGATGCGGACGGGGGCGGACTTGAAAAATTGGCCGGAAAACGGCTGGCGGCTCAGGCTGCCATGTCGTGGGAATGATCGAGACCGGCGTAGATATGCAGGAACTTCAGGACCTGGGCGCGAGAAAAGATGCCCTCGAGGTGCCCGTTGGAAATGACTGCTAATTCGTTCACTCTCTCGCGGCTCATCAGTTCCAGAGCTTGGACGGCGGGAGTGTCGGGGGGAACGGAGCGGAGTTGGTTGAGTGGCCGCATGACACTCTGAACGCTGGTTTGATTCCAATTCTGGGGAGCGATCTTTTTGGCGTCTTCGGGGGTGATGAGGCCGATGGGATGATGATCCTGGGTGACAACGAAGCAGCGCGAGCCGCTGTGCAGCAGATATTGGTCGACAAAGTCGCGAAGACTGATATAGCCGGGAACAGAGGCGCAGTCGCGCTCCATGATTTCGGCGACGCGATGATCCCGCAGGCCAGCCATGATTCCAACCTGGACGTAACTGCTGCGAGCGGCGTCAAGCAGGAACCATCCGATAAAAGCGATCCACAGGCCTCCAAAATTGGCGCCCACGAAGAAGCGGTAAAGCCCGAAGAGGATAAATAAGAAGGCGACAACCTGACCGACTTGAGCGGCGAGGCGGGTAGCGCGCTGTCCATTCTTGTTAGCCCACCAGATGATGGCGCGAAGCACGCGGCCGCCGTCCAGGGGATATCCGGGAATCATGTTGAAGGCGGCGAGCCCCATGTTGATGTATCCGAGCCAGAGCAGGACGGCGGTTATTGGGGTCGCGGCCTCAGTAGCAGGTTGCGGCTCCAATACCCGCACGATGCCGATGAGGACTGCTCCGATGAACAGGCTGGTGAGAGGACCCACAATGGCAATCCAGAATTCGGATTTGGCGTCGGAAGCGTCTGATTCGATCTGAGAGACGCCGCCGAGAGCGAACAAGGTGATGGCCCGGACGCGCAGGCCTCGAGAGGTGGCGACCAGCGAGTGAGCCAATTCATGCAGAAGGAGCGTGACGAAGAAAAGGATGGAAGTGATGATGGCGGCGGTCCAGATGATCTCGACATTCCATTCAGGGTTTACGGCGTGGAAGTGGGAGGCGAGAGAGAAAGCGATGAGCAGGGCGATGATGAACCAGCTGTAGTGCAGGCCGATTTCGATTCCTCTGATATGTCCGAGCTTTAGCTGGGAGCGCAAGACGACACCTGCAGTTATTGTGATGCGCCGAGAACGGACAAGGATCAAGAAATTTGTCGGGCATCATCCGCACTCACTTGAGCGGATGCGACTCACGAGGGGCCGGAGGCGGCGCTATTGCGGAAAGTAGCCCTGTTTAGCGCGCAGCCGGTAGTCTTGCACGCCACTGATCTGGATATCGATTTTGCGCCATCGTCCATCACTGGAGTCGCCGAGCGGTTTGTAACTGAGGAGATAGAGGTGGCGCAGATTGCTGGCGATGGTCTGAAAGACTTCTTCAATCTCGTCGGCTTTCTTGACTCGATAAGCCACGCCACCGGTGTTGTCGCTTAACTCATTTAGAACCTTGCCGAGCTCGGAAGAGTGGGTAGCTTCGCCTTCGGCGATCGCATAGAGCGGGATGCCAACTTTCCTGGCTTGAGCAATGGCGCCGCCGGCGGTCAGTAGACTGGAGTTGTCGTCTCCGTCGGTGAAGACAATGAGAGCCTTTTTCCCGCGGCGTTTGGCCAGTTCTTCAGAGGCTTCCGAAATGGCATCGAACAGCGCGGTGCTTCCCTGGGCGCGAGTGCGGAGAACGGCGCGCTTAGCCGCATCTTTGTCGGTGGTGAAATCCTGCCGGACGGTGAGGTGATCGTCGAAGGTGAAGATGGCGACGGAGTCCTGCGGGTCGAGGGTGTCGATCAATTTCACAACTGAGTTTTTGACGCGGGGAAGCGCCTCACGCATGCTGCCGGTTGTGTCCAAAAGAATGGCGCAGGAAAGCGCGTCGGTATTGCTTTCGAAAATGGAGATTCGCTGCGGACGCCCGTTCTCGAGAATCTGAAAATTGTCAGACCGCAGGCCGTCGACGAACTTGCCTTTGTGGTCGAGGACGGTTGCATAAACTTCGACGAGGCGAACGTTGACTTTGATCGTGCCCACTGAGTCCTGGGCCATACATGGCGCAAAGCAAGCGGGCAGCAACAGAAGCGTGCAAAGGAGGAGTGGTCGGTTACTCATGAGGAATCGCCTGAGTGAGGTCTGCAGGGTTGATGGAAGCGTAAGCGTTGAGCAAGGAGCGCCAATCGCGATAATCGGTCATTTGGGCCTTGCGGAAAGCTTTCACGGCAAGGATCTCGTCTACTTTCTCTAATGATTCGGGTTGAAGTCCGAGGCGATCGCCCTGGAAGACAAGGAACAGGTTGAATTCGGCAGATCGCTCTCCCATTTCGACGGGAAGATGGCGCTCGTATTCTTCGTAAGGGGCGTCGGAGAGCAAGTGAGGATGATTGCATCCGAAAATATGGCCGGGCATTGCACCAAGAATGTTCAAGCTACCGTCGCCATTGTTTTTTTCGGAGGCACGCAAAGCTGCGGTGGCCTCCGAGGGCCAGGGATCGGCGGAAAATTGTCTTGAGTAGCGGGCTCCGAGAACGAACAACTCGGGCAGCGTGATCGAGTCCCATGCCCGGCGCCAGTCGCGGGAGGAGATACCGTTCAGCAGATCAGCACGACGCGAAAGGGACAACAGGCCCATGGTCGAGTCGCCGAGGGCGCGATAAACTTCGGGCTGTCGCGCGGATTGATAGAGCCATTCGCGGGCGACGATGATGCGCAGGGCGGCCAGGCGTTGATCGGATTCATGGAGGCGATCCCAATCTGCGCTGCGAATACTGGCCAACTGGGCGGCCATAGTGGCGCCGCCACCGCCGAGATTCTTGGAATGGGATGCAGCCAGGCCGGCGGAATAGGCGAACTGCGCGAAGCCGCCGACAAAGTAGCTGCCGACGGCCTCGCCGCTCACATTGAAATCGGACGGCACGATTTTCTGATGTTGCGCCGATGCGACATTGAATGCGAAATAATGATGCTTGCGCAGCAGCAACGGATCGTTCATGACAATCGCGTCGGAGGAGCGGAGGAAATAGGCATAAATCGGGCCGGCGACGGCTGCGGCCACCTGCGGCTGAAGTTCGACCTGGAGGTCCCGCGCGAGCTTTTGCAAATCTTTGGGATTGATTTTGCGCTTGGAAGCTTTCTCTTTCAGTTGGACTGCGACCTTACGAGCGGGGGCGGGGTCGTAGCGAAGGACGCAGTTCTTTTCCTCGCCGGAAATTTTGTCGGCTTTCGGCAGTTCGACGGAAGGCAGAGTTCCCAGCGCTTTTTCAATGGTCTCGATCGAGGCGAGAAGCGCTTTGGAAGTGGGGAGAGTGGCAGCAGCGTCGTAGATTTCCAGTAGTGCCGTGAGGCTGGGCACATGCTGAGCATCAAGAACGCGCATGAACTGTTTTAAACGATCGTCGTTGGCAGAGGCATGACGGCCAAGCAGGCAGGAGCGCACAGCTTCGTCCGCTGGCGCATTTGGGTCGCAGAGGTGGAGAATGGCGCGCACCGAGTCGAGCGATGCTGAAGTATAGGAGGCAGCATCTTCGGCGGCGGCAAAGCTGGCTGCGAGTTTCCGCAGAAGATCGGCGGCATCATCATCTTTGATCGCGTGGCGCTGGACCAATAGGCAGATCCATTCGGTCAAGGCATGCAGTTGCCCGAGTTGCAGGTTGGCATCGAGGGTAGGGTGAGTGGAGATGTGCTCGAAGGCGGAGAAGAATTGGCGGTAGTCAGCGGCGGTGAGGGCGCGAAGGTCGGTCAAGTAGGGATAAGTAGCGGAATAATCAGCGTACTTCTGGGCCAACAGCAGAGCGGATTCCTCATCCATCGGCTCTTTGCGGTGAGCGTCTATGGCGGAGACGGCGAGGAAATTGTCGAGTTCACTTACTCGCGCATTGTTTTCCTTGTACTGCGTGCCTGTCAGGCGCGCCAAGACTGCGTCTTCCAGGTCCGGAGCCGCGGCTTTGTGGACCTTCTTCAGAAGATGTGCGGTGTGACTTTCATCCGACGATCGCCCTTTGGCCACGGTCCAGACTTCCGCGGAGCCAGGAAAATCGACATGTCCCTCGTCATCGAGAGGGACCGAGCGCAACATGCGCTGGAATCCGGTGTCTTGAAAAGCGCCATAGGGACGGGCGTGCATCTGGCGGGTTGAGGTCAGGAGTTCGTAAAACTGTTTGGCGCGGCTTTCACTGATAGTGAAGAAAGACTGGTGCGGTCGATCGAGCTGGGCGAGGATGGCAAAGAATACCAGGAGCTTGCCGTCGTCCCGTTTGAGAAGCGCGCGGAAGAAGGGGCCTGGAGTTGCAGGGCTGACACCGACGAGGTGTGTCCAGATCGGCTCGGCTTTGACACCACCCGGTACGGCGGCATGGGTTCCTTCGAGGGCAAAGGCAGGAGCGTAATCGGGCAGCAGATCCCAGTCGTGGTCGCACAGTTCCTTGAGGGAAACGGCCTTGAGCAGTTCGTCGGCGGCGGCTCGGTCCATTGAGTTGAGACTCAGATACAGACTGGCCATGTGCGGTACGCGAATCAGTTCCTCGGCGAAACCACCGGGGCCGTAGCTCTTGAGGCTGAGTCCTTCTCGCCAGATCTGTTCGCTGGGATAGACCGAAGCCGGCTCGCCGTGGATCACCAGACGGTACGGTTTTCCCGATTGGAGGGCTTCCTGGATACCGACTTCATCCAACGCGAGGGCGGCGGCGGTTTCCTGTTTAAGGGCCTGCGACTTCTTCTCGCCCTGGGCAAGCTCGACTTCACCCTTGGAGCTCTTCAGGCGAATTCCGAGAACACTCAGCGCCTTCTCGGTCTGGCGACGAGCGGATTTGTCGGTGAGTGAGAGGGTGATCACCGTATCGCCGTTGAGGTTATTTCCCAAAGCATTCAACGCAGCAATGCGGTCAAAATATTCGCGAATGCCTTCAATGTATGGGTTCTTAGCGCCGTTCACGCCGCCGTTCAGTAAGGTGCGGCAGTATTCGACCAAGAAACGTTCTGGGGGAATTTCCTCCTTGGAAGCGTGGGCGGCGAAGGCAAGTCCGCTGAGGCCGCCAGGAACCATGACGACACTGGTCTTGGACTTCTCGCCGCCGAGGAGAGAACGGTAGTCCTTTTGAGCGGAGGCATCCAGGGAAGAGACAAATTTCTCGGCCTGCAGCAAATCGCCGTCGCGCATGGAGATGTCGAATCCACGCTCGAGGGCGCGAAGGCGCTGGGGAGACGATGGCGGGGAAAGTTCTGCCAGGCGCGCGTACGCGGCGGGAGCACTACCGAAAAACCGTTCTTCGGTGGCGGCCCATTGATTGGCGAGGGCAAGATCCTCGCTCGAGGAGGCACCTTCCTGGAGAGTGTGCCGGGCCTCGTAGATCCGGCCTTGATGCTGCTCAGCGTCGGCTTTGACGATATGGAGGAGCGGGGAGTTGGGGACGGCGGAGAGTCCGGAGACGGCTTCTTCTTCGGCGGCCCCGGCGTTTCCCGAATCGAGCAGCAAACGGGCGACCCGGGTGTGCCCCTGTTCGGAGGCGGGCTGAACCTGCAACAGCGCTCGCCAGGCCTGCATGGCGAGATCTTTTTGATTCAGGTCATCCAGCGTGGTGGCGAACTGAAGCCGTTCTTCTGGGGCGGGAGGAAGGCTGGCGAGCTGGGTCTTGGCAAGTTGAGTGGCCTGATCCGTCTGTTTACCCGAGAAGTAGAGGCGAAGCAACGCGCCGGTTTCGGCAATGTGCACGCCTCCTAACGAGAGGCCTTGTTCGTAGGAGTGTTCGGCGAGGGTGGAGTTCTCAGAACGCTCTGCGGCCTGCGCCTGAAGAAACCAGATATCCTGGCGTTTGGAGTCCTGACGCAAGACCTCCTGCAGGTAGGGAAGAGCTGCCTTGTCGTCCTTGCGGGCGATGCAGAGGCGCGCGAAATCTTCGTTGATCTGCGAAGTGGTGACGCCAAATTCGGCTGCGCGCTTTAAGGCTGCGTCGGAGCGATCGAGTTCTGAATTGAGGCGGAGGGCATGGCCGAACGTGGCGTAGGCAGCGCCATCCCGCGGGCCGACCTCCACCAGAAGAGCCGACATCTTCACCGCGTCGGGATAGTCTTCGGCCTTTTCGTACATGGAGGTTGCGAGGTAGAGCGCACCGGAGTCGCGGGAGTTCAGCTGCAGCGCCGCTTGGACACTTTCGCGAATGCGGTCGGCTCGGGCTTGGGTGAGAGGGCCTTCGCTGAGCAGAATTTCCGATTCGGAGATTTTCTTCTGGGCGTCGGCGTATTGGGCAACAGAAGGAACTGGCACTCCGTCGGCCAGGGATATGTCGGGGACGGCGAGGATGGATGCGCCGTGATCATCCAGTATGGCTGGACGAGAGACGATAAATCCGGCTGTGGGTGGAGGAGTCGTCCAGGTTAGTTCTGAAAGGGAATCAGCAGGAGTGGACGGAGCCAGGGAAAGATCCTTAAGAGCGCTGACGATTTGTCCGCCCCGGGATTGGAACAGGGCAGACCAGTCTCGGTCGATGCCGGCTGGGGAGAACAGGCTCGCGCGCAACTGCTGATCGCTCAAGGCCCTGACTAAGAGCGCGGAGGCGAAAGCGCTGCTGGCGGAGTCGAGTTTTGGCAGTTCGCCAATAACGAGCAGAGTGCCTTGCTTCGGGCCCAGCTTTGGGATGACAGCAAGGAGATCGTCCAAAATTTCAGGCGAAGGAACGGTCTGGACCTCTGCTGCACTGGCCACGTTGTCGAGCAGTTGCTTGAACCGGGCCCGGCTGGAGACCGGGACGGGGAGGGTGAGCTCGCCTTTCTGATTCAAGAAGCCGATCTGAAGGGGGTGGCCGCGGAAAGATGGATAAGAATAGAGCAACTCTTTGCGGACCTGTTCATTTTCAGCGGAGGCCAGGGTATCTAAAAGGACCAGAATCGTGATCGAGGGAGCAGGGCGGATCGCCGTGACGGTAAGTTCTGACGGCCCCGCATAGGTTTGCACGGACCAGGTTTGTCCAGCAGCGGGCGAGGCGGGAAGGAGCGCGGTAGAAGCGAGGCTGTACGCAGGGCAGAAAAGGGCAACAGCGGCGAATAGAGCTGGCCAGCGAAACTTCAGGCACGTCATATAGGGTCGATGCGCCTAGCACAGGCCCTGAGCGAGGCCCGTGCATTCCAACAGAGTGGTTGAACTTTAGAGTTCGTACCTGATGGGGCTGCGAGGGAACGGCCCCATCCGTTCCCGGTCCTAGAAACTACCATCAAACAGGCAAAGAGTTCAATGGAATAGGGGTAGTGTCGCGGGCGCGACACAGTCGCCAGCAGCTATGCACAGCTATGGTGGGTGCATAATGAAGCCCTCATGCTGAACCGGCGCAACTTCCTAAAGACGGGCGCGGCTGCGCTTCCAGTGGCGGCGGGGCTCAAGAGCCTTCATCCGAATACTGCGTCTTCGGCGGGAAAGCTCGCCGAGGCTAGTGGAGGGTCGA
>Ga0209166_10001352_pt1 | contig 20718 bp, 19 predicted proteins | sample Coa_R1_3_FD_187151 | JGI IMG/M metagenome (GOLD analysis project Ga0209166, IMG submission 187151) | Surface soil microbial communities from Centralia Pennsylvania, which are recovering from an underground coalmine fire - Coalmine... | ecosystem: Environmental > Terrestrial > Soil >... | reverse complement strand
TTCATGGTGCACCCACGGCTTACGCGCGGCAAGGGCGGCGATGATGCGGTTCCCGTTTTCTGGAGCGACAACTATTTTTCGCTGTTGCCGGGGGAGAAAAGGACCGTCACCGTGGAGTTTGAGAGATCTTCGCTTGCAGGCGCTACGCCTGTGCTCGTTGTGGACGGCTGGAACGTGGAACCGGTGTGGCCATAACGCCGCGGGGAGCCTGCGGTTGCGGCGCAATTTGACTCTGTGCGGCTGAGGCACTCGCAGCGGCGGCCCGCACGGCCACCGGTGCGCCTCCATGTATGTGTTCCACCGGCGCAACGAACCGGTACCCCAGCCGAGGACGCGTCTCGATATATCGAGGGCTCTGCGCCCCATCCCCTAACACACTGCGCAGCTTGTTGACCGCCGTGTTCAGGCTGTGCTCGAACGACACGTACGTGTCCGGCCAGAGCTTCTCGCAAAGGGTCTGGCGCCGGACGACCTGTCCGGCGTTTTCAATCAATGCCTCCAGGATTTTGAAGGGTTTCTCTTCAAGCTGGATGCGCATGCCGTGCTTGCGAATCTCCCGCAGTTCGAAGGAAACTTCGAATGCGCCGAAGCGCGCTACCGAAGGCACGCTCTTCACATTATTCATGGGTTCTACCCGGGGGATCTCCCTGGCCTCAACCCAGGTTGCCCGCCGCTCCTTCCTTTATCGCTTAACCTTTTGACCTAACTCTCTATCCGCCAAAGCACCTGATAGTGACAAAGACTTGACCTCCTTGCGGTTTATTCCCGCCGATTTTTCGCCATCTAAGCTAAGAAAGTCTTAGCAGTGCCGCCGGTACGGCCTACAGCTCTTGGAGCTCTGGCCGAACGAGGGACCGGTTTTCTTTGGACGTGGCGGCATAGGTGTGTCCAGTGAAGCCAGGTTTGCCGGGCGTCGAGGCGTTTGGGCATAAAGCGTGGGCAGATTCTCTTGAGGGAGTCCAAACTCCGACTAAAGAAAGGGAAACCAATGAAAGCGAAGTCCAATTTGTTGTCGAAGAGCACGAATCGCCGTTCGTTCCTAAGGAATGGCGCCGTAATGTCTGGCGCGGCGAGCCTTGGTGTAGGGTTGCTTGCTCAGGAATCGTCCGCATTCGGCCAGGAACTCAACCCTGGTCCCGTTACAGCGGGCGATATTGCAATTCTCCGATTCCTCAGTGCCTTGGAGCAGGTCGAATCCGACTTGTGGATCCAGTATGCGGAACTGGGGGGCGCCACGAACCAGGGCCTATCACCCATCGATTTGAGCCTTAACGGCAAAGCTATCGCCACCGGTCTTGCCCCCGGCTACATTACCGCGCTGGAGGTTCTCGACGGCGACATGCCTCAGTACATTGTGGACAATACCGACGACGAAATCACTCATCACGTGTTTCTGAACAACTATGTCCAGTCAAAAGGCGGAAAAGCTGTCGACCTGAGTGAGTTTGCGATAATCCCTCCAAGCAAAGTCACAGGCGTTCCGCAGACGGGGCGTTTGACCAACTTGACCCAATTAACCATTGATACCAGTTGGTGGACTCGCTATCGCAGCCCGAATAGGAATCCTGATCTCGGCGGCACGTTCGAAAATGCCGTGCCCGATCTTGCCAAAGCCCCGCACACCGCAATTCCTCTGGATGACAACGACGCGGCTCTAAATCCCGACGGCACCATTCCGAATCACCTTCAAGCGATTGCCAGCACCGCCGGATTCCACTTTGCGTTTATCGAGCAGGGAGGTACTAGCCTCTATCCCTCTCTGGCTCAACGCGTGACCAACCTCGAAGTTCTCCGCGTGCTCCTGAGCATCGGCCCCACCGAGACCATGCATTTCCAGACTTGGCAGGACAAGGCCGGCAACGCTCCGAATATCACTGACGGTGACCTTTCCTTCCCGGATCTCAACGCTGGGGTCGACCCGAACACTGGAGCAGCTACGGTTGACGGTGTTCCCGCTGCAGATTTGTTTCAAACGAATCTGATCATGCCCGAGCCAACCTTTTTCCTGAATTCCAAGTTTGGACCTGTATCCATCATCCGCCCGACCGACACCTTCAACGCGGCAATGGGCGCGGTGAAATCACTCGTGGATGACGGACTATTCTTGGACCCCGCGACTGGAAATAACACCGGCATCGTCGCAGTCCTCATGCGCCTTGCGGAGGCCGCGGACGCGGCGCGACGCCGCGGCTGATCCTTCAAGGGAACGCAATCCAACGCGGCGCTGATTGCCAGCTGGACTAATAGTCTCGTTGACTTCGACGCTTCACTCTTGCGAGCTGGGGGCCGTGCCCTTCGGGTTCGGGCCCCCGCGCGCTTGCTTTCAGTTCGGCGCAACCATTCCATGCCTCGTCGTATCCAATGCAGTAGAATGGTCGAGGAGCGTTTTGGTGGAGGACGTTCGCTCGCATTGAATTGTGAATCTGGAATGAGAGAGGCATTTATGGGTATTTTGAAGCGTTTTTTCGCTGCCATCGCAGTGGGATTGTTCTTCATAAGTGTGGCGGCCGCGGATACTTTGGAACTGAAAAGCGGCAAAGTGGTGCAAGGCAGGTATCTTGGCGGCACGGCAGCCATTCTTCGTTTTGAAGTGAACGGGGAAGTACAAACTTTCAGCACCAATGACGTCGTAGCGTTGACCTTCACAGGCCGTGGTGGCGGCGCCACGCCAATGGCCGCGCCTGCTCCAGCGCCTGCCACCGCGCCAGCACCGGCGCCTGATGCCGCTGCCAGCGTAGGTCCCGGCGGGGAAGTGACCATTCCCGCAGGGCAATCGATTCTGGTCCGCATGATTGACGGTGTGGACTCTTCCAAAAACCACGTGGGTGACATTTTTCACGCTAGCCTCGAGACTGACTTGAACGTCAACGGCACACTTGTCGCCCACAAGGGGACCGATGTGTATGGCCGCTTGGCGGACGCGAAGAAGAGCGGAGACTTTTCCGGCAAATCCGAATTGCAGCTCGAACTGACCCGGCTTGTGATCGACGGTCACGACTACCCGGTGGTCAGCAGTGACTACACGCTCCAAGGGAAGGGCCAAGGCTCTTCCACCGCCAAAAAAGTTGGTGTTGGCGCTGTCGCGGGCACCATCATTGGCGCTATTGCCGGAGGTGGCAAAGGGGCAGCGATCGGCGCGGCCGCTGGCGGAGCTACTGGCGCGGGCGTGCAAGTCTTGACCAAGGGTGCGCAAGTCAAGGTGCCCAGCGAAACCGTGCTGGAGTTCCGCCTCGAGCAGCCTGCCACCGTAACGGCCACCCAAGGCTAGGCCGCACGAGGTTAAGCATTGGTTTTTGTGGGGCGCAGCAGCGCGCTGCGCCCCTTCTTTTCTGCGCTCGGCATTCTATCTTTCTGTCATTCCCGCGGCACGTTCCTCGTTTGGTACTATTGCCGGATAGGAACACTTCTCCGCACTTTCTCTCTTGCCACTCCTACTGTTAGCCACTAAGATAACAAGCCTCAAGTTCGGGTGTACGACTCAAGTGGGGAGACCATGCCAAAAGAAAAGCCTCGGGTAAATATCGGCGATGTCATCAAGACTTATCGCAGCCAGCGCGGCCTGTCGCAGGGCGACATCGAGCGCCGCACCGGCCTGCTGCGCTGCTACCTTTCGCGCGTCGAAAACGGCCACACCGTTCCGTCGCTCGAAACGCTGGCCAAAATCGCCGAAGCCATGGACATTTCGCTCGCCGACTTTTTCCCAGGCACCGAAACTCCGCGCGACCGCGAAACTCAAAAGGCCTTGGGCGAGCTCTCCCAGGACGAAATCCGCTTTCTCGCCGAGATCAAGAAGTACAGCAACACGCTTTCGGAAGGCGACAAGCGACTCGTTCTGGCCATGATCCGCAAAATGGCCACTCTGATTCCGCCAGCGGCCGCCGCCAAGAAGATCATTGCCCGCCGCCCCACGGCCTAAGTGAACCTCTAGACGGGGAAAAGCTCCTCCTAGTACCGAGTACCGAGCCGTTGCTTGGCTGCTCCTTTTACGGATGGTCTCGTTTCGTCTCTCCTCGTATGTGGCTCATACGAAAGAGCTTGAAGGAACCGGGAGCGAAGGCTTTGCATATAGAGTGGCCACCGGAAAAGACTACACCGTGACCTCAGCCGTCTATGCAGTAGAGTTTGGGAGCCAATCCTGAATATGGCCAGGAGGGTTTTCGCGCGGGTAGAGAAACTAGTTCCTTCGGACGGTGTTCGGGTTTACAGTACAGGCTCATCTCCACTGTTAGGGCCGTGTTAAACGGCCAAAGCTTCTTGGGCCGAATCATGAAATTGAGCAAGGCCAATCTCGCTGGACTCACCTCACCAGGGCAACAGTCCGAGATGAAATCCATCCTGGCCGGCACTTGGCCGCCGCTCAAACCTCTCCCCGTATTCAAGTATGAAACCGCGGAGTATCGCGCCACGATTAGTTTCGACAGGAAGCGCGGAGAGTGGGCGTGCCGAAAGACATCTTTGCCCTCCAACGAGGTTCAGGAACTGCGCGGCGGACTGCAGGAAATCACCATGGCCTTGCCCCATGGCGAAGCGGACGTATTGACTGAAGTCGCGGAACCGCAGGAGCAGGAATCAGAGCAGGACACACGCCGTCGACTACAGGCCATTCGCGAATGGAGAGAGAAATACGAGAACGGCGCGCGCTATTTTGAAATCCGAGACTTTCTCTCGGAGGGCCAGCGAACCGAACTTGATGTTAGCCTCAGGCTGACTCTTACGGCCCGGCAGCTTCAGTTCAGCCCGAGAAACTTGACAGATGTTTTTGACGATCTCTCGGTTGCGGGCGGTAGGTTTGCCGCGCTCATCGAATTCGCAGAGCGGAATAAGGCGAACAATGGAATTGAAGCCGGTGAACAAGAGGCAGAGACTCTCCCGGGAGCCGAATGCACAATTGACCACGACGAGCAGCTCCTGGAAATCAGTCCGCCCGAGCTTGAGGGGGCCCTCCATAACAATGACCCTTTTGTTCCGCATCAGGAAACCGCAGAGGCTTGCTCCGACGCAAATGAGTTCCCAGCTTTGTCGATTAAGAATGTTTTCCCCGAGCCGGATCAAACCTCGTTGGCAGAACGGATGGCACACACCGCGTCTCAACAATTTGAGATCGAGACCTCTGATTCTGCGGATGATGAGCTTCCGTCGCTCACCGAACATTCTCACAGTGAACATACTCACGCCGAAGGCTCTCGCTCTCACGCGGAACATTCTGACGCCCAGCATTCTCACGGGGAAACCCGTCACGCCGCCGTATTCACAAGTTTTGCAGCGGAGGTTCCAGCGGGCCAGCCGTTCGCGGACAGCGTTGCGGGTTCGTCCTCGCGCTTTCCTGGTCTGAAAATATCCGCATTTCAGGCCAATGTATTCGTATTGCTGTTTTTATTTGCGGTGACCTCTTTCGCCGTTGGCCTTACCGTGGGACGCGGCCCGCTCGGCAAACGCCTCCGCGAAGCCCCTAAATCCTTGCTCGCCGCGGATGCCAAGCCACCCACACCGATACTTCCTGATCCATCGCAGCCTGATGCAGCGGACGAATCGACGCCGCGTACTCTGCTTCCCCAGGCGGCGAGTTCCGATACCGCCGTAGGCATGAAAGGGGCGGAGGGCGCAACTCTTTCTGAAAAGCCCCCGGCTTCTGAAGAAAAGCCCAGGGAGAATTCCCGAATCTCAGATTCCGCGGAGGCGCGCTCCACGGATGCAGATTCGTCTCCTCCGATAGAATCGAGGTTAACTCCGAAGCCCGAAGTCAATCTTGAGCCCAGGGGCGCGATCGGACCAGTCGTACGAACCGTACCGCCTCCGGCGAGTTCCAAGCTCGTGCGTCCGAGTTCCAAACTCGGACGTCGACCGAAAGCAGTCCGCTCGATGCGCGCGCCGAGGAATGCTGCTCCATACAAACTAACCTCTGCGATAGCCGCAGCGCCGCACGCGCCAAGAACTTCCACGATCCTTGTCACTGTCCCGGACCGCGGAAGCCAACCGTTCCGGGTAAGTTTCCCGAATAAAACGATCGCCGCCACATCTTCTCTCGCGATGACCTCGCAGCTTTCCGTTTTCGTTTCACCGGAGCCCGAGGCCTCAGAGGTTCGTAGATCTGCTCGGTTGGAAGCCGGCGAGCTAGTTTTCTTCGGTTGGCCTCGGTACCCTAGCCCGGGAGATCACCATGGAGTGGCGGAAACCATAAAAGTCCGCGCCATGATCGGGCAGCTTGGCCAAGTGCAGGAGGTCAAGTTTCTGGGTGGCTCCGCCTCTCTTCTTCCTGCCACTATGGAAGCCGTTCGCCAATGGCGTTATACGCCGACTCTGTTGGACAGGAGGCCGATCCAGGCTCAACAGGACGTCACGATCGAATTTCGGCCGCCGCAATACTCGGCGCGGTTGTCAACTCAGCACCCATCGCACAACTAACGGCGCTCCAATGAGCCGGTCTCCGTCCAGGTAAGAGAAGTGCACTGGAAGCGACACGCTGCACACCCCTGGGAAGCTAAGCGGTCGCAACTCCTTCTGCCCGGTGTGTTCTTCTCTTCAGGTTCTACTTGAACTCGTGTAAATGGTCGCGGAGTGGGCAGTCACTCCCTGCACACGCTAAGATTTAGGGGCAGGTGCAATTGAGAACAGATCAATGACCCAGAGCCAGGTGCCGTCGCTTTGCCGGCGAGCCACTTCTGCGGTTACGGTGCCATTCGGGCACAGCGTTGAGCTGAGCGCCAAATCCCCCGCAGATCATCGCGGGTCGCTGCTGTCCCATCTGAAATTTCCGGCCTTGGGCAACGAGTTCAGCAAAAAACTGACGAATCGCCTCGCGGCCGCGCACCAACCGTCCTTCCCCATCGTCGAGCAGGGCATCGGGCTCGTAAAGGGCGGCCATGCCGTTGACGTCGCCCGCATTTTGGCGGGAGACCAAGAGGCGCTCCAAGTCTTGCGGGTCATAAGCTAGTCCTTTACTTGTTTGCATGCTCATGCGAAATGCTCCTGGAAAAGGACGAATCTATCCGGCGCTAGGAGATGGAAGAAATGGTTTCAGCTGCTTTGGCCGCGGAGGATGCGGATGGCATCGGTAGTGTCGCGGGTGTTGCCACCAGCGGCGGCGCTGCGGCCGTTGCCGGAAGATTCGGCAGATTCCTCCAACATGGTGCTTTCGCCGGGGGCGAGGAAGAGATTGGTCTCAACGGCGTGCTGCTTGGTGTAGAGGTCGTAGTAGCGGCCGCCGAGGGCGTAGAGGGTTTCGTGTGTGCCGCGCTCGATGATGCGGCCCGCTTCGACGACGAGGATTTGGTCGGCGCGGCGAATGGTGGAGAGACGGTGGGCAATGACAAACGTAGTGCGGCCGCGCATCAGGTACTTCAAGCCCTCCTGGATTAGTGCTTCGGACTCCGAGTCGAGGCTGGAAGTGGCCTCGTCGAGAATGAGGATGCGCGGATCGGCTAGGATGGCGCGCGCGATGGAGACCCGCTGCTTCTGCCCACCGGAAAGTTTCACGCCGCGCTCGCCGACAACCGTGTCGTATTTCTGCTCGAAGGATTCGGCGAACTCGTCCACCCGCGCGATGCGGCAGGCGGCGAGGATTTCTTCTTCCGCAGCATCCGGTTTAGAGAAGGCCACGTTTTCGCGAATCGTGCCGTCGAAAAGAAACGTTTCCTGTAGCACGACGCCGAGCTGCGTGCGGTAGGAGCTGAGCTTCACGGTGGAAAGGTCCACGCCATCCACGACCATTTTGCCGTTTGAAGGCACATAAAACGCGGCGATCAAGCCGATGATGGTGGATTTTCCTGCGCCGGAAGGGCCGACGAGCGCGGTAACGGTTCCTGGTTCGGACGTGAAGCTGACGTCGTGCAGAACTTCCTTGCGCTCTTCGTACGCGAAGTTGACGTGCTCTGCGGCGACGAGACCGCTCACGCGATGCATGGTGATAGTGCGACCGGCCGTTTCGTCTTCCATTTGTTCGTTGAGGATTTCGCGAGTACGCTCGAGGCCGGTGATGGCTTCGGTGATTTGCGTGCCGATGGCGACAATTTGAAAAACGGGGGCGATCAAAAACGCCAGGAAAGCGCTGTAGGCAAACCACTGGCCGGGAGTCATGGTGCCGGCGAGCATTTTGTGGCCGCCCAATTCCATCATGAGCACGCTGACGGTGCCGAGGAGCATGGCGCCGGAGAGGCTCATTAATGACGTAGCGGTGAGCGTCTTGAGCACGTTATCGAGCAAACGCTGGACGCCCCCGGAGAAGACCTTTTCTTCGCGCTCTTCGGCGTGATAGCCCTTTACGACGCGCACGCCGCTGAGCGATTCCGTGAGGCGGCCAGTGACTTCCGCGTTGATTTTGGGGCGCGCGCGGAAGATGGGACGAATGGTCTTGAAGGCCCAGCTAATTCCGAAGCCGAAAACGACAAGGATTGAAAAGGCCACGCCGGTCATGAGGACGCTAGTGTGTATCAGGTAGACGAGCGCGATGGCCGCGGTCATCAGGCCGCCGACAAACTCGACTAGACCCGTGCCGATGAGATTGCGAACGCCTTCGACGTCGCTCATGATGCGCGAGACGAGCACGCCGGTCTTGTTGGCGTCGTAAAACGCAATGGGCAATCGCCCGATGTGCGCCTGCACCTGGCGGCGCAGTTCGGTGATCATGCGCTGCGCGGACTTCGAGAGAAGCTGGGTGAGGGTAAAGGAGGTGAATCCCTGGATAATTGTCGCGCCAAGAACGACGAGAGCGAGCGGCGTCAGAAGCCGGACCTGACGATGGAGGATGACGTTATCAACAAAATATTTGGTGGAGGCGGGGAGCACCAAGCCCGAGACGCGGTTGACGGCCATTAAGAGGAAGCCGAGGATGAGCAGGCCGCGGCGCGGCTTCATCAGTGCCCAAACGTCGGGAAGATTCTTCCAGGTGTTTTTTCGCTTCTCGTCTTTCAATGCAGGTTTAGCGTTGGTCTCAGTCATGCGTCGGGGAGCAGCCCCAGCCATCGTTGTTGGATGCGGAACGGGTGGCTAGAACTACATTGATGGAAACGTGGGAATTTAGCAATTCCGTTTAGTCGCTGGCGCCGGGGGTGCCGGCGTGGGCGCGAGCGGGGCGGTCGATGTTCAGCACGCTGGCGATGAAATCGCTGATGGTGATTCCCAGATGGCCCCAGAGCCGGCGCTTCAAGCTGGAATAGTCCTGCGTGCCGCTGAAGAGGTCGCCCATCAATTGACGGAAAACCGGGCTACGGCGAATGAATTGGACCATGCGTGTGGTGACAGCATTCCCCAAAAACGACCCGCGGTAAAAGCGCCTGACGATGCGCGCGGCAAATTCGAGTTCACCAGAGAAGGCCGCCTTAATCCACGCGGGATATTTTTCCGGGCATCCCTGCGCTAGCGATCGGCCGAGCAGTTCGCCGGAGCGGATGGCGTAGAAGAGGCCTTCGCCCGTGAGGGGATCGACCCAGGCAGCGGCGTCACCCACGAGCGCCCAGTTCTTTCCTACGACGTTACGCTGCGAAAGCGTGCCTTCCTGTGGCGAGGGCAAGACGTGGCTATAAAACTTGGCGTTTTCGGTCGGAATGTTTTGTTTCTCGACGAAGGTTTGCAGATGCCCACGGAGCTGCGCGCTGGTGTGTGAGGACATGCTGCCGCAGATTCCGACCGAGAGATGGTCGTTGCGCGGAAATGACCATATGTAGCCTTCAAATTGCGGAAGGAATTTGATGATGATGGAATCGGCGTTTTGCGGGACAAAATAGCCCTGGGTCATTTCGAGCTCGTCGCGCTGGAGCGCGCGGCTTCCCGGAACGAGTTGATTGCGCGCGCCTGCAGCGAGAACGAGAAAATCCGCTTCGTGCCATTCTCCTTCGACGCAATAGCGCGGCTTGGTCCGATCGATGTCAACACTCAAAACGCGGGAGCGCTGTAGCGTGCAGCCAGCTTCCTGGGCGCGCTCGAGCAGCAGGCCGTTCAGCACCTTTCGCGAATAAATCACGATGGGATGAGGCATTTCGAGAGTGGCGCGATGCTCCTGGCTGCTGATCAACTCGACAGAGTGAACGAGTTTCTTGGGATAAGGATTGTCGAGCAGAAAAGGGAAGCACTGGATGGCTTTATGAGTGAGTCCGCCGCCGCAAGGCTTTTCCCAGGCGAGGTGCTCGTCAAAAAGATTGACTTTGTGCCCGGCGCGCGCCAGCTGCTCGCCACACATTGCACCGGAGGGCCCGCCGCCAACGATTGCAATTTCAGCCATTCCGTTCTTTCGTTATACCGTTCGCGTACCCAGTTTGCGCACCATGCCCCTGGACCCGTGATGAGAGAATTAGAGACACAGGGTTTGAAGAACGCCACCCCTTAGGTGACGGGGAAGATCACCAGGCAGAAACCAGCGAGGAGTATAGCACCGAATACGGCAGCCGCCAGCCCCGAGCTTGTTTCGTGGCGCACAATGTCCATCCCACGGCGCTGCAGGATTGTTAAGAGCACAAAATAAGGCAAAAGCAGGACCATTAGGATTTCGCCGCTGTGCAGGTACAGAACGCCGGCGGCGAGCGAAGCCCAGGCCACGGCGCGCAGCGACAGGCCCATGGCGAAACGTCGCCATGCACTTTGGCTGAGGGCGGGACCCAGGCAGATTTCTTCAGCAAAGTGGTAGGGAAGAAAGGCGAGAAACAGAAACGGAAAGCGCAACCATTTTGCGGGAGTAAGCCAGGCTTCGTAGAGAGAAAGCTCGAGCCAGGCGGTGAACAAGAGAAGAAGAATCAAGGCGGCGAAAAAGCTTCCAGGTATTCCTGCTCTCCAATGGAGGAAATGCTGGTGCAGGGAATTCCAGCGGAGGAGAAGGAGCACAATTCCGAGAAGCAGGAGAAAACTGGCGAGGTAGTCGCCTTCAAACAAACGAATCGCATGCAGGGGATTCCCGAAACGAAGCAAGACGACGATGAGGATGGCGCCCAGTGCAAATTCCAGAAACATGCGGGGCCAGGTAACGGATTTGTCTATCTCAACTGTTATTTGTTCTTTTTCGCCGCTTTGTTTCCTTCCAGTGAGTTCGCGGAGAAAAGGACTCGGCAGCAGCAGCAAGCCTATGAAGCCTGCGATTGCCCCGTAGAGCTGTCGCAGCGAGGGCATTCCAGGCGCGCCGGTGAGTTGCAACGTCTTGGCGGTCCACTCCTGGAAGGCGCGAACGACAGCACGATCGAAAATGAGGCTCGCGTGCGTGGCTCGTGGAATCACAAGCAGCTGCGCGGTTCCATCCGACTGCGAAGCGACGAGGTCGGCGGCGTTGGCGCGCATGGATTCGGGCTCGAGCGAACCGCTGATGACTGCAAAACGCTGCGGCATGGGGCCAGGGTCTTGGTAGAGAAGCATTTCAGGTTGAACGCCATGTGCGGGGCGCATCGGCGCGGGCGATATGGCGACGACACCTGCGACGGGAATTTTCGCTCCGACGCGCAGAGCGATGGCTCCCCCCATGGAATGACCTGCGACGATCGTGCGGTCGGGATTCGCCATGCCGCGCGCGACTAAACCGGAGAGAAGTGCCTCCGCGCAATCTTCCGCCCGCTGCGGCGAAAATGGCCCAGGACTGTGGCCATGACCGGGCAAATCGGGAACGAAGACGCGCAGGTTTTGCTCCGCAAAGCCGCCGGCGAGAAAGGCCATGACTTTTTTGTTTGCAACCAGTCCCGGAAAGAGCAGGACCGTTCCTTGTGGCGCGGCGTCTTTCTTCTCGAAGATAGTGGTTTCGAGCCGGCAACCGCCGGCGGGAATGAGATACGTTCTTTCCAGGTAGGCTTTCGGAAACGCGAGCCAGAAACCCGCCGCGATGAGAACAATTCCGGCGATGGCGCGTGCAGTCTTTCGTGATTTCATCTTGAAGAATGGGTAGTGTATCAATTCCTGAGTTGCCGGCCCCTCGGACAGATGATAACGATACAAAATGCCCGGTGCGGGTATAGCCCCCTCCTCGCCGGAGTGAAAGTATTACTTTAACTCCGCCCGCAACCGCCAGAAACAAAGTACCTTACAGTGTCTGGAGACTATCAATTGTCAATCGGGGGTTTGATGTACGCCGCGCCGTGCCGGTGCAGGCCGGCCGTGGGAATTGCCTGCGAAAAAACAATGCGGATCGGAACGAAAATCGCTCCTGTGCCCGGAGTGAACGGCACCGCCACCTCGACGCGCGAGCCTTCGGGATACTGGTTGCGGCTGCGAAAGCTGATCCCGCCTTTCGACAGGTCCTCGCAGACCACCACTTCTTCCGCGAACCCGCGTCGCCGGATGCACGCCAACACCCGCGCCTTCACGCGCGTGCGGTTGCGCCGCGGAACCACGCGTTCATCTGTCGCGGGCCGCGCGCCGTTCCCTTCGATATTCGCGGCCTCCGAAATGGACTCGATCCAAATCGAAGGCGAATCGCAATGCCGGCAGTGGCGCGCCACGCACTTGCGAACTTCAAAAGACTTCAACTGTAGTTCGTTGAGGTACACAACTTCGCGCCGCTGGCAGAAGCTGCATTCCATGAGCAAACGCGCGAGCGCCTCTTCTGCTTTATGGGGAGAAGGGAAGTCAATGTCCCAGAAATCGTTGCGCGGATCGAGAATATGAATTGCGTAAAGAAAGCCGTTGGCGTCCTGATCGATTTCCGCAACCACGCGCGCTCGGGTGTTCTTCCACTGATCGCCCTCAATAGATCGCCGCAGATGCAGTTCCTGGCCCGCCTCCAGCTTTTCGGTGAAGCGCAGCACGCCGCCATTGCGGCTGACCAGCAGCGTTTCGACGGTTTGCGTGAACGTAGCGCCCTCCGCCGTGGCCCAGGATGCTTCGACGGGCATACGGAGGCTGATGCGGTCGCTCTGGCGCAGCCCATCCGATAGAGTACTCATGGGGTTATACAAGACAGTCCGACTTTCAGGCTAACATGCGCGAAAACTCTGCATAGCGCGGCGATGGGTCTGTTTGTCGTTCCATGTAATAACGCCCGGGAGACCTTTCTACCGCGTCGGACCGGCCGGGTATTGCTTCTTTCGCGTGCTGACCCAACGGAGAGGCCCAAAACGGAGCCCTTTTCGTTCAAACTAGAGGTCTGGAAGGCCTCTGGCGCCAGCTAGCGTCTTGATATCGGTGTGAAGGCTTTGGGCGACGTAATTCTAATGGGTGAACGGACAGCGAACGACGAATCCCGTGGGCTCTCTCTCCGGGACCGCCGTTTTTGCATCCGCTATCCCTTTGCCGCAGATGCGGTGATCCTCGACCTGGAAACCGGGACGAAATCGGACGGCGTAACTTCAGACCTTTCTATGGGCGGAATTTTTGTGTGCACCAGCAAGCCGCTGCCTTCCAATACGCGCGTCCGCGTCACGCTGACTAGGAAAGAACAGAAGCTCGAAGCATTGGGGACCGTGCGCATCGTCAAGCCCCGCATCGGCATGGGCATTGAGTTCCTCGATCTCGAACAGCCCCACTACGGCGTCCTGCGCCGCTGGGTGGAACAACTCAACAAAGCCCGCTAACACACTTCCTCATGCGTTGTGGTCTTGCCATGCTCAGTCAACTTCACTGCTTCGTGTCTAATGGATGCTTGCTCTTTTCGTAGAACTCATTCTGAATATTGAGGCTTGCGTTATCTGCCTTCACGGCGCGAATCGCTTCAACGATCGTGGAAATCCATCCCTGTACGTTCCACTCGCCGAGTTCTTTGGTCGCCACCGAGCCATCTCCTGAATAATGTTCGGGAAAGCACGCGTACCACCATATGCCGGTGTAGAGAAATTCCGGCAGGTTCTGCCGCTTCTGGTCCGCGCCTGATTCCCGCTTGGCGCGGTCAATGTGTGTCAATTCCGGATGCGTGTAGAGCGTGTTGGAAGTTTCATTTTCTCCGGCGTGGTAATCGATGCCCGTGGATTTTTTCGCCGGCCCACCGGGGCGGCTGCGCTCGCCATCGAGCACGTAAACGACATAATCCTTCGGGCCGGCCATCTGCGCCTGGGCAAAGTAGGGAAGCAGGTGTTCGTTTCCGCCGTGGCCGTTCACGATGACCACTTTCTTGCAGCCATTGCGTGCCATTTCGTCCGTGGTTTCCTGCAAAAGCTTCAACTGCAAGTCGACGCTGTACGCGACGGTCCCGGGTTCGTGCTTGGCCTCAAAAATCTGGCCGAAATAATATTCCGGGAAGACCACGGCAAATTCCTGCTCGGCGGCATGCAGAGCGGCGTAGCGAACGTTCAAAAGATCCGTTCCCAGAGGCAAATGCGGCCCGTGTTTTTCCAGGATTCCAAACGGAAGCAGGCATGTTCCTTTCGATTGCTGAATCGCCTGGCGAAAGTCTTCCGCGGTCAGCTCTTCCCACTTCACGGAAAGCTTGGTCTGGCCCCAAGCGGGAATCACGCCCAGCAGCAACAGGAAAGCAAACACACCCATTCTTCTCATAGAGCCTCCGAGCGACGCGCCTATTCTAGCGTCAATTCAGGGGGTTTTCATTCTTGAAACGATTTAAACGGAAATGAAAGTAAGTGCAACTGGAGCTTCCGGCTCCATTTTTCTCCGCGTTCTTTCGGGAGCGACCGGCGATCACTTTTTCTTGTCGAGCCTTGCCAGGCCGTCTTCTGTGAGCACTTCCATAGCGCGCCGGCAATTTTGTTCGAAGGAGTTTTGCTGTGCCGCCAGGAAAAATTCCTTGCAGCGCCGCATGGCCGCCGGATCCAAACGCAGTGTGCGAGCCACGAGGGCATTCGCTTCTCCCACCAATTGCTCGGGCGCGCAGATTTGGGAAATTAATCCGACCTGGAGCGCGCGAACCGGGCTAATCGGGTCGCCAAAGAGAACTAGAGGGAACGCCACCCGGGGCAGTGCATATTCGCCGAGGTACGTGACGATGTCGGAGGGGGCGAAGCCGGAACGCATTTCCGGTAACGCCAGCGAAGCATTTTCGGCAACGAGCACGAAGTCGCAGGCAATCGCCAGGCCTAAACCGAACCCCAATGCATCGCCTTGTACCTCCGCGATGCTGATGAGCGAAGAAGTGCGCAACGCACGGAGGAATTCGATGAGGCGCTCGGCATCTTCGCGAATGGAGTCCGCATCGTGCCCGCCTCGCTCGCGTCCGATGCAGAAAACTTTGCCGCGGGCGCGGATTCGCAGGATGCGCGCGACGGGAGTCGAAGCTTCGGCACGCAGCTCCGCCAGCATAGCGTCTAGCATCGCGCTTGTGACTTCATTCCCGCGGCTGAGGTTGTCCAGTGTAAACGTGAGGACGTCGGGAATTCTCTGAATCACCACACCGATGCCCGGAGACGGAGCGGAAGGCGCAGATACGCTCTGTGGGGACATGCGAGTCAAGTTATACAAGGAAACTTGGGCTGTCAATCGAGGTTCGCGGCCGCTGCGCAAGCCCCATCGCACCGTCCAGTGCTTTCTTTTCTTCGCTTGTAAGCGCGCGCGTTGCGCCCTTGGCCAGACCGCCGAGGGCAAGCGGCCCAATGGCCACACGCACAAGCCGTAAGACCTCAAGGTGGAAATGTTCGAGCAAGCGCCGAATCTGGCGGTTCTTTCCCTCGTCGAGAATGATTTCCAGCCACGAATTGCGCTCGCCGCTCCGAAGAATGCGCGCGTCCTTCACACGGAGAAAATCGCCATCACCCGTTTGGATGCCTCCGCGCAAGGCCAGAAGAAGGGGATTTTCGACGAGTGCGCTAACCTGCACATGATAGGTCTTGTCGAGATGCGTCTCCGGCGCGGTAATGCGCGCGGCCCATTCGGAGTCATTCGTGAGCAGCAACAAACCTTCGCTGGCTTTGTCGAGACGTCCGACGGGTGCAAGCCAGGGCAGGCCGTTCGGCAGATGGGCGTAAACCGTTTGGCGGCCTTTTTCGTCCGAAGCCGAAGTCACCGCGCCGCGAGGTTTATTGAGCATGAGGTAGATTTTCTCGCCGGCCCCAAGGGGAGCGCCTTCTACCTCGATGCGATCCTTGCCGGGATGCGTGGGAGTTTCCGGGTCGCGTCGCACCACACCGTTCAATTTCACTTGCCCGGCGCGAATCAATTCCACAGCCTTCGAGCGCGAACAATATCCCAGCTTCGAGAGCGCACGAGCGAGTCCAACTTTCCTCTGTTCCTTGCTGCGACTGTTTTTTGCGAAGTGCGGCTTCACGCCGTGATTCTACTGAGTCGCGCAAAATATTGCGAAGAACCTTTGGAGTGCGGATTAACCTGAGTCACGAAGAGCAGCCTGAGTGCCGTTTTTCTTCTGTCGAGGCATAACCCTTGGCACTCAGCCGATTTTATTTCGTAGGATTTGCCGGTGCTGGCGCGTTTGCCGAGGCCGGAGTTGGTGTTGAAGCCGCTGTGGGTGTGACCGCCGAAGCGGTGTTTGAGGAAGTTGTTGCCGGTGATGCCGCCGGTGTTTCGTGCTTCACGGCTCCATACTTTGCCGCGAGCCAGTCGCGAATCTCCGTGGGCTTGTAGTTGAAGGGGCCCATCCCTCCGCGATAGGCAACGTGTCCGGTTTCGTCAACGACATACAGCCGCTCCGGCCACGCGGCATAGGCGCTGTCCGCGGAGTTGCCCATTTCGTCGATGCCGAAGGGCAAAGGAAATTTGAAGCGCGCGGTGAAATCCTTGGCGATGGCCACGCGCTGCTCCAGCGTTTTCGGCTGCGCGTAGCAGACGTCGTCTTTCAGGTTGGATTTCATCTGCCATTCGTCTGTGGGATGCGCTTCGCGGACGTACACGGTCAGAAAATCCACGTGGTCTTTGTAGTCGTTATAAATCTGAACGATGTCGCCGACCTGGCGGCGGAAGGGCGGTCAAGTGAAACTGCCGAAGACCAGGACGAGCGGACGCGCGCCAATACGTTCGCGGATATGGAAATGGCTCGTGCCGTCGAGGGCAAGCAATCGCGCGTCGGGAGCGTCGCTGCCCACTTTCAGCGTGCCGCGATGCATGTGTGGCAGGGCATATCTCACCATGCCGTAAGCGTCTTTCGGGCTGCCCGCCAGATAGCTGAAAACGCCAAACGCCGCGAGCAGCAGCACTGCTAGAACTCCCGCAATCCACTTCAGCAAACGCTTCATTTGCTCAGTACCCTCAAACCAAACCGTGGAGGTCGAAGCAAACTAACATCTAGACGCAGCCCCCAAAATAGTATGTTTGCATTAGTGGCCGTCTTTCTCGAAGATGTTCGCTTTGATTATCACTTGAAAGCCGTTCGGGGGGCCAACCACGAAGCTGATTGCTTCAGGGCGAGTACAGTTGGCCTAGGCGCGTGCTTTGTCGATCATCTCTTCCCAGATTCCCTTGGACTTGAGAATAAGCTCCACGAGTTCGCGTGCGGCTCCTTTGCCGCCGGGGGCTTTGGTCCGGTAATCCGCTGCCCTTTTCACTTCGGGGGTCGCATTAGCAACGGCCACCGCAAGGCCCACGCGGCGCATGATGATCAGATCCGGCAAATCGTCGCCAAGGTAAGCGACTTCAGATTCCTTCGCGCCAGTCTTTCGCAAGACATCTTCATAAGCGGCGATCTTGTGGCCTTGCTTTTCGTAGACGAATTCGACATCCAGCTCCTTGCACCGGCGGCGCAGTGCTGGGCTGCCGCGCCCGGTAATCACCCCGGTACGCAGCCCCGCGGTTACGGCCAACGAAAGTCCCTGGCCGTCATGCGCGTCAAACGTCTTCACTTCGAGCGCGTGGTTGTCCGACGTCGAAGCCAGGGTCACGCTGCCATCGGTCAGTGTGCCGTCCACGTCCATCAACAGCACGGAAATCTGTTTCGCTTTGCTCGCCACTTTCGCGGGTATCTTCATGCCTTTATGCCCTTTTTTAAGATCCTTCCTTGTCTTCTCCGTGTCTTCTGCGTTCTTCTCTCTGTAACCTCTGCGTCAAGTAGTTGTTCTTTTCGCAATACCGTCGCTACATCAATTCCAGCGTCCACAAATCGTGCAAGTGCACCACGCCGAGAACTCGCCGAGCCTCATCCACAACGACAACCGAAGTAATCTTTTTCTTTTCCATCAGATTGAGCGCTTCGCTTGCCAGCACGTGCGGCCCGATGGTTTGCGGACTCTTCGTCATGCCGTCCGCCGCGCGCATTTCCAGAACGGCGCCGCGATGCTTTTCCATCAAACGCCGCAAGTCTCCGTCGGTCAGAATTCCAGCGAGGCGCCCGTCTGCTTCCAGCACTGTAGTCATGCCCAGGCCCTTCGCGCTCATCTCGTGAAAGACGTCCGGCATTGCCGCGCTTGGCGCCACGCGCGGCAGGGCGGCACCGGAATGCATCAGATGTTCGACGCGCAACAGTTTTTTGCCGAGCCGTCCCGCGGGATGCAGCGCTGCAAAATCGTCGTGCCGGAAATCGCGCCGCTCGAGCAGCGAAATCGCCAGCGCATCGCCGACGGCCATCGCAACGGTAGTGCTCGCCGTTGGCGCGAGATTCAGCGAACAAGCTTCTTCCTTCACGCTGACGTCCAACACCACGTCGCTTGCTTGTGCGAGCGTGGACTGAGGGCAGCCCGTCAACGTGACTAGCGGCATTTCCAGCCGCTTCAGGGCTTCCAGGAGCTGGATGATCTCCTGCGTTTCTCCGCCATACGAAACCGCCAACATCGCGTCGCCGCGCGCCAGCATGCCCAGATCGCCGTGCAGCGCTTCGGCAGGATGCAAGAAAAATGACGGCGTGCCGGTGCTGGAAAGCGTTGCGGAGATTTTTCGCCCAATCAGGCCCGACTTGCCCATGCCGCTGACCACGGCGCGCCCTTTGCAGGCAAACAAAACGTCCACCGCCTTTTCAAAGCTGGCGTCGAGCCGCGCAAGCACGTCCTGAATTGCCTGCGCCTCAATTTCCAGCACGCGCCTCGCGGTTTCCAGGCTCATGACGACGCGTTCCAGCGGCGGACTACTGTGTTGAGCCCCTTTAATTTCAAAAGCAGCGCCTGAAGCTGCGAAAGCGGCAGAGCATTTGGCCCATCAGAGCGCGCGGCAGCGGGATTGTCGTGCGTCTCCAAAAAAATTCCGTCCACGCCTGTGGCCACGGCAGCGCGCGCCAGCGGCTCGATGAATTGCGGCTGCCCTCCGCTCGAACGGCCTTGTCCGCCGGGAAGCTGCACGGAGTGCGTCACATCAAAAACCACGGGATAGCCTGTCCGTTGCATCACGGGAAACGAACGCATATCGACAACGAGATTCTGGTAGCCAAACGAAGTGCCGCGCTCCGTCAAAATGATTTTCTTATTTCCCGTGCTCTCCACTTTTTCCGCCACGTTGTCCATGTCCCACGGCGAAAGGAACTGGCCCTTTTTGATGTTGATGATGCGCCCGGTCTTGCCCGCGGTGATGAGCAGATCCGTTTGCCGCGCCAAAAACGCGGGGATTTGCAAAATGTCGCAAACTTCCGCCGCAGGTTCTGCCTGTGATTCGTCGTGGATATCTGTCAGGACCGGCACCTTCAATTCCTTTTTGATTTTCTCCAGGATGCGCAGCCCTTCCTTCAGCCCTGGCCCGCGAAACGCTTTCAGCGAAGAGCGGTTTGCTTTGTCGTAAGACGCCTTGAAAATATACGGCACGCCCGCATCAGCGGCGATTTTCGCCACTTTTTCGGCCATGACGCACGCGTGCAGTTCGCTCTCAATCACGCAAGGCCCGGCGATCAGAAACAGCGGATTTCCCGCGCCGAGGCGTAGCTTCCCCAGCTCGATTTCGTGTGTGGTCCCCATTAGCCTGTGTCCCTTTAGCCCATGTCCCCATTCAGGCTAACGAAGATAGCATACAGGCATCGTAGGTTGCGCATCAGCACGGAGGTTTCCCGCCCCGTGTTTTCAAAAGAGGCACAACTGATTTTTTGGTTTGTATAAAAGGAATTTGGCTTGATTTTTTCAGACCGTAGCGCTCGGTGCGGCCCGCAACGCTGGCGCCGGCTGACGCTCGGCTGCGGCCACTGAAGCCGAGCGCGCCCGCTGTTTCTTGTGCTCCAGCGCCGCGCCAATGAACGCCGCGAACAAAGGATGCGGCTCCAGCGGCTTGCTCTTAAATTCCGGATGGAACTGGCAGCCGAGGAACCACGGATGCTCCGGCGCCTCGACAATTTCGACGTAATTCTCGTCCGGCGTGCGTCCCGTGATTTTCAATCTCGCAGCCACCAGCGTTTTCTCAAAGTCGCGGTTGAATTCATACCGGTGCCGGTGGCGCTCGCTGATTTCCAGCTTGCCGTACGCTTTGTGCGCAAACGAGCTCGGCTCCAGCTTGCACGGCCAGGCCCCCAGCCGCATCGTGCCGCCCATTTCGTCCACGCCCAGCAATTCGCGCAATTTGTAGATCACGCGATACGGCGTTTGCGGATCGAACTCCGTGCTGTCCGCCTGCTTCAATCCGGCGACGTCGCGGGCATATTCAATGGTCGCGCACTGCATCCCGAGGCAAATCCCGAAGAACGGCACTTTGTGTTCGCGCGCATACTGAATCGCGTGCACCATTCCTTGAATCCCGCGTTTGCCGAATCCGCCAGGCACCAGGATTCCGTCGTACCCATGCAAACGCCGCGCCGCGGTTTCCGGCGAATCGATCTCCTCTGCTTCGATCCAGTCGAGCGCCGTTTTGTGGTTGTGCGCCAGCCCCCCGTGCAACAAGGCTTCGCGCAAACTCTTGTATGCATCTTCCAGTTGCACATATTTCCCGACAACAGCGATGCGCGCCTCGCCCGCCGGATGATGCATGCGGTAAACAAGATCGATCCACGGCTTCATGTCCGAAGGCCGCGACTCCAGCTTC
>Ga0209166_10001351_pt1 | contig 20729 bp, 17 predicted proteins | sample Coa_R1_3_FD_187151 | JGI IMG/M metagenome (GOLD analysis project Ga0209166, IMG submission 187151) | Surface soil microbial communities from Centralia Pennsylvania, which are recovering from an underground coalmine fire - Coalmine... | ecosystem: Environmental > Terrestrial > Soil >... | reverse complement strand
GTGACGGGCCGTGCTGGGTTCTGGGACCGGCTGGGCCTGCATCGGTGAGCCGGTGCAGGCGCTTGACCTCGAAGGCTGCCACCATAACTACACAGAACAGGAGACCCATTTCGGCAAGAAGGTGTGACTGTCCCAAGCCGGTGGAGCAAGTCATGGCCGACGCCGCCGGGCTGGTCGAAGTGCGCCACACGTTGCGGCAGATCGTCACATCAAGCGTGAGTAACCACGCCACGCCGTCCACGGGCGCGAGGATGGGATGCACGCGCTGACCGCCCAGAAGGCGTCCGGAGAGCGGTAAGCCCAGCTGGAAAGGGTACTTAGGTGACATGCGTGCCATGTGGAAAGGCGAGATCTCGTTCGGCCTCGTCATGATCCCTATCCGGCTCTATGCCGCGACCGAGCACAGGGACGTCTCGTTCCGCCAGGTCCACCGGGAGGACGGGGGGCGGATCCGGTTTCGCCGGGTTTGTTCCATGGACGGCGAGGAGATCCCCTACTCCGACGTGGCCAAGGGGTACGAGCTGCCCAACGGCGAGATGGTCGTGCTCACCGACGAGGACCTGGCCGAACTGCCGCTGCCCAGCGCGCACAGCATCGAGGTGCTGCATTTCTCGCCCGCCGACCAGGTCGACCCGATCATGTGGGAACGCAGCTACTACACCGAGCCCGAACCCCAGGGGGTGCGCGCCTACGCGCTGCTGCGGGATGCGCTGGAGCGGTCCGGCATGGTCGCCGTGGCGAAGGTGGCGCTGCGCCAGCGGGAGACCCTGGCCGCGCTGCGCACCCGCGACGGGGTGCTCGTGCTGGTCACCTTGATGTGGCCGGACGAGGTCCGGGTGCCCGATTTCGAATTCCTCGAGGAAGACGTCGAGGTGCGGTCCCAGGAGCTCAAGATGGCCGCATCCCTGATCGACTCGATGACCGTGGACTTCGACCCGTCCCAGTACACCGACCAGTACCGGGAGGCGCTGGAGGAACTGGTCGAGGCCAAGATCGAGGGACACGAGGTGGCCGCGCCGCCAGCACCGCCGGAGAAGCCGGCGACCAGCCTGGCTGACGCGCTGCAGGCCAGCCTCAAGGCCGTCGGTGAGAAGCCCAGCGGAACGCGCGATGTCGGCGCTGACCGCAAGCGCCCACGCCGCAGCGCTTAGTGCTTATCGCCGCGCGGCGGGTTGTTCCCGGGCTGCCGGGGAGCGGTGTGCTGGAACCCGGCTACGTCGCGGTGCACGGCGGCGCCATCACCGAGGTGGGCGAGGGCCCACCGCCGGCAACCCCCGACCTGGACCTGGCCTTCGGCGTGCTCGTCCCGGGCCTGGTGGACCTCCAGGTCAACGGCTACTACGGCGTCGATCTCGCCGACTGTGACCCCGGCGGCTGGGCTCTGGTGGCCGGACGGCTGCCGGAAACCGGCACGACGGCGTTTCTCCCGACGTTCATCACCGCTCCGGTGGCCACGCTGGCCACGGGATTGCGTTCGGCCAAAAAGGCAGCAGAAGCGGCGACTACGGGCGCGCGGGTCTTCGGCGTGCACCTGGAGGGGCCGTTCCTGTCGCCGGCCCGGGCGGGTGCGCACCGGCGGGAGTGGATGGTGCCGCCGTCTCCGGCCGCGGTCGCCGAACTGCTGGACGCCGGGCAGGGCCTGCTGCGACTGGTGACGCTGGCGCCCGAGATCGACGGCGCGCTGGCCGCAGTCGCCACGCTGACCGCGGCCGGGGTGCTGGTCAGCGTGGGCCACAGCGATGCCACCGCCGCCGAGGTCGCTGCGGCCGCGGCCGCGGGCGCCCGGATGGTCACTCACCTGTTCAACGCGCAGCGGGGGCTGCACCACCGGGAGCCGGGGGTGGCCGGCCAGGCGATGACCGACCACCGGCTGACCTGCGGCCTCATCGTGGACCTGAGCCACGTATCGGCCGCCGCCTGCCGGATCGCATTCGCCGCAGCCCCGGGCCGGATCTGCCTGGTCACCGACGCGGCTGCCTGTGCGGGCATGCCGCCGGGGCGCTACCTGCTCGGCGGTGAGCCGGTGGAACTGCCGCCGGGCGGCGGCGCGCCGCTGCGGCCCGATGGAACGCTGGCCGGTTCCGCGTTGCGGATGGACCGCGCCGTGGCCAACGCCGTGGGGCTGGGTCTGGGACTGGCCGACGCGGTGGCCGCGGCCACGCGAATCCCGGCGGACCTGATCGGCCGGCCGGATCTGGGGCGGCTCGCCGCCGGGGCGGCCGCAGACCTGGCCTGGCTCGGCGACGACCTGTGCGCCACGGCGACCTGGGTGGCGGGAGAGCAGGTTTACGGCTCCCGGTAGACCTTGTGCTGCGCGGCCTGGGCGCGCGGCCGGATCACCAGCAGGTCCACGTTGACGTGCGCCGGGCGGGTGACCGTCCAGGTGATCGTGTCGGCGATGTCCATGGCGGTCAGCGGCTCACGGACGCCCGCGTACACCGCGGCGGCCTTGTCGGCGTCGCCCCGGAAGCGCTTCACCGAGAACTCGTCCGTGCGGACCATGCCCGGCGCGATCTCGATCACCCGCACCGGCTGGCCGCACAGTTCCAGCCGGAGCGTCCCCGCCATCGCGTGCTGAGCGTGCTTGGTGGCCGCGTAGCCGCCGCCGCCCTCGTAGGTGATGAACCCAGCGGTCGAGGTCAGCATCACGATCGTGCCCGCGCCGCTGGCGATCAGGTGCGGCAGCAGCGCCCTGGTTAGGTGCAGCGAGCCGAGCACGTTGACCTCGAACATGGCCCGCCAGTCGGCCGGGTCGGCGTCCGCCACGTCCTCCATGCCGAACGCGCCGCCCGCGTTGTTGACCAGCACGTCGCAGCGGTCCAGGGACTCGGCGAACGCCATGACGGCCGCGGCGTCGGTGACGTCGAGCACCGCGGTCTGCGCCGATCCGCCTCCGGCCCGGGCACGGGCGATCGCCTCCTCCAGCCGATCGGCCCGCCGGGCGGCCAGGACGACGTGGAACCCGGCGCCGGTCAGGCTCGCGGCGGTGGCCGCGCCGATACCGCTGCTCGCCCCGGTGACGACCGCGACTGGCTGCATGATCATGCCTCCTGGTGTTTTGAGCCACGCTATCGCCCGGCGGCCGTGTGAACCGCCCGGCCCGAGCCGCCACCGCTGCGTACTACGTGGGGCAGCTCGCGGGTCCATGGCGGACTACGTGGGGTAGCTCGTGGGGCCGACCGCATAACGGCGCCCGGCGGGCGTGGTCCAGGTCATGATGCCCGGGCTGGCCTGGTCGAGAGTCCATCCCGCCGACTGTTTGACCTCATGGTGATGCCGGCATAGCGGCGCCAGATTGCACAGGCATGTCTTGCCGCCCCGATGGTAGGCCAGCGTGTGGTCGGCGTCGCAGCGTGTGGCGGGCCGCCGGCAACCCGGGTAGGTGCAGGTGGCATGCCGGATCTCGATCAGGTGGCGCAGCGCCGGCGAAGGCCGGTACGCGGCCGTCTCCCGGGAATGGTCGCAGTTGTCGCCTGCGAGCAGGGTGATGCCGAAGATCCAGGTTCTGCCTGGCACCGGCGTCCGGGGCGGGTCGGGTCCTGGAGTCCCGGACCCACCGGGCTGGCTGGCCCGCTGGCTGTCACCTGGAGCACCGGTGCCTGGGGTGCCGGTGCCTGGGGTGCCGGTGCCTGGGGTGCCGGTGCCTGGGGTGCCGGTGCCTGGGGTACCGGTGCCTGGGGTTTCGGCACATGGAGCGCCTGCCGGACCGCCCCGGGGGCCGATTTCGCCTCCTGGAGCGCTTGCCGGGCCGGCCCGCGAGCCGATTCCCGGCTTGCCGAGTGGCCCGATTGGCCGCTGAGCGTGCCGGTGAACCGGTAGTGGTCCGGCGCGGGTGCATCCGTGCGCGACGGGGCGGCCGCGCGAGTCGGTGAGGGTCAGGCACCATTTAGTGTCGGACCGGTCCGCCAGAGCCTCGGCGATGGCCCGGGAATCGTCGGCGTCAAGTGGCCCGTATCCAGCTGCGTTCCCGGCGGCGTCGGACAAGCCGAGCCAGGTGGCTAAGGGCATCGTGAGGTTGACCGATCCCGTGAGGCCCAGATCGCCGGACGTGCCGGGACCCGTGGGCGCGCCGGGAGCCGTGGGCGCGCCGGGACCCGTGGGCGCGCCGGGAGCCGTGGGCGTTGCCAGGCCGGCGGGTGGGCAGGAGCCAAACGACGTGGTGTGGTCGGGGGAATGACCGGCTGAGCCGGTGCCGTCTTGCGGGCTATCGCTAGTGGTGTTCCGGGAGGTGGCGTTGGAACCTGCGGGGATCACGCGGGAACTTGCCGTGCTCAGGTGGGAACTTGCGGGGATCAGGGAGCACACGGCGGAACCGGTGAGCAGGGCGAGGTAGACCTGGGCTCGCAGCTGATCCAGCGTGCCGGGGGCACCGGCGGCCTTCAACTGCCTGGCCAGGGCGCTGAGGTTCTGGTCGGCGGCCAGGACCGAGGCCGCCGGGAGGTCGCGGCCGGCCAGGGTGGCGGTGCCGGCGTGCTCGTTCCAGCGCTCGACCCGAGCCTCCTGAAGCGCTCGTTCTTTCCGCCTGCGTGCCGCCTGCGGGTCGGCCGCTATCACTGCCCGGCGGGTGGCGGCGCGCAACTGCCCGGTGGTCTGGCCCGGAGCCACACCGATGATCGCCTGCTCTACCGCCGCCGCATGCTCATCGTCGAGCCCGGTGACCTCATCGGCGATCACCATGGCACGGGGTAGGTCGATATCCCCGGTACGGAGCGCTTCGCTGGTCAGTGGCAGGCGGTGGAGCGCGACAGCCAGGCTGAGCACGTGGTTTGCCGCCCGGCCGGTTAACGTCAGGGCGGCAGCGATCTCGTCGTCGGCATGGTAGGCGGCACCGATACCGCCCGCCCGCTCGTCGTCCCAGCGACGGCGCCAAAGATCCCCGGCGGCAGCCAGTTCCATAGCCGCAGCCCAGGATGCCAGCCGACGGGCGGCGCGCAGCATTCCGATGAGCTCATCGTCATTGAGCCGGGCTAAGCCGGCGGCCCAGGCATCCGCGGCGAAACCAGCCAGAGCCGGACCCGGAACCAGGTCATCGGCCAGCTCTCCGCTCGCGAACCAGGCACCGTCGCCACCCAGCTCCGCGTGTTCCCAGTCAGCCGAGGATTCCCAGTCGGCCAAGGCTTCTGAGTCGGCCGGGGGCTCCCAGTCGGCCAAGGCTTCTGAGTCGGCCGGGGGCTGCCAGTCGGTCGGCTCCGCGGGCTCCCAACTTGGCCTCCGCGCGGCCAGGTCCATCCCGGCGCCACCGGGCGAGAGGCGATCAGAGGTGGCGGCGGGAGTCGGCACTTGTTGTCACCTCCGTTTGCACTCACGAGACTGGCTCGCCGGGCTGCCTGGTTCAAGCATTTATTCGATATTAGTATCGACCCCTGACATTATGCGGCGATCCTCTCCCCGGTAACGCCTGCCGCTGCCAAACTGGCGGGCTGCTGCTAGACCGGCTGCCGCTGTACGGCGGCTGCTGCTACCCGGGATCGTGAACACGGTCTCCGTCCCGGAGTAGGCGTATTTGAGCCCTCGTGTTCTAGTGCCAGAGTGAATCCGACCCGACTGTTCATCCTGGGCGCGCTGGGGGAGCACGGGCCGATGTATGGTCACCAGCTGCGCCGGGACGCGCGGTTGGATCGCACCGAGTCGTGGTCCGGGGTGTGCCCGGGATCGCTGTACGGCGCGCTGCATCGACTGGCGGCCGAGGGCTTGATCCAGCCGCTGGGCACGGAACAGGACGGCCAGCTTCCCGCGCGGACCAGCTACGGCATCACCGAGGAAGGGCACCGCGAACTGCGGGTGCTGTGTGCGGGGTGCTTCGCACGCAGGGCGATCCGGTCGTGCGTTTCGACGACGCCCTGGCCAGGCTCGTAGCCGACCTGGTGGACACGGTGACCGCGCCCGGCCGGGCCGGGCTCGCCGCCAGCCAGATCGGCATCTCCGCTATCCGGGCACGCGCCGCCTACGCGGTGGTGGAGGGCGTCGGCCTGTGCCAGGAACCGGTAATCGTCGCCGGAACCGGCGAACTCGCCCGCTGCCTCCAGCGCGAGACCGACCACCTGCGCGGCAAGCTTTACATCGACGACCTCACCGGCGCCGAGCGCCGCCGCGTCATGCGGCACCTGACCGCGCTGGCCTGAGCTGGCGACCTGCCCTCACCTGGGGTTAACCCCGGTCGCCTACCCTCGGAAACGTGCCTGACATGCCTGACATGACGAGCGAGACCCCGGCGCCGGGCAGCATGCCGGCCCCGGGCGGCCCGGCCCCGGGCGGTCCGCCGGGTCCCTTCCGCGGCGTGATCCTGGACTGGGGAGGCGTGATGACCAATCCCATCCGGGACGTGGTCGCGGCCTGGCTGGACGTCGAGGACGTGGACCACGAGCACTACGCGACCGTGATGCGGCCGTGGGTCGTCGGCGCCTACGACCTGGACGGAGATCCCAACCCGATCCACGCGCTGGAGCGGGGGGAATGCACCACCGAGGAGTTCGAGCGGTTGCTGGCCGAACGGATCGCCCGCCGCAACGGTGTCCAGCTGGTGGCCGAGGGCCTGTTGACCCGCATGTTCGCCGGGTCCACGCTCGCCGCCCCGATGCAGGTGGCGGTGCAGGCGGTCCGCACCGCCGGGCTGCGCACCGCGCTCCTGTCCAACTCGTGGGGGATGGCCGACTACCCGCGGCACCTGTTCCCCGGCCTGTTCGATGTGGTGGTGATCTCGGGTGAGGTCGGCATGCGCAAGCCCGAGGAGCGGATCTTCCGGCACGCGGCCGGGCTGCTCGGGCTGGACCCGGCCGAGTGCGTGTTCATCGACGACATCGAGGCGAACGTGACCGCCGCCGAGTCGCTGGGAATGACCGCGATCCTTCACCGCGACGTGGCGGCGACGATCGTCCGCCTGGGCGAACTTCTCGGCCTCGCCCTGACGGGCTGACTGCCCTGACGGGCTGACCGTCCCGGCGGATGGCTCTACGCTGAGCGTCCGTGGGTGCTGCCTACCCGGCCTCGTCGACCCCCGGCCGCGGGGCAAACATGCGCGCAATCCGGCGTGCGGACACCAAGCCGGAACTGGCGCTGCGCAGCGCGCTGCACCGGGCCGGGTACCGGTTCCGCAAGGACTACCGGCTCGACTTGGACCCCGGGGCGCGGGTCCGCCCCGACATCGCGTTCACCGCGCGCCGGGTGGCCGTCTTCGTGGACGGGTGTTTCTGGCACGCCTGCCCCCAGCACGGCCGGAACCCGGCCGTCAACGAGTGGTACTGGGCGCCGAAACTGCGCCGCACGGTGGAGCGGGACCGGGCCGCCGACGCGGCCCTGGCGGCCGCGGGCTGGCGGGTGGTGCGGATCTGGGAGCACGTGCCACTCGCCGACGCGGTCGCGGCCGTGACCGCCGCGCTGGACCCCGGCCCGGCCGCCGCGCTGGACCCCGGCCCGGCCGCCGCGCCGGACCCCGGCCCGGCCGCCGCGCTGGACCCCGGCCCGGCCGCCGCGCCGGACAGCGGACAATAATCACTGGGCGAAGTCCGTGCCGCGCGGTGCGCGCGGTGGCAGACTCGGATCACCCGGGAGCGGGGGCCAGCCTGGCGCGCGTTTCCCGCACACCGTGTTCCCTGGAAACACCATGCGCGTCTACCTGCCCGCGACGCTGCCAGGACTGGCCGACCTGCTGCGCAAGACGGAAATTGGCCCTGCGCCGTTGCGCGCCTTCGCGGTGACGCCCGCGCTGCGGGAGTGGTATGCGAGCGGCGACCTCGCGGAACTCGAATACGTGGCGATGACCCACGCGGCCCGCGCGTCGCTGAGGCTGCTCGGGTCCGACCCGCAGGCGCCGCGCCGCCGGGTGGTCCTCGCCGCGGACATGCCCGACCAGCAGGTCGGCACCACCGCCGCCGGTTTCGACGAGCCGACCCTGGTCGAGGTGCTGGCCCCTGTGCCGCTGGACCGGGTGGTGTCCGCCCACATCGACGACGAGGTCGCGATGCCCGACATCGCCAAGGCAGTGGCGGCGCTGCCCGCCGCGGACACCGGCGACGACGACGCCCGGTTCGTGGTGGACGGCGCCGAGGGCCACGAACTGCTCTGGTTCGCCAGCCAGGAACTGCCGCACCTGGCCGTCTGAGCCGCCGGCCAGGTGCGGCTAGCACTGGGACCCGGTCGAGGACCCCGCGCACCTCGGTCAGCAGGCCGTCGTCCCTGGCCACCGCGACGTGGAACCCGACGACCAGCGGTTCGGCGTCGGCCGGGCCGAGACCCCAGGTGCCGGTGGTGGCTGTCCACCGGGCCGAGCAGGGCAAAACTGAAGCCGGGAGACTGTCCCTGTACGGCGGCTCCGCGTTGCGGAGCGTGCTCAGCGGGCACAAGCCCTATCCGGCGCTTGCGGTCAACCGCTGGTGGGAACTTCTTGAATGCAATACGCCTGTCGGGGTGCTCACCGAGTCGTCGCCGCGCACCTGCTTGCGCCGCCAGTGAACGTGCTCGGGCTGAGCCTGCCTCCCGACGGGATGCCGCCGCACATCCTGAGCCTGGCCGAGTCGCGGGATCACTTGCTGGGCTGATGCCGCCGCAGATGGCGGCGACCGGGGACGACCGGCTGGCCGAGTTGCTCGAGGAGTTGGCCGAGCGGCTCCCCGGCTCGTTCGGTGTCGCGCTGCTCGCCACCCTGTACACCAGCCGGGCCGCGGCGACCGGATCCCCGGTCACCGCGCTGCACGATTGCGCCCTCGTGCTCGGCGTGGCCGCGGCCGTCGGAGCGTCGCCGCCGCGTGCAACCATGGGAGTGTCCGCCAACGATGCCGGGTATGCGCAGGGAGGCCGCTCATGGACGCCGTCACCACAGTGCCGTCGCCAGCCAACGAGCCGATCAGGCAGTACCCGCCGGGGAGTCCCGACCGGGCGGTCCTGGAAGGCAAGGTCAAGGAGCTGACCGGCGAGCGGGCCGAGCTGACCATGACCATCGGCGGCCGCCAGCGGTTCGGTGGCGGGGAGCCCGTCGACGTGGTCGCGCCGCACAACTACCGGCACGTGCTTGGCACCATGCGCAACGCGACCGAGCAGGACGTGGCCGACGCGATCGACGCGGCAGCCGCAGCGGCACCGGGCTGGCGCGCGATGTCGTTCGACGACCGGGCCGCGATCCTGCTCCGCGCTGCCGATCTGCTCGCCGGGCCGTGGCGGGCGGCCATCAACGCGGCCACCATCGCGGGCCAGTCCAAGTCGGTGTACCAGGCGGAGATCGACGCCGCCTGCGAGCTGATCGACTTCTGGCGGTTCAACGTCCACTTCGCCCGGCGGCTGCTGGAGGAGCAGCCGCTGTCCGCCCCGGGCACCTGGAACCGGATGGAGTACCGGCCGCTGGAGGGCTTCGTCCTGGCGATCACGCCGTTCAACTTCACCTCGATCGCGGGCAACCTGCCCACCGCGCCGGCCCTGCTCGGCAACGTGGTGGTGTGGAAGCCGTCGCCGACCCAGCAGCTGGCCGCGCACGCCACGATGCGGCTGCTGGAGGCGGCCGGGCTGCCGCCGGGTGTGATCAACCTGGTTACCGGGGACGGCCAGGCCGTGTCCGCGGTGGCGCTGCCGCACCGCGATCTGGGCGGCATCCACTTCACCGGGTCCACCGCGACGTTCCAGCACCTGTGGCGCACCGTCGGCGAGAACATCTCCGGGTACCGCGGCTACCCGCGCCTGGTCGGGGAGACCGGCGGTAAGGACTTCGTGGTGGCGCACCCCTCCGCCGAGCCGGCGGTACTGGCCACGGCGCTGATCCGGGGAGCGTTCGAGTACCAGGGGCAGAAGTGCTCCGCCGCCTCGCGCGCTTACCTGCCGCGCTCGCTCTGGGACACCATGCGCGACGACTTCCTGGCCCAGGTGGAGTCGCTGACCATGGGCGACGTCGCTGCCGACCTGTCGCTGTTCATGGGCGCGGTCATCGACGAGCGTGCGTTCGCCAAGCACGCCGGGGCGCTGGAGCGGGCCAGGGGCCGGGCGGCGGTGCGGGTCCTCACTGGCGGCGGCACCGACGACGCCGAGGGCTATTTCGTCCAGCCCACGGTGCTCGAGTGCAGCGACCCCGGGGACGAGGTGTTCACCACCGAGTACTTCGGGCCGATCCTAGCCGTGCACGTCTACGACGACGCCCGCTACCGTGACGTGCTCGCCCAGGCGGCCGACGTGGCGTCGTACGCGCTCACCGGCTCGGTCATCGCCCGGGACCGGGCGGCGATCGACCAGGCGGCCGAGGTGATGCGGTTCGCCGCGGGCAACTTCTACATCAACGACAAGCCGACCGGGGCGGTGGTCGGGCAGCAGCCGTTCGGCGGCGCGCGGGCCAGCGGGACCAACGACAAGGCCGGCTCGATCCTCAACCTGACCCGCTGGGTGAACGCCCGGACGATCAAGGAGACGTTCGTGCCGCCCACCGACTACCGCTACCCGCACATGGGCTGACCCCAGCCCGCGGCTGCACTAGCCTGGCACCGCTATGAGCGCGAAGGCCCCGGCAGCTGAGGACGTCTATTACCGGCTTGCCCTCTGGAACATCGGTTTGACACTGCTCGACGTCGCCCGGGTGAACCGGGCGGCTTATGCCGAAGCGTTCCGCACGGTGACCGGGCGGCCGCTGGTCCAGGTGCCCCAGATGGCCGGGCGGACCGACTCGGAAATCTTCTTCGAGGCGCTCGCGGTGAACGCGGCCGGCCCGCTGCCGGGCGACCCGGCGGGCGAGGAACTCCTCGGCGTGTTCGCCGGGAAGCTCGCCGCCGCGTTCCGCGACCGGCGGGAGCTGCTGACCAAGGAGGGCCGGCTCATGCCGGGCGCGCGGGAGGCGGTCGCGGAGGTGGGCCGCCTGCCCGGCCTGGCGCAGACCGTCCTCACCGGGGCGATCCGGCCCAACGCCCTTGAGGTGCTCCGCGCGTTCGGCCTGCAGCGGTACGTGGACACCGAGATCGGCGGGTTCGGCTCGGAGGTTTTCCCAAAGGGTGCGCTGCTGCTGAACGCGCGCCGCCGGGCGGCGGAGAAGTACCGCGCGGACTTCACCGAGCACACGACCGTGTACATCGCGGACTCGACCCGGGACGTGGCGGCGGCCCGGATGGGCGGGGCCCGGGCGGTCGGCGTCGCCAGCGGGCGCTCGTCCGCCGGCGAGTTGCGCGACGCGGGCGCACAGGTGGTGCTGGATGACCTGGCCGACACTGCGGCCGTGGTGGCGGCCGTGGACCAGTTGACCGCGCCCGGCCGCACATGAACCCATCCCCATGACCGGTGAACCTGTCCCGATAACCGGTGAGCCTGTCCCGGTAACCGGGCCCGTGGCTGGGCCGCAGCCGCCGGAGGCAAGGCAGTGAGCGCGCACACGCTGATCACCATTTACGGCGTGATTGCTGTCACGTTCATGATGGCGATGTACGCGCTGGAACGGCGGCATCCGCTGTTCATTTTGGCCTTCGCGGCCGGCTGCCTGGCCTCCGCGGGCTACGGATTCCTGGCAGGGGCGTGGCCGTTCGGTGTGGTGGAGGCGATCTGGTCGGCTGTCGCGGTGCGTCGCTACGTGGCCCGCCCCCGGTGACTAACCACCCCCCTCACGTTGCGGGTGAGCGCCGCAGGGCCGATGCTGGGGCCTATGCCGTCCGACAACGAGGTCAGGCCCGGCATCCTGGGGCGTGATTACGGTGACGTCCTGTGGGAGCCGGGGCCGGAGGAGATAGAGCGGGCCCGGATCACCGGATACCGCCGCTGGCTGGCTACCGACCGGGGGATCGCCCTCGGCGGCGGCAGCGGCGCGGCCGCCTACCGGGAACTGTGGGAATGGTCGGTCACCGAGCCGGGCCCGTTCTGGGAGTCCCTCTGGGACTACTTCGGGGTCCTCGGCGAGCGTGGCGACGGCCCCGCGCTTACCGGCGGCACGATGCCGGACGTCACCTGGTTCCCCGGGGCCACCCTCAACTACGCGCGAAACGCGCTGCGCACCGCGGCCACCGATCCCACCAGGATCGCCGTGATCGCCCGGGACGAGGCCGGGAACCAGGCCACGCTGAGCTACGGCGAATTGGCCACCGAAGTGGCCCGGGTCCGGGCCGGGCTGCGGGCCCTGGGGGTGACGAAGGGGGACCGGGTTGCCGCCTACCTGCCCAACATCCCGGCGGCGATCATCGGCCTGCTGGCCACCGCCAGCCTCGGCGCGATCTGGTCGTCCTGCTCGCCGGACTTCGGCCCGGCCAGCGTGATCGACCGGTTCGCGCAGATCTCCCCCAAGGTGCTGGTCGCGGTGGACGGCTACCGCTACAACGGCAGGGAGTTCGACCGCGGCCAGGCGGTCAAGGACATCGCCGCGGCGCTGCCCGGCCTGGCCGCGGTGATCGTGGCCGGCGGCCGGGGCGCGGACATCGGGGCCGCCGCGCGGACGCTGGCTTTCCATGCGCTGCCCGGCGATCCGGATGAGGCACTCGAGTTCGAGGCCGTTGCGTATGGGCACCCCTTGTGGGTCCTTTACTCATCAGGTACCACCGGACTGCCTAAAGCGATCGTGCACAGCCACGGGGGCATCGTCTGCGAGCATCTCAAGGCGCTGTGCCTGCACCAGGACCTCGGTGCCGGCGACGTGTTCTTCTGGTACACCACCACCGGCTGGATGATGTGGAACTTCCTGGCCGGCGGGCTGCTGGCCGGGGTCACCGTGGTCGCCTACGACGGCAGCGCGACCTACCCGGAGACCGGCGCGCTGTGGCGGATGGCCGCCGAGACCGGCGTGACGTACTTCGGCACCGGCGCGCCGTACCTGCTGGCCTGCGCGAAGGCGGGCCTGGCCCCGGGCCGCGAGCACGACCTCAGCAAGCTGCGCGGGGTCGGCTCCACCGGCTCCCCGCTGCCGCCGGAGGGCTTCCGCTGGGTCTACGACGGCGTGGGCCGCGACCTGCTGCTCGGCTCGTACTCCGGCGGCACCGACGTGTGCACCGGGTTCGTCGGCCCCAGCCCGTTGCTGCCGGTCCGGGCCGGTGTGATCGCCGGGTCCTGCCTGGGCGCCCGGGTCGAGGCGTTCGACGCGGCCGGCCGGCCGGTCATCGGCGAGGTCGGCGAACTGGTGCTCACCGCGCCGATGCCGTCCATGCCGGTCGGGTTCTGGAACGACCCGGACGGCGAGCGCTACCGGTCCAGCTACTTCTCCCCATATCCCGGGGTATGGCGGCACGGCGACTGGATCACCATGCTGCCCGACGGCGGCTGCGTGATCTCCGGGCGGTCCGACGCCACGCTGAACCGTGGCGGCGTGCGCATGGGCACCAGCGAGTTCTACCGGGTGGTGGAGCAACTGCCGGAGGTGGCCGACAGCCTGGTGGTGGACACCGGGCAGCTGGGCGCCGAGGGGCGGCTGATCCTCTACCTGGTCGTGGCCGGCGGCCACGACCTCGACGACGAGCTGGCGGGCCGGATCAAGGCGGCGCTGCGGGCGGCGCTGTCCCCGCGGCACGTGCCCGACGAGATCCGCCAGGTACCCGGCATCCCGCGGACCCTGTCCGGCAAGAAGCTGGAGGTCCCGGTGCGCAAGATCCTGCTCGGCACCCCGGTGGCCGACGCCGCCGACCCGGACGCGCTGGCGAACCCCGAGGTACTGGCGTGGTTCGCCAAATGAGCACCGTGAAGCGGCAGGCCAAGGGAACCGGGCGCAGCTTCGGTGAAGAGGGCGGGCTGCTCACCTACGGCGGCTACCTGCGGCTGCCGGAGCTGCTGGCCCTGCAGGTCCCCCAGTCGGACCCGCCGGCCCACGACGAGTTGCTGTTCATCACCGTGCACCAGGTGTACGAGCTGTGGTTCGCCGAGATGCTGCACGAGCTGGAGGCCGTCCGGGACGCGATGCTGGCCGGGGAGACCTGGCGGGCCCGGCACCTGCTGCGCCGGGTACACACCATCGAGCAACTGCTGGTGACCCAGGTCGGCATCCTGGAGACGATGACCCCGCAGGACTTCCTGGAGTTCCGCGAGGGGCTCGCGCCGGCCAGTGGCTTCCAGTCCGCGCAGTACCGTGAGCTGGAGTTTCTTTCCGGGCTCAAGGACCGCGCGTTTCTCGCCCGGTTCCGTGCCCTCACCGGCACCGAGCGGGACCGGCTGATGCGCCGCCTTGCCGAGCCCTCGCTCTGGGATGCTTACCTGTCCCTGCTTTCCGCCCGCGGTCTACTCGTGGCGGGCGAGGAGGAGGTCCTCGCATCGCTGCGAATGGTGGCGCGGGACCGGGCCACCTACGACGACCTCTGGCAGCTGGGGGATGACCTGCTCACCCACGACGAGCTGGCCGGGCTCTGGCGGGCCCGGCACGTGCAGATGGTGGAACGGCAGATCGGGACGAAATCGGGCACCGGCGGCTCGACCGGGGCGCCGTACCTGCGGAAGAGGGTGCCGCTGCGCTACTACCCGCTGCTCTGGGAGCTGCGGGACCACCTGTAGCGGGCGCGGATTGGGGAACGAGATGCCGGAATCACCGGATATAGAAAGTCTGCTGGACGAGGCCGCGAGCCTGGCGGCCCAGACCGCCGACCCGGGCGGCGCGGGCGTCGGCGACGTGCGCCACTTCCTGGGCGCCTACTACCGGCAGATACCGGTCGAGGAACTGGTCGCGGCCGGCCCGGCTCGGATGGCCGGAGTGGCGGCCCAGCACGCCCGGCTGGCCGCCAATCGCCCGCAGGGCCGCGCCCTGGTGCAGGTCAGCGCCGGGGGCGCGTGCTCGGCGCTGGAGGAGTCGCGTGGTGCCGTCGACATCGTCACCGACGACATGCCGTTCCTCGTCGACTCGATCACCATGGAGCTGACCAGGCATGGGCTGGAGAGCTACCACATCATCCATCCGCAGTTGCTGGTCCGCCGGGACGTCACCGGCACACTGTGGGAGGTGGTCGGATCGCTGCGCGAGGCCAGGCACGAGCACGACGAGATCGCCGAGTCCTGGACGCACATCGAGATCGACACCTCCTCCGGCGTGTCCCTGGACGAGCTGGAGAAGGACCTGCAGCGGGTGCTGCTGGACGTCCGGGTGGCGGTGGAGGACTACCCGAAGATGGCCGAGGCCGCGCTGCGGCTCACCGACAAACTGGAGACCGAGGGCCCGAAGCCGCCCGCGGAGACCCAGGCGCTGCTGCGCTGGCTTGCCGACAACCACTTCACCTTCCTCGGGTACCGGGAGTACGACCTGGTGGAGGGGGAGCAGGGCATGGCGCTGGTGCCGGTCCCCGGAACTGGCCTGGGCATCCTTCGGCACGACAAGCGCGGTTCCTCCTCGTTCGCGGCGCTGCCTCCCGAGGTGCGGGCCCGGGCCAAGGACCCGCAGCGGCTCATCCTCACGAAGGCCAACTCCCGGTCCACCGTGCACCGCCGCAGCTACCTCGACTACATCGCGATCAAGCGGGTCAGCGAGACCGGCGAGGTGGTCGGCGAATACCGCTTCCTCGGCCTGTACACCCACGAGGCCTACCACGAGAGCATCGCCCGGATCCCGGTACTGCGCCGCAAGCTGGCCGAGGTGCTGGAGCGCAGCGGCGCCGCGCCGGACAGCCATGACGGCAAGGACCTGACCGAGATCCTGGAGGCCTACCCGCGCGAGGAGCTGTTCCAGATCTCCGCGGACGAGCTGACCCCGATCGCGCTCGGCGTGCTGCACCTGCGGTCCCACCCGCGGACCCGGCTGTTCCTGCGCAAGGACGTCTACGGCCGGTACATGTCCTGCGTGGTGTACCTGCCCAGGGACCGCTACACCACGGCGGTCCGGCTGCGCACCCAGGAGATCCTGCGCGAGGCGCTGAACGGGGAGACCGTCGAGTACAGCGCCACGGTGGGGGAGTCGCCGCTGGCCCGGCTGCTGGTGGTGGTCCGGGCCAAGCCGGGCACCTCGCTGGCCGACGTGGACGCCGGCGACCTAGAGGCCAAGATCGTCGCTGCGGCGCGGTCCTGGGACGAGGATCTCGTCGCCGAGGCGGCCCGCAAGGTGGGCGAGGCCCCGGCCCGCGCGCTGCTCGCCCCGTTCCTGGGCGCGATCCCGGAGACCTACAAGACCGACGTGCCCGCGCACTACGCGGTCAACGATCTGATCCGGATGCAGAGCCTGCTGACCTCCGGCCAGACCAGTGCGTTCGACCTGTGGGAGGCCGAGGGGTACGTGGGCGGCCAGCCCGCGGCCGGCGACGGGCACGGTGTCTGGCGGCTCACCATCTACCGGGTCGGCGCGCCGATCACGCTCACCGACGTGCTGCCGCGGCTGCAGCACATGGGTCTGGACGTGGTCGACGAGCACCCGTACGAGTTCGCCGGGACGAGGACGCAGCCGTTCTGGATCTACGACTTCGGGCTGCGCCGCACCGGCGTCGGCGCGGCCGGGAACGAGCCGGTCACCGGCCAGTTCCCGGCCGTGGCCCCGGGAGCGACGCCGCCGTCCGGGCCGGTCAAGGCGCTGTTCGAGGAAGCGCTGACCGCGCTATGGCAGGGCAAGATCGAAGATGACGGCTTCAATGCCCTGGTCCTCGACGCGCACCTGACCTGGCGCCAGGTCGTCGTGCTGCGCGCCTACGCCAAGTACCTGCGGCAAGCGGGGATCACCTTCAGCCAGCGCTACATCGAGCGGGTGCTCGCCTTCAACGTGCCGGTGACCAGGCTGCTGCTGCGGCTGTTCGAGTCGCGGTTCGACCCGGCGCGCGCCCAGGGCGCGTACGAGCGCGGCGAGGCCATCGCGGAAGAGCTCCGCGGCCTGCTGGACGAGGTGGAGATTCTCGACCACGACCGCATCCTGCGCAGCTACCTGGGGCTGATCCTGGCGACGCAGCGCACGAATTATTTTCGCGATACGCCCTCACCGGTACCCGTGGCGGCCATCGGCGAGACGCCGTACCTGGTACTCAAGCTGGACGCCGCCGCCGTGCCGGAACTGCCGGACCCACGGCCGAAGTTCGAGGCGTTCGTCTACTCGCCGCGGCTGGAAGCCGTGCACCTGCGGTTCGCCTCCGTGGCCCGTGGCGGGCTGCGCTGGTCGGACCGGCGGGAGGACTTCCGCACCGAGATCCTCGGGCTGGCCAAGGCCCAGGAGGTGAAGAACTCGGTCATCGTCCCGTCCGGGGCCAAGGGCGGTTTCGTCTGCAAGCACCTGCCCGACCCGGCCGACCGCGAGGCCTACCAGACCGAGGTGCTCGCCTGCTACAAGACGCTCATCGCCGCCCTGCTGGACATCACCGACAACCTGCACGACGGCAAGGTGGCGCCGCCGCCGGGCGTGGTGCGGCACGACGGTGACGACCCGTACCTCGTGGTGGCCGCGGACAAGGGCACCGCCACGTTCTCCGACACGGCCAACGAGATCGCCCAGGCGTACGGCTACTGGCTCGGCGACGCGTTCGCCTCCGGCGGGTCCGAGGGCTACGACCACAAGAAGATGGGCATCACCGCGCGGGGCGCCTGGGAGTCGGTCAAGTTCCACTTCGCCACGCTCGGCGTGGACCCGCAGACCACGGAGTTCACCGTGGCCGGGATCGGCGACATGTCCGGGGACGTGTTCGGCAACGGCATGCTGCTGTCGCAGCACATCCTGCTGGTCGCCGCGTTCGACCACCGGCACATCTTCCTCGACCCCGCCCCGGACGCCGCGGCCAGCTTCGCCGAGCGGCAGCGGCTGTTCGCGCTGCCGCGCTCGTCGTGGGCGGACTACGGCCCGTCGCTGATCTCGCCGGGCGGCGGGGTGTGGCCGCGCACCGCCAAGTCGGTCCCGGTGTCCCCGCAGGCCGCACAGGTGCTCGGGCTCAGCGAGTCGGTCTACGCGATGGCGCCGGACCAGCTCATCTCGGCCATCCTGGCGGCCCCGGTGGACCTGCTGTGGAACGGCGGGATCGGCACCTACGTCAAGGCCAGCAACCAGACCCACGCCGACGCCGGGGACCGGGCCAACGACGCGGTCCGCATCAATGCCGCGCAGTTGCGGGCCAAGGTGGTCGGCGAGGGCGGCAACCTGGGCCTCACCCAGGCCGCCAGGATCGAGTACGCGATGGGCGGCGGCCTGGTCAACACCGACTTCATCGACAACTCGGCCGGCGTGGACACCTCCGACCACGAGGTCAACATCAAGATCCTGCTCCAGGCCAGGATCAACCGCGGCGAACTGACGCCCGCCACCCGCGCCGAACTGCTGCACGCGATGACCGACGAGGTCGCCGCACTGGTGCTGCGGCAGAACTACTACCAGAACCGGGCGCTCGCCGCCGCGGGCGCCCAGGCGGCGCAGATGCTGCACGTGCACTCCCGGTACCTGCGCCGGCTGGAACGGGAACACCGGATCGGGCGGCGGCTGGACTCGCTGCCGGGGGACAAGGAGATCGCCGAGCGCCGGTCCGCGGGGCTGGGCCTGACCGTGCCGGAGTTCGCCGTCCTGCTGGCCCAGGCGAAGATCTCCGCGGTGCAGGAGGTGGTGGACTCCGGCGTCCCCGACGACCCGTTCCTGCGGTCGGTGCTGACCACCTACTTCCCCGAGCCGCTGCAGGCGGCCTACGCCGCGGAGATGGACCTGCACCCGCTGCGCCGGGAGATTGTCACCACCATGGTCGTCAACGACATGGTGAACCGGGGCGGCACCACGTTCCTGTTCCGGATGAACGAGGAGACGGGCGCGTCGGTGCCCGACATCAGCCGCGCCTGGCTGGTGGCCCGCGAGGTCTACCGGATGCCCGGGTTCTGGGCCCAGGTGGAACGGCTGGACGGTCAGGTGAGCGTGGCCACCCAGATCTCGCTGCTGCTGGAGGCCCGCAAGCTCACCGAGCGGGCGGTGCGCTGGCTGCTGGCCAACCGGCGGCCGCCGTTCGACATCGCCGACACCGTCGCGTTCTTCGCCGACGGCGTGCGCACGGTCGGCGCGAGCCTGCCCAAGCTGCTCAGCGGCCGCGACCTGACCACCTTCACCGAGCGCCAGGAGGCGGCGGTGGCCCGTGATGTGCCCGCCGACCTGGCCGAGCGGGTGGCCGCGATGGTGCCGGCCTACTCGGCGTTCGACATAGTGGACGTGGCCGCCGACACCGGCAGCGACGTCACCGAGACCGCGGGGATCTACTTCGCCCTCGGCGGCCAGCTGCAGATCGCCCGGCTGCGGGACCAGATCGTCGCGCTGCCCCGGGACGACCGGTGGAACACCATGGCCCGCGGGGCGCTGCGGGATGACCTGTACGCCGCGCACGCCGCGCTCGTCTGCGACGTGCTCAAGGCCACCGGCCCGGGCGCCCCGCAGGAGCGGCTGGCGGAGTGGGCGGAGCGGAACGAGGAGGCCGTGCAGCGCACCTCGCAGACCCTCACCGAGATCTGGGAGACCGAGCGGTCCACGCTGGCCACGCTGTCGGTGGCGGTCCGGGCGGTCCGCAGCCTCGTCGGATCGCCGACGCCGCCGGTACATTCTTGAGGCCTGCCGGTGCATCGGGTTCCGATCGTCCGGCAAGGCTCCTGTCCTCGCGTAGGCTTTCCGCCATGACAGGTACCGAACCGGCAAGTGAGCTCTCGGAACTGTCGTCCAAGCTAAGCAACGTGGAAGCCGTCCTGAACCCGGACGCGATGGGGCGCGAGGCGGACAACCTCAAGGAACAGGCCGCCGATCCCGGTCTCTGGGGTGACCAGGAGCGGGCGCAGGCGGTCACCAGGCGGCTCTCCTACCTGGAGGGTGAGCTGAGCAGGCTCAGCCAGTTGCATCAGCGGCTGGACGACACCCGGGTGATGTTCGAGCTGGCCGACAGCGAGGACGACGAGCCCACGCGCCAAGAAGCGGCCCGCGACCTGGCCGCGCTGCGCAAAGAGATCGACCAGCTCGAGATCCGCACCCTGCTGTCCGGAGAGTACGACTCCCGGGACGCGCTGATCTCGATCAACGCGCAGGCCGGGGGTGCTGACGCCGCGGACTTCGCGCAGAACCTCCAGCGCATGTACCTGCGCTGGGCCGAGCGCCACGGCTTCCCGACGGAGATCTACTACACCTCCTACGCGGAAGAGGCCGGGATCAAGTCCACCACCTTCGTGGTCAAGGCCCCCTACGCCTACGGCACCCTGCGCGGCGAGCACGGCACGCACCGGATGGTCCGCATCTCCAAGTACGACAACCAGGGCCGCCGCCAGACCTCGTTCGCGGGCGTGGACGTGATACCGGTCGTCGAGCAGGACGACCAGATCGACATCCCCGAGGACGAGATCCGGGTCGACGTCTACCGGTCCAGCGGGCCGGGCGGGCAGGGCGTGAACACGACCGACTCGGCGGTGCGGCTCACCCACCTGCCGACCGGGATCGTGGTCTCCTGCCAGAACGAGCGCAGCCAGATGCAGAACAAGGCCACGGCCATGGCGGTGCTCAAGGCCAAGCTGCTGGAGCGCAAGCGCGAGGAGCAGGAGGCCAAGATGGCCAACCTGCGCGGCGAGACCACCAGTAGCTGGGGAACCCAGATCCGGAACTACGTGCTGCACCCCTACCAAAACGTCAAGGACGTGCGGACCGGCCTGGAGACGGGCAACACGGGCGGGGTCCTGGACGGCGACATCGACGACTTCATCGACGCGGAGATCCGCTGGCTGCGCACGCACTCCGCGGACGGCGGCGGCGCGGCCGGGGCTGCGGACAAGGCGGGCGTTACGGGCGCCTGACGGATGCGCCGGCCCGGCCTGAACGGATGCGCCGGCCCGGCCTGAACGGATGCGCCGGCCCGGCCTGAACGGATGCGCCGGCCCGGCCTGAACGGATGCGCCGGCCCGGCCTGATCCGGCGCCTT
>Ga0209166_10001350_pt1 | contig 20740 bp, 12 predicted proteins | sample Coa_R1_3_FD_187151 | JGI IMG/M metagenome (GOLD analysis project Ga0209166, IMG submission 187151) | Surface soil microbial communities from Centralia Pennsylvania, which are recovering from an underground coalmine fire - Coalmine... | ecosystem: Environmental > Terrestrial > Soil >... | reverse complement strand
GTTCCGGCAGGAATTTCATGGCGACAAAGCGGCCAAGCTTAAGATCTTCCGCCTTGTACACCACACCCATACCGCCCCCACCAATCTTCTCCACAATTCGATAGTGGGAAACGATTTTGCCAATCATCGGAAGGAAACCGCCATCGCGAGGTCATATTATTAGGTTGCAGCCGCAAGCAAGTCAACGCGAAGAAGCTATGGCGAGAGCTAGTGCGCCACTCTTATCGTGTGGCTTGGAATTTTGCACAACAAGGAAGGCGGCGGGCGCGGTGATGTGTGTTGTATGTTTCGCCGGGGGCGCTGAGGCTGATCGCTAAATACTGGGACGAGTCCACGATTTACGGAGCCGCGCATGCGTTCGAGCAAGCGGGCGACTGGAAAAAAATGTAAGGCTGGGTCACCGTGATGACACCAGCCCTAAACAGGCATCATTCGTAACGCAGGGCCTTCATGGGGTCGAGGCGGCTGGCGCGCCAGGCGGGGATATAGCCGGCGGCGCAAGCGACGAACGCAAGCGAGATAGTGGCGAGAGCAAGTGTCGCGGGATCATGCGGCGAGAGGCCAAAGAGCTGGCTCTGTACGAGCTTGGTGAGGGCCAAGGACGCGGGCACGCCAGCAGCGACGCCGATGGCGATGAGCAAGAGCACTTCGCGCATGACCATCCAAATGACATTACCCTGAGCAGCGCCGAGAGCCATGCGAATGCCGACTTCACGCGTGCGCTGGGCAACGGTGTAAGCCATGACACCGTAAAGTCCGATGACGGCGAGAAGAGTGGCGAGAAAACCAAAGACGGCGGAGAGGCTGGCGATCATGCGCTCAGTGGCGAGAGAATTGTTGATTTGTACTTCCGTGGTGCGCATAGCGTAGATGGGGAGGTTGGAATCCATGTCGCGGACTTTGGAGCGGATAGCGGTCATCAGTTGATTGGGGTCGCCGATTGTGCGGACGTAAACAACCATGCCGCCGAGGTAGCGGTCCGCAAGATAAGGTACAAAAGCCTGCGGCGGGATTTCGTCGCGCAGGCTGGTGTACTTAACGTCTTTCACGACGCCGATGATTTCCATATCCGTAGGCGTTCCCGGATCGGAGCCGAAACCGGCATGAAGCCCGATCGGATTGCGCCCGGGGAAGTATTTCTTCGCAAAGGTTTCGTTGATCATGATGGTGGCAGGCACCCAACCCCGATCCGGAGGCTCTTCGGGACGGTGCTTTATTTCGCGATTGTCTGTTGGACGAAAGTCACGGCCAGCGACGATGGGAATGCCCATTGTGGCGAAATAGTTGGGACTGATCGTATTCATGAAAGGGTCGGGACGACCTTCGGGCTTAGCGGGGCTGAAGCCTTCGACGGTCATGCTGCTGTCCCATTCGTTGTCTTCGAGAATACGCACGCTAGCGAGACCGACGGATTGAACGCCGGGAATGGAAGCGAGGGAGTCTGAAAGTTGAGGATAGAAAACCTTCATGCGCTCGACGCTGTAACCGCTGTACGAAGGATCGATTTCGAAGCCGACGAGATTTTGCGCAGGAAAACCGGGGCCAAGACTGCGAAGGTTTCCGAGACTACGAACGAAAAGTCCCGCACCGATCAAGAGCAAGAGAGACAGCGTGACCTGGGCGATGACGAGAGTTTTGCGCAGAGCGCCGTGGCCGCCGCCAACAACTGCGGCAGCTTCATCCTTCAGAGTGACGGCGACGTTGGGTTTGGTGGTCTGAAGAGCAGGCATGAGGCCGAAGAAAACACCTGTTGCGACAGTGACGGCGAGTGTGAATAGGAGAATGCGCAGGTCGGGCGAAGTGGAGATGCGCAAACCTCCCGAATCCGAAGGGAGATAAGCGGCCATAAGAGCCTTGTCCGCCCAATAGGCGAGGGCGAGTCCGGCGAGAGCTCCCATGGTCGCGAGAGAAAGACTCTCGATTAAGAGTTGCGAAACAATACGGCCGCGAGTGGCGCCCATCGCCAAGCGAATGGCCATTTCTTTCTTTCTGGCTGCTCCACGGACCAAAAGCAGATTCGCGAGATTGGCGCAGGCGATGAGGAGCACCAGACCTGTGGTTGCCATGAGAACCCAGAGAGGCGTGGAAAGGGCCTGCCGCGTATAGGACCTCCCCTGCGATCCGGGCAAAATCTGGATCCAGCATTTTAGAAATTGCTCGCGGTCGTAGGGCGAGGAGTGAGCGAAGGCTTTCTCCTTTACCTCCATCTCGAGCATCGAGTGCATGATGGGCTGGAGCGACGCCTGGGCTTTCTCGCGCGTGATGCCGGGTTTCAAGCGGCCGAATGCATTGACCCAGCGGGTGCGGCGCTCTTTCAGCATGTCCTCGGGATTTCCGACGATGATTTCTTTCTCCATCATGATGGGGACAAAAAGTTTCGGAGAGCGGCCGAGCTCGACGCCATCAAAGCCTGGTTGCAGGACGCCGACGACGGTCATGTTGTTGTTGTTGAGGGTCAGAGTCTTGCCGATAATTGCGGGGTCGCTGGAAAAGCGAGTCTTCCAATAGTCGTAGTTCAGGACGATGTAGGGATACGCGTCGGGAATGCGGTCGTCTTCAACGGTGAATACGCGGCCCAAGTAGGGATTGAGGCCAAGAGTGGAGAAGTAGGTACCGGAAACCATTTCCAAGTTGACGCGTTCGGCTTGGCCGCCAAAGGAAAGACTGGCCGAAAAAGGAAAGCGGCAGAACATGTCGGAGAACACTTCATTTTGAGCCCGAAAATCGCGGAACATGGGATGAGAGATGGCATTGCCGCCCCAATTGCTGCCGTAATGGCGGCCGCGCATGGTGAGAAGGACGAGTTCCTGGGGGTTCTTGACGGGCAGGAGGCGCAGGAGCACTTGATCGAGAAGAGTGAAAATAGCGGTATTTGCGCCGATGCCGAGGGCGAGGGTCAAGATGGCGATCACCGTGAAACCGGGGGTGCGGGCAAGGGTGCGGAGGGCGTACTTAAAATCGCGAAACGCGGTGTCAAGTGAAGGGATTACGCTCATTTCGCGCGACTTATCCTTTCAGAAAGTTCGGCCTACCACGTTGAGTACGCACGCCAGCGGGATTGGTTCCCAATAAATCTAGGCGATGCACCGCCGAATCGATTCCTTTATTTAGCTGTACTTAAGACGATTCTGACGAGAAAACGTCTTGTCCAAAGTGCTCAAGTACTACGGAACACGACAGTGCTTTTGGCCCGCTTCAGAGGGAACTTGGAACTCAAACCGCGGTGGTTGTGGCGGCGCGCGGGGCGAGGGCTTCTTCTTTTTGGCGGAAGTAGGCGGTTACGCGGTCGATGATTTCGTTGAGCGAGGTTTGCGGGCGGAAGCCAGTGAGGGCGTGGAGCTTATCGACACAGGGGACGCGGCGCATCATGTCCTCGAAACCTGGCTCGTAGGCCTGATCGTACGGGACAAACTCGATGGGAGAAGTACTGCCGGTGCGCTCTTTGACCAGTTTCGCGAGGCCTTCGATCGTGATCTCTTCGGTGTTGCCGACATTTATGACTTCGCCGATGGAGCGATCGGTGTCCATCAGTCGGATGAGGCCTTCGACGGTGTCGCGAACGTCGCAGAAGCAGCGGGACTGTTTACCGCTACCAAAGACGCGGATGGGCTCGTTGTCCAAGGCTTGCTTGACGAAATTCGGCAAAACCATGCCGTAACGCCCAGTCTGCCGCGGACCTACCGTGTTGAATAAGCGGACCACGATAACGGGGAGCTTTTTCTCTTTCCAGTAGGAGAGCGCGAGAAATTCATCGAGGGCCTTGGAGGCTGCGTAGCTCCAGCGGCCTTTGGTAGTGGGCCCAAGGACGAGGTCGGCATCCTCGTGGAAAGGCACGTTGGTGTTCTTTCCATAGACCTCGGAAGTGGAGGCCGTGAGCACGAGCTTGCGTTTTTTGCAGGCGGCTTCGAGAATGCGTTGAGTTCCATTGACATTCGTTTCGATGGTGCGCACGGGGCTTTCCACGATGAGTTTGACGCCGACGGCGGCGGCAAGGTGGACGATGATATCGGCATCGTCGACGAGCTCCGCGAGCAACTGGAGATTTTCAATGGCGTCCAGGTGATATTCCATCTGGCCGGAAGACTTGAGATGGCGGATGTTGTCCATGCTTCCGGTGGAGAGGTTGTCCAGCAAGACGACGCGATCGCCGCGAGCGAGAAGCCGCTCCGATAAGTGAGAACCAATGAAACCGGCGCCGCCGGTGATGAGATAACGCAAAGTGCCTCCTTACAAGGCCTGATTGTCGTCGCGATCGCGAAGGGAGCTTTCGGAGACAGTTTCCGGACGTTCATCCGGGTCATGCGGAATATCCCCGGCCTCTTGAGGGCCATAGCCATAAGAATAGGGATAGTACCGGTAAGAATAATAGTAGTCTGGGGCGGTGGAATCCACTGCATTCAGCACGACGCCGAGGATATGAGACTTCACGCTGGTTAGCAAATCACGCGTGCGTGTGAAAGCTTCCTTAGGGGTCTCGCCGCTGCGGACAACAAGTAAAACCCCATCGGTCTGGACGGACAGGATAACGGCGTCGGTGGCGGCCATGACGGGAGGCGCGTCGATCACCACGAACTTGAACTTGGAGCGCAATTCGGAGATGGCTTCCGCCAATTTTTCGGAGGACAGCAGGTCCGCAGGGCTGGGAGGAAGCGGGCCGGTGGGAATCGCGGAAAGATTGGGAATAGCGGGGTGCGGTACGGTAACAATATCCAGCGTCGAAACACCGGCAAGGTAAGAACTGAGTCCCGCGTATTTGCCACTCCCCAGATTAAGTAGACGGCCGACGCCAGGCTTGCGCAAGTCGGCGTCTACTAACACGGTGCGGTCTCCAAGCTGCGCGAGTGTGACGGCCAAATTAGCCGCGGCAGTGGTCTTGCCTTCGCGGGGGAGCGCGCTGGTTACAAGGATGACTTGCGGGGGCCGGCCTGGCTGGGAGAGCAGAAGCGAAGTGCGCAGCGCACGGAACGCTTCGGACATTTGGGAATTCGGCAGGTGCTGGGCCACGAGTTCAATTCGTTTCTCATGACCATTGGAGGCAATGCCTGACAAAAGCCGTTTTCTAGTGCCATTGCCGTTGATGGCGGCAAATTGCGGCACAACAGCCAAGGAAGGCAACCGCGTCAGAGTCTCGATGTCATCGGGCGATTTAACAGTGTTATCGAGGTACTCCCGAATGAGGGCAAGACCGATGCCTCCCACAAGGCCGACAAGGAAAGCCAGAGCGATGTTCCTGGCTTTGGCCGGACGCGCAGGAGAGGCGGGGATCATGGCCGGATCGACAACGCGGATATTGGAGGACTGCAAAGCAGCGGAAATCCCCACTTCCTTGAGCTTGGTGGTCAGACCGTCGTAGAGGGCCTTGTTGGCTTCCGCCTCTCGCTTGATGATGTTGTATTCGACAAGCCGCCCGGCCATCTCGTTGGCCTCTCCCTTTTGCTGATCGAGAGCCTGGGAAAGCAGAAGTTCGCGCTGCCTGGCTTCGCGGTAATCGGATTCGATGCGATTAAGTGTGTTGACATTTTCCTTCTGGATGAGCTGGTCCAGATCTTTCAACTGCGCCTGAAGGCGCAGCACTTTAGGAAAATTCGGGCCGTACTGGCTAAGAGCCTGGTTATATTCCTCCGCGATCGTCTGCCGCTTCTGGGTGAGGCCCTGGAAGCTCACGCTGTCGCGAAGTTGGGGCACATCGGAGACGTCGCCGGTCTTGGCAAACTGGTAGAGGGCTTCCTTACGCATGCGGTCAGATTGAGCGTCCGTTAATTCCTTATTGAGATCGGCAAGGCGTTGCGTGGTGATATTTTGTTTGTCGTCGAGAGTCCAGATCTGATTTTTTCTTTCGTAGGCGATGCGCTTGTCTTCGGATTCCTGAACCTTGATTTTGAGTTCGTCGAGTTCGTCGCGAAGCCAGGTGGTGGCGCGTGTCGTTTCATCATAGCGGCTGCGAATGTTTTGCTCTTGGAAATTCTTGATGTGTTCGTTGACGACGCGCGCGGCGAGCTGCGGATCCGTGGACTCAAAGCTGACATCCAGGAGCTGGCTGCTGGGAACGCGCTTCACGCCGAGGCTGCCGAGAAAGGCGCCGAGTTCGGGGGGGCGCTTCTGGTTTTCCAGGCTGCCGGTGGCCAGAGCCTCCGAAGGACTCGCGGGAGAGGAGAACTCCGGCCGGACACTTAGGCCGCTGCTGCGGATAGTTTGTAGGGCCAGGGTTTCACTCGTCAGGATTTTCGACTGCGTCTCGATGTAGTTATCGAGATCCATCATGTACCCGTAAGGATCCATGCCTTGAAAAGGAAGAATGCTGGCATTTTCCTGGTCGATTTCGATGCGGGCGGTGGCCACATAGACGGGTTGCATCCGGAAAGTAGCGATGGCGACGATGGTAACGACGGCAAGCAAGAATGACAGAATGAGCCATTGATGCTTGCGGAGGATCAGCAGGTAATCGTATAGATGCGGCTCGCGCGGCGAGAGATCCCAGGCCGGCAGATGGGAGGAAGGCGGAATCAGCTCAACGGCGCCGTTCGCGCCGTTTTCCCGAGGAACGAGTTTGTTTTCTTCAGCCATATCTCAGCGATACGCAAGGCGGTAAAGAGCGACGCCTGAACCGAGGGCGAGGCCAAACTCGAGGGACTTCAGAACGGCTTGTTTGGCTCCACTCTCGGGCACGTAAAGGATGTCGCTGGGCTGGAGCTGCACGTCCTCGGCCTGGCGATTCAGAATTTTCTTTAAATCGAGTTGCATCTCGTGCTGCTGCCCCTGGGCATCCTTACGAATCACGACGGCACGGTCCGTCTTCGCGGTACGGGTAAAGCCGCCGGCCAACGCGAGAATCTTCAAAGTGTTCAATTGCTCGCGGTCATTGGTGAGCACAAAACCGCCTGGTTTTCCCACCGCGCCCAAAACGTACACGATACCGGCGTGCGGGACGGTCACGACGTCACCCGCCTGCAAGAGAATATTATTCTTGATATTCCCGGCCTCCATCAGTTGATACAAATTAACGGTGATCGTATCCACGGCGGGAGAGGCCGATGGAGCACCCGCAGCGTTGATGGATTTCTCCGACGAATTGCTCTGGTCTGGCAGTTCGGGAGGCTCGGCTGCGGAGTCGCTGATTGATGCAGAGGCCGAAGGGGCGGCGGTGGCTGCCGGCGCTGAGCCTGGCTTGTCGGGTTGAGACTTCGCAGGAGCAGCATCCGCTGGGCTGATCGCGGGAGGCTCCGAATCCTCGAAAGACATCTGTGGAACGGGACGCGTGATAATGACTTGGTCGCCGGCATCATTGGAGAGGCCGCCAGCTTCGGCAAGAACTTCGAGGAGAGTGACCTGGCGGTCCGCCTGGTAGACCACCGGATGAGCGACGGCCCCAACAACCGTGATGGGCTTGCTCTTTCTTTCCCTGACGGTAACGCTTACCTCGGGATGCGAAACTAAGCCGTCGGCCTCCAACACTTCGGAAATTTTTTGTTCCGCCTGGATTTCGGTGAGCCCCGAGACATGCAAACGAACAGGCACGAGGGGGATACCAATGGTACCGGTTTGGCTCACGCGCACCTCGCGACTCAGCTCCTTCACGTCGAATACTTCGATAGAGAGCAGGTCACCATTTCCAATCACGTAATCGTGCGGGGCCATGCGCGCAGCGGCAGAGAGCTCGCGAATGCGATCATTTGTTTGTTGTGGTGTCTCGAGAACGGCCTGCGCGCGGCTGGGCGGCGCCAGAACCACTAACCCGAGCAGGGTGATGGAGAGACAAAACGACGTCACCGCACCCAGTCTCGCTGGCTGCATAGGAATAGATGACCCCCAAGATTGATTATACAGACAGAACGACGAAGTCTGTCAGGGTTTTCATGACCTGCGGGGGGAGCGTTCCGAGTCGGGGATTCTGGGGGTTGGCGGCTGAATCTCACTTGTCGCCAGATTCGCCATCAGGAAGAAAAGAAGAGCGTTTGAGGGAATGTGCAGATTGAAATCGACAAGGCTGTGAGTAAGAAAACCGAAGCAAGCCACGAGGCCCGAGAGTTGGAGGGCTGAAGAAAAGGCCCCATTGGGCCGAGCAAGGTGACGCAAAGAATCAAAGAGCAAGACGCCCAGAAACCAGGCGCAGCACAAACCGCCAGCCATGCCTGTCTCCGCAAGAGCTTCCAGGTAGTCATTGTGGGTATGATTGACGATTTTTCCATCATAAAGCGTTTCATAAGCGGGAAAAACAAGCTGGAGAGTTCCAAGACCCGTGCCCTTCCAAGGATGGTCCAGGAAAATCCGCCAAGTGTCAGCTCTCATGGAGGCGCGCTTCCCGGCAGTGACCTCGAGAGATTGAAGGTTGGAAAACCGCTCGACGAGCTGCTGCACACCCAGCCAGGAGACCATGAGAAATGCGAGCAACAGTACGGCGCCTCCGGAGAGCAGGTGTTTTCCGGCAGTACGGCGAAGAACCAGCCAGAGGACCAGGGCACCCACTTCCACGCCGAAACTGACGATGCCGCCGCGAGAGACCGAGAGAAACAGGGCTCCGATGGGTACCACGGCAAACAGACTGACCAGGAACCAGCGTTCGCGGCGGACCTTGCCGAGAGCCAGAGGCACAAGAGAGAGGGGAATAACGAGGTCTGCGAATCCAGCGAAATGATTGCGATTTACGTATGGGCCAAAGGGGATGCCTCCATAATGAATTTCGCGAAACCAGTAAAGTTTTCCGTTGAACGTGAGGTGCTGCAAGATGGCGAAGAGGGACACCAGGAATCCGAAACTCATACCAAACCAAACAAAACCCCGCCAGTCCTCCAGCGTTCGAAATGCCTGTGCGGCCAAGAAGAGAATGAGGACATCAGCGAGAAGAAGTTGCAGCTCCATGCGCGTACTGTAGGACGAAGCCGTGCCATGAAAGCCCAATTGGCCGGCACCGATCAGAAGAAAAGAGACAAGCGGCAATAACAAAGGTGAAACAATGATTTGCTGCTCTCGTGCGAGAAAGGCGCGCACGGCCCAGGCGAGAAATAGCGATACCGCCCCGATTTCCACGACAGCGCGAGCCCAATCCTCGACTGCGCCATGAGAGGCAACTCCGAAGACCACGAGCGCGAAAATGCCAATGCGCAAAGGCTTCATTTCTTCGAGCTCTCCGCGGGTTCCGGGACTAAGTCAACGTCATCGATCCAGGCGAAGCCGGCAATCTTGCTGTCAAACTTCTGGCTCGGAAGACGAGTCACGCAAAGTTGCAGCTCGCTGACGTCCTTTCCTGAGTTCCAAGACATGCGGATTTGTGTCCACGGCTGGTTGCCGCGAACGTCATCGGTCCAGGAAATAGAATTGACCGAATTACTGATGGAGTGGAGAGCAAACCGGACGCCTTGATCGGTGGATATAGCGTCCGTTCGAACCCACGAGGAAAATTTGTAGGTGGTGGAAGGCTGAACCGGGACATACTGACACACATCGCTGAAATTTACGTTGCTCAAACCATTGAACGTCAGCCGCAGGGAACGACTTCCTGAGTGTTTCTCTTTCGAATCGAGAGTGACTTGCACCCCGCCGAAAAAAACAGGATAGCGCCAAGCGAATCCCCCGCCGCTGATGTTCGATTCGAATCCGCCGTCCCAAACGAGGGAATTGGGAGGATCCGCAGGGCGCGTGACGCCGGCGATGGCCAGAGCCTGATCCCATACGCGCTGGGCCTGCGCCATCCGCAGTTTGTGAATAAGGACTTCGATGAGGGGAAATGACTCGAACAGCGGGAAGTGGGGATGGAGAGCGGCGAGCCGAGACCACACGATCAGGGCTTGGTCCGTTTGTTGCTGCTCCGTTAGCGCGGAAATCACGCTCAAATAAGCATCCTGGGAGTTTGGAAACACGCGATCCAAGACAGCGTTAACGTCTGGCTCGACGCGCTTGCAGAGAAGAAAAGCTGCCGCTCCGCGTTTTGGGTCGACTTCTACGGCACGCTTGATCTCTGCGAATGCGGCATCGATTTCGCCCTTTCGAAGCAAAAAGTTTCCATAGCGCCAGGAAACTTCAGGAGAAAGCGGGTACACGCGCTTCGCTTGAAGTAATGCATTTTGAGCGTCCGCAAGGTCACCTTGCGATTCGTATTCCGTCCCCAGATCGAGCCAGGTGTCAGCTGAATGGGGATTCAGAGTCAAAGCTATTTGATACGCGCGAATGGCACGGCGGGCATCCGGCTCTTCCAGGTTGTATTGCCAATAGCGGCCGAGAAGGTACCAGTTGCGCGCGTCATCCGGCTCGAGTTGCGTAGCCCGCTCATACCCCTGAGGCGTATTCAGCCCCGCATCGTGCACCGCAAAGGCATTGCGAATGCCGGAGTAAGAGAGAGTGGCGGCGAGCACGAACGCAAGAAGGACAAGAAGCCCGCGCCCCGCAGGACTGGAAAGGCGAAGAATCATCCCGCGATACATTGCATAGACAAACTCTCAGATGCAAGTTGAAAGTCTGGAAAAGATGCGTGGCTGCGCGGCCAGCAGCTGCCGCGAGAGAGCGCTACTTGCCCATGGATGCGGAGAAGGTTTCGTCGGCGCGACCGCGGCGGCGAACGTCAATTCCCAGGCGCTTGATCTTTTGATTCAGCGTTGAAAGGGGAATCATAAATCGCTCGGCCGCTTCGGTCTGATTCCAGCCGGTGCGTTCGAGCATGTCCATGATGATACGGCGCTCGATCTCGTCCATGATCTGGAAGAGAGAAGGCTGCGGGTGATCAGCGGCGGAACGGGAACCAGGTTCTCCAGGCAAAGGCGGTAGAAATTCCGAGAGCTGCAGCCGGACACCGCGGACGATTTCCTTGCTGCGAAGGCTTTCGGGAAGCAGATCAACATCGACGCGTTCCTGCGTGGACAGCACGACAGCGCGCTCGACGACATTTTCCAGTTCGCGGACATTGCCCGGCCAGTCGTAATCCATGAGCAGCTTCATGGCGCCGGCCGTAAACAGGCGCATGGGCTTGACGTTCTCCAGGCAATAGCGATTTAGGAAATGAGCCAGAAGGGCGGGCACATCCTCGCGGCGATCGCGCAATGGAGGGAGCCGGAGGTGGATTACGTTCAAGCGGTGGTAAAGATCCTCGCGAAAGCGGGCTTCGCGCACAAGTGTGAGGAGATCGACGTTGGAGGCGGCCACAATGCGCACGTCCACCTTAATTTGCTCCGTGCCGCCGAGGCGCATGAACTCGCGCTCCTGAATGACCCGGAGCAGTTTCGCTTGTGTTTCGGGACTGATGGTTGCAATCTCGTCAAAGAAAATGGTGCCTTGATCGGCAACTTCGAAGAGGCCCTTCTTGGAAGCGATGGCGCTGGTAAAAGCGCCCTTCACATGGCCGAATAGCTGCGATTCGAGCAGATCTACCGGAATAGATCCAGTGTTGACTGGCACAAAGGCTTTGTCCGCGCGTGGGGAGGCGGAATGAATGGCTTTGGCGATGAGCTCTTTGCCGGTGCCGCTTTCCCCGCTGATCAGCACGGTGGAGCGCGAGGGAGCGACCTGGGTGACCAGATCGAAAAGCGTCAGCATCTTTTCGCTCTTGCCGATGATGTTGGGGAAATTGAACCGCTGTTTGAGCGCGCGCTTGAGCTGGACGTTTTCTTCCCGCAGGCGGCGTGACTCGACGGCTTGCGCCACTTGCGCCAGAAGTTCGTCATTGGACCAGGGCTTGGTGATGTAGTCGAGCGCACCACCCTTGAAGGCGGCTCGCGCCATTTCAATCGAGCCGTAGGCGGTGATTAGAACGACGGAAAGCTGCGGATCGCGCCGGTGAATTTCCCTCAGCAACTCCAGGCCATTGCGGTCGGGCAGACTGACATCCAGGAGGAGCAAATCGTACGGGTGCTCTTCCAGCTTGGCGAGGCCGGACTCGCCGGTCTCCGCGCTGGAGACGCCGTAGCCTTCACTGGTAAGGAGAAGTTCGAGGCCTTCGCGGATTTCTGATTCGTCGTCAACTACCAGGATGGAGCCTTTAGACATGAACCGACTTCCTGACCGCGGGGAATTCCACGTGGAATGAGGTGCCTTTGCCGGGAGTCGAGCGAACATCGATCTTGCCGGAGTGTTCCTTGATGATGCCGTAACTGACAGAGAGGCCCAGGCCGGTGCCGCGGCCGTTGGGCTTGGTGGTGAAGAAGGGATCGAAGATGCGGTGAATATGTTCGCGCGGGATGCCCGCACCGGTATCAACGACTTCAATTTCGACACTGCCATTATGCGCGCCAGTACGCACTTCCAACAGCCCTCCGCCCGGCATGGCGTCGCGCGCGTTCAAGAAAAGATTCAGAAAGACCTGCTGCAGTTTGTTCGCGGAACCGCGGACCGCCGGCAGTGGATCGCCCAGATGCATCACGACTTGAATCTGCGAAGTCTTCAAGGGGTGAGAGACGAGCGAAAGGGTTTCCTCCACCACGCGGTTCACGTCGATGTCCGCTGCTTCGGCGGCTCCCGTGCGCGAAAAATTTAGCAGATTGTTGACGATTTCGCTGGCGCGAAATGTCTGCTTGACGATCTTCTCAATGATGGAATGCCGCGGATCGCCGTCGGGCATCTGCTTTGCCAGCATCTGAATGTAGTTGGATATAACAGCCAGGGGCGTATTTACTTCGTGGGCGACGCCCGCGGCGAGGAGACCGAGAGACGTTAGCTTCTCGGTTTGTGACATCTGCTCTGCCATGCGCTCGCGCTGGGTGACGTCGTCGAAGAGCAAGAGACGCCCGATACGCTCGGCGGACTTGCTGACGAGCGGCGTGATGGAAACGTTCAAAGTGAGGGCTTTGCCCTGATGGTGCAGGCGCTGTTTGTAAATCCCGGTAATCTGCTCCTCGTCCCCGCGCGCGGCAATCTCCGTTGCAAGTTCTTCCGGGAGAAGGGAGCGAAGCTGCCGGCCCACGGCTTCTTGCCGGGCAACGCCGAAAAGCTGCTCCATGCGCGTATTCCAGGATTCGACGATGCCTTCCAAATCGACGGCGAGAACGCCGACATTCAAGGATTCCACAATATTTTCACTGAAGTCCTTGAGGCGCGCGATCTCAAGGGCCTTTTGCTCGAGCGAGGTATAAAGCTGCGCGTTATCGAGAGCCACCGCGACGTAGCCGGCAATGGTTTCCACAAGTTCGACGTCATCGCTGGAAAGATAGTCGCCATCGACCGTCTTCCCGAGTCCCAAAACAGCGACAGTGTGTTCCCGAATGCGGCAGGGAACAAAGTAATTGAGGTCGAGTTGTTCGAGAGTACGGCGAACGGACTCGCTGACTTCTCGAGCCGCGCGGGGCGACTCAAAAAACAGCGCTCCGCGCGCAAACTCGGGCCGGGCCGGTCCGAGGAAACTGAGATCGAGCGGCTCCGCGAGACGCACACCCATCGAGCGAGCCAGGCGGAGACTTCCGGGACTTGAGACGTCCTCAACAAATATGGCAAGGCGGTCCACAAGGAGCGTTTGCGAGACGCGGTCCATCACCGAGCCAAGCATGGGCTCAAGCCGCACTTCGTTCGTAAGTGTGCGGCCGAACTCGATCAGGGTGCGGCGATAGTCCAAGCGGTCGCGGTAAAAGAAACGGTCGAGGCGCGCCTGAATCCATTCGCGGAAAGGCTGGAAAAGCAAAGCGGCGATAACGATGGCGATGATGCCGCCCACGGGACCGTTCGCCTGTGCATGAAAGATCTGAGGAATCAGCGCCACGAAAAAGAAATAAATGGTGGCGATGGCGGCCGTTGCCGCGGTATAGGCTAGGCCGCGCTTGAAGATAATGTCCACATCCATCAGACGGTAACGAATGATGGCGTAACCGAAGCATAGAGGGATGAACACCAGGCTGACCGTCGAGAATTTCATCCAGGGCTTGGAAGCCGCATCGAAGGCGTACGGCACAATGTAGAGCACGGCGAAGGGAACCGTGCCGACGAACGTCCCGGCGGTAAGCCATTTCAATTGTTGCCGCAAGACCCCGGGGACCGCCGCGCGATAATTACGATAGAAAACAAGTCCGGCCACAAGAAAACACGCGCCGAGATAGCTGTAAGCAATTTTATCAAGAAGAACACGCGAACCGAGCCACGGCACAAAACCGAGGGCCCCCAAGGCGGTGCTGATATGGACCAGAAGAATCGCGAGCGGGGGAAGATAGACGAAGCTGAGCTTGGAAACCCACCGGGTGGCGCCTTCCGTGCGTTCCGGGAAAACTAGCGCGAAATGAAGTAATAGAGCCGGCGTGAGAAGTTGCGCCAGGATTTTGATCCAATAGACCTCGTAATCGAAAGTGTCCAGTTTCCCGCTGTAATGGAACGAATAGAAAATGAACGACACGAGGCAAAAAATGTAGAAGTGCACCGCGCGAGGCGCGTTCCAGCGGCGCGCAAAAATGAAAAGTCCGATAAATAGATAAATGAGGCCGACAATACGCTCATAATTTTCAATCGAGGTGGGCTTCTCGGCCGGGGCGGTGACCAGAGGAGTCTCAAACGTTTCGCCGTTCCGCAAGAGCTTGTAACGCACTTTAGTCCAAAGGCCAGCGCGCCACAAACGCTTGGTCACTTGCACCTGCCTGGCGACAGGAGTGCCGTCGATGGCCAGAAGGTGATCGCCAGTGCGGACCCCAGCGACCGCGGCGGGCGAATTCTGCGCCACCTGTCGAGCCTGAACACCTTGGGGGGTATCCAGCCATACGATGCCATCGTCCGGAGATTCAAATTCCGTTCTCTGGACGAAGTTCAGCCAAGCAAAAATCATGGCTGTCAGCGTGGCAAGCGCCAGTACAACGGCCCCGAGGCTCACTTTCAGATTCTGCTTCATGGCAGGCCCTGGCAGGGTGACACCCCACCATCAATTTTCAACTGCAAACGAATGTCCATTCTTTGGAAGGGTACATTTCCAAAAAGGCCACTATATTTCAATAACTTACAGAAAGCCAGGACTGGGAGACCACGGATAATCCACTTTCTGGGAGGGTACATACAGCTTTCTAAAGCCAAATTTGCAATCAAAATTGCAGGCTTAGCCCACCTCGAAACGTGCGGAACGCAGGCATGAGAGTCAGACGACCATCTTGGGTGTTGAGGCTGACATAGCCTTGGGCAAAAAGGTTGTCGCATTCAGCGTTGGCTACCCAACGACCGGGACCAAATTTGGGCAGCCGCTGGTGGACGCCGAGGTGAAAGTAAGGCTCCATGTCAAAAAGGGCATCCCCAAAGCTGTCAACGCGAGTGAGAGTTGTCCCGCTAATCCACTGATAACCCACCGTCACTCTGGTGCCAAAACGCGGCACCCGTTCCGAGACTTTGACTCCAGCAGACTGACGTCCTGCGGTGCGGAACAACTCCCGGAGCGGACCGACCGCAGCGCTCGAAGGAGTGAGGGCACCGGCAAAGGCATAGAGCGCGGTCAGTTCTATATCGTCACCTATCTTTTCTTTGTACGCGGCACGCGTGCCCCAACTGCTTGAAGAGCCTCCGTCATAGGAGAAACCATTTGAAAATACATCCTGGAAGTAATCGGCAACGGGAAGATTGTTTCCTCGGCCAAACACGGCGACATGGCTATTGTCTTCATGAAACGCCGCAACCTGCAACTTGCCGCGCGTCCCCAGCTTTCGTTCCGCTGCGATCTCCTCGTGAAAACCGCTCTCCAGCACGGGACGTCCGTCCCGCCACATCAGGACGGGAAAGGCATCGAGTTCGCTCAATGCAGCCGCCAAAGTATTGCCCGTCTCGCCGTCCATTGTTTCAAGCGGTTCAGGACCAGTTGGCATGGATGCAAAAATAAGTGACGCTTGCCAATCCTTCGAAATACGCGCATCAAGTTGCATGCGCGGACGCAGGGAAGAGGCTGGCCGTCCGAGACCGACCAAAACATATTCTCCGCCGTACTCAAGCACGGCGCGAGTTCCAAAAACCATGGAGCCGCCTTGATCGATGCGGACGCCGCGGAACATCGGCCCTACATCTCCCAGTTTCGATTCGCGCAGGACCACGGCCGTGTGCGGGCCCGTGGCCAGCGAACCGGAGGGGAGCCAGACCGTTGCGATTCCTCCGGCGGGGGAATTACCTTCGTAGCTCATGAGACCGGCAAGGAGAAGCCGGCTCGTTTGACCTAGCCGCTGATCATAGGCAAAGGCAGTAGCCGGGCTGGCGGGGAGATTCGAAACCGAGCCGGGCCTGCGAGCTCCATCCGTAAATTCGAGGCGCCCGCGCGAGGGCTCTGCAGGAACAGAGTCCGAGTCCACATTGACGGCGCTCAGAGGATCCTCTTCAACCCACTGAAGCACCGGCCGCACGGAACTCGCCGAGCGAAGCACCCACTTCCAATCGTCAGCTTCGGACGCGGCCGCGGAAGGAGCGCGCCGCAACTGATCGAGGGAAGCAAACATGGATTCCATCTGGATGCGGACAAGAGTGGTGAGATTGGCGCTAATGCGGATGTGCTTTTCGAGGGTCGGGAGAAAGCCTGCGAGCGTCACGCGCACGGTATATAATCCGGGCGCGAGGCGCTCACCGCGGAAAATTCCCTGCGTGTTGGTGAAGAAATCGAGAGACGCCGAGGAGGAAGCCAGTTCCGGGATCACCTCCACACTGGCGCCCATTTGCGGCGTGCCAGCGGCGTCTCGAACCACTCCCGAGAGGATTCCTTGAACAGACTTCAACTGCGCCACCGCCGGGGACGTTCCCATCAACGAAAACGCCGCGGCCAGGACGAGAGCCCAGGTGACTCGGACCTGTCCTTTAATCACTGCGACCTACCTCCCCGGAACCGTATTGGCTGCCGCCTTGGTCGGTTCCTGTGGCCCCCTCACAGTAAAATCAGCGGACTTGGAAATCGACTGATTGGAAATGCCGTCTTTAGCATCAATCTCAAGTGTGTACTTGCCGGGAGGAAGCGAGGCGAGTGGGAGCCATCGCTCGATGGTGACTTGATCGCCGGTCTGCTTCATCTCTGCGGAGGTTTCCTTGAATTGCAACACCTGCTGAGCACCCTTTTTGACGGTGTATTCGAAAGTGGCGCTGGACTTGTGAGTCGTCTCATCAGGCTTGAGGTTGTAAACCTGGAGATAGATTCCCAAGCGATCGGCGGTCGTGAAATCGCTTTCGATGCGCGGCCGCACTTTGGTTGAGCCCAAAACGAATTGCCCACTGCCAATCTGTTTGGCCGGAACATGCTCAAGCTGATCCGCGAGAATGAGCGTGCTCGCATCCAACTTGTCGTCCGCGTAGCGAGGGACGGCGAGTCTGGTGTTTACCACGCCGACGTTTCCGCTCTGAACGTCCTTGATCACGATATCCAGACGATAGAGGCCGGGGCGGAGAGGAATGGCTTTTTGATAGATCGACTGCAATTTAAGAGACCGCTGGAACAGGGAATCGGGAAAGTCCTTTGCCACAGGATCTTCAAAAGTCTGCACCACGCGGCCGGTCAAAGTGCTGACACGCCCAAAAATGTTGAGGGTGGCCGAGTGAATGCCATCTTTCGATTGGAAGGAAAGCTGGCCGTTGGAAACCTGGATGGTTATGGGAACCAACACAGTGTCGTTGGTTACCTTCAGAAAATCCGTACGCCAATTGAACTTCAGCTGATCGCGAACAATTCGCGCAGTCACAATCGCTTCGAGATCCTTGAACTTGACCTCGGGAGGCTTCTGGATTTTGGCGTACAGTTCCAGGCGGTTGAATTCATCCATGCTGGCCGGCGTTCCACCCAAGGCGGTTGGGAGATTGGTGCCGTCGGAGCGAGTGAAGCGGTCCGTCTTTGAAGCCATGCCCATGGATTCCAGCAAGCTCAAGCCGGCGCCCGGCACGTGAAGCAAGGCATCCTTCTCAGAGGGATCCATGGTGAGGTGGTATTCCCCGGAGCCGCTAGGATCGACGAACTCAAGTTCTACGTTCTCGCCGATGCCCTCCAAATAGCGATAACGCCACTGCTCCCAGGCATAGGTTGTCGTTGATCCACCCCCCTCTTCCATGGGTCGATCGTACGTTCCGCCGGTGGGATGGGAATCCACTTCGTCAGGCGGGCCCCACATGATGTAGGTCCGTCCGCGGTCGGTCTTCCATCCCGGAATGCCGGAGGCATAGTGTTCGTTCGCGTAAGCAATGCGGCGATAATGCTCTTCTTTGAAATCGTTTTCCGGAAGATCGGGATTGCTGCTGCGCCGCAGCCAGAACTGCTCGATAAATTGTTCGCGCTCTTCGTTGGTATCAAGCTGTAGAAAGGCATTCCGTTCTTCGGGAGAAATGATGTAAACCACGTCCTCGTTGAGCCACTGCTTGTACTGGCTGTCGAGTTCTTTGAGGGTCTTACGCGCCTTCTGCTTTCGTTCTTTTCGCTGCTCTTTGGTGAGAGTCTGGGGAGGCGGAGGATTATTGGGATCCTGGGCCTCTTGGGCCGAGACGGCTGGAATAAAGATGACAAACGAGAATGCAGCAGCAATCAGGGTACGCACAACCCGTGGCATCAGCACACCTCTAATTCTAGGACGATTGGATTCTACGCCCTGACAAGCTGCGCGTCAATCGCGGAATCCCCTGCATTATGAGAGACTTGTCCCCCGATTGCGGTTAGAACCGCGAAGGACGCGAAGAGTTGCCTGACAATTTTTGACCTGAACCAAGGGACAGGTTTCTGGGGTAAACGTCAGGTTAGGCGAGAAGTCCGGCGAAAAAGTTTCTCGAAGCCAGGCTGAAGCGAAATTCTGGCGGGCGCTTCGCTTACTGTATGCGGTGGTTGTAAACGTCCGAACCGACCAAGGTATCGAAGATCGCCAGGACGTGTCGGCGGTATTCCACCATGCGAGTAAAGATATCGCGCAGTTCCGGCTCGCGTTCCGCTTCGCGGTGCCATTTGGCCAGAACCATGGCGGGCACTTCAATATCCCTGCGGAGCTTCTCCGCGGAATGCCCGCGCAGAAAGAGACCATAGAAAAACGCCGCTTCTCGCTGCGGGAAGTCGAAGTCGTGCACGACTTCTGAAGGCATGATTTGTGGCAAGGTGGCCATAGAGAAAAAGGCAGTTTACAGAAAAGATTTTCCGCGTCAAGTAGTACCCGCAGATTGCTGCCGCTACTTGTGCAACTCCCCATCCGGTATTGAAGCACCTTGATACAACCGGGGGGTTGCCAGCGGATTCTAACCGCCGTAGGATGCTTATAGACATGGCTGGGTTACATAACTCGGTGGCAGGTCGAGCTTTTGGGCGGTTTGCGCGGTTTGGGCTTCTGACCGGACTTCGCTCGGTCGAAATCAACCGCGAAGAGTTCCGGCAGCACCTTAAGAAGAAGCATGGGCTTGTGGTGGAGAACTTTCGGCACATGCACCTGGTACCGCTGGCGCGCCTGGATGCCGTCGCGAAAACACTGATTCGGGACACGGAGCGACTTGCCCTCCTCGAAGGGGCCGGCTTTGGCCTTGGAGGGATGATTACCATCATTCCAGACGCGGGGCTTCTCACCATTCTGACCCTGCGGCTTGTTCAGAGACTTTGCCTACTCTATGGATTTGAGCACACCGGAGAGGACGAACGGTTGGAACTGTGGATGGCGGCCGCCGCAGCCATGGGAGTAGATTACGGCAAGGAGCTGGCGGAGAAACAAATCATGGAAAAACTTGCGCCGCGCATCGCGGAGCGGCTGGCCGTCAAGTTGGGACAGGAAACGGCTGAAAAATGGGTTGGGCGAATGATCCCGCTGGCCAGTTCGGCGATTGGGGGCGCACTGAATTTTACGTTTGTGCGCGGCTGGGGCGGCCGCGTGCAGCGCAACCTTCGCGTGCGGCATGTTGCTGGGCGGCCCTATGCTACCGCACACCCTCCTGCGCCTCATATTCCCACGCGAGCTGTTCTCGTCTAGAATTCGCGGCTGACCACGATGGGCGGAAACAGATGGCAGGCGACACCGTTCCGATGAACCTTCGTTGCCAATCGATGAGAGCTATTTTTATCACTCTGTGCGTCTTGGCAGTCTTCTGCGCACCGCCTCCGGCACGTTCTCAGGACCAGGAAGAAATTAAGGGCGCACCCGCTGAGCCGGCTGATGCGCAGGAAATCCGCAGTCAGATCGCGGCTGTGGAGAAACTGCAACACACCTTGCCAGACCGCGGCGCGGCCCTCTATTTCCTCGCTGCCGCAAGAGAACATCTAAGAGAGACTCGGGAGGCACTGACGCTCTTGAAAGAGTGCCTTGCTCTGCAGGAAGGGTTCGATCCTTCAGGAGAACCTGCTTTCCTTGAACTGAAGGAGACAAAGGAATTTACCACACTGATCGAAAGCGTCCATCGTGATTTCCCGGCAACGATGCAGGCACGCGAGGCGTTTCGGACAACAGAAAAAGACTTGGTCCCCGAGGGTTTGGCTTACGATGCACGGCGAAATGTTTTTTATCTGAGCAGCCTCAATCGACGAAAGATTGTCGAAATCGGCCGGGACGGCAACATTTCTGATTTCGTGCCGGAAGACCGTTTTGGGCTGTTGCCTGTGCTCGGAATCAGGTTGGATCCCAAGGACGATACAGTTTGGGCGGATTCTTTCGCGGACAGCGGGCAGACTGAGCTCCTGCACTTTGACGCCACGGGAAAACTGCTAGGACGCTTCAAACCAGAGGGCGGGGGGAAGCATGGCTTCAACGATCTGGTCATTCGGAGAAACGGGGAAGTGATTACCACGGATAGCCTGGCGAACGCGGTGTTTCGTTTCGACCCACTGGCGCACCGGTTCAAGCCTCTGCCGCTTCATCGACCGCTTTTTTATCCGAATGGGATTGCTCTTAGC
>Ga0209166_10001347_pt1 | contig 20759 bp, 20 predicted proteins | sample Coa_R1_3_FD_187151 | JGI IMG/M metagenome (GOLD analysis project Ga0209166, IMG submission 187151) | Surface soil microbial communities from Centralia Pennsylvania, which are recovering from an underground coalmine fire - Coalmine... | ecosystem: Environmental > Terrestrial > Soil >... | reverse complement strand
ACAGGACAGCTGATCTTGTCGTGTTCTGCTCTAGCTGCCCACCTACCACGGCTCATCTCGCGCCGAGCTTTACAGCTCAGTAGGCCAGGCTTTTTCTGCCACTCATTTTTTCTGGTCACTGCTTCGGGCCAAATTCCTGCGCCCGGCACCTTCGCGCCTTCTGCTTTTCCGCCTCCTCCCAAGAAATCTTCTGAAACCCCACTGAAGATTTCTTGTGCCCCTCCCGAAATGCAGTCGCTTGGTTTGGGAGCAGCAGCAGAGCTTCACACAAAAAATATTCCGCACTAAAACTTGGCTGCGCCTGCCGCGCGAGATCGAATCGAGCCACCTTCTGGTTATGGGTGATTCGGGCAAAGGCAAGAGTGCGCTTATCCGCCAAATCTTGTTGCAGATCGAGGAGCGTGGTGAGACGGCCATCGTGTACGATCCGGCGACGCCCGCCGACTACGTGCCCTACTTTCTTACTCCGTCGCGCGGTGATTTGATTCTCAATCCCCCGGGACCAGCGGATGCCTTACTGGACTCCGGGAGATGAACTGAGGCAAGGAGCCGATGCTCTCACATTGGCCGCGTCGCTGTTTCCCGACCGACACAACGAGAATTCGTTTTTCGTAGAGGCCCCACGGAAAATCTTCGCGCACTTGCTCAGTTTCCATCCGACGCCGCAAGAGTTGGTGTGGTGGATGTCGCACCCGGAAGAGATCGACCGGAGAGTGAAAGAGACAGAGTATGCGGCAATGATCGACCGGGAATCGCCGCCACAGCGCAACGGTGTGCTTGGTTCGCTGAGCATGGTCGCTGACGCCATGAAGCTACTGCCGAGTGAAACGGAGACGAAGGGGCGTTGGAGCACACTCGAATGGTCGAAGGAGCGGCGCGGGTGGCTGTTTCTCACCAGCACGCCGGACACGCGGAAGCTCCTCGCGCCGCTCATCAGTTTGTGGCTGGACATGCTCGTGCTGCGCCTGATGAATCAGGGCCGCATGAGTCCGCGTCCGGTGTGGTTCATTCTGGACGAACTCGCGACCTTGCAGCGATTGCCGCAGTTACACACGGCAATCACGGAGAACCGGAAATCCAACAACCCGGTGGTGCTGGGTTTTCAGGGCCGCAGCCAGTTGGAAGTGCGTTATGGGCACGAAGCGGACGATGATGTCGCAGCCCTCGACGAAAATCTTCCTGTGCACGAGCGAGCCCCACGCAGCGAAATGGATTAGCGACAGCATAGGAGAACAGGAAATCGAGAGAATACGAGAAAGCCGCACAAATGAGCAGTTCCCACAATCGCGCAAATCGAAGGGCTATAACCTCGAACGCGAGATCAGGCCGCTAGTGATGGCAAGCGAGATCAGCGGCCTTGAAAAGATGCACGGTTATCTCAAGTGCGGAAATCTCGTGGCGCGGATGAGTCTTTCGTACGTCGAGCTTCAAAGCAAAGAGCCGCAGTACATCGAGCGGCCAGCACAGCAGCGGACCGAGGAACTGCCGAAGGCTGCGGCGGCCGGGGCCGGAGCGGGCAAGCCGTCAGGAAATGGAGGATCGGGGCAGAAACTCGTTCCAAATGAACAGCAACAAAGTGCGGAACAGAAAATCCAACGAGAGCCAGCAAGCCAGCAAAGGGACTTCTTCGAGTAGGCCAACACAATGCTGACAATCTCGAAGCCGTTGAGCGCAGGACAAGCGCAGTCTTATCACGCAGAAGAATTTGGCAACGCTCGCGAGAACTACTACACCGAAGCGGAGCAGATTCGCGGGGAGTGGCACGGAAGGCTCGCCGAACGGTGGGGACTACACGGCGAGGTTCGCGAAGAGCATTTCCAGCGGCTCTCCGAAGGACAACACCCGATCACTGGGGAGCAACTAGTCCGCCGCCAAGCAGCCAGAGAATACATGAACAGGCGCGGCGAAAAGGTAAGCGCGATGGAGCACCGCGCGGGGTGGGACGCGACATTTTCGGCTCCGAAGAGCGTGTCGTTGACAGCCCTCGTAGGTGGAGACGAGCGCGTGCGCGAGGCGCATCGAAAAAGCGTCGGCGTCGCACTTGACGAACTAGAGCGGTATGTCCAGGCCCGCATCGGAGGGAATCTTCCGTCAGAGACAACCGGCAAATGGATAGCGGCGAAGTTCGAGCACGACAGTGCAAGGCCGGTAGACAGCTACCCGGCACCGCAATTGCACACGCACGTCGTCTTTTTCAATCTTACCGAGACCGACGATGGGGAGGCACACGCGCTACAGCCAAGGGAACTCTACAAGACGCAGCAATATGCGACAGCGGTCTATCGCTCGGAGCTGGCCCATCGGTTGAAGGAGCTTGGCTACGAGATCGAGCGCGGTGAGAACAGCCAGCCTGAAATCAAAGGCTACAGCAAGGAGTATCTGGAGGCATCGAGTCCGCGCCGCCAGCAGATCGAGGAACATCTCGCAAGGGAAAATCAGCGCGGCGCAGGCGCCGCGCAAATCGCCGCGCACCAGACGCGCGAAGGAAAGCTCGAACTCTCACACGAAGAGATGCAAGACCGGCACAAGGCAATGGCCGCGCAGTTCGGCAATCAGCCGGAGCGCGTTGTCGAAGTAGCGCGAGAGCGAAGAGAGCAGCTAAAGGAAGAACCCGGAGAGAAAGCCATCGGCCAGGCCGTCGCCTACTCGCGCGAGAAAAATCTGGAGCGTGACGCGGTGGCCGAGGAGCGTGAGCTGCTGCGTGATGCATTGAAACGTTCAATGGATGACGCTACGGTTGCGGAGGTTAAAGCGGAGTTCGAGAAACGCGTGCAAGCGGGCGAGTTCATCGAGACGAGCAATCGCGCGCCGGGCCGCGCGTTCACCACAGAGGAAATGATTCACTACGAGCGCGACACCATCCAAGTGATGCACGCAGGCCAGAACCAACATGCACCAATCGCAAATTTCGAGACACGCCGAGCGATCGAGCAAGGCCACTCGCATCTGAGCGAGAGCCAGCGCGCGGCGGTCGAGCAAATCCTGTCGAGCCGCGATCAGGTGACGGCGCTGGAAGGCGTCGCCGGCGCGGGGAAAACTACTTCCTTAGCTGTAGTCCGAGAAGCCGCCGAGCGAGAGAGTTACAAAGTGGAAGGCTTCGCGCCGACATCACGGGCGGCGCAAAAACTCGGAGAAGCGGGAATCGAATCGAGCACGTTGCAGCGGCATCTGACCCGGAGCGAAGAGCCGCACGACGGGCAGAAACGGCTTTACGTTCTCGACGAATCGAGCCTCGCAAGTACCAGGCAAATGAACGAATTTCTTCACGGACTCAAAGACAGCGACCGGGTTGTGCTGGTGGGAGATACGCGCCAGCATGAAGCGGTCGAGGCGGGCCGACCGTATCAGCAGCTCCAAGAAGCAGGGATTCAGACGGCGCGACTTGATGAGATCGTGCGGCAGAAAGACCCGGCACTCAAAGAAGTGGTGGAGCAACTTTCGCGTGGCAGTGTGAGAGAAGCAATCGAGCGACTGACACACAAGGCCGCGTGCATGAAATCCCGGACCGTGGCGAGCGGCTAAAGGAAATCGCACGCGAGTACGCGGCGAAACCTGAAGGGACGCTCGTGGTGTCGCCCGACAACGAATCGCGCAGAACAATCAATCAGGTTATCCACAGAGAAATGCAAACGCGCGGCCAGGTGGACACGCAGGAATATAAACAGCGTGTGCTCGTTGCGCGGCAGGAGATCACTGGCGCGGACCGGCGTTGGGCCGCGCAATACGAAGTGGGCGACGTGGTGCGCTACACGAGAGGCAGCAGGACACACGGCATCGAGGCCGGAGAGTATGCCCGCGTCCAGAGCGCAAACGAGAAAGAAAATCTGGTGACAGTAAACCGCGAGAACGGCGAACAGGTGAGCTACGATCCGCGCCGCCTGCAAGGAGTGACGCTTTATCGCGAAACCGAACGTTCGCTGGCACAAGGCGACCGCGTGCAATTCACGGCGCCGAATCGAGAGCAGAACATTGCTAACCGTGAGCTTGGCACTATCGAGAAGATCGACCAGAGCGGCAATCTGCAAGTGCGTCTCGATTCAGGCCGCTCGGTCGCGTTCAACATCAGAGAAAATCCGCATTTGGACTACGGGTACGCGGTCACTAGCCATAGCTGCCAGGGGCAAACCGCCGACCGCGCGCTGGTCCATGTGGACACAGAGCAGGCAGGGGAGAAACTCGTCAATCGCCGCCTGGCATATGTGGCCCTGTCCCGTGGCCGCTACGACGCGCACGTTTACACGAACGACAAAACACATCTGACGGAGCAGCTCTCGCGCGACGTGTCGCACCGCTCCGCAATAGAATCCACTCGTGGAATTAGCTCATCGGCGCCTAACATCGACCGGTTTTCTGTAGAAACCCAAACGCATGAGCATTCGCGGACGGCGGGTCAGCATAAACAGATAAGCGCAATTTCCTCCGCTTTCGCCGCCCTCTTGGTCGCAGCTTGGAGCATCTTATTTGCCTCAAACAGGACGACTTGCTAGACGGATCGTCGCGATAGGATGAGCCAGCTTTGCCGGAACCGTCGGCTCACGAGGTGACTGTGACTGAAGGCAGAACAACCCTCTTCTTCTGGTAACCTTGCCACTCAAAACATCCCCAACATTTCGCTCTCGTGATAAAGGTATATCACGCGCGCTTCTGCGGCGCGGAGGGAAACATCCGCCTTTCGTGGAACGAGATCAGACATCGAGCCACCAGGTTCGCGCAGGAATGGAAAGACGCCCATTACGAAAAGGGCGAAACGCAAACTTTCTACAACGACTTTTTCGAAGTCTTCGGCATCCAGAGCCGCAAGGTTGCTACCTTCGAAGAGCCGGTCAAGCGCGCAGGGTCGAACGCGCCCGGCTTCATCGATCTTTTCTGGAAAGGAACGCTTTTCGTCGAGCAGAAAAGCGCAGGCCGAGACCTAACAAAGGCCAAGGAGCAGGCGCTCGACTATTTCCCCGGCATCAAAGATACCGAACTCCCCCGCTACGTTCTCGTTTGCGATTTCCAGACGTTTGAACTCTACGACCTCGACACCCGCGAAGAGGTTAAGTTCAGCCTCGCCGACCTTCACAAAAACGAGAGGAACTTGATCGCGCCGACGCACCTCTCCTGGCAGGCTGAGCGATCGTGTCTCGTCAAGCGTATGTGCTCACCTATTATTCTGACGGCGCTTCTTCGTTTCCTTCGGCTTCTTTTTCTGCCTCTTCCCCTTCTACATCGGCAAGCGCAGGTCCGAGAAGAATTTCCGCCGTTGCATCTGGCAGTTTCTCAACATCGCGCAGCTTACGGTTCATAGCGCGAGTCCGAATGCCGAGATTCTCCACGGATTTGGCGGCGGTACTCAACTGCTTCGACAGTTTGTCCACGACTTCGTTGTACTTCCCGAATTCGCCCCTCACAGCACCAAGGATGTGCCAGACCTCACTTGAGCGCTTTTCAATCGCAAGGGAGCGGAAACCCATCTGCAGCGCGTTCAGGAACGCCGTGAACGTCGTGGGTCCGGTGAGCGTAACGTGAAACTCCCGCTGAAGCTGCTCGAACAGCCCCGGACGGCGAAGAATTTCGGCATAGAGGCCTTCCGTCGGAAGGTACAGGATTGCAAAGTCGGTTGTTCGCGGCGGTCCGATGTATTTGTCCCGGATGGTTTTCGCAAACAATTTAATTCGATTCTCCAATTCCTTGGCCGCCTGCGCCACGGCTTCGCCGTCACCCAACTCCGCAGCCGCCAGAAGCCTTTCGTAATCCTCCTGCGGGAACTTTGCGTCAACAGGAAGAAGAACTTCACTGTCCGCCTCCCGTCCCGGCAATTTAATTGCGAATTCCACCCGCTCCTGACTGCCCTCCTTGACTTGCGCATTCTTTGTAAATTGTTCTGGCGACAAAAACTGCTCCAGGATCATCTCCAGTTGAACCTCCCCGAAGGTGCCCCGAACCCTGACATTGGAGAGCACTTTCTTCAGGTCGCCGACACCTGCTGCCAGCGTCTGCATCTCTCCGATGCCTTTGTGCACCCGTTCGAGCTGCTCGACCACGCGATTGAATGACTCGCCGAGACGCGTCTCCAGAGTCGATTGCAATTTTTCGTCGACAGTCTTGCGCATTTCTTCGAGTTTCGTTGCGCTCTCGCTCTTGATCGCGTCCAGGCGGCCTTCCACCGTTTGCTTGAGCGTCTCCTGAGCACGTTCCTGTTTGTCGGACAACGTTGAAAGGGCTGTCGTCACATGTTCAAGCCGCTCCTTCTGCTGTTCGCCGAGCTGCGTCAGAGTGTCGGACACGATGCGCCCCAACCCCTGGAAGCTACCCGTCATCTCTTCCCGTAGATCCTTTGCGGCCGCCGTCTGCTTTGTGGCCGCATCGTCGAGCTTTCCTTCAATCGTTTGCCTCAGAGCGTCCCGGTTTTTCGTCGCCTCCTCGCCCATCCGGGCAGTATCTTGATCTAGCTTGGCGCCAATCGCAGCAGCGCGGTCATCGATCGCCTGCACGCTTTTGTCAAGGCGGCTGCCAAATTCCTTCACATCGGCACCGATAGAATCACCGAACTCGCGGAAGACCTTAAGGGTGGTCTCCTGAAAACCTCTCAGATTATCGCCAAGCTCCTGCCTCAACGCGCGCGCGTGCTCGTCGCCTGCCTGCCTGATCCGGTCCGATTCATTCCGGAGGAGCTGCGATACCTGCTCCGCAGTGACCTCATTTCCTGGCTTTCTGCCTCCGCTGCGGATGAAGGTCAGAAGAGCAAAAAGCGCGGCCACCCCTGCCAGCACCGCTGATAAGACAGCGATCCACAAAACCATGTCAACATCCCTCCGCCGTCATATCCGGCGCATCTTACGCTTCAAACATCTCAGTTATCTCGGGCGTAAGCTACCAGTCTGCCAGTGTCCGAGGAAGCAAAATATTGGAAAATCTGCATTCTTTGGCGGCGCAGCGCCGCGCGGCTTGGACTCCGTCCCCTACTGCTCTTCGGCAAACCTGCACCATTGAATACGCCCGCGGCGAAACCAGAAATGCGCCCCGCAATCCTTTTTCCGCCAGACCGATGGATATAGCGTCGCGGTGCCGTCTTTGTGTCGCGTCAGGCGCCAGCAGGGACGCTCATCGGGGAGCAGATTCATCTGCAGTACGCGTCCACACCCGCAGGGACAGATCATGGCGGCCTGCTCTGTGAAGCCGTCCTCTGCACAATATAGAGGGTGCGGCGGCCAAGCTGCTTCGGCAACAAGTCGTTCACAATCCGCGTGCGGTATCGCGGAATCAGCCGATCATAAAGCCCGTGAAAGGCACGGCGGGCAAGCCGCCTGATCCGCTTCATCCGGTCTTCCTTTCCGTCAGCTCGATCTGCCCGAGCAGCGGCGTCCTGTCGCCTGCGCCGACATTTCTCGAAAGAATTTCGCAACAGCCCTCTTCGGCTTCCGCAATTATCTCCATGCTCGAAAAGCTGAAAATTACACTCGCATAATTGCTGTTCGGTTCTTCGCGGAACGGGTGAAGCCGCGCCAGGAGTTCGTTTGCGGCGAGGGACGCGGCGAGCATGTTGACGCTGATGACGGCAGGCCGGTGTTCCTCTACACCCGCAATGTAGCCGTCCCGCACCTGCAGCGCGTGCGCGGCCGGGTCTTTCCGCCGCAGCCCGGCGGCGGCGACCTGCTTCATCGTGAACAGCCCGCGGCTCATCAGGCTGGAGCGCTCCGGCTGAAGATAATTGATCGTCCCGCACACTTCGCGGATGTCGCCCTTGCGGGGTCCTTCCCGGACGGTGTCCAGGCGCACGCCGATATCGAAATACCCCAGCGTGTAGTAAGTGGCGAGCGTGTTAAGCAGAAATCTTCCATCCACGGTGTCCATGCAGCCGAACACAATGTCGCATTCCGCCACCGCGCAAATGACTTCCGGGTCCCAGAGATTCTTTGCCAGACGAATGACGCGAGTGCCCAGCCCTGCCCGCTCGATCGCGTCGCCCAAAACGTCAATCTTCAGCCGAGCTTCGCGCACATCGTTCATCGTCGAATTCAGGATGCGATTGACGTTGCGTTCCTCCATTCGGTCGTCATCCACGACGACGATCTCGCCGACGCCAAGGCGCATCAGTTGCTCAACGACCGGGCTTCCGGTTCCCGAACAGCCGATGACGGCGACAGACAGACGGCGCAGGCGTTCTATCGTTCCCTCGTCGAATATCTGGGCGTGAGATGCAACAAAGCTCGGCATCTCGACGCTCCCCGCATCGGGATACCAGAAATCCAGATCGTCGCCGACGACGTTGATCGCCGCGATTGGCGCCATCGTTCCGTCCGCGCCGACAATCCGGCCGAACATCTGTCCGTCCGGCAGCATGACCGCGCTGCCGTGAGGAAGGTCCGCCTCAATCCAGCCGCGGACCATCGGAAGCAGCCTGTTATCGCCAATATCATCTGTTTCCGAGAAAGAGGCGTAACCGGTCGGATGGCTGTGAATCTTGATGACCGACAACCGCTCCGCGACGGCGCGCTCCAGCAAGGGCTCGATGGACTCGGGACTCCAGGTCACGCGGAAGCTTTTCCGCTCCGAGTAACCCTCGGCGGGAATGCCCTCAACCGCCCGCACAACGAGCCGGTGCCGCCGCTTGCCCTCGCGCCGGCCGCAGAGCGCGATCGCCACGGCTTCCTTCCCGTCGCCCGGAAACAGCAAACGTCTGAGGCGCTTATGCTGGTCGCCCGTCATGCTGAGAGTGACCGGGATGCTCATCTCCGGAACTCCCGCTCCAGCCAGTCCTCTATCAGGATGACGTGGGTGCCCAGATTGTCCCGGCCAGCCACCCACGGGTTTTGCGCCGTACGGTGCCGCGACCATCGCTGAAATGATTTGCCGTCAATCTGCTGTGTTGTCTGCGTGGCCCCGATGGCTCTGCCATCAAGCCGGGCAAGGGCCGGAGAAAAATAAACCATATCCAGCCCCGTATTCGGATAGCCTGTCTCGATCCGGATTGCCGCAGTGACGCGGACATGGTTGTAGTTTCCGCGTGTGGGAAAGTCGTGGATGAGAACCCACGGGGACCCATCCATGACTGTTTCCCACGGCAGACCGTATTCCTTGAGGAATAGTTCATCCTCGGGCAGCAATTCGAATTGCCGCCGGAGGCTCATGCGCCCTCCGTCTGGTCCCGCGGCAACGCCTTGAACTTCTCGACGCCGGGTTTGCGCAGATCGACCTTTTCGTCCAGCTCGACCTTGCGCGGCTTCTCTCCGACATACTTGATTCGAAGCGTGTAGTTTTCCGCGGGCAACAGCCCGGCAAGGGTCAGTATTTCCCTCCCCGTAGGATTCGGGTTACTGACGACGAACGGCTCACCATTGATTCGAATGCGATAGCCCCGGCTGAGCGGAGGCTGCTTGCCTTCCCGCGCGTACTCTTCAAGGTCGACGACCTCTTCAAGCACCTCTTCTACTCCCGCCATGCCATCTTTGTTGTTCAGATCTTTTGTCATTTCCGGTTACCTTTCACTTCTCTGGACGTGTCGGCCGCACGAAGCTGCGACTCTACTTGCATACTATCACGCGCATGCTTGATAAATCCAGCATATACTGTGCAGGCTTGACGGAGCAAGCGCAACCGCATAAAATCCGAACGGAAACAATGGTTTGGAGGAACCCGTAATGTCAGTCACTACTGAGGAAAAATCTGTGAAGCTAACGCTCGGCCAATACCTAGCCTCCATCCGCGCCGACCGCCGGATGACCCTCCGGCAGGTCGAGGAAGCAACGAACAAGGAAGTCTCAAACGCGTATCTCAGCCAGATCGAAAACGACAAAATCCAGCAACCATCCCCGAATGTGCTCCATGCACTCTCTGAAATCTACGGCATCGATTACAGCCAGCTTATGGAGAAGGCGGGCTATATCACTAGCACCAAGAAACGCACCGAGGACCAGAGGCATGGCCGCGTCGCGACCTTCGCCGACCACAATCTCACGCCTGCGGAAGAATCAGAATTGATCCAGTATCTTAAATTCATCCGCAGCAGGAAGCGCACTGGTGACAAAACCTGACGACAGCACTCTCGACCCGGACGGACTTCGTGCGGTCGAGGAGCGGGCTCGCAAACTCCTCGACCGCGCCAGCGCCTGGGATCGGTTTCCGACTCCGATTGAGGATATCGTCGCTGCGGCACACCTGCAGGTCGCCCCGAGCAGTGTTTTTGATCCCTCCCGCATTCTTGCCTACGTCCGGACCAAGACCATCGACACAGCCCGCAGTATAAAATCCGCGATATCAAAATTGTTCGGCATCTACGATGCAGACGAGCTTGTCATCCACATCGATGACACCTTGGGTCGTTCGAAACAGAATTTCCTGAAGCTCCATGAGACCGGCCACCACGAAATTCCCACGCACAGAAAACTCTTCCGCATCTTCCAGGATTGCGAGAAGACCCTGGCCCCAGAGATCGCCGACCTGTTCGAACGCGAAGCAAATAATTTCGCCAGGTTCGCCTTGTTTCAGGGGAACGCCTACGCGCAGTGCGCAGCCGATTGCGATTTCGACATCAAGACACCAATCAAGCTCGCAAAGAGATTCGGCTCTTCCGTCTATGCGTCCGCGCGCGAGTTTGCGCGCACGCACCACCGCGCCTGCGTCGTATATATTCTTGAGCCCATCACATACGTGGATGGCGACGGCGCCCACGCCATCGTCCGCAGGATCGAGCCCTCGCTGGAATTCCTCAAGCAATTCGGGCGGCCTGATGACACGGTTATCACGCTCGACCACCCGCTTGGACCGGTTCTTCCAATCGGGAGGAAAATGACGCGGCCCATGACGCTTTCACTCACCGACCGTAACGGCGATGACCACGAATGCGTCGCCGAAGCCTTTGACACGACCTGGAACGTGCTTATCCTGCTGTACCCTGTGCGCGCCTTGACCTCTACCATGATTGTTTTGCCGTCCCGTTTTGACCGTCACAACAGGAATTGACGGGGATCGACCCGTGCCGTTAGACGCTATCGTTCGCACTTATATACACCGGATCAGGCCGCGTTCCCAGACCGAGATCGACTGGTTTGTCCGCCAGCCATCGCTTCGGGCAGCAATCAGGAACGCGGCGCTCGCGGTAAACAGCCGCGGCAAACGCTACTCTCATCAGCGCCGCCTAACGAAAGTCGCTCTTGAACGAGCGCTCGATGTCCTCTCGAAGCACGCGCGAGCGATACAAAAAGCTCACGACTTCGACGATTTGGTTCACCTCATTGACACGGCCCTCGAACCAATTTCCGGACTCGGCGAGCTTTACGTCTATGACACGACCCTGCGCATCGGTGCAAAATTGAACCTGTTTCCCGACAAGGTTTATCTCCACGCCGGCACCCGGCTCGGAGCGCGCGCCCTCGGCCTGCGCACCGCCGCGACGCTCAAGATGTCCGAATTGCCGAAGGAATTTCGCGCTCTGAAGCCGCACGAAATAGAAGATGTTTTGTGCATCTTCAAGGACGAATTAAAGACATCGGCGGCCCCGCCTGTCACGCCTGATATTTTTGAGCGGAGCTGGTGCGATTAGGGCCCCATCCGACCACGGGACGGCAGGAGTAACGTCATGACCGGTGAGCGCGAAACGGTGCAACTGATCCGGAAGGCTATCCGCCAGGAGCGGCTCAAGGAGCCTGTGCGCGGCGCCGACCTTAAATAACGTGCTGGGAATCACCTGGGGCGGGAACTTCCTCGCCAAACACTGTCTAGGCACGGGGGGTTCCACGGCACGTTTCGTCCGTGTGTCCCGCGGCCTTTACCGGCTGAAGGACCCGGCCTAAAGCCTGCGGTAATGGCCTCAAAACACTGAATTTGGCCGGTTTTGTGCTCCCATATGTCAAGTTTTATTGCAGAAAAACTTGACAGATTTTCGAGATGCGCCGATACTTTGGGCATGGGAAGGCGCGCCACATCATCAAAAGGCTCAAGCCGGGTCATGGCTTTCGTCCGTCAGCAGATCGAACGCGGCGGCGAACGGCTGTGGCGGCTTGATGACTTCCGACACCTGCCCTTCGCGGCTGTCGCGCAGGCCCTCTCGCGCCTGACGCGGCAGGGGCGGCTTGAGCGCCTGAGCAAGGGCGTCTACTACAGCACCCGGCAGACGGCCTTCGGCAAGAGCCGGCCGAACCCGGCCGCAATCCAGAGGCTCGCCTCCCGGCGCAAGAGCGTTTTCCCTTCGGGCATCGCCGCCGCCAATCTTCTCGGATTCACGACACAGACGGCGAGCCGGAGCGAGGTTTCCACCAGCGCCCTCAGCCTGCCCCGCAAACTTGTCGGGAGCGACACCGTCATTCATACGCGCAGACCGGAAGCATGGGCCGGCCTCTCCGAGAGCGATGCGGCGCTGCTCGATTTCCTGCGCCGCGCCGGAAGGACAAGCGAACTCTCGCCGGAAGAAACCATCCGCCGCACTGTCAAGCTTTTGTCGGAGAAAGGACGCTTCGAGCGGATGCTCCGGGTTGCAGCTTCCGAGCCCCCGCGCGTCCGCGCGATGATCGGCGCCATCGGCGAACAACTCGGGAAGAACCGCGCGGCGCGGCGCCGCCTGCACGATTCCCTGAACCCCTTCTCGAGGTTCGACTTCGGCCTGCTGGCTGGACTGCGCTACGCCCGCAACTGGCAGGCCAGGGAGCGCCGCTGACATGAAGCTTTTTGAGCACAAGGATTTCGAGCAGGCGATACTCGGGGCGGAGCAGCACTGCCGCGAGCGGAACTTGCGCCCCGCGATCATCGAGAAGGATTACTACGTCACGGAGGCGCTGCGCATCATCGCCGCCGCAGCTCCCGACAAGATTATCTTCAAGGGCGGCACGAGCCTCGCGAAAGGCTGGAACGTCATCCAGCGGTTTTCGGAAGACATCGACATCTTTCTCGATCCGCGCGCCTTCAAGCCCACCCTCGGAAAGAACGGCGTCGACAGGGAGCTCAAAAGGCTCCGCGATGCTGTCGACGCACCCTGCGCTCACCTTCGTCCAAGAGGAGAGCAAGACCATCGGGGGATTCGGCCGCAACGACCGCTTCTCCTACACCCAACGCTTCGGCGGCACCGGCGAAGTCGCCAATCGCGTCCTCCTCGAAGCCGGCACCGCCAGCGGCCGCGAGCCCACCACCGTCGTCGAGCTGCGCTCCTATCTAGGACAGTTCCTCGAGGAAACACATACGTCTCTCGGCGCGGACGACGAGGGACGCTTTCCCCTACGGCTGCTGCACTTCCGGCGAACCTTCGCCGAAAAAATATTCGCCATCCACAGCAAAGTGGAAATTCTCAAGCGCGACAAAACGCCTCTCGGAACCTACGCGAGGCACTACTACGACCTGTTTCAACTGGCGGCGCAGGCGGAAGTCATCGCCATGCTGAAGTCCGGTGAATACGACGGCATAAAGAAGGACTACGATGCGATCAGCCGCGAATACTTTCCGAAAAGCTATTTCTATCCCGAGGGGATGAGCTTCGCCAAAAGCGACGCCCTCTTTCCGCCGACGGACCTGGCCAAGATCATCAGCGTCGAATACGAGGCGCAGTGCAAATTACTCTGTTATGGCCCGTATCCGTCATGGGAAGAGATTCAGGCAAAGTTCAAGGGAATTCGGGACCTGTTGTGACATCCCGTCGTCGAAGTTTCTTGAACGTATTTCCGGGCGTGTCCGGCTGCGCCAGTCGGGCTCTGTTCCGCCCGCGGCAGCGGGCGTGCCGAGCCTCCCATCTCGGCCATCCGGTAGAGACTCTCCAATCGAAAAGCTACAAACGAGGATCGACCGGCTCGCTTTCAAGGGCGAGGACACCGAAGACGCATTCGTGGACGCGCCGAAGCGGTTCTTGGCGGACGAATCGTTCCAAGGCTTCGATACCTAGAGCGAATTCGCGGAGGGCCAATGAACGCTTCGTGGAAACCGAACGACTACGAAGTCGGTCCAAATTTTCGGGGAGCAAATATTCGGGCCCATAGATAATTCTCAGGTATTCAGGGCCACGACATTTGACGGCTGGCTGGGACAAGCCACGTCGCCCACGCACAATAAAGTCCAGCGGCTTTACGACCATGCCTTCACCACCGCGTCCGGTTAGCTCTTCCCACCACTGAGTGGCTTCTTCAACGCTCGCTGTGTCGGTCACATCAACCTGTCGGTAAGACGTGGCGAGCAAAAGGCCATCGCCGGCCTTGCAAACCTCTGCCAGCTTTTCCATGTGCCACACGTGATCGCGCTGAACGTGAACTTGTCCTTCCGTAGCAAGCAAGTGGAACGGTGCGAGCTTCAAATCGCTGACGGACTGAACCAACCAGCAGTAGCGCCGATAAGAATCGATATAAAGCTTCGCGGCTTCGAGCCGTTGCTTATATTTCTCGATGAGAGGCAGGGCATCGCCATTCTTCGATGCAAGATGCTCAAGAGACGCGACTGTTTCCGTAAGAGACGCTTTCGCAGCCGCGCCCACAGCGGCGTATTGCTGACGCAATAGTTCCTGAGCCTTCGCAGACCAGGGCATCAATTCGGTGTCGAGGCAAATCCAGTCCGTCTCAAACTGCTGCCAGAATCCTGCGGCATCTACCGCTCCACGCACCTTTTCGAGAAATTGCTTTTCGATCTTTGCATCATCGAAGAATCGTCTTCCTGTTCGCGTGTAGCAAATCCCCCGGCCTTCCTCGACGATACCGAAACGTCGTCGAGCGGCATCCTCATTTCGGCACACGATCACAACGGCGCGGGAACCCATGTGCTTTTCCTCGCACACGACGCGAGCGACGCCTTCGCGACGGAAGTAGGCAAAGGCTTCCGCCGGATGTTCCAATAACCCGGGCTTTTCGGTTGTCTCTGTGGGAGACATCGTGGGCGGCAAGTAGATTAGCCACTTCGGATTCGCTGCAAACCGGCTCATAACTTCAAGAGCGGCCAGCGCATTCTCCTCCCTCACGGTGACGTTGTGGTGGAGACGAGTCGTCACGATTCGCTTGCCGATCACATCGTCAATATCGAGCAGATCGTCGTGGACCTGCTGAGAGGTAAGCGATGGTCCCGAGTCTGCAACCGCGGCGAGCGGTTTGACCGGCTGTGCGTACATCTCACGAGCGGCCACAGAAACGAGTTCCTTCTCGGGGTAGCGAAGTGCTGTCAGGTTGCCGCCGAAAACACAGCCCGTATCGATGTTAATCGTGCGATTCAACCAATCGGGCTGGGGCACAGGAGTATGGCCATAGACCACCACGGCCCTGCCGCGATACTCCGCAGCCCAGTTGTAGCGAACTGGCAGGCCAAATTCGTCAGTCTCACCTATGGTCTCGCCATAGAGCGCAAAATCTCGAACCTTACCTGAACCACGACCTTGCATCTCTTCCTTCATGCCGGCGTGAGCGACGACGAGTTTTCCATCGTCCAAGACATAGTGGCTGACAAGCTCATCGAGGAAATCCGAGACCTGAACGCGGAATTCGGGCGATTCCTTATCCAGTTGTTGCAGAGAATCAGCAAGCCCGTGCGTAATCTGCACGTCTTTGCCCCGGAGTTTGCGCATTAGCTTGATATCGTGGTTGCCCGGAACACAAAGGGCTGTTCCGGCTTGGAGCATGCTCATCACTAGGCGGAGCACCTCTGGAATCTTCGGACCACGATCGACAAGGTCACCAAGAAAGACAACCTTGCGGCCCTCCGCTGGCTTCACAGAGTAGGCAAGAGAACCAGGTCCGTTTGATTGCTTCTCGACCGAGTACCCAAGCTGCGTAAGCAGCTCGACGAGCTCATCGAAGCATCCATGCACATCGCCGATAATGTCAAACGGGCCGTGTTCGTGCTTCAGGTTGTTCCACAGGGGCTCACGCACGATTTCCGCCGCGTCAACGTCCTCGGGTGAATGCAAAATATGGACCCTGCGAAAGCCTTCTCGTTGTAGATTGCGCAGAGAGCGTCGTAATTGCTGAGACTGCTGGCGTATGACGTGCGGACCGAAATCTCGGTCCGGACGGTTACGGTTTCGCTCGTGGCAAAGCTTCTCCGGCAGATCAAAAACTATGGCGACTGGAATACAGTGAAACTGCCGAGCTAGAGCAATGATTGGCTTGCGGGCTTCGACCTGTACATTCGTGGCATCGATCACTACCAGCTTGCCAGTCGTCAGCCGTTTCGAGGCGATGAAATACAGAACCTCAAAGGCGTCATTCGTGGCCGCTTGGCTGTTCTCCTCGTCGGATACCAGACCACGGCAGAAGTCTGAAGAAAGCACCTCAGTCGGTCGAAAATGCTTTCGGGCAAAACTCGACTTGCCCGACCCCGAAGGTCCGACAAGAGCAACGACTGCGAGTTCTGGAATCGTCAGCTTCATTGGCGAGTGAAAATGCCCATCTGTGTGGGGCTGCCCACGATTGCGTCCTCGGGTCCGATAGGCAAGAAGCGAACCGAGTAGCCGAATCGCGCAGAAATGGTATTTGCCCACGATTGGAATTCGGCGCGTGTCCATTCAAAGCGATGGTCTTTGTGTCTCATCTTGCCGGCAGGCAGCGTCTCGAATTTGACGTTGTACTCGACATTCGGTGTTGTCACCACGGCAGTTTGCGGACGTGCGAATTCAAAGAGGACTCGCTCAAAGGCCGCAAGACGCGGCGGATCTTGGTGCTCGATGACTTCCACAACGGTTGCGGCGTCATAACCGCTGAGGCGTTTGTCGCGATAAGTCAGTGATCCGTGAATCAGACGAATGCGATCCCTCTGCATCGTAGGCAAATCCTCGAGTCGCAGTTTCTGCGAGGCAATCTCTAGGGCGCGGTGCGACACATCCATGCCCACGATTTCTGTGAAGGCTTTATCTTTCAGAAGCTCCCGTAGAAGGCGGCCCTCGCCACACCCCAGATCGAGAACACGCTTCGCGTCGCTACTGCGAAGGGCTGCAATGATGGCTCCGATGCGCTGTTCGGCTAGGCTAATCCGCTTCTCTATAGCCTCCTCTTCGCGCGTGTGAGTTTCCGCTACTTCGTCCGCGGCGGGCTCCTCCTCCCCAATGAGACGGCTCAACGCTTCGCGGGCCAGCCGCTTCTGGTGTTTTAAATAGCGATTGGTAATCAGCTCGCGCTCGGGATGTTCGCGAAGCCAGCCCTCTCCATGACGCAGCAGCTTTTCAACTTCCGCGTCACCAACCCAGTAGTGTTTGTCGTCGTCCAGAACAGGAATGAGAACATAGAGATGCGTCAGCAAATCACTCAATCGAATTGTGGCCTTGAGTCCGACCGAAAAGTACGGACTCTCTCCCCACTCCGGGAATTTCTCATCCAGAGGATGGCGCGTAGCACTAACTTCGTAACCCAACGGCTCGAACAAACGGCGCAAGAGATTTTCACCGCCGCGACAAGGCAACACCGTGATCCGCGCTTCCAGTGGCAGCGGCGTATCCGCCAGTTCCTGACGCTCCTTGCTCTTACCGGTTATTGCCGTACCGAATGTACGGGCAATGGCAACGCTCAAGAACGACGATGCCGCGTAGGGCCGGTCGTTGACGTATTCCTCCAAGGCATGCGCCTCACCACTCGGCCCGCGCCGATTCCTCACAAGCCCGATCGGGTCAATCTCTAAAAGCAGCGCGGCAGTGCAGTGGTCGGTCGAGGTCTCTGGATAGAAGACGTGCGCTTTCCCGAAGACCTGATCAAACGAATGGACGCGGAACGGGCTCTTGTGAAGGAGGTAGCCTAAATCCGTCGCAGTTTTCCCGGAATATGAAATGGTCAGCAACATTTTTCGTTCGAGGCTTCACTATCTCACACTCAACAGTGTCATTAGTCTAAACAATTGGTTTGCGGACCTCATTGCACAGAATGGCGTCCACGACCTCGACTCGGAGACAACTGAACGACGCGCCCATAGTACAATCTCGCCATGTCCCTCCACAACAACACCGTCCCGCAAGTCCTCTACAACACCCCAGACCCACATTCGCAGCCGTCCGAGTTATACAAGATCAACGGCACCGTTCTTGCAACCGCAACTGACCCCGTGAAGTGTTGGGTTATCCACGAAGAGCACGGCGTTTGGGACGAGGCGACGAAGACGTTTGAGAACAGGGCTACGACTCTGTTGCCGAATGAGCCGCAGCACTGCCTCTCACTTGACGACCTTCACGATGAAATCAAGAAGCAGGTCATGGTGCGGGTTCGAGGCGGGTTCAAGTATCAAATGGAGTGGTACCCCTACGAGCCGCCGTTCTTTCGCAAGTACGAAATTGCACCGGACGAAACGAGGAAACGGTATCTGTAGTTCGGAGGAAGATTGCATGGCAGTTCCAGCACCCACAACCAAATGCGAAATCTGCGGCACGCCAACCAACACTAGTTTCGGCTCTGTTGGGAACCTGCACTACTACTGCAAAGAACACAGGGACGCACTGTTCACACAGGTGACTGGAAGAGCGCCCAAGAAAACGCCGAAACCTAAGAAGTAGACAGGATCACATTCATGTGTCATGCGCGCGATCGCAAGCACAAGGACTAATCATCCGCATGGACCCCAAGAACACCACTTTGGACTTCGGCACGAACGCGTATTTCCCTTGCTACCTTTGGCGTCCGATTCTGCGAATGGTGCATTCAGGAAGTCGGTTCCTTCGCTACCTAAAAGTCCACAACCTTGTCTTGTCCGGAGTCTCCGTGTACCCGGCGTGTACCTCAGTTGGGCGTATCAGGTGTTTTTGACGTTTTTCGCGTTTAGTAGAATCAATAACTTACGCGTTTTCAGCGTCGCTTTTAGTTCGATCCCCACCGCCCCTACCATCCATCTTCCTGATGGATGGACGCTTAACAAAAACACGAGGGGGCAAAAAGGGGCAGATTAGGCCAATGATCCGGTTCGTGCGTTCAATTTTCGGCGGCACGAGTGACAACTGGATCGGAGTTATCGCAAACGCTGTTTCGAAAGACGAGTTGGAAACCACCTCACAAGGGTGTCTAAAATGTCGCATTCTACAGAAAGTTAGTCCGTTTTCTGCGGGCTGCTCTAAACAACGCGGCCCAAGTTGAATTCGCTTGGCGCTGAGTGACGGCCCGAACAGCTTGTTCGGCGCTGAGCAAATTCGAGCGGTCTCAGAAGTATTTGCGTTTGAACATTTCGTGGCGCTCGCGCGCGAGGTTAATAAGTTCCGCGTACTGGGTTTCGCCATGGAGCGAGATGAGGAGAGGGTCGCGCACGAAGCACGCCTGACAATAGAAGTTATGATCGATTGCTTCGCGCAAGAAACGGTACGCTGATGACTTGTCGCCCAGCACGCTATAAACTTGCCCGAGCTTGTAAAGCATTTCTCCGTCGACTGTGGGAGTCTTTTGATTGACATCATTCAAATAGCGGAGGCCTTCGGCCGGTTGCTGATTAATGGCGAACAGGAGGGCTCGCCCATACTTGGCATGCAATAAAGAAGGGTCCAGCATGTAAGCGCGTTCGAACGCGCTAGCGGCGCGAGAAAAATCCTTCATATAGAAGTAGCACAAGCCGCGGTAAAAATTTGTGCGTGCGCTTTCTCCCATGGGCATAGTTGAAAGGAATCTTTCGTAGTCACCTGCGTGAAGATAACTGTTGAAGGTCGAGCCGACATTCACGAGCGGGTCTAAGCGCAGCGCGTTTTCTCCTTCGGCGATCGATTCCTGCAACATTCCTCCGTAGAGATACGCTTCCGTCAGCCACCAGTGCGCCGGTGCTTGGTTAGGATTCAAGCGCAATTCCTCTCGCAACGCCAGAACGCTTTGATCCAGTTCACCCCGCTCCATCATCTCGATCGCCATTAGCGTGCGCACGTAAGGTAAGTCTGGATCAAGACGCAGCGCTTTGTCGAAGGCAGCGCTGCTCTTCGCCAGGAACTCAGGTCCGCCACCCTGCCACATGGCGTAACCGGCGTAAGCATTTCCCAAATCCCTCCAGGCGGGAGCGTAGTCCGGTGCCAGGCTCAAGGACTTCTCCAGCATCTGGATGGTGAGACGGTAATCGTTCGGAAGACCGTAGGTTTGCGCGCGGAGAAAGTATTCGTATGCGAGAGCGTTTTGGGGAGCGCTCTTCTTCAGTCGCTCAGCTTCTTGCGGCAAGATGCGAAGCTGAAGGCCGCGGGTTACATTCTCCGCGACCCGATCCTGAATAGTTAGTAACTGGTCGTAGGGCAAGTCGAAGGCCTGATGCCAAAGGACTTGTGCCTTTCCGACTTCCACGAGCTCAGCGGAGACGCGCAGGTGGTCACCCTCACGAATGTAACTCCCTGTAAGAATGGATTGCACTTGCAAGTCGTGGGCAATAACGCGCGGGTCAGCATTGCCAGCGCCATATTTAACGACGTAAGACGAAGGCCGCACAAGAATCTCGTTGACATACTCCAGACGATGAATGATGGCGTCGGCCAGAGCCAGACTCAGAAAATCACTTTCTGAATCTGGCTTAAGATTGCGAAACGGGAGAACGGCAAGGGTTCGTAGTTGAACCGGACGCGGTGAGAGCCTGCTGGATTGGATGATAGCAAAATACGATGCTGTCACTGCAATGGCAGCCACGAAAACGCTGACCACGATCCATTTTTGGTGCCCGGCTAGCCATCTCAGAATCCCAAGCCTTTGGCTCTTCGGCGCATGCCGTTCTAAGGCGTCAGCCTCGCTAATCTCTTCTCCCTCTTCGTGGAGAGTGATATGCGTCCGCGTGTGGCGCTGCAGCAATAATTCTGTGCCGTCGTTGCCGGATACTTCGCGCACGGGCATGGCGAACCGATAGCCCAGCCGGGGAACAGTTTCAATGTAGCCGTGTTCGTCGGAAGCCTCTCCTAA
>Ga0209166_10001346_pt1 | contig 20781 bp, 13 predicted proteins | sample Coa_R1_3_FD_187151 | JGI IMG/M metagenome (GOLD analysis project Ga0209166, IMG submission 187151) | Surface soil microbial communities from Centralia Pennsylvania, which are recovering from an underground coalmine fire - Coalmine... | ecosystem: Environmental > Terrestrial > Soil >... | reverse complement strand
ACTGCAACCTGCACTACACCGTGGATACGACACTGGGAACAGCGGAATACAGCCAAGGAATCCGGTTAGAGGACAAAGTCGGGATTCTCCTGACGACCGACAAGACGATTTATCAGCCGGGACAGATGATCCATGTGCGCACGCTCGCATTGGACCGCGCGGACCACCGGGCAGCAGGAAAACGGAATCTGATCCTGGAAGTGGAGGACTCCCACGGGAACAAGGTTTTCAAGAAGACCACGGAAACGGATGAATTCGGAATCGGGTCAGCGGACTTTGGGCTGGCGAGCGAGGTGAATCTGGGAACGTATCACGTGAGGGCGATTCTGGGAGAAGCCGGTACGGACTCGGCGAATAGCGCGGAGATTGCGCTGGACGTAGAGAAATACGTGCTGCCGAAATTCAAGGTGGAGCTGAATTTTGCCTCTACCGAGGGAAAAAAGAAGCATGGCTACCGGCCGGGGGATCACGTGACCGGAACGGTGCAAGCAAACTATTTTTTTGGAAAAGCGCTGGACGGCGCGGAAGTATCGGTGAAAGCGGAAGGAATGGACGTCACGACGTTCAACGCAGGCTCGGCTGAGGGAAAGACCGACAACGATGGGGCGTATCACTTCGATTTGCGGCTTCCCGATTATCTGGCAGGGAGGCCGCTCGACAAAGGCGCGGCAAAGGTCCTGATCGAAGCGACGGTAAAAGACACGGCAGGGCATTCGGAGAGCCGGGGCGAGCCCATCACGGTCAGTGCGTCGGCATTTTTGCTGACGGCGATTCCGGAAGGCGGAACGCTGGTTCCCGGGCTGGAGAATCAGGTGTTTTTGCTGGCGTCGTATCCCGATGGCACGCCCGTGGAGGCGAGCCTGAAGGTGCGGCCAAGGTCCGGCGATGAACAAAACGTCACGACGGATGCTAGCGGCCTCGCTGTGATCACGCTAAAGAAGCCGCAAAAAGAAGAGATCTTGCAGATAGATGGGACCGACAAAGAAGGAGAAAAGGCTTCCGCGTCTGTGCCGTTGCAGGCTCGCGCAGGCGATGAGCAGGTGCTGTTGCGGGCGGAGAAGGCGGTTTATCGCGCAGGGGATTTGATTCGACTGAAGGTTTTGACGACGAAGAAGCGTGGAACGGTTTATGTCGATGTCGTGAAGGATGGGCAGACGGTTCTCACGCGGGATCTGGACATTGCAGAAGGCCAAGCGGAGCTGACGCTTGCAGCTGGCCCCGAGTTGGCGGGCACGGTGGATGTTAACGCTTATCTATTCGGCCAGAACGCACAGCCCGTGGCAGATCATCGCCTGGTGTTCGTGCAGCCGGCGGATGAGTTGAAAGTGGAGACCGTGGCGGATCGCCCTGTATACAAGCCGGGTGAGGATTCACACATCCGGTTTCACGTGACGGACAAAAACGGAGCCGGTGTGCGCGCCGCGCTGGGGCTGCAGATTGTGGATGAGGCGGTATTCGCGCTTGCCGAAAAGAAGCCGGGATTTGCGAAAGTTTTCTTTTACCTCGAACAGGAAGTGATGAAGCCGCGGTATGAGATTCACTCTGTGGGGTTGCCGGAAGTCGTCGAACCGGTTTCCGACGGCAAAGAGGCAGAGCGCGATGTTGCCGCGCGCGCACTTTTCTCTGCTACTGAAATCGTGAGGAAGAACCGATTTGACGGCGAGACCGGGCGCGAGATTCCGCGAACAAAATATTACGAATACTGGAATCGTTATCAGGTGCAGTTCCAGAAGGATGCGGAGAAGATCGCGGGGGAGCTGCGGCATGCGATTGCAAGCGATCCGAAGGAGAACGACCTGGAGAAAGCTTTCAAGAAGCTCGCAGATTCCGACAAACCAGAATTGCGTGATGCGTGGGGAACGAGACTCAGAGTCGAACGCGTGCCCTGGGACAACAGTAAGACGATGTTTATGATTCACGGCGCCGGGCCGGACAAGAGTTTCGATACGGCCGACGACTTGCGAGCCACGCTCTATTTCCGGCGGAGCCCGATTGTGACCACTGCGGCTGCCGGCGGCACCTCACTGAATGTGAGGATTGAGCATGGTGGCGGACGGAATGGCGACCGCGCGAAGATTTCGGGGTTAGTGGTCGATCCGACAGGCGCAGTCATACCGGATGCGGTCATTACGATCACCAATATGACGATTTCGACCACGCACGTGGCGCACACGAATCCGTCAGGCGAATTTCACGCGGCGGCGCTGCGTCCGGGGATTTACAAAGTGACCGTGAGCAGCCCCGGTTTTCGGCAGGCGGAAGATACGTTTCAACTGGAGGCGCGGGACCGGGCGGAAATCAGCGCGCGATTGGAAGTGGGGTCTATGTCGGAAATGGTCGAGGTTTCCGAGAATTCGGTGGTAGTTCTCACGAGCGCGGATGCAATCGGATTCGGAGAAGGGAGGGGGATTGTCGGTGGAGTTGCAGGTGGTGTGGCGGGTGGGGCAATGGGAGGATTCGTTGACCGGCTAGCCTGGGCACCAGCGCCGCCAAAACCCATGGCCATGCCGATGATGCTCAAAGAGTTGCCGATGAGTGGCCGGGATATCACGAAGATGGAAGCTAAGGATTCCGATGACAAGGAAGCGGCCGACGTTCACGTGCGCTCGTATTTCCCGGAGACGCTGTACATCAACCCCGAAATCATCACGGATCGCAATGGGATGGCGGAAATTTCCGTTCCGCTGGCCGACAACATCACGACCTGGCGGATGTCCATGGTCGCTTCGACGCAACGCGGGACGCTGGGCACGGCCACGTCGAGCCTGAAAGTGTTCCAGGATTTCTTCGTGGATTTGGATTTGCCGGTCGTGCTGACGCAGGGAGATCAAGTGACGTTGCCAGTAGCCATCTACAATTACACGGACGCGAAGGGTGAAGTGCGGCTAAGGCTGAAAGATGAGGATTGGTTTGCCCTGGTGGACGACAAGGCCGAGAAGTCCGCGGATGTGGACGCGCAGCATGTCGGTGGATCGCAGTTCACTTTGGAGGCGAAGCAAATCGGCAAGTTCAAACTGACCCTTACCGCGCAAATGACGGGCAGCGCGAAGCGCGCGGACGTGGTGGTGCGGGAGATTGAAGTGGTCCCGAACGGGCGCGAGCAGAACATTGTGTTCAATGGACAACTGGAGACCGCGGCCAGTCACACGGTGGAATTTCCGCCAGAGGCGATTGAGGGCGCGAGCAAGATTTTTGTGCGCCTGTACCCCGGGCCGCTGAGCCAGATCATCGAAGGGATGGATTCGCTTTTGCGGATGCCGGGCGGTTGTTTTGAGCAAACTTCGTCAAGCACGTATCCGAACGTGCTGGCGCTCGATTATATGAAGCGGACCAAGAAGCTGACGCCCGAGGTGCATGCAAAGGCGGAGGGATATATCGCCAATGGCTATCAGCGGCTGCTGACGTTTGAAGTGCAGAGCGGCGGATTCTCGTGGTTCGGCCAGGCGCCGGCAAACAAGATTTTGACGTCGTATGGACTGATGGAATTCTACGACATGTCAAAGGTGCATGACGTGGACGCGCGCGTGATTCAGCGCACACAGCAGTGGCTGGCGTCGCAACAACAACCGGATGGCAGCTGGAAGCCGGATACGCAATTCATCAATGAAGGAGCGACGAACCGGTACAACAAGGATGTGCTGCGAATTACGGCATACATAGCGTGGTCGCTGGGAAATAGCGGATACCAGGGCCCCGCGCTCCAAAAAGCCAGCCAATACATTCAAAAAAATCTTTCAGAGAAATCCGATCCTTACACGCTGGCCGTGCTGGCGAATTTTGCCGTCGATTCTGGAAAAGATCCGGAGTTCACTCGGCAGGTGATGCAGATGCTTTTGGACGCGCGGACGGAGAAGGATGAGCGGGCATGGTGGAGTTCGGAGGAGACCGGAGTTTACGCGACCGGAACAAGCGCGAGCGTGGAAACCACCGGGTTGGCCGCGCAAGCCTTGCTGAAATGGGGGCGAGCGGCCGGAACTGTGCGCAAGGCGCTGGCTTACATCACGGCGAAGAAAGATGCAACCGGTGCGTGGGGCAGCACCCAAGCAACGATCATGGCCCTTCGCGCGCTGCTGCTTGCCAGCGAAAAAGGGACAGCAGACTTGCGCGGGACTGTGGAGATCGTGGTGAATGGAAAGACGGCTGAGAAGCTAGTTTTAACTCCGGAAAACAACGACCTGCTGCATCAGTTTGTTTTTAAGGAGATTAAAGGAAGCGGGTCGAACCTCGTGGAGATTCGCTACGAGGGGAAAGGAACGCTTGGGTATCAGGCTGCCGGGCAATACTTTATTCCCTGGGACCAGGAAAGTGGGAAGGAGCCGTTCTCGATTTCCGTAAATTACGACCGCACGAAACTAGCACAAGATGACATTGTGACGGCGACAGCCATCATGCGAAACAATCTGCCTAAGACGGCGAATATGGTGATGGTGGATTTGGGGATTCCGCCAGGATTCGACTTGCTGAGCGAGGATTTGCAGCAATATCAGGAGAAATCGTCGAGCCTGAAGAGCGGACGATTGGAAAAATTCAGCCAGACGGCAACACAGGCCATTCTGTACTTCAATGCGTTCGCGGCAGGGGAGACGGTACAAATACAGTTCCGGCTTCGTGCCAAGTACCCGATTCGGACGCGAACGTTCCAGTCGCGTGTGTATGAGTATTACGATCCAGACGTCAGGTCTGTGGCGCGCCCGGTGGCACTTGAAGTGAAAAAGCGATAGGTCGTTGGCAAAGGGATTTAGAAGACAGCTTCTACTGTTCTGGGGGCCTGCTCTCCGCTCGCGCTCCCGTTCTTTGGGGGCCGTGTGTTAAATTCGTTTGCGGCGTTTTCCACGCGCACTCTCATGTCTCCAGTCAAAAGAAAGAAAGCCACTGCCACTAAAATCACTGCGCTGGGCGGGGGCGTAGGCGCTTCCAAGTTACTTCTGGGGCTTTATGAGGAGATGGACCCGGCCGGGCTGACGATCATCGTCAACACCGGAGATGACATTGTCTTGCACGGGTTGAAGATTTCGCCAGACCTGGACATCGTGACGTACACGCTGGCGGGAATCGTTGATCCGGAAAAAGGGTGGGGAATTCGCGGAGAGACTTTTCATGCGTTGAAGCGACTGGCTGCGTATGGCCGCGCGAACTGGTTCAACCTGGGCGACCGCGACCTGGCCACGCATATTCACCGAAGCGCGCTGATCGAGGAGGGGAAGACCCTGTCGGAAGCCGCAGAAGCAATTCGCGTAGCACTTGGCGTGAAGGCGCGGATTCTGCCGATGTCCGACGACCCTGTGCCCACCGTCATAGAGTCGAATGAAGGTTCGATGCACTTCCAGGAGTATTTGGTCAAGCGGCGCGCGGAACCCATTGTAAAGGGCATTCAATTCCGAGGAGTGGGGGCGGCGCGCCCGGCGCCCGGCGTTCTAGAGGCCATTGCAGAAGCCGAGCGCATCATCATTTGCCCTAGTAATCCGCTGATCAGCATCGGACCAATCCTGGCTGTTCCGGGAGTGCGGGAGCAGCTGCAGGCTCGAAAGAAGGATGTTTTTGCCGTGTGTCCGATTGTGGGAGGGGAGTCGCTGAAAGGCCCGTCGGACAGAATGCTTGCGCAACTGGGATATGAAGCAACAGCATTAGGAGTGGCGAAGTTGTACGCGGACTTTACCGGTACTTTTGTGGTCGATCCCGAAGATAAGGCCGCCGCGAAGTCCATTTCCACGCTGGGCATGAAGGTTGTGATTCTGCCAACGGTCATGAAAACGTTGTCGCAGAAGCGGAAGCTGGCGCGCTCTCTGCTCAGCCTGTGAAGTGTGATATCTTCAAAAACTTCAAAGATGGCGACGGCACTCACAGCGCGAGAATTTCGCAGCGCCCTTGGGCAGTTTGCGACGGGCGTCACGGTGGTTACCGTGGAGCGCGAACCCGGGTCCGTGTTTGGAATGACAGCGAATGCGTTTACGTCTGTTTCGCTGAATCCCATGCTGATTCTGGTTTGCGTGGAGGAACGCGCGAAGATCCTGCCTTTGCTGCACAAGCACAAACGCTTTGGAATCAGCGTCCTCAAGCAAGACCAACAGGCATTGTCGGAGTATTTTGCGCAAGCTGAGCAGAGTGCGGAGGCGGAACATCGCCTGGCTTTGCGGTATCGCTGGACCACGGAGGGCGTTCCCGTTCTGGAAGACACGGTCGTGCAATTGAGCTGTAGCGTCACAACTACGCACGTAGCCGGCGACCACACGATTATTGTGGGGAAAGTCGAAGACGCGGAAATCCAGGGCGGGGAACCGCTGCTCTTCTTTCGCGGCGAATACCGGCACATCGCTCGGCAATAATGACTTAGCGGCCTAAGTTAAACGCACGTCAAGTAGCGCGAGCCAATACTGGAAGGACTGCAGAGCAAATCCACATAGGATGAGCACGATGCCGAAGGCTCCAAGCCGCCGCTCGGGCAGATTGTCTGCGTAGTATTCAATGTAAGGATTGAATGTGGCGCCAACGGCAGTGACGATGCCTGTGACCAGACCCACGCGAATGGCAAAAGACCAAGGGTGGTCCAGGTGATGGATGAAGGCGCTGCAGACCAGGGCCGAAGCAATGTAGCCTACGGTGCGAACCAAAGTTCCCCAAAACTGGCGGCGTGAAAAGCGCGGACGGAGGGATGCGGCATAGTCGATGGCGGGTCGCATGCCGTGCGTGTACGCGAGGATCTGGCCGACCGTGATGAGAATGGCAAAGGAGCTGGCAAATCCAATGCCCACGACTTTGTATAACCCCAGGCCGAAACCAAAACCCCGGATGGCGGCAAAGACTGCTTCCCAAGGCAAAGAGTAATAATCCAGTCCACGAGCTGTTCGATTGAGTTCAATGGATATCGTGATTCCAGTTGTAAAGCCGGCGGCTAAGCCAAAAAAGAGCCCAAGGCCCAGGCCGTAGCCGATGCCGAAAATTAAGGAGTACGTGACTGCGCGAGTAAGCAAACGCAAGGGACCGTGCTGTCCGCCGAGCAGGTCATAAGCAAGGTAAAGGCTGCCTACCACATCAAGACAAGTGCCCGCGATGCTGACGGCTGCGAGTGTGTGATGGTCCATCTGAGATTAGAGAATTATGCATGGATCAACGGCTACACGCACCAAGTTGGCTTGGAAAGAGATCCCTCAGTGCCTGTTCACGGTCGCGAGCCCCGTCCAGCTATATCCTCGGTGTGATCGTAGCAAAGGGTTCTGCAGCCCCGCTGATAGCCAGGGACGCACTTCCTCTTCCTTCAAATAGAATGCAACGGGAGTCACTAATTGATCGAACACGTTGGCATGAATCTCGTCAAACGGATAGCCATACATGGAGGCAAAGTAATCTCCATAGGGAAGATGCTTGGGGCCCTTTCCATCCGCGCGGGGCCGGTAGAAAAGCTTGATCACGGCCCACAAAAACAGGGAAGGCGCGAGGCACAGCGCGCTCAAAAGCCCGGCGGGCAGTTTTGAAGTGACCGCCCTCCTGATGGGGTTTACGTAACGCGTAATCCACTCATTGCCTTCATATCCATACACCCAAAAGAACACGCGACCCCCGTCCCGCACTCGCGAAGCCAAACTGGCAAATCCTGCAGCCGGATCCGGCAAATGGTGCAAAACTCCCACCGAAAATGCCATATCGAAAACAGGGAGCACGGGCGGATGCAGGAGGTCGCCGATGACCACGTGTGCGTTCGGCATCTCCCGCGTGTGTGCGAAGGCTACAAAAGCGCTTTCCCCCAAATCAACCGATACAATGGCCTTCGCGCCGAGCGAGGCTACAATCGAGGTATGCCGCCCCTTTCCACAGCCACCCTCGAAAACCGTCTTGCCGCGAAAATCTTCTCCGGTTACCGGCGCAATCCAATCAAAGAACTCCTGGGAGTAGTAGCCTCGCAAATCACTCCATCGTGTCCACTCTTCTGCGAAGCGTGACGCCGTTTCCAGCTTCAAGTGTTCCAGTGTTGCCGGCAAAAGAATCGGCACGCCATCGCGGATAGAAAACTCGCGCTTGCACGCGGCACACGCAAGCTTACCCGCCATTATCTGTCCTCTTTCTTCGCGGGCTTCTCCGCAAAGCGCCAGTGCGCCGCCGCAATTCGGACGGGCAAGAAAATTCAAAGCTTCTCGTCGCATGTCAGGCGAAAACGAAGGCTCTCCTCAAGATGATGAGACACGAATAAACTGCAGGATCAAATGGAAAGCTGAAATCGAATGCAATTGCGCGCGCAAGTTTCTGGCTGATTTACCAGCCCGCGGCCCCGGCCGTCCGTGGAGGCTCATCCCGGCCAGCCATGGCTTCGCGGCGGCTCCGGAGTTCTCGTATCGTATACACAGGCTTGTTCTGCGACTCGTAATAGGTTCGCGCCAGCATCTCCCCGATCAGTCCGGTGGCGATAAACTGAATTCCCCCCATCACCAGCGCCATCCCGAGAATCATCAGCGGTCCATGATTCGCCAGCAGCCCCTCGTCCAAAAGCGCCTTCCGGAGGAACACCCACAAACCGATTCCTCCACCTGCTGCGAGGCACAACAATCCGCCCAATCCAAAGAACTGCAGCGGTTTGGTGGAATAGTCCAACAAAAACTTGACGCTTAGCAGATCCAGCAATACTCGGACGGTCCGCGAAATTCCGTAGTTCGACGTCCCATTCTTCCTTTGGATATTCGAAATGGGAACCTCTGCCACAGACGCTCCGGCCCAACTTGCCAGGGCTGGAATGAAGCGGTGAAGCTCGCCGTACAAATGAATCTCCGAAAGGACTTCCCGGCGGTACGCCTTGAAAGTAGTCCCGAAGTCGTGCAGATCTACACCCGAAAGCTTCGCCATCATCTTGTTGGCAACGCGGCTTGGCAGTTGCCGCATGAGCCAGTGGTCCGTCCTTTCCACGCGCCAACCGCTGACGATGTCGTAGCCCTCTTCCATCTTTTCCAGGAATCGCGGAATTTCATCCGGGTCGTGCTGCAAATCCCCGTCCATGGATATGATGATTTCGCCGCGAGCAAAATCGAATCCGGCTTTTAGAGCAGGGGCCTGTCCAAAGTTGCGGCGTAGCCGCACGACGTTCACGCGGTGGTCGTGTTCGTAAATGTCGGATAACACTTTGAAGGTGCTGTCCTTGCTCCCGTCGTCTACAAAGATCAGCTCATAGGGCTCGCCGATTCCAGCCATCACTTCAGTCAGCTTCATGTACAAAGGGGGGATGTTTTCCTGTTCGTTAAAGAACGGAACGACAATCGAGAATTGGATGGGTGAATCGCTTTTCATCAGAACTTCCGGACACACCTTCACGCTTCCTGAGTCACGGAACCATAGTCTATCAGGCGAATCCCCCGGGAGGCGACAAGTTTCCGAATCCTGGTGTCGGTAAGTATCTCCAGTTCCTTCTGGCGGGAAGCTTGAAGCCGGGTGGCGGTTTTTTGAAGAGCTTCATCGACATAGCCGGGATGACAGATCAACTCGGTGGTGCCTTCAAGCAAATTCTTCAGAAGCTGCTCGAGACCCTCGAAAGTAAGCTCCCCGGTTTGGGCGATGCCGCAGAAATAGTCGGCCGTAGCGATGCCCATATGCGCGGCTTGTTTGCGAGCGTCACGAGCAAGCAATTTTAGACCGCGGGCCTGCACACCCTGCTTCATTACGACTCCGGCGCGATGCTGTGAACCCGATGCAAGAGCTGAGCGCAGGCTCGATTCTTCCAGGGAGACACGGATCGCTCCGATGCCGTGCCTTTTTGCCAACCGCAAGGCGATCTCGAATAATCCTGGAAGCATGTGTACGTGTTTGTGGCCGTCAAGATGCGTTGGCCGGATGCCGGCGTCGCGCACTTTTTGAATCTGCGCGTCCCATTCTTCCTCGACTTCGTCGAGAATCAGACCGCGCCGCGCCCGCTTCCACAACAAACTCTCCGGTCCATCGGCGAAACTGCCATCGTCGCTTAGCAAGCTCGTCACACTCTCCCGGTCTGCCACGGGCTCTCCATCGCTTAAATTCAAATGCACGCCAACTGCCAGGCGTGGCGCGGACTTGGCCACCTTTACGGCTTCAGAGAAGGCCGTCCCGTTGGCGAGCACGGTGGTGCTGGTGACAATCCCAGCACGAAAAGCCTCCAAGATGCCCCGATTCACGCCATCGGTCCATCCCAGATCATCGGCATTGACGATGAGGTTTTTCACGGCCTGTCCTATTCCGATGATTTTACCTGTTCCTTCGTACAGCTATTCTTTTGCGCGTTCATACATTTTCGTACCATTGACCCCTCTGCCGCTCAACTCTAGCATGGCCATTTAGAGGGAAGAATGCCTCCAAAAGTGCATGAGAGAAGAAACACCCTGGCTCCTGCCATGCCCACGACGGCGCAATCCTCGGAGCGGCGCCGGGGCCGGCGGATGAATTCACGCGTTCCCGTGCGGCTGGAATGGGACGAGGTGTCGGGCAAGCGGTCAAGCGCGGAGGCTCATACGCGGATTATCAATCCCTATGGCTGCATGGTGGTCCTTCCGCACGCTTTGGGGCTCGAACAGCGCGTGGCCCTCACGAACCTGGCCACGCACTCCAGCAACGCGGCAATTATCGTCTGGAAAGGCCAATCGCGGCCCGACGGATGGGAATACGGCGTGGAGCTGGTGGCGCCGGAAATGGACTTCTGGGGACTCGAACTGTGAAACCTTTGGTGCCCGGGGCGAAGCCTGGAACGCCCTCGCCGTATGCGAGGCCCGGCCAAACTCCGGCCGTGCGTCCGGCTCTGCAACGGCAGCCCACGGCCGAGGAGCGGCGCCGCGCACAGCGCGTGCTGCTACGCATCCCCGTCCTGGTCCATTTAAAAGGCAAAGAGAAACCGATCGATGGCACGACGCATACCGTCAGCGCTACCGGGGGCATGATCATCCTTCGCGAGGGCCTGGAAGCCGGAACAAAATTCATTCTTGAGAATCCCAAAACGCAGGAAAAGGTTGAGGTCAACGTGGTACGCCCTGCGCAGCTTAATCAGGAAGGCTCGCTTGTCCCGGTTGAGTTTCTTTCTCCTGCCCCAAAATTCTGGAATATTTTCTTTCCGCCTAATGTGAATTGACCTAGTTCTCCGAAACAGCAGAGACGGATTTCTCTTCGATCGATGGCCAACATTGCGCTTCGCTCTTTGCTAGCCCTGGGAAATTCCCAAAATGGAACGGGGACGCTATTGGCCCCCCCCTCCTTTTTTGTAAGTGCGCATTCCAAAGGAGTTACGAGGATCATTCTCTTAAGTGCGCATTCTAAAGGATTTACGAGCGGCCAATTTCGGCCAAAACCAGACAAAAGACGGTGTCTCCTTGTAAGTGCGCATTTTAAATGGTTTAGCGGTCCCAAAAATCGGGGCGGCTGGATTACCTCCAAAGTGCGAACCTATTGAATTGTGACCTGTACTGCGGACGAAGTTGATCCGGAGTAGTTGGAATCGCCATTGTAGACTGCCGTGATGCTGTCGTAGTGCACGCCTCCATTACCTCCATAGCCCCCGCCGCACGCGGTCGCAAGGCCGGCTACGAGTCCTGCCAGCAACAAAAGGCCCGCATAAGCGTACGCGCGGCGATAGCGCGGCGGCACGCGCTTCCAATTTAGGAAGAGCAGAAGCAAGAGAGCAAACCCAAACATCACTATCCACGGAACGCGCACTGTCGGGATGTGATTCGGTCCTGACAGTGGCGGTAAGAAGGCCAGTGTCGTTGACAGGGTGGCCGTGCAGAACGCAGGAGATGAACTGGATGCCGCCGTAGGGACGCAGTTCACCGCGCTCCCGAGCGCCGTGGATCCGTTTTTGAATTGAACCATCCCGGTTGGGCCTACACCGCTACTGTTCGTGGCGACGTTTGCGGCAAGAGTGATACTGCCGCCTGAAGCTATTGAGCTGGGACTAGCTGTAACGCTGGTCGATGTGGCGGCTTGTGTTACTGTCAATGCGAGCACGGTTGCCGCGCCTGGAGCGCTATAACTGATGTCGCCGGAGTAAGAGGCTGAGACATTATGCGTGCCCGGCGGGAGTTGGATAGGCTGATCCTCCGCGTGGCCTTGGCTGTTCACCCCAAAGGTTCCAGCGTCAAGTGGGCTGCCGTTATCCGTCGCCGTCACGGTTCCTGTGGCGTCGAAAGCGCATCCACTCAACTGTGCTTGAGTTGTCGCAGTCAGCGGCTGGCAATTCGTGGAAGTTCCGGTGTGGTTGAGGATGTCAAAACGCAAAATGTAAGGCGACCCGTAGGCGAAGGTCGTCGCGTTCGCGCTGAGGACGTTTCCCGCAGAATCAAAAGTAACAATGCCTGCTTGCAACTTGCTGGCTTCTGGGTTGACGGTCATGGACACGCCCGTGGGATCGTCGCTTGGAGCGAAAGTGCCGTCTCCGGCATAGTGCGCCTTCAGGCTGTAGGAACCTCCTGGCAGAAAGGTGGTCTGGAGGGTTGCAGTGCCGGCGCTAAGGGTTGCAGCTCCTACGCCTCCGTTCACAGCGGTCGGAGCCGGGAAGGAAACGTCGCCGGTTGGTGTTCCGGTTGTTGTCGAAGCGACTGTGGCTGAGAGGGTTACGGATGCTCCGTGCGTGATCGTTACGGGAGTGGTGGCCCCATTGATCTTGGTAGCTGTCGTTGTGCCTTTGAACGTGCCGACTGCGGTTTTCCATGCTGCAGCCAGGTTGGTCACGTTTACGGACCCGAGACCGGTTGCGAGGTCATAGCCGGTGCCCGTCATGAAGGCGGGCGTTGTCGAACCGCTGGCGGTTACCAATACCCCGTTTGTCCCTGTTGTTTGACTGCTGCAAGTTGTTGTGGATCTTCCTGCGCAAGGAACGGAGTTGTTTCCCTTTGTCACGTCGTAAAAAACGCAGGTCGCGGAGCCAGTCAAGGGTGTAGTTGTCGAATTGCAATTGGCAAACGTCTCTGCCTTAGCGATTGTGTACAGAACGGGATTCACATTCCCCTGCCTGCTCTTTTGTTGCTGGTTGATGAGCGCGATGATGCCTGCAAACGCGGGGGAGGAAGCGGAAGTCCCACCCGCGCCGAAGAAACTGAAATGTCCTTGTGCGTCTGGTGCACACGATGGAGAGCTTCCTGACTTGAGCGCATCCGCCTGACAAAACAGATAAAAGCTGTCGCTGTTTTGACCGTCGCTGGCGAAGAGAGAAACGTCCGGTAGGTCTCTAGCGCTGTCAGTTGGCGTAATCCCACTCTGCCAGGATGGTTTCGGGTAACCCCCAGTGCAAGCACCGGTAGCGGTTTGTGTCGCACAATTACTTGGGCCGCCACTCGCTGCTGCGATTCCGTTCGCGCTTGCACAAACGGTGTTGAGGTTTGTGTTGGTGGCCGTTGCAGCGCAAGTGTCGTTCCAGGGAATTTCAGGGATATAACCCTGTGCGGATTCACGAGTCCCAGCGGCGTTCGTGGTGCTCCAAAAACCGCCGGTTGTTTGCGTGCCCGCGTCATCAAAATCGGTTCCGCCGACGGCGACGTTGAAGGGCGTCGAAGCAATTCCGCTGACCGCGAGTCCTTTGGTGGCAGTTGATTGTGACGTAAAATCATCGCAACCGGCTGAGCCGTTATCTCCTGCTGAAACCATAACGCTGATGCCCTGCGCTGCAGCTTGCTCCCAGAGGGCATTATAAAACGCGTTTCCGGCGGTCCCTAAAGCTGGCTCACAAACACCGAAGCTTTCGCTTAACACATCCGCAGAGTTATTGTCCACGATGTACAGCGCGGAAAGGTCGATGCCGGCAGCGGTGAGGGTGCCTTCCGAAACCACTAGATTGATAGTTGCACCCGGGGCGACCATACCTGCGGTTTGGGCGTCGAGGTCGGCTTCCCCTTCATCGCCGTTGGGGCCCGAAATTCCGGGATCTGGTCCATTCAAGATAATGTTCGAGGAGGTGAAATTGGCAGAAAGGCCGAGCAGACTCCGAAAAGCTGCGACGTCATTGGGATCGATATTGGAGTCCGCAACCAGTGCAATGGTTACACCAGTGCCGTCAAGCGGGGCAGGAGGCAAATTGTAGATCTTGGCAAAATCCGCAGGGCCGACGACATAGCATGGTAGCGGAAAATTTGGCGCCGGGCCGCATCCCGAGCTCGTGGTGAACAGCGGCTTGGAAATGTTTTCTTTCTGGCCCGAAAACGTTTCGGCCCGCCGATGGACCATCGACTTTCTAGGGAAATTGTGCAGCGAAACAATTCCGGCGAGTACGGGTGTCAATGCTGCCGGTATCTGCGGATCCGCTGAGTTCGCTTGCCTGAGTTCGCCGTTTACCTGATAGCGGTGAATCTCTGTTTGAAACGCGTTACGGGCCTGCCCCGCGGTTCCAGAAAACTCGATGACGGTTTTTCCCGCCGCTACCTTGATTCCATGGAACCCTTGCCGCGTGAGCCAATCCGTCACGGTCTGAATGTCGGCGTCAGCCGGGCCGAATTGTGCGCCGAATTGTTGCGGAGTCAGCCATTTGTGGAAATTGGGCGAGTCTTTTGTTTGCTGCTCTGCCATGAGTTGTTGAAGGGTGGCTTCTTGTTCGGGGCTTCTCTGCAAGAGCAGCAGCATGCGGTTCATCGGGGTGGAATCGGGCACTGCGCCCTGGTCGAATTCCGGGCGGGCCAGGGGGTGCACGTTGCCTTTCAGGCGGACCAGTTGCGTTTCGTCAATAGCTTGTGTGATGCGCGCGGGCACCGCTGATGCCTGGAAAGCAGCCGCACTTTGCGCGTTCGACTGCGCGTCGACGCGCGAGGCGCCAAAAAACGGCAGCACGAAAGAAGCGAAAAGCGTGATGCGAAGGAACAAGGATTGAAGTTTCATAGTCTGCCTATACTAAAGATTTGAACAAAGCTGCAAGACGTTTCTGGCTGGAGAATCGCCCGGCTCGCAAAACGCGATTTATCGAGTGGCGCCACATCGCGGACTGAGGAGCGAAACAGGAGCGACCCACCGTCTAGCGCCCAAAGCGTACCACATTTTATGGGAACACTCTCCAGCATTGGAAAATTGAACTGACTCAATCGCGAGCACCCCGGCGGATTTGCGACCACTCGTTCGGCAACATCACGCAAGTTCCGTCATGCTAATTCCGATGCGATTGGGGCGTTTCCGGATGCTTCGTATGCTCCGAAAATGAGGCGGCCTTTGAAGCTTGAAGCCGCAAGGACCACTCCGCACTTTCGATCTTTCCTATCTCGAAGCAGACCGCAATCGCCCTTTGGTTATTCCCGCTTACGGGCAAAAAAGTTCGCGGAATTGTGCGCAAATTTCAGGCTGAATTCTCCACACAGTCTCGCGCGGGAGCTCTTGGCCCGCATTTTGTTCTCAGTGTGAGGCCAAAGCGCGGAACTACACTTGCAGCGCGCGCAAGTAGGGAACGCTGGCTTTCATAAAGTCAAGGTTCATCTCGACGAAATAGTTTTTCACACCGCCGGTCTTCGCTGCCGTAAAGATTTTCTTCCAATCCAGAGTGTCCTGGCCGACCGGCATGATTTTTTTGGTTTGCGCAGACCAGCCCTGGACGTGCATGGAAATGAAACGTCCCGGGTACTTCGTAAAATACTCCGCTGCGTCAAAACCCTGCCCGATCGTGGAGACCTGGAACTGAAACTTGATCAGTTTGGGGTCGAGCAACTCAAACAACACGTCGTAGGTACGTTTGCCGTTTACCGTGGAGCACTCGAAGTCTTCGTTATGCAATCCTTGCTGGATTCCGGATTTGGCTGCGAGTTCACCCATTTTGTTGTATTCGTCTGCGGCGCGCTTCACATCGTCTAGAGTGGGATTTTTGGGCCCACTGAGCGTGGCCACCAGCATTTGCGTCAGACCGATTTCCTTGGCCCAGGCAATGCGGCCCGGCTGATCCTTTCTCAATTCATCGAGGCCGAAGTGCGAGCTGATGCAGGTAACGCCGGCATCGCCGAGAATTTTTTTGAGCTCGGCGGGCGTATATTTTGCCAGCCCTCCGAAGCCATAGTCGGCGTAACCCGCGGGCGAGCAGAGTTCAATGTTCTGAAATCCTGCTGCAGTAAGCTGCTGGAGCGTTCCGGGAAAATCCTTCGCAATCATTTCGCGGACAGGCCAGGTTTGGCATCCGAGCGGGAGGCCAAGTGGGTTCGCACGAAGCTCAAGCGCGCCTGCTGCGCCTGCTGATAGGAGGCCCGCCATAGCCACCTGCTTGCCCGTAGTCTTGAGAAACTCTCTTCTAGTCATTGTGGACATTTGCTTCTCCAAAAGTGGGTTCCAAGATACACCTGCTTTGCCATCCGGCGAAGTATGTTCGTAACCGAGTATGTTCGTAACCGAGACCAGAAATCCCATAAGCGGACGAAGCGGAGTGCCAGAAACGGCCTAAGGCATCGCTAACCGCGAGACTTTCAAGGAGTTAAAGTCGTATGGTTTAAGGTAGTCCGAGTGCGTCTCAATTGTAGTTGTCTAGAGAGGCCTATCCATGCGCAATTTCATAAGAGACATCCGTCTGGCCCTGCGGACCCTGGTGAAGAATCCCACTTTTGCCCTGATTGGAATCGTGACGCTGGCACTTGGGATGGCTGTCAATACCACGGTTTTCAGCGTCGTCAATGGGTTTCTGCTCCGCCCGCTTCCCGTGGCCCATCCCGAGCAGATTACCGTTCTTGCGCTGAAGCAAGCCTCTGTCCCGGGCGGCTACCGTTTCTCCCATCCCACCTACGAGGACCTGCGCAGTCAAACGGATGCATTCAGTGACATCTTCGCTTACCAACCGACGCTTGCGGGAATTACGGTGGACCACAAGTCTGATCACTGCCTCATTAGCCGGGTTTCGAGCAACTACTTTTCGTCGCTTGGCATAAAGCCCGCCTACGGCCGCTTCATCCTTCCTACGGAGGGCCAAGCTCCCGGAGCAGATCCCATCATTGTTTTTGGGTATTCCTACTGGCGCCGACGTTTTGCGGGCGATCCCATGATCGTTGGCCAGAAAGTAGAACTGAACGACCGCTCCTTCACGGTCGTTGGTGTTGCTCCTCGCGAATTCCACGGTACTTACTCGGTTATGGATATGGACGGGTATGTACCGTTCAGCGCGGAAACCGGCGACGATCCCGACAATCCCGTGCAGAAGGTTTGGGTCAACCGCGAAGCTCGTAACCTCACGGTCATGGGGCGCCTTAAACGCGGCGTCAGCATGAAGCAAGCGCAGAGTTCGCTCAATGTCGTTGTCGAGCGCATCGCTCAGGCGCATCCTGACACTGAAAAGGGTTTGACGGTGCAACTCTTCCCTGAAAAATTGGCTCGACCTGAGCCGGACGCGGAAAACCCGATTCCTGCCACTTCTATTGCTTTTATGTCCCTCGCCGCGCTCGTTCTCCTGGTTGCGTGTTTTAACATCGCGAATGTTCTTTTAGTGCGGGCCACCGCTCGCCAGCGCGAAACGGCCATTCGCGCTGCTCTAGGCGCCAGTCAGGGCCGTCTCATCCGCCAATATCTGGTGGAGAGCCTGATGCTTGCGCTTTTAGGCGGTGGCGCAGGATTAGTCCTTGCGTCGTGGGCCTCAGGATTCTTAAGTGCACTGCCCCTTGGGACGGATTTGCCGTTGAGATTCGATTTCCGGCCGGACGCGCGTGTGTATCTGTTTGCACTGGCGGCCGTTTTGTTTACCGGATTGTTTGTGGGAATCATGCCGGCGCTGCGTGCGGCGCGGAGCAACGTCAGCTCCGTCCTTCACGAAGGAGGCCGCGGGTCATCCTCGGGTCCACGCAAACAATTTGCAAGAAATATCTTGGTGGTTGCCCAAGTGGCGGGTTCACTGGTGTTGCTGATTGTAGCCGGCCTTTTTGTTCGCAGCCTGGAGAAGGCCGAGAAAATGAATTTGGGGTTCAATCCGGATCATGTGCTTGATCTTTCCCTGGATGTCGAACAAGTCGGGTATAAGGAGCCCCAGGCTCGCGCAGCGTACCGTGACATCGATAAGCGCATTGCCGGGCTGCCCGGCGTGCAATCCGTTGCGGAAGCTTTCATCGTCCCGATGGGCTACGTGAGCGCCAATGATCGCACTTGGATTCAGGAGCATCCGTACACTGCCGGCCAACAACCAGCGGAAGTTTCTTACAACCAGGTCACTCCGTCGTATTTGGACACACTGCAAATGCAATTACTGCGAGGCCGCAAATTTTCGGATGCGGACAGCGAAAAAGCGCCGCCAGTTGCTATCATCAACGAAACCATGGCCAAAAAGTTTTGGCCCAATGAAGACGCTCTAGGCAAGCATTTCGGCATCAAAGGCGCCAATGGCCCGTTCATGGAGGTCGTTGGTATTGTGCGGGACGCAAAAATCCAGAGCCCGACCGCGGATCCTCAAGCTTTCTACTGCGTGCCGTTTGAGCAGAGTTACAACTCATTGCGAACCATCCATGTCCGCACAAGCGTGCCGCCGGAATCGCTGGCACTGCAAATTCAATCGGCCATACACGAAGTCGTTCCCGATGTTCCCATCACGCAAGTGAAAACGATGAACGAGGCCTTGCAAGGCGCGAATGGATTCTTCCTGTTCCGGTTCGGGGCGCAATTGACTTCGACGATGGGGATCCTCGGTCTGGTTCTTGCTGTGGTTGGAATTTACAGCGTGGTTTCATACGCCGCCGCGCAACGCACGCAGGAAATCGGCATTCGCGTGGCGATGGGCGCCTCTCCACGCGACATCCTCAAGATGGTTTTACGACAGGGGCTTACGACAGTCGGCGTGGGTCTCGCCGTCGGCTTGGCTCTGGCGTTGGCCGGGACCCAGGTGATGGGCGGGCTCATCGTTGGCATCAAACCAACCGATCCGCTTACATTTGGAGTCGTACTTGGCTTGCTCGCCGCCATTGCCCTTTTTGCGTGCTGGGTGCCTGCACGACGCGCAACGCGGATCGACCCACTCGTGGCCCTGCGATACGAATAAATTGGCTTACGAAGCGCCGTGCGCGGCGGATTTGACGTCTCGGCCTGGGACGACGTCGATCTGAAGCACTGGATCGGATGCCGGAATGTAAGTGGTCGCCAGGCCTAATTCGCGCCGCACAATATTACAACCCTGGGCGATGGCGCTGGCCTTGTAGAAGGCGATTTCGCGGTTGCAGCCCTGGCGCCCAAAGCCACAGTCGCTCGAGACGATCAGGCGCTCGGGCGGGATGAACTTCAGCGCCTTGCGAATTTCTACCGCTACGTCCTCTGGCCGATCGGCCTGCAACGAGCGATGGCTCACTGCGCCGATGGCAATCTTTTTCTTGAGATCGTTCTTGAACGGCGCGAACAGTTCGAGATCTTTTTGCTGGCGGTCTTTCATCTCGAGCGTCCACACGTCGCCACGGCAGCGCTCTAGATAGATTTCAATGGAATTGGCGTAACTCGTGTCATCCATCACGCGTTGCATATTGGGGTTGCCCCAGCACGTGTGAATCCACAGCTCGACATCATCGAGGCCCTGAACCTCACGGTTAAATGCGTCAATCATGAACTTCACTTCCGCGTGATCCTTGCCGTAGGTGTTGGCCATGAAGTGAAAGGTCGGCTCTTCGATTTGAACGCAGCGGCAGCCGGCTTCGCGTAGGGCCAGCAGTTCCTTGTTCATGGCCTCGGCCATGTCCCAGATCACTTGCCGCTTGTCTTTGTATTTTGGCGTGTGGATATCCAGGAAGAGCGCCATGACTTGCGAGCAGCACGTGCCAAACTTCACCGGCTTGCGTGTTTTGCCTTGCGCGATGCGCCACACCTTTGGGTAGTCGAGCGGGCGGTGCTCGATCTTGTCAACGACGTGCGGCCAACGCCAGCCGGTGTAAATTTCGTTCAACAGCGTGCCCGGCGGATAGTGGAGCCAGGGCGCTGTGGTCTCTTCCGGCTGAAGATGATCGCCCTCAAAGCCGGCCCAGCGCTGGAGTGGGTAATGATGCCAAGCGCGTCCTGCCATGTCTTCATCCACGTGCAGGTCGCCGTGCGTCAAGATGTCCAGGCCGGCGCGCTCCTGATCACCTATGACTACGGCCATGCCGTCCTGAAATTTCTCGCGAAACCGCACGTCGAGCATGCAAGTGTCGAATGGTCGCCCCCACATGCTCAGGTCAAACCATCGTGGACGCGGGAACGATCCCGTGGTTGTGCTGGGGAGAATCAGGTTGGCAGTGGCGGTGAACATAGCTTCCTCCAACGCCGGGATTATACGTCAGAGGGTGTCATATTGCCTTTCCTTAGCGGAGGCTAGTAGATTCTGACGGCCACGACATAACCTAAAAGAGAGAGTCTTCTCATGAGCACTTCATCGCCTTCTTCTGTTGGCCCGGCATCGGCCGGCTTGCCGGCGCGGCCCCTCGCCGCGATTTTCTGGGGCGGATTGCTGGCAGGAATCTTTGACATCACACAGGCCTTCGTCGGGTTTGGCTTGCTTGGAGCGAAGCCCTTTAGGATTCTGCAGCACATTGCGGGAGGTGTTTTTGGAGCACGCTCGATGCAGATGGGGTGGACGTCCGCAGCACTGGGGTTAGTGTTCCACTTCACCATTGCTTTCACCGCTGCAGCGGTTTATTTCCTGGCCAGCCGAGTTCTGCGCGTAATGGTCGAGCACGCGATTGTCTGCGGGTTGATCTACGGCGAACTGGTGTTCCTGTTTATGTATTTTGCGGTCTTGCCGCTTACGCCCCTTGGGCCAGCGCATTTCAACACTGCGACGTACATTACCGGCCCGATCGGGCACACGTTCCTGGTGGGATTGCCGATCGCGCTTTCCGTTCGCCGATTCGCAAGATAAGACAAACTCGCGGGTCATTGTATAATCGCGGCTGACCGACTCTTACC
>Ga0209166_10001342_pt1 | contig 20818 bp, 19 predicted proteins | sample Coa_R1_3_FD_187151 | JGI IMG/M metagenome (GOLD analysis project Ga0209166, IMG submission 187151) | Surface soil microbial communities from Centralia Pennsylvania, which are recovering from an underground coalmine fire - Coalmine... | ecosystem: Environmental > Terrestrial > Soil >... | reverse complement strand
AGCCAAAGTTGGCGGAGTCTACAACCGCAGCCGAGCCGTGGCAACCCCCCCGGGCAACGGCGGTTGGCGGCCATGTGCCGAGCGGCTATAATCCGCCACTCGCTCGCATTCGGTCGCCGGAGAAACACGCTTGCCCGCTTCGGTGGTGTTTGACTCGCTGGTCCGCTCGATCCAGGTTGGCAGCCTGTACGCGCTGATGGCGCTCGGCCTGACGCTGACGCTGGCGGTGGTGCGCCTGCCTAACTTTGCCCACGCGGAGCTGATCACGGTGGGCGGCTACGTGGCTTTGTTGAGCTCCCTGTGGCTTACGCACAGCCTGTTCGTGATCCTCGGGCTGGCCTTCATCGGCTCGGCGCTGGTCGCCTGGTTGATGCACCGCGCGGTCTATCGGCCGCTGGCGCGGCGGAACCTCTCGACCTATGGCATGCTGCTGGCCTCCTTTTCGGTGGGCCTGATCCTGCGCTATATCATCTTCCTGCTGGTGGACCGCTATGGCCTGTTTGACAAACATATTGCCGTCCCGGTCGAGATCTGGTATCGCACGCCCGATGTGATCCTGACCAACCTGTTCTTCTGGAGCGTGCCGACAGCGGTGGCGCTCATGATCGTGCTGAGCCTGGTGCTGCGCGGCACCAGCCTGGGCCGCCAGATGCGCGCCCTGGCCGACAACGGGATCCTGGCCCGCGTGACGGGCATCCCGGTGGACCAGGTGCACGACCTGACCTGGCTGGTGGTGGGCGGCCTGGCCGGGGTGGGCGGCGCGCTGTGGGGCATGTATACCTCGCTCAACCCGCTGACGGGGTGGCTCACCATCCTGTCGGTCTTTGCGGCCTCGGTGCTGGGCGGAATGACGAGCTTCACGGGCACCATCCTGGGGGCCTACGTCGTCAGCTTCTCCGAGAACCTGCTCATGCAGTGGCTGAATTTCCGCTTTGGGCTCGACTTCACTTTCAAGGCGGCGGTGCCGTTTGTGATCATTATCCTGGTGCTGCTGCTGCGCCCGGCCGGGCTGACGGGCTTCGCCGGCAGCCTGCGCAAGCTGAGCCGCCGATGAACATCGATTACGTGGCGACGGCGCTGGCGCTGTTGACGGTCTTCGGCATCTCCGCGCTGATGGCGCTGAGCTTGAACCTGGAGTACGGGGTGGCCGGCGTGCCCAATTTTGGTCAGGCCATGTTTGTCTCCATCGGCGCCTACACGGCGGGAGTGACCTACACCCGCCTGCTGCCCTGGCTGGGCGGGCGGGCCGGCCTGGACCCGTGCGGGGACACGCTGACCAAAGCCCTGGCTCTGCGCACCGAGCTGACGACGCTGTTCCCAACGGTCGGCTTTCTCAACTTTGGCCTGACGGTGCTGATCGCGCTGCTGCTGGGCGGCCTGGCGGGCTATCTGGCCTCGTATGCCGCCCTGCGGGTTTGGGAGGAGTGGTACCTGGGCCTGATCTTGCTGGTGGGGAGCGAGGTGGTGCGGATCCTGGCGCAGGGCTACCCGCCGCTGCTCTGCGGCAGCAACGGCCTGTCGGGCATCGGGCAGCCGTTCGTCTGGGTGCATAATGCCACCTGGTCCGCGGCGCTGTTCGCGCTGCTGGCCCTGCTATTAGCCGGGGCGGCCTACCTCTTGTGTGAGCGCCTGGTGCGGTCGCCCTACGGGCGGCTGCTCAAGGCCATCCGCGAAAACGACCGTGTGACGCTGGGCCTGGGCAAGCCGGTGCAGCGCCGCCGGGCGCAGGTGATGGCCATTGGCTCGGCCATTGCCGCGCTGTCGGGCGTGCTGTTTGCCGTCAACCTGGGCTTCGTCAGCACCAACGACTACACCGTGGCGCTGACCCTGGACGTGTGGGTGATGGTGGTGCTGGGCGGGGTGGGCAACGGCCGCGGGGCGCTGCTGGGCGCGCTGATTGTGACCGTGCTCAACCGGCTGACCGCCATTGCCGCCATTGCGCTGAATGCCATGGGCAGCCAGTTTGAGTTTAACTACGTGCGGTATATTCTCTTTGCGGCCATCCTGCTGCTGATGCTGCGCTACCGGCGGCAGGGCTTGCTGCCCGAGCGGGCGCGGACCACGATCGCCCACGACGAGCTGCGCCCATGACGGACCTGTTGGCGCTGCACGATGTGCGCAAGAGCTTTGAGCGGCTGCGAGCCGTGAACGAGGTGTCGCTGGGCGTGGCCGCCGGACAGATCGTGGGGCTCATCGGCCCGAACGGCAGCGGCAAGTCAACGCTGTTCAACGTGATCGCGGGCGGCGCGCGGGCCGACGCGGGCCGGATTGTGTTCGACGGCCACGATATCACCGCTCAGCCGGCGGATGAGATTTGCCGGCTGGGCCTGGCGCGCAGCTACCAGGACCCGGCGCTGTTCTTCCGCATGACCGTGCTCGACAACATGCTCTTGCCGGCTAAGGGCCAGCGCGGCGAACAGCCGGCGCGCGCGCCCTGGCACGGTCTGTGGCGGCGGCAGGAGCAGGCGCTGGCCGCCCAGGCCAACGCGCAGCTGAACCAGGTGGAGCTGCGCGGGCACTATGCCCGGCTGGCATCAGACCTGTCGGGCGGGCAGATGAAGCTGCTGGAGCTGGGCCGGAGCCTGATGGGCCAGCCCAAGATGCTGCTGCTGGACGAGCCCACGGCGGGTGTGGCGCCCAAGCTGGCGCGCCTGATCTTTGAGCAGATCGCCGGGCTGCGGGCCGCGCAGGGCCTGACGTTCCTGATCATCGAGCACCGCCTGGAAGTGTTGTTCGACTTTGTGGACGACATCTATGTCATGTCCGCTGGGGCAGTTATCGCTCACGGCCCGCCGGCCGCCATTGCCGCGAATGCGCACGTGCGCGAGATCTACTTTGGAGACTGAGACGTGGCGCTGTTGACGCTGGACAAGGTCAGCGCGGGCTACGGCAAGCTGGTGGTGCTGCCGGGGGTCAGCCTGTCGGTTGAGCCGGGCCAGTTTGTCGGCGTGATCGGCCCGAATGGCAGCGGCAAGAGCACACTGGTCAAGTCAGTCTTCGGCCTGACCACGATCTTTAGCGGCGCCATCCTGCTGGAGGGCGCCTCGCTGGTGGGTTTGCCCACGGAGGCGCTGAGCCAGCGCGGCCTGGCCTATGTGCCGCAGACGCGCAACGTCTTCACCTCGCTGACCATCCGTGAAAACCTGCTGCTGGCCGTGCGGCGCCAGAGCCGGCCGCTGGCCGCCGCCGCGCTGGCCGAAACATTTGAGTGGTTCCCGATCTTGCGCGACCGCCAGGGGCAGCGCGGCGGGCAGCTCAGCGGCGGCGAACGGCAGATGCTGGCCATTGCCATCGCCTGGCTGACGCGGCCGCGCCTGATGCTGCTCGATGAGCCGACAGCCGGCTTGGCGCCCCTGCTGGTGAATGAAATCTTGGGGCAGCTGCGTCGGCTGTGCGAAGCCGGCATTACGCTGCTGGTGGTAGAGCAGAACGCGCGCAGCCTGCTGCGCCACTGTGACTATGGCTATGTGATGCGCGAGGGACAGGTGGTGTTTCAGGCCACCGCCGCCGGGCTGCTGGCGGACGAGGAGACGGCCAAGAACTATTTGGGCGTGGGCTCGCTGCTCAGCCCGCTGCAAGGAGGCGGCCCGGCCGGCGCATGACCCAACCTCGCCTGAGCATTGCCTTCCAGACCGACAAGCCGCTGGCCGCCTATGGGCCGCTGGCGGCCGCGGCCGAAGAGTACGGGTTTGACGGCGTATCGCTGTACAACGACATGCTCTACCAGCCGGCCTGGCTGCCGCTGCTGGAGGTGGCGCGTGCCACCCGGCGCGTGCGGCTGGGGCCGGCCGCCGTCAACCCGTTTACCTGCCATCCGATCAACATCGCCGGCAACCTGGCGCTGATCGACGAAGCCTCACACGGGCGCGCCTACCTGGGGCTGGCTCGCGGCGGCTGGCTGGACTATCTGGGGCTGGAGCCGCGGCAGCCGGTGACGGCGCTGCGCGAAGCCTTGGAGTGTGTGCGCCATCTGCTGCGCCAGTCTAAAGAGCCCTACCGGGGCCGGGTGTTCTCTTTGGCGGGCGGCGACTCGCTGCGCTGGCCGATCCGCCGCCCGGATATCCCGTTCTTGCTCGGCAGCTGGGGCACGCGCACCCTGCAGGCCTGCCTGCCGCTGATCTCCGAGATTAAAATTGGCGGCACGGCCAACCCGGATGCCATCCGGCAGGTGCGGGCCGCGCTGGCCGGCATGGGGCGCGGGCCAGGCGATGTGGAGATTGCGGTGGGGGCGGTGACGGTGGTGGATGAAGACGGCCAGGCGGCGCGGGCCATCGCCCGCCGCGAGGCGGCGTTGTATCTGCCGATCATCGCCAGGCTCGACCACAACCTGGCGCTGGACCCCGAATTGCTGGACCGCATTAACGCGGCGGCCGCGGCCTACGATTTTGAGCGCGCGGCCAGCTACATTTCCGACGACTTGCTGCGGCGGCTGGCCTTCGCGGGCACGCCGGGCGAGGTGGCCGAGCAGGCGCTGGGCCTGTTCGCTGCCGGCGCCACGCGGGTGGAGTTTGGCACACCGCATGGGCTGACCACGGCGGACGGGATGCGTTGGCTGGGGCAGGTGGTGCTGCCTGCCGTGCGCGGGAGCGGCGGGCTGGAGTGAACGGAGGCAGCGGTGGACCAAAGCGAAGAGTTTGAGCTGTATGACCTGGCGGTGGTGGTGGAGCGCATTGACGGCCAGTGCACCTGCAGCATGCATGTGGGCGACACGTTCTATCTGCGCAGCGGGAAAATATCGCTGCCGGCCGGGCGTGACTTCTGCTTGTACGCGTTGCAGTCCGTCATCCCGCTGCTGCCCGCCAAGCAGCGCAAGAATCACCCGGCGGACTGGATGGAAACCGACTCGCGGGTGGTGTGTCCCGACCCGGCCTGCCGGCTGCTGATGCGTATTGACCGGCTCGGCCAGCGCACGCTGCGGCACGGCGACGTGAGCGCCACGCCCTGGGAGACCACGGACCACTGAGCTCCGATCGTTTGTTTACGCACCGGCTGGGCTGGCGCCTGAAAGCCGCGCTGCCGTTCATCGACCCATTCGATAAGGACAAGCAACCATGACTGCTGTTACCCGCTCATCTGAAACCGCGGCGGTGCCGGCCATTGAGATGATCGATCTGACCAAGACCTTTGGCAAGTTCACCGCAGTGGACCACCTGTCACTGACGGTGCGCCAGGGCGAAATCTTTGGCATGCTCGGCCCGAACGGCTCGGGCAAGACCACCACCATCAACATGCTGGCCGGGCTGAGCACGCCCACCAGCGGCCAGGTGAAGGTGCTGGGCCTGGACGTGCGCCACCAGACGCGCCAGGTGCGCCAGATACTCGGCGCCGTGCCGCAGGAGACGGCGCTCTACGAAGAGCTCTCAGCCTGGACCAATATGGATTTTCACGCCGACCTGTTTGGTCTGCCGGCGCGCGACAAGAAGCAGCGCATTACCCAGATGCTGGAGTTGGTGCAGCTGCTCGACCGCAAAGACGCGCCGGTGCACACCTTCTCCGGCGGCATGAAGCGCCGGCTGGCGCTGGGCCGCGCCCTGCTGCACGACCCCAAGCTGGTCTACCTGGACGAGCCCACCCTGGGCGTGGACGTGCAGGCCCGCCGCGTGATCTGGGACTATATCCTGGCGCTGCGCAACCAGGGCAAGACGGTGCTGGTGACCACCAACTACCTGGAAGAGGCCGAGGCCCTGTGCGACCGGATCGCCATCATCGACCACGGCCGGCTGATTGCGGTGGACACGCCCGACCACCTGAAGCTGACCTATGGCGGGCGCGTGCTGGAGATTGAGACCGCCCGGCCGGTGACCGACACCGCGCCGCTGAGCGCCCTGCCCGGCGTGACCGACGTGCGCCAGCAGGGCGCGCACCTGACCGTGCTGACCACCGGCGCCGACCATGTGGTGCCGAACGTGGTGAACCTGCTGTCGCAGACCAATGAGCTGCGCGACCTGGCCATCCACGAGCCGGCGCTGGAAGAGATCTTCCTGAAGCTGACCGGCAAGGCCCTGCGCGACTAGGAGGCGGACCATGAGCCAACTGATGTATGACCTGCGCGTGGCCTGGGCGGTGGCCCAAAAGGACCTGCGCATCGGCCTGACCGAGCGCTTCAGCACGGTGCTGAGCATCCTGCTGCCGCTGAACTTCCTGATCTTGCTGAGCCTGTTCGCCATCAGCGGCGGGCTGTCGCCCACGGCGGTGGTGATGAACGACAGCGGGCCGCTGGCGCAGCAGTTCTACCAGGCCATGGCCGGGGCGCACTCGTTCCGGCTGCAGCAGGCCAGCGCCGCCCAGGCCCAGGCGCTCATCCAGGCCGGCAAGATCGTGGCGGTGGTCACCATCCCGGCCAACTTTGACGCGGCGCTCCAGGCCAACAAGCCGGTGGTGGTGGACGTGCAGATCAACAACCTCAACACCGACTTCACCAACGACATCCGCCGGGCCGTGCCGCTGTCCATCACCTCGTTCTACGCCAAGGCCTACCCGCGGCTGGTGAACGTCACCGCCGCCGAGCACGACCTGTTGGCGCAGGACACCGACTACATTCCCTACCTGACGGTCTCGATTTTGGTGGTGGCGCTGATGATGGGCGGCCTGCTGCCGGCCGGCACGGCGACAGCGCGCGAGTGGGAGAACGGCACCATCAAGGAGCTGCTGCTCTCGCCGGCCAGCCGCTGGGCGATTGGCGCTGGCCAGATGCTGGGCGCGGGACTGCTGGCAGGGATCGCCGCCGTCATCACCCTGCTGGTGCTCATTCTGTTGGTGGGCGTGTGGCCGCTGCACTGGGGCGAGATGGTGCTCTTCACGCTGCTGACCATCATCATCTTTGTGGCCTGGGGCACGCTGCTGGGCACCCTACTGAAGAAGCGCCAGGCGTTCATGCCGCTGGCCTTTGGCACCAGCCTGCCACTGTTTTTCATCAGCGGCGCCTTCGGGCCGCTCTCGTTCTTGCACATACCGTTCATGGAGGGCCTGGCGGAGGCCTTTCCGGTGTACTACGCTATTGTGCTCCAGCAGCACGCCTTTCACGGCTTCGACCTGAACACGCTGGGCCTGGCGCTGAACGCGCTGGTGCTGGTGGTGTATGCCGCGGTGGTGCTGGCCCTGGCCGGGCTGGTGCTGCAGCGCAGCACCATGTCGCATTAGGAGGCGAGCGTGAAACCCTCATTGCTGCGCAGCCTGTGGGCGCTCTATCGCAAAGACCTGGCGGTGTGGTGGGGCAACCGCGCCACGATTGCCGCCTCCATCTTGCCGGTGGTCGGCTTTATCCTGATCCAGTCGATTGGCGTGGCCGCGGTGGGGCGCAACCCGGTGGCGCTGGTGACGCTGGACCAGGGCCCGGCCGGCCAGCAGATGCGCCAGATCCTGTATGGCTCCGACGTCTTCCGCCTGACCGACGCCACGCCCGACCAGGCGCAGGCGCTGCTGCACGACCTGAAGGTGGCGGCCGTCATCACCATCCCGGCGGACTTTACCCAGCGCGTGCAGGCGCACGACCCGGCCCCGGTGAGCGTGACGGTGAACAACCTGAACCTGGACTTCACCAACGACATCCGGCGGGCGGTGCCGGATGCCATCACCCAATACTACGCCGCCCAGGGCGCGGCCAGCCCGATCAAGGTGACGCTGCGCGAGACCGATCTGCGCGCGCGCGACGTGCAGTTCTTTGAGTACACCGTGCTGCCGATGCTGGTGCTGCTGGTGATGCTGAATGGCCTGGTGACCAGCGCCATGGCCACGGCGCGCGAGTGGGAGAGCCGCACCATCAAGGAAGTGCTGCTGGCGCCGCTGCCGCCGGAGCTGATCATCCTGGGCAAGGTGTTGGCCAGCTTTACGGTGACGTTTAGCCTGGGGCTGGTGGTGCTGGGGCTGGGCGCGGCGCTGGACTGGACGCGGCCGGTGGCGGGTGAGTGGCTGCCCACCGTGCTGATTATCGCGCTGGTGTCGCTGGCGGGCACCGGGCTGGGCGTGGCAGTGGGCGCCGCCTTGCAGCGCATTCAGGCGGCCATCCCCATCGGGCTCTTTCTGGCCATCTACGCCTTCTTCCTGGCCGGCGGCATTGGGGTGCTGGCCTTTGAGCCAGGCTGGCTGCAGGCCATCGCCGTGTACGACCCGCTGTCCTACGGCGTGCACGCCTTGCAGATGGCGGTGTTCTACGCCTCCAACGACCAGTTTGCCCTGGATGTGACGGTGCTCAGCCTGACGTCGCTGGCCACGCTGGTACTGGGCGGGCTGGCGGTGCGGCGGCAGATCGCCGGCTAAAGCGGGGCCCGCCGGGCGGCCATTCGGGCTCGGCGGCCGGGGCCGCGTGCTATACTCCTCTGCATGGACATCCCGCCAGCTCTTAGGGTCAGCTCACGCCGGCGCGCGCACGAATGGGAGCATACCCGGCAGCAACGCCGCCAGTTGGCCTGGGCGGTGGCGCGCCAGGCCGCTGCTATGCTGAAGACACACTATGCGGCTACCCGGGTCGTGGCGTTTGGCTCGCTGCCCGACCAAGAGCGTTTTCATCCCTGGTCGGATGTGGACCTGGCCGCCTGGGGACTCGCGCCGGAGCGCTATTTTGAGGCGGTGGCCCAGTTGCTGGACCTGGGTGGTGACATTCGGGTTGACCTGGTCATGGCTGAGCGGAGCAAGCCCAGCTTGCGGCTGGCGATCGAAAAGGGGGTGGAGCTGTGACCCGGCCATTCCAGGCGCTGGGTGCACGGATAGAAAAGGAATTAAGCGAATTAGCACAGGTTGTGGCCCGGTGCCTGGATATCTGGCAGCAGTCCGAAGCAACTGGTGATGATCGCTATGTGGATGGCGTAGCCCTCAACTTGCATGCGTTTTACACGGGCCTGGAGCGCATCATTGAACTCATCGTTGAGGAAATAGATCAGACCAAGCCCGGTGGCCCGGCCTGGCATCAAGAGTTATTGCGGCAAGCGGCGACGGACATCCCTGAGCTGCGTCCGGCCATCATTTCTGACAAGACCCGGCACAGTCTTGATCGTTATCGCGGCTTTCGCCATGTTGTGCGCAACGTCTACGCGTTCGAGCTCGACAAAGAGCTCATTGCCCCGTTGATCCATGATCTGCCATCTGTCTTTGCGGCCGCTCAAACGGATCTTGACCGCTTTGCTGCCTGGTTGGCCGCTTCCGCAGATGATGCTTCGGACGAGACCGGCTGAACATGGACCTCTTCGATCATGCCCTGCAAGAACGCCTGAAAAACGAGGCCCCGCTGGCCGCTCGTATGCGCCCGCGCACACTGGACGAGTACATCGGCCAGGAGGAGATCGTGGGGCCGGGGCGCCTGCTGCGCCGCGCCATCGAGGCCGACCGGCTGTTCTCGTCCATCATCCTGTGGGGGCCGCCTGGTACCGGCAAGACCACCCTGGCCCAGATCATCGCCAACAGCACCCGCAGCTACTTTGCCAGCATCAGCGCCGTGCTGTCGGGCGTGGCCGAGCTGCGCAAGGTCATCAGCGAGGCCAAAGAGCGCCGCAAGCTGCACAACCAGAAGACTATTCTGTTTGTGGACGAGGTGCACCGCTGGAACAAGGCCCAGCAAGACGCGCTGCTGCCGCACGTGGAAGACGGCACCTTTGTGCTGATCGGCGCCACCACCGAGAACCCCTACTTTGAAGTCATCGGCGCGCTGGTCTCGCGCTCGCGCATCTTTCAGCTCAAGCCGCTGGACGACAACGGCGTGCGGCGTATCATCCAGCGCGCCGTGGCCGACCCCACCCGCGGCTACGGCCGGCTGGACGTGCGGCTGGACGACGACGCCCTGGCGCACCTGATCAGCGTGGCGGGGGGCGATGCCCGCAACGCCCTGAACGCGCTGGAGCTGGCGGTGGAGACCACCGCGCCAGACGCCTCCGGCGTGATCAATGTGACGCTGGCGGTGGCCCAGGAATCCATCCAGCGGCGCGCGGTGCTCTACGACAAAGACGGCGACGCCCACTACGACACCATCTCGGCCTTCATCAAGTCGGTGCGCGGGTCGGACCCGGACGCGGCGCTGTACTGGCTGGCCAAGATGCTCTATGCCGGCGAGAGCCCGCGCTTCATCTTGCGCCGGCTGCTCATCCTGGCCGGGGAAGACATTGGCCTGGGCGACCCGCTGGGCCTGGTGGTGGCCAACGCCGCTGCCCAGGCGTTTGAGTACGTCGGCCTGCCGGAGGGCGTTTACCCCATTGTCGAGGCCACCCTCTACCTGTCCACCGCGCCCAAGAGCAACAGCGCCGGGGCTTATTTCAAAGCGGTCAACAAGGTGGAAGAAGAGGGCAAAGTGCAGGTGCCCCAGCACCTGCAGGACGGCAACCGCGACGCCCGGGATCTGCACCACGGCGAGGGCTACATCTACCCGCACATGGAGCCTGGCCACCACGTGGGGCAGCAGTATCTGCCCACGGCGCTGCTGGGCACCTATTTCTATTCCCCGTCAGAAGAAGGCTACGAAGGCCAGGTGAAAGACCGGCTGGCCCGCTGGCGCGCGGCCCAGGAGAAGGCGCTGGGGCTGGAGCAGACCAAAGAGCTGCCCGAGCTCTCCGAGGCCGAGGTGCTCGACATCAAGCGGCGCACCGGGCGGCGCGGCGAGGAGCCCTAGCCTGGCCGTCTGCCCGAGCAGGGCTCAATACTGCGGCCCGGCCAAACCCCGCTGGCGCAGATGCGCCGCGCCAGTGGAGTGTGGCCGGGGCGAGGGCGAGAGTGGAATCCGCTACTGCCCTGGGGCGCGATAGGCGGGCGTCAACTTTGCCGCGGCGTCGACCTGCTCGGGCGACATCAGCACGGTGGTCTTGACCTTGACCGCACCGCTGGCATTCACGAACAGGGACACCGCCGTCATGCTGGCGTCGTTGGGCACATCGACAATCCCGTAGAGATCGGTCTCGCCAAAGGCGTAGTACATGGTCTCAACGGTTCCGCCGACCGATTGGATCAATTTTTCGATGGCGGCTTGGCGGGCGCTGCCGCCTTCTTTGATGAGCCCCTTAAGGCCCTCGCTGTTGTAGTTGGCTTGAAACAGATACTTCGACATTGGAGCCTCCAGATAGGATAGGCGCGCCCCACCTCTACGGGTGAGACGCACGAAAGGTCCGTCGACCGTGCCGGACGGTCGGGTTGCTGCGCATGGCGGGAATAAAAAGTCGCAATCGTCGTGTTGGGGAACTCCTTTCCGTCGCTGCGCGCTTCGCCAGCGGCCCCTTACGCGGTTTGTTTGACGGCGACCGCGCCGGCGGTAATATGCAGGGGCGAAACCACCAACCCGGCCAGGTTCTGAGCCACCCAGGCGGAGGCGCGGCGGCTGGATTCGTCCACGCTGGCCTGGTTGTCGAACAGGCTGATCGTGGTCACGACGTCGTCGGCGGTTGTCACCACGTAATAACCCCGGAACCCAGGTAGGCCGCTCAGGGTGGGGAGGAAGCTTGTCTCAATTCGGCGAGCAATTTCAGGGGCGGCGTTGGCGACGGCCTCGGCGCTGCGGATGGCTGCGTACATTTTGATCTCCTTTGATCGTCTGCCTGGATTGGCCCCACATTACTTCAAAGGGCTGGCAGCGCGCATCGTCAGAACTGAGGAGATCGCTGATGAATTGTGGAAAGCGCCTGCGGCTCAGCCGAGGCCGTGGTCGAGGGCGTAGCGCGTGGCAGCGCTGCGCGAATTCACGTCCAGTTTGCCGTAGATGGAGCGCAGGTGGGAGTTGACCGTGGTCACGCTGATGACGAGCTTCTCGGCCATCTGGGCGCTGGTCAGGCCGGTGGCCAGTAGCCGCAGCACCTCGGCCTCGCGGCTGGTGAGCCCGGCCGGCAATTGCTGGCCGGGCGTTTGGGAGGCGGGGGTCTGCAGGGCTTTGAAGATCTGGTCCAGCGTCATCGCCCGGCCCTCCTGAGCGGCGGCGGCGAAGGCCGCCGCACCCAGCGCGGCCTGGGCCGCGGCCACATGCTGATTATGCAGCCGCTGGCGCGCAGGCGGGATCGGTGCCCCGATGGCGTCGCGGAGCGCCTGGGCCGCCCCAAGCAAATGTGCTGCGAGTAGGGCCTCCCCGCCGGTGGCGGCCGCGCCCGCCAAGCCGTCCAGGCTGAAGGCCAGAAACCAGGTATCACCCACATCTTTTAGCGTTTGGATGGCATTTTCGCTCAGGCTGCGCGCAGCGCCGCCATCGCGCTGCCAAAGCGCGATGTCGGCCAACCCATTGAGGCACATGCTGATGCTGCGCCGGTCATCGATCTCGCGCAAGATGGCCAGCGACTGCTCAAATGCTTCCTGCGCTTGGGAGTAGTGGGCCTGGTTCAGCTGGACGTAGCCCATCCCAAACAGCATAAAGGCAGTCCCGCGCCGGTCTCCTAGTTCGCGAAAAATAGCCAGACCTTCCTCGGCTTGGCTCTGCGCCAGGGCGTTGCGGTCCGTCATGCAGTTGATAAAGCCTTCATAAAACAGCGCATTGGCCAGCCCCCACCGGTCGCCGACCTCCCGGAAAATGGTCACGCTCTCGGCGGCGAGCGCCACGGCCTGAGCGTATTCGCCGCGCAGCGCGGTGGGGAACGCCAGCGCATTGAGCGCCGCGCCGACACCCGTCCGGATACCCAACTGGCGGAATCCGTCCACGCCAGCCTGCCCGAGGCGCAGGGCTTCGGTGTAGTCCGCCTGAAACGTCGCCAGCACACACGCGCCGCACGCCGCCTTGGCGCGGGCAAGCTGGGCGGACGCCGCGAGCGCCTGCGCGGCGACCGAGGGCGCTGGGTCCGCCAGCGCCGCGGCCAGCCAGCGCCGGCCTTCGCTCAGGTAGCCGCGCGCAAACCAGAACTGCCACAGCGCCGCGCACAGCCGCGTCAACTCATGGGTTGCACTGCTGTCTGACAACCAGCGCAGCCCCGACCGCAGGTTATCCAAATCCTGTTCCAGGCGGTCGAGCCACGCTTTCTGTTCGGGGCCGTTCAGTCTGGCCTCCGCCTGCTCAGCCAGCTGCAGGTAATAGCCCGCGTGCGCCCGTCGCGCCGCGCCGGCCTCGTCGCACTGCTGCAATTGTTCGAGGCCGTAGGCGCGGATCGTCTCCAGCATCATGACGCGCGGCTCGTCCTCGGCGGCCTCCGCGAATCGGATCAGGCTTTTGTCCAGCAAGGACCCAATGCCGCTCAAGCCGGCCTCGCCTGCCTCCGCCACCGCCTGGGCGGCTGCCAGCGAACAGCCCCCGGCAAACACGGCCAGCCGCCGAAAAAGCCGCTGCTCGTCAGGATCCAGCAACGCATAACTCCAGGTGATGGCGGCCCGCAGGGAGCCATGCCGTTCTGGCGCGTCTCGGGCGCCGCCCGTCAGAAGCTGCAGCGGCTGATCCAGGCGCGCCACCATGGCCGCCGGGGACAGCAGCTTGATGCGGGCGGCCGCCAGTTCCAGCGCCAACGGCAGGCCGTCCAGCCGCCCGCAAATGTGGGCCACGGCAGCGGCGTTGGCGTCGCTCAGTTGAAAATCCGGCTTGAGGGCTTTCGCGCGGACGACAAATAAGCGAACAGAGTCGAATTGCAGTAGCGATTGAGAGCTAATCGGCTCTGGCGGGGGCGGGACAGGCAAGGGCCCCACCGCCAGCTCATGTTCGCCCAATAGATTAAGGCGGGCGCGGCTGGTGACCAGGACCTTCAGTTCGGGCTCAGCGGCTAACAATTCCGCGACGAAGGGGGCTGCCCCCATGACCTGCTCGAAGTTGTCCAATACGATCAGGTATTTACCGAACAAGGCCTCGATCAAAAGCTCCAGGGGCGAGCGTTCTCCGGTCTGGCGGAGGCTCAGCTTTTGGGCGATTGCGGTCACTACCAGCTCGGCGTCGCGAACCGCGGCTAGCGGCACCAAGTGCACACCGTCTGGAAAGGAAGCAGCATTGTCGGCTGCCGCCTGGATCGCAAGCCGAGTCTTGCCAACCCCGCCGGGACCGGTGAGCGTAATAAGCCGCACCTCCTGGCTTTGCAACAGGTCGCGGAGGGCGCTGAGTTCTCCGCGTCGCCCAATTAATGGCGTAGGAGGCGTTGGAAGCGAATGCGTTTGCACGGCGCCTAATTATATTCGCGTAAATTTCAATGGCAATGCAGGCTAGCCGTCAAGCGCCAGACAGTCAGAAAAGACGACCTAACGCCGTGGATTGAGTAACGGGCTTGCTGGAGGGGGTCTATAGTCTCGTCGAGGCCACCCTGTACCTGGCCACCGCGCCCAAGTCGCATACGGCCAATGACTACTTTAAGGCCTATGCCAAGGCCGAGGGCAAGGTGCAGGTGCCCCAGCACTTGCAGGACGGCACGCCTGCGGCAGGCGACGCCCGCGACCCTTCGGCAAGCTCAGGGCAGGCGCTGCACCACGGCGAGGGCTACGTCTACCCCCACGAATTGCCCGGCCACCACGTGGGCCAGCAATACCTGCCCACCGCGCTGCTGGGCACGTATTTCTACTCCCCTTCTGAACAAGGCTACGAGGCGCAGGTGAAGGACCGGCTGGCCCGTTGGCGTGCCGCGCAGGAGAAGGCGCTGGGGATCGAGCAGACCGAGACTTTGCCCGAGCTCAGCGAGGCCGAAGTATTCGAGGTCAAGCGGCGAACGGGGCGACGGGGCGAGCCGGAATAGATCGGGTCATCCATTCAACGCCGGCCTGAGGGACTATAATTCCGTTCCTTAGGCTGCGCCTTGCGGCCTCTCATCCTGTTCGCAACGTCCAGGCGAGAGCACCAATAGATGTCTGACCTGATTGGCGGGTTTCAATCGCTGCCGGCCGAATACCAAAACCTCATCAGCCTGGCCCAGGAGCGCCATTCGATTCAGATCACGCCCCTGCAAGTCCTGGCAGGCGGCTGGTCAGGCGCCAGGGTGTACCTAGTCAGCATACTTTCGCAAAACCCGCCGCGCCTCGAACACTGCATCCTCAAGCTCGACCGCAAAAACGAATACTCGACCTCCGACGAGACCCAGCGCCACGCCGACGCCGTGCGCCTTTCGCCACCCGCGTTCGCCGCCGAGCACCTGGCGCAAATGGCGTACGAGCCCGTGGAGGCTGGCGGGGTCCTGGCCATCTTCTACACGATTGCCGGCCAATCGCTGCACCGCTATCGAACGCTCGCCGCTTACGAGCGGCAGAGCCAGATCGAGACGATCTTCGCGCAGACCTATCAGTACGTGCTCGGCGAGTGGAATGCCGCCCGCACGTTCCGGCAGGCGGTTCACCCTACCGACCTGTTGAAAGCGTGGCTGGCCTTTCGGCTGCGGCCGGGCAACCAGATTGAAAAGTTCCTCGACACGGTCCTCAATGTGCCGCCTGGCCTGGGCGGATTTCTGATCCAGGGCGACATCTTTCCCAATCCGCTGGCCTATGCGCTCCAGCCGGATGGGTGGAGCACGGCCCGCCCACTCGATGCCGCTATCGGCCTGCAGCATGGCGACTTGAACACCGGCAACATCTTGGTCAATTTCGCGCCCGACGAGCAGACACTCAGCGGCTATTACCTGATCGACTTCGCCCTGTTCCGCGATCAGATGCCCTTGCTGCTGGACCTGCGCTACCTGGAGATGTCGTATTTGATCCTCCGGCAGGCGCAGGTGTCACTGGCGAAGCTGGTGGAACTGATCGTTCGACTGGGCCAGGCCGACCACCTAGAGCTGCAGCAACTGCCGGTGGATGTAGCTGGGGTTGGCGCGCTCATCGGCTCGACCCGCCACGTGTTCGACCGCTGGGTACAGGCGAACCACCCCAGCCTGCACGACGACCTGTGGGGTCAATATTGGCTAGCCGGGGTGGCGGCCGGGCTAAGCTATTGCCACAAGGCCCCGCTCGCACCGGCCGAGCGCCTCACTGGCCTGATCTATGCCGCCGCCAACCTTAAGCGCTACGCCGACCTGTTCGGCCTGCCGGCCCCGGCCGAGGGGCGCCGGCTCTACTCTGACCTGGCGCGCTTTGAACACGAGCTGCGGCCGGGCGCGGACCGGGGCCGCGCCGCGCTGAGCCGCGCCGGCATGCTGCCGGCCGGCGAAGTGACCCTGCTCTTCACGGACATTGAAGGCAGCACGCCGCTATGGGAGAGCCAACCCGAGCAGATGCGCGTTGCGCTGGAGCTGCACAACGTCACGGTGCAGGCGGCCGTGGACGGCCACGGCGGGCAAGTGTTCCGCACGGCGGGCGATGCGTATAACGTGGCCTTCAGCCAGCCAGCCAGCGCCCTGGCGGCCGCCATCGAAGCGCAGCGCAAGCTGGAAGCCGCGCCGTGGGGGGCGCTGGGGCCGCTGAAGGTGCGCATGGGTCTGCACCTGGGTCCGCTCGAGCTTAAGGGCGGCGAATACATATCGAGCCACACTTTCAACCGCACGGCGCGCATTATGTCGGCCGGTCACGGCGGGCAGATTCTGATCTCCGCCGAGGTCATGGAGAAGGTGCAGGGGCAGCTTCCGGCCGGCGTAACGCTGCGTGACATGGGCCAGCACCGGCTGAAAGGCATGTCACGGCTGGAGCACCTGTTTCAGGTGGTGGCCCCGGGCCTGAAGGCGGATTTTCCAAAACTGGCCACGCTCAGCGCCACGCCCAATAACCTGCCCGTCCAGCTCACGCCGTTCGTCGGGCGCGAGGCCGAACTGGCGTCGCTCAAGGCGTTGCTGGCCAACAGCCGTAACCGGCTGGTCACCATTGTGGCGCCGGGCGGCATGGGCAAGACGCGCCTGGCCCTGGAAGCCGCCGAGCAGATCCACGACGCCTATCCACACGGCGTCTATTTTGTAGCGCTGGATCGTATCAGCGCGGCCGAGCAGGTGGCGACGGCTGTGACTGTGGCTGTCGCCGAAGTGCTGCCCATTTCGCTGGCGTCGCAGGAGGACCCGAAATCCCGGGTGTTGGACTACCTGCGCGACAAGCAGGTGCTGCTGGTGATGGACAATTTCGAGCACGTGCTCGATGGCGCGCTGCTGGTGCCGGAAATATTGGGCGCCGCGCCGCGCGTGCAGGTGCTGGCGACCTCGCGCGTCAAGCTCAACCTGATCGGCGAGACGGCCGTTGTGCTCCAGGGGCTAAGCATCGACGAGCCTACTTTGGAGAAGAACAGCGCCGTCCAGCTCTTCGCCCAGAGCGCTCAGCGGACCCAGCCCCAGTTCGAGCTGGCTGCCGACGTGCTGCCGGCCGTGGCCCGCATTTGCTGGCTGGTGGAGGGCATGCCGCTGGCCATCGTGCTGGCGGCCGCCTGGATGGATACGCTGTCGGTGGATGAGATTGCCGCCGAGATTGAGAAGAGCATCGACATCCTCGAGACGGAAAAGCGCGACGTGGCGCCACGGCAGCGCAGCGTGCGCGCTGTTATCGAATCGTCGTGGAGCCAGGTGGATGCCGCGGCCCAGGATTTGCTGAAGCGCCTGTCGGTTTTTCGCGGCGGCCTGACGCGCGCCGCCGCGCAGGAGGCGGCCGGGGCCACCCTGCGCAGCCTGTCACAGTTGGTGGATAGGGCTCTGTTGCGGCGTGAGCCGGACACGGGGCGCTACCACATCCACGAGCTGCTGCGCCAGTACGCCGAGGAACAACTGGCCCAATCCGCCGAGCTGGAGCGCCAGGCCCACCAGGCCCACGCGCAGTATTTCGCCGATTTCGTGGGCAACAGCGAGCGGCGCCTGCAAGATCAGCGCATGAAGGCCACGCTCGCAGAAATCGCGGCGGACTTTGACAACATCCGCATCGCCTGGAACTACTGGGTCGATCGGCAGGCAGCTGCCAGCCTGGGCAAGTTTGTCAGTGCGCTGTGGATGTACTTCGAGATCAGTGGATCGTTCACCCCAGCCATCCAATTCTTGGGCGACGCGGTGGAGAAGCTCACCTCAAGCGAGCCCGAGGCGGCCTGGGTGCGCGCCGAGCTTCGGTCGCGGCAGGCGTGGTTCATCGCCCTGATCGGGCAGGCTGAGCAGGGGTTGCGGCAGGCGCAGGACAGCGTCAAAACCCTCCGGCAATATCGCCCCGCCGACGTCACCGTCAACATGCTCGACGCCCTGAATATCAATGCCATCTTCCTGAACGATTACCCGGTCGTGGTTCAGACCAGCCAGGCCATGCTGGAGCGCGCCGAGCGCAGCGGCGACATCTGGGAGCGCGGCTGGGCGTTGATCTGGCTGGCCTATGCGCTGGTGATCCGGCAGCAGGCCGGCGAGGCATTGCAGGCTGGGCGCGAGGCGCTGGCCATTTTTGAGCAACTCCACAATCCCTTCGGCCTGTCGGTCAGCGCGGGGATCATACTAGGCGTGATCTCGCTGGCGGTGGGCGACGTCGGCGCGGCCAGGGCCAACTTCCTGCGCGGTGTACAGGCCGCCGAGCAGATTAACTATCTGCGCCTGCTCCAGATCTGCTACGACAACCTCGGCACCCTCGCGCTGCTCGGCCGCGATCTTGACCAGGCGCACCAATACTTCTTCAAGAGTTTGCGCATCAGCCAGAACTGCGGGCAAACCCGCGAAATGCTGGCCTCCCTGCGCGACTTCGCCAGCGTGTCGATGGCGCGCGATGATCTGGCCGGCGCGCTGCAGCTGCTGGCTGTGGTGCTGAACCATCCCGCCAGCGACCAGAACTCACTCAACCGCCCCGAACGGCTGCGCGACGAAAGTGAGAAACTGCGGGCGCAGATCCACGATCGGCTGGAGCCGAGCGCCTATCAAGCAGCCTGGGAGAGCGGCCAACGGCGGCAGTTGGCCGAGGTCGTGGCGCAAATCCTTGGTTAGCGGCTCAGGGCTGTCGCGCTCAGGCCGCCGGCCGAGGCTGGTCTAGGATTAGTGAATGGCTCACAGCGCCCAGCGGCAGACTAGTCAAAAAAACGACATAACGCCGCGGATTGGGTAACGCCCTTGCCGGAGGGCGTCTACCCCATCGTCGAGGCCACGCTGTACCTGGCCACCGCGCCCAAGTCGAACACGGCCAACGCCTACTTCAAGGCCTACGAGAAGGTGGAAGAAGAGGGCAAGGTGCAGGTGCCGCAGCACTTGCAAGACGGCACGCCTTCGGCGGGCGACGCCATGGATTTGCACCACCGCCGAACCGTACGGCGTGGAGAAGAGCCCTAGGCTCGCTCAAGAGCGCGACGGCAACTCACAACTGGTGTGCCCGCTCGTGGCGTGACCGAATCGGCGTAGATCTTATCGTCGCTTAGAAACCAGCCACCTGTGCGCCTTATTGCAGTTTCATTTGCTCAGCAAGGGCAAACTCTGTGTGCGTTGAAGCTCATACGCGCCGATATCGCATATCGTCGCGCCTGCTCCGTTCGCTGGGCGCGGCGCGCCGCGCTGATCGGTGTGCAGGTGCGTGCCAAATTGATCCACGCAGCCGCCAGGTTCTGGCCGGCCAGCGTCAATAGCCTGGCTGCCCGGCAGCAGCGCCTGGGTCCAGGTCGGCCCGCCGTTATCTTGCAGAGGGCCCAGATACGCGGCGGCGTTCAACTGGTCGAACGGACCGCCTGTCAGGGTGCAGTCGCTCGTCTGATAGGAGACCAGGTTGTAACCTCGCGAGGTCAGCGTGCCGGAGCAGTCGTCAGGGACGAAGAAGTAGACCATCCGTTCAGAATCGTAGTCGCTGGCTAAATTGTCGGCCAGGAGACTATTCTGAACGTTAACCGTGTTGTCGTTTTCATTGTAGTTGTAAACACCGCCGCCCGTGCCGCTGCCAGTCAGTTGGGCGTCAGCCCGATTGTCAGCGATGGTGGCGTTGAACAAGTTCAACACGCCTGGGCAAGTGACGCAACCATTCCAGATGCCCCCGCCGTCGGTGTAGGCCTGGTTGCCACTGACCGTGCTGTTGAGCACGGTCGTGGTACTGAACCGATTGGACAGGCCGCCGCCTGTGCCAGTGGCCGTATTGGCGCTGATCGTGCTGTTGACCACCGTCGCGTTCGCAAGGTCGACTTTAATGCCCCCGCCATCCGCGCCGGCGGTGTTGTTGCGGACCGTGCTGCTGTACACCGCCGCTGTCGTGCCCTCGTCGATGTCAATGCCCCCGCCGCTGCGATCGCTATGGTTGCCGGCAACAGTGCTGTCAACGAGCGTGAGCCCGCCAAAGTTGATAAATATGCCCCCGCCGAAGTTCGAGGCGGTATTGCTGATCACGACGCTGTGGTCTAGCAGGAGCAGCCCGGAGAAGTTGTCTATGCCACCCCCAAGGTCGCTCGTTTTGCCGCCTTGGATCGTGACCCCAGTCATGGTGACCGTAATGCCTGACTCAATATGGAACACCCGGTCGTGCGTGACGCTGCCGTTGCCGTCAATGATCGTCTGGCCGGCGCCGCTGCCTCGAATGGTGACGGTCTGGGTAATGTTCAAGTCGCCGGTCGTTTCATCGTCCGGGCCAGATGCGGGAATATGTAGCGTAATGGGCGTGCCGGACAGCTTAGGCGCAAAGTCGATGGTCGCGCCGCCGCCGGGCCAGTGGTTGGCCTTCATGATCGCCGCCCGCAGGGTGCACGTGCCATCGCCGGGCAAAGTTTCGCAAGGCCCGCTGTCCAGCGGCGGGCTGGCCACAATGTCGTCGATGCTGTTGACGGTGAAGGTGGGGGCGGACAGCGGCGCCGCGCGGGCGGGCGGACCGCCGCCGGTCAGTATCGTGACGAGCAGACAGGCAAGGACACCCAAGCAGCCGCGGCGGAGAAGGTCATCTCGATCAGCCACGAGACATTCTCCCTGTCAACTGTGCTGATCCAAGCAAAATTATAGTACCGTTGCGCCCAATTTCAGATGAGGGCTACAGCCGAGGCAATTTTCTAAGCGTCGTTCGGCTGATAATACCCGATTTACCGTCAGCTCATTCAGCCGTACCCTTTAGCGGCCAGCCGACCGGTAGGCTGGCCGCGATGCCGACA
>Ga0209166_10001341_pt1 | contig 20827 bp, 20 predicted proteins | sample Coa_R1_3_FD_187151 | JGI IMG/M metagenome (GOLD analysis project Ga0209166, IMG submission 187151) | Surface soil microbial communities from Centralia Pennsylvania, which are recovering from an underground coalmine fire - Coalmine... | ecosystem: Environmental > Terrestrial > Soil >... | reverse complement strand
GTTCTTTCGGATGGCATCGCCGCCGCAACCCAAAAAGGGGACGAGCACGCCCGCTCCGAAATGGAAACGCTTCTCAGCGAACTTTCCTGAGGCGACCCTAGGTTGAAATTTCACTTATCGGCCTAGCCGGTATCAGCGGAGTACTCAACGCAGCGGTTTCTTCAAAGCCTCCGCAATGCCCGCTTCCGCGAGCGGAGCCATGATTCCGTATCCCGCGGCATTCGGATGCACGCCATCTGGACTGTATTCTTTCTTCAGCCCGCCTTCTGCGTTCTCCATCGCCGGATAATAATCCACATAAACGAGATCATTCTTTGCGGCATACCCTTTGATCCACGCATTCAATGCTCGTATCTTGAGCGCAGGCTCAAGCCCCTTGTGCCACCAAAAGTCCGTCGAGGGCAGCACCGAGCACAATACCGGGCGGATGCCATTCGCCCGCGCCAGTTCGCTCATGGAGGCGATATTCCCCTCCGTCTCTTCCAGCGACATTTTCCCGGTGTTCTCGGCGATATCGTTGGTCCCAGCGAGCAAGACGACCACTTTCGGTTTCAGCGCGATCACGTCCTGCCGGAAGCGCACCAGCATCTGCGGCGTAGTCTGCCCGGAGATTCCGCGGTTCAGGTAGGGTTTTCCCGGGAAAAATTCGCCCCGTGCCGGCGAAGTCGCGGTGGCTTTCATTCCCCAGCCCTCCGTGATGGAGTCTCCCATAAACACGACGCGGATTTGGTCCGAAGGCGGAGGCGGAAGTTCTTTGTCCGCATCGCGATATTTCGCAAGGTAGGCCCAGTCGGTATACATGCGCTCGACTTGCGACTTTTGATAAGGCGTCAGCTTTTCCCAATACGCTGTGGCCGGATCGGCCGGCTGCGCGTTCGGGGCGGGAGCTGCGCCTGTCGCTGCTTGCGCGAAGAGCGGTTGATCCGACACAACCAGGAAGACGATCACGCAAAATCCAAAAACCATCTGCGAGAAACTCTTAACTCTATTCACCGAATGATCTCCTTGCTCCCGACGGTGTTCAAACTTGAAAAGCATAACACTGCTGCTGGTTCGGCTATGTCCTGAAATTTCAACGAACAGCCCGCTCCCGGCGTGTGAATTCAGCGGGTCAGTTGAATGCAGGGCCAAGGTCGAAGCACTCGTGCAAATTCAGGTGAAGCCGCTTGCGGAGAAAGGCGAGAAGCCTCTCCGCGTTTCACAGGCTCCCGCATGGCAGGCAAACGGTCATGCCAAAGAGGTGCTCTTTGAAGGCCAGTACCGGAAGGCCAAAGCAAAAGGGGAGTGCCCCAACACCAAAGTCGCGATTCTCATTGACGGCAAGGGCGCTGGCGGCATCTTCTATCTCTGCCAAGCGGAGAAATGTGAAGTCCACAACCGCGTGACACGCTACGAACCGACGCCGCAGGAGCAAGCCCAACGGAAGAAGGAAGCGCTTGCCGAGCGCGTCGAGAAGCTGTCGCGAGTCCGTGTCCTCGAAGCTACCCGCAAGAAGCTGCCGGACGCTCTCTCCCGGCCAGATTTGGAGATGGTAGCCCTCGATTACTTCCGGTGTTTGGGGCACGACAACCACCGCCGTTTCTGCAAGGTGTACGGGTGGGAAGAGAAGAGGAGCAAAGCATCTTGGGGTGCCCAGATGGTGGACTACGAGAAGATTGCGGCGGCGGCTGTGCAAGCAATGAAAGCCGCTGACCGTAATCGTTTTCTCGAAGTCTGCGCTCTTGTTTCCGACCTGTATTGCCCCGGCTACAACCCGAGGCAATCGCTCTCGAAAGATACGAACCTTGCTTGCGTGGCAGTCCGATACAAGGTCGATTCCGTGAAGATAGCCGCAGTCGTCCGGACGGAACTGTCGAGACCAAAGAGCGACGTGAAAGACGAGAACAAATCAGCCAAAGACCCAAACGCATCAACCGCACTACAGCCGAAAGGTTCAAGTCGCAGACGATCGAAGTAAAACTATGAAATCACAGAGGCAAGGGGCCGCGCTCGAAGCGGCCCTTTTTATCCCTGCCCCGAGGTGCCGCGGCTCTGGAGAGGAACGTGCGCCCAATAGGTTTCCCGGCATCTCCATTGTGTTGCTCCTGGTACCCATTCAAAAACACTTGACCTTGGATACGATTCCAAGGTTTAGAATTCTCACCATGAGAGAGCCAGGCATGTCGCCTCAGAAATTAACCGTCAGTCAACTCGCTCGTATGGTTGGCGTGGGGCCGGATAGTATCCGCCACTATGAACGAATCGGACTCGTGCCGAGGGCGGAACGCTCTCCCAGCGGATACCGCCTCTGGGCTGCGAGGGAGGTCGAGTACCTCAAGTGGGTGGCCCCAGCTAAGCGGGCGGGTTTCACACTTCACGAACTGGCCAAAATCTTTCGGATGTACCGCGCGGGAAGCGCCCCATGTCGCACAGTCCGAGATCTCCTCCAGCAGAAACTCGCCGATCTGGATCGAGAGCTTGATGAAATGTCAAATCTGCGCACCCAACTGAGACGGGTGTTCGTTCGATGGAAAGGACGCCTGCGGCGGGCCTCGTCCGGCGACTTTGTGCCCCTCTTTGATGACTTGCACGACGTGCCTGTCAGGCAATCAACAACAGCTTTGACGCGGAAAAACCGCAAAGGAGGAAAGCCATGATCTACGCTCTGGTGACTTTTCACGTTCAGCCGTCCAAGGTCGGTGAGTTCGAATCTCTGCATCGCGCGCTTGCACGGTTCATCAGCGGCCAGCCTGGATGCAATGCGGTGAGGGTTCACCGCTCTCTAAAGAATCCTCAAGAGTATGTAGTGTACGGAACATGGGAAAGCAAAGAAGCCTGGGAGCGTGCGCATCAGACTGCAGAATTTAAGACACAGTTCCAGAATCTGCCGATCCAACGACACACGCTCTCAAGCGCCAGCTTCTTTGAGGTGGCCTATGCCTACCAGGAAGGCGAAGCTGCTCCAGCTGGACTTGGAGCCTGAAGAAGAATCTTCTGGCGTTTCCTTTGAAGCGCCTTAGCAACGGACTTTGGTCCCGTTTCCCATACCTCTGCAGCGAGAGCCTCGGTTTTGGCTTCGGAATCCCGTGCCGACAGTCCACTTACGGCTGCGTTTCACTCGCTCCTATGCTGTTTTTCCAGCCGACGCTGTCTCTAGGCGCACATCCGCGACCTTTCTTTCGCCTCACACGTTGAGATGTCTGCTTCTCAGGCCGATTGTTGTCGAGTCCGCTAAGCCAGCCTTCTTCTGCCGCTCCTTTTCTTGGGCCACTGCTTCGGGCTAATTCCTGCGCCCGGCAGCTTCGCGGCTTCTGCTTTCCCGGTTCCTCCCTTACACCATTGGGTTCCCTCCGATAAAGCAGCCGCTCGCTTTGGAAGCAGAAGCCCTCGCTTTTGGCGCCCCAGGAAAATGGGGCGAGAAAAAAGGAGAACAATTCATGTCTTACCTATGTGTTAAGTGGAATAGCTCCGGGTGTGGTTCGCTCGCCAGGGTTTAGTCATTAAAGCATGCCTTTCGTCTCCCTGGCCACTCCCGGAACGGAGGCCTGCGACGACGTAGGCGGCGCGCTTAGGCCGGAGTGGAAGGAGTGGCCAGGACCTGAGTTTTTTGGCGAGTCTCGTCTCAACGGCACCCTCGCGAATGCCGCTCAGGGCGCCGGTTCATCGGAGCGCTGAATTCGCCGTCCGAGCATTCGAGTGGTTATCTATTCGTACCTCAAAGCGACCATCGGATCGATTTTCGTTGCCCTTCGCGCTGGTACGTAGCAAGCCAAAATCGAGCTGGCCCCCAGAACTGCACTCACGCCAACGAAGGTCAGAGGATCAGTCGCCGGGACACCATAAAGCAGGTCGGTCATTAATCGCGTTAAGAGCAACGCTGCTGCTATTCCTATCGCCAGCCCGAGACCGGCCAGTCCAACCCCTCCGCCTACCACCAATCGCAGCACCCTTCCGCGCTCCGCACCCAAGGCCATACGCACGCCGATTTCGCGAGTTCGTTGCGCAGTCGAGTACGACAGCACACTGTAGATCCCTAGAGTCGAAAGCCCCAGCGCTAGTCCCGCGAAGGACACCAAAAGCGCCATCACCATTCGTTGCTGCGCGATTGACTCAAGCGTGATCTGTTCCATAGTCTCGACGTCTGTTACCGGCACGTCTTTGTCGATTCGATGAATTTGCTCCACCACCGCTCGGATTAGGCTTTCGGGCTTCACGCTCGCAGACGTGCGCACTACCAAATGCTGGGGCCCCTGCACCCAGGGATACTGCCCCACAGGGACATACATCTCCGAATGAATACCTCTGTCCGCTCCCTGACTTAACACGTCTCCAGCCACTCCGATAACAGAAAGCCACGGGGCGTCGTCTCCCACCCTTAACTGTTTGCCAAGCGGATCTTGTCCCGGCCAGGAGGTCCGAGCCAGCTTCTCATTCACGATCACTACTCGCTCGGCGCTCTGCGTATCGTGATCGTTGAAACCGCGTCCTCGGCGCAATGGAATCTGCATCGTCCGGAAATAGTCCGGCCCCACGATGACGTAATTTGCATCCGGCACTTGTCCAGCTGGAGGGTTCGGGTTGTCTGCCGTCGTGAAGTATTGTCCGCTCCACCCGGTAATCGGCAAACCGCGCGAAACGCTGGCCGCTTCGACCCCCGGCAATGCTTCAACACTTGCCACGACGTGCTCCCAGATTTGCGCGCGCGACCGCGGCTCTTTGTAACGATCACCAGAAAGCGGCGCACGCAGAGTCAAAATGTTTTTGGGATTGAACCCCAGATTGACATGAATTAGCTCCGCGAGAGTCCGCACCATCAGTCCAGCCCCAACCAACAGGACCAGGGCAAGGGCAATTTCAGACACCACCAACGCACTGCGAAAGCGCCGACTCTGCGGACTCTGCAGAGAGCTGCGCCCGGCTTCCTTTAGCGTCTCGATCACCTTCGGTTTGGCACTTTGGAGCGCGGGCGCCAACCCAAAAAGAAACGTGGTGGCAATGAGTGTGAGCATCGCGAATCCAAGAACTCGCACATTCGCTGTTCCCGCGGTCAAGTCCGGCGCAGCTCGCAGGAGTGTGTCTGGTGCCAAGGCCGCCAATCCTTTGCATAGCCCGCTGGCCAGCAAAACGCCGATAATCCCGCCGGCAAAGCAGACGATCCCGCTCTCTGTCAATAGCTGCCAGACGAGTCGTCCCTGGCTGGCTCCCAACGCATTACGAATCGCAAACTCGTTGGCTCTGCCAGCGCCGCGAGCCAGCAACAGGTTGGCGATGTTTGCGCACGCAATCAGAAGAACAAATGTTGTGGCCGCTATCAACACGAGCAGCGCCGGACGCGTAGCGGCCGAACTGTTGGTTCGGAAGCTCATCACCTGTGCACGCCATCCATGGAGGTCGGGATAGACTTTTTCGAGGCCCATGGAAACCGTGTCCATTTGCATGCTGGCCTGTGCTAGCGTCGCGCCGGGCTTCAGCCGCGCGATACCAAAGTACTCATTCGACGTGTGCTCGGCTGCGAGACCTATGCCAGAAACCCACATCCCTGGTACTGATCCGTACGGCGAGGCGTACAAATGCGACAAATTCGCAGGCATGACGCCGACGACCGCGTGACTCTCACCATTCACAGTGATCGAACGGCCAATCAGATTTTCGTCTCCGCCGAAGCGCCGTTGCCAAAGCCCATAACTCAGAATCACCGCGCGCGGAACCCCAGCTTTGTCCTCTTCAGAAGTAAAACTTCTGCCGCGATATGGCGCCACTCCGAGCAGCGGAAAAAGATTGCTGGTGATTGTTTCGCAAGGATCTTCTTCCGCCTCACCCGCCCCGGTCAGCACACAAGAGCTTTCCGTGTAGGCGGCAAAATCTTCAAATGCTTCTGTTTGATTCCGCCAGGCTAGAATCTCCGCTGGTGCGATCGGGTTTCGACTCCAGCCTCGCGGGGCGTTTTTCTTGAGGATGAACACCATGCGATCCGCATTCTTGAAGGGCAGAGGCTTGATCAAGACGGCGTACACGGCCGAAAAAATCGCGGTGTTCGCTCCAATCGCCAACGCAAGCGTAAGCACTGCGATTGAGGTAAATCCGGGATTCTTGCGCAATATGCGCAGACCAAAGTGCAAGTCTTGTATGAGGTCCTGAATCAGGTTTACTCTGCGCGTGTCGCGGCAGTGCTCTTTGGTCTGCTCGATACCGCCCAAATCTAGCCGCGCCCGCCGCTGCGCTTCCCCCGGTGCCATTCCTTTTGCGACATATTGCTCGGTTGCTTGTTCGAGGTGGTCGCGCAGCTCGTCGTCCAATTCCTGGTCCGCCTGCGCCCGACGAAACAATGACCGCAGCCGCAGCGGAATCGTGAACAACCAGTGCTCCGGTCGCATCTCCAACCTCCCTTTCGCCCGGCCCGACGCTCACGCCTCTTTGATCTTAATGACCCGCGAAATCGCGCTCGAAAGCCTGGCCCAGTTGTCCGCTTCTTTTTCGAGCTGCCGCCGCCCGAGCCGTGTGAGCGAATAGTATTTCGCCCGCCGGCCGTACTCCGACGTTTTCCACTCGGCTGTAATCCAGCCCTCTTGCTCCAACTTGTGCAAAGCCGGGTACAGCGAGCCGTCGCTCACCTGCAAAACGTCGCCCGAGACTTGTTTCAGACGCTGGCTGACGGCGAAGCCGTTCATCGGTTCAAGCGCAAGACTTTTCAGCAGCAGCATGTCCAAGGTGCCTTGAACAAGATCAGAAGGCTTGCTCATCTTTATGTCCTCGGTAACCGAGACTAGCACCTCCACCCTCTGTAAGCAAGGGGAGATGCTTTTCCGGGCGAGCCTGATAATTGGCGTTCTTCTCTGTTGCCCTGCGCGTAGGCGTTTTCCACGGGCTGCAATCAGTCGGAACGGCCACTCGAATTGAGCCCCATTTGTCGAGCTTGCAGCGATCGGTCGAGTAGGTAACTCTCTCGTCCAACTTTCGCTGCCGCACACCACGGCTCACACACATCGATGTTCCAGTTCAATTAGGCTAGCCTTTTACTGCCGCTCATTTTTTCTGGGCAGTGCTTCAGGCTAGTTCCTGCGTCCTGCAGCTTCGCGGCTTCTGCTTTCCCGGTTCCGCCCTTACACCATTGGGTTCCCTCCCATAAAGCAGCCTCATGCTTTGGAAGCAGAAGCCTTCGCTTTTGGTGCCCCAGGAAAATGGGGCAAGAAAAAAGGAGAACAATTCATGTCTTACCTATATGTTAAGTGGAATAGCTTCGGGCTGCGGTTTGCCTGCCGACGCTCCCGTCATTAGAACACGGTTCGTGTTTGACTGACCACTCCAGAGCGGAGGCCTGCGACGCCGTAGGCGGCGCGCTTAGGCCATAGCGGAGGGAGTGGTCAAGAAAGGAGAGTATAGCCAGACCAGCGCGCTCGTCTTCGCAGCGGAAGCCCTACGAACACTTCTTTTCGCTTTGGTCGTCATTTATGGGCACGCGCATCATTTACTTCCGCAGTGGGTTCAAGGTCTCCTTGGTGAGACCCCCGCTTCGCTAGAGGTCCGTGATGCGAAGGGGAGCGCCCCTCCAGGCGGCCTCGTATTGCTTTCGGACCCACTCTGCGTCTACTAGTTTATTTTGAGCCTTCAAGCTTTCCATCAGGCCAAATAGACAACGGCCGTTGCGTCTATCCCGCCTCAGGTCTTCCCGAAAGACCGCTTCCGCTTCCACTGCTTGACCGTTACCAAGCAAAGCAGCGCCCAAGGACTCGCGAATCGGGTAATACCACGGGGGCGGCTCGTCATAATTCAAGGCGTCTTGCGCCCCGACGGCCTTTCTCCAAAGCTCGACAGCACGGCGCCCATCCGTCGCCAACCTAGCTTCGAGCACAATCGCTGCCACATTCAGCACGCTGACCGCGCTGTTATACCCGTTCACGTATAGCGCGCTCATCGGCAGTTGCCTTCGAGCCGCCTCGAAGAGCTCTCGTTCGCCATTCGCATCGACGATCCTGCCCTTGCCAGCGAATGCGAGACCGCGGGCGAAATGCCAGAGGGCGTTCACAGTGAGCCAAGTTGAATCTGGTGCTGGAGCTTGCAAGACCTCGTCCCACCGCTGAAAGCGAACCTGGATCAAGAGCGGCAAGGCCACCCAACACTCCGCCATCTGCATTTCCTTCACATGAAGAGCGGCAAACGCCGCAACACGGTCCGCTGCCACCTTGGCTTCTTCATAGCGGCCCTGAGCAGCGCGGCCCACAGCAAGAAAATGGAGGTTGTGTGTGTAGAGCATGAGCGGATAAGGGCCCGCTGTTCCAGAGCGTTCCATGTATCTTTCATCGGCCGCTGCGGCATGCTCATTGGTTACCGCTACATCCTCGTAGTCTCCCATTTGAAAAAAGATATGCGTGGGCATGTGAAGCAAATGTCCAGCGTCGGGCACTAAGGTCATAAGCCGCTCGGCGCTGGGGATCGCGCGCTCCAGATGTTGCGATCCTTCCACTGCGTGAATGTAGTAGTGATTGGCGCCGGGGTGCTGAGGGTCGCGGCTCAAAACTCCTTCCAGTACGCTTACCGCCTCGTCTGTTCCTTCCTCGGGAGTTCCATCGGCCTTCCAAAGTTGCCATGGGCGCCGCAGCATAAGACTCTCGGCGTAGAGCACCTGCGCATCCAGATCATCCGGGTACTGTCTAACAAGCCTGGCCATCGCGTCCTTGTAGTCGCTGAGTAATTTCTTGCGATTGGGGTTTGGATTGTCCGAATACCGATTGGCAAGAGCCTCGATGTAGTGCCGCTCGTTTTCCGGTGCGCGCGAACGCATGGCCATGGCTTTCTGCACAGCTTGGTAGGCGGCTCTCTCCCTTTCGCCGTCGACATCCAGGAAAATGTCAGATCCCGGAGTCAGCGACACATATGCATACCTGGGGCCTAAAGCCCAAGCAACGCCCCAATACGCCATCGCAGCTTCCGGGTCGAGCTCGATGGCGCGTCGGAATGAATGCACTGCTTCGTCGTGATTGAATCCGAAATTCAGGATGAGTCCTTGATCGAAGAACTTCTGCGCCTCGGCATTTTTCGTCGCAATAGGATGATGATGGCTCTGTAGGCCGGGGACAAGGACGGCAGGGCCAACGTGAGAAGGCTCTTGTAACTCCTGAGCAGCTAACCAAGAGCTATTGGAGAACAATACGATTAACAGGGACAGTATCGACCTCATCGACCCTCCGGCTCGTGCTCATCTGCCGGAACGCTGCATGAGCTCGCGGCTTTCCGTTCAAGCGCCCGTTGTGTTTCAAGTAGCAAAAGACGAACTCTCAAGATTCTGCATTTCAGCTTCGGGCCTACCGGAGCAAGAGACCTCCGGTCAGAGCTATGCCCCAAACTAGGACGGCCAAACTCGCACCGACCTTCCAGCTGCTGTAGCGGCCAATCACGATGAGTGATGGAAGATTTATGGCCGGTCCGGCAAAGAGGAGGGCGGCCGCACCTCCTGCAGGTCCGCCGACGGCGAGCATCGATAATGCCAGGGGTATTTCAAACAAACTCGGAAGCGTCAGCATCGTGGCAACCAGCGCAATCATAGCCACGGCGAGAACATGTGCGCCCGTCGCAGCACCGAGCTGTGGCGGAAGCCGGCGCATGACCCACATCGAGGCCCAGATCCCCAGCAAAATCAGCGGTACAGTTCTCACCGAAACATGCACGATAGAATTTGCGTACGAGGCGAGCAGTCCTCGCCAAGTGCCGTTCTGCGGTGCATCCCTTTCGGGGATTGTCGCCAAAGCGGAGTGGTGCGCGATCTTGGCTACCACAGCGGAGCCCAGCAAAACCATGATCAGGGCCATGGCAACTCTGGCTCCGGCAATCCGCAGCGGAAACAGAAGGAACGAGAGCGTCAGAGCGGCAGGATTCAAGGAGGGCGAAGCGAGTGTCAGCGCCAGGGCGGGGGCCAGCCTTTGGGTACGCTGATATACAGCCGGGAAGATCGGGGCAACGCAGCAAGAGCAGAGCATAAGGGGCGCGCCTGCTAAGGCCCCAGCCAATTGATCCCGCGCGCTGCTGCCGCTAAAGAGTCTGCGCAGGGGCGTGCGCGACAAGCTGGTGCGCACTGCCGCGCTGATAAGCACGCCGAAAACGAGCGCTGGCCAGACGATCTTTACATAGTCCGCAAAGTCGCGGAATGCCGCCATACTGGCGGCGCGAACGCCGATTGGTAACGTGGGAACGCTCCGCCGTCCCGCTGTCACCGTTTGGCGGATCTTGTTAAGACCTGCAGCGCCCTTATAGTTGATCAACAGCATCAAGAGCAAGCACAAAACGAGCATCTGGAAAATAATCTGCGCTCGCGAGTGAGATTGGTGTTCGCTCCCGCAACGCTCCGCTATTGGCGATTGTGCGCGCACGTGGTCTCCACCTTACGTCTGTCTCGACGTATAGATAATCCGTTCATGTTCATGCTGTAAAGGGACAGGGCGCCCGTTCTTGAAGGCGCCCTAGGTTCCCGAGAAAGGTGCACTGATCTAGACAAGGACCGATGAAGCACCCTAATGACTGACCCTTACGGGGACTCGTCCTTTGAGAAGCGCAAACTTCACCGGCTTGTCTGTATTGGCGGTTGCTGCCGATTGGCTTATGTTGGCTGGCTGAAGCGGTAGCGACGAGGGTTGCGCTCCTACTTCTATGTCGTCGTTGTCACCTTGTTCCTCGTGATGGACGAAGAAGCCGTTGCGTTCCGTGCCCATCTCACCAAAATTGCCTGAGGAACCGAAGGTACCCGAAGCTGAAAACGTTCCGTCGTCGTAAGCAACGGAGAACGATCCAGAATTGGTGGCATTCCACATCTTACCGGCCCAATTCAGCGGGCTCAGCGGGTCGTCAGTTGCAGGATGGATCTGACGTGCGGTGCCCGGTGTCTTGGTGTAGGTGATGTCAAAGGAAGTCCTCGCTCGTGTCAGTTGATATGGCGAAATATTGGTTTCGTCCAGAGCAAAGTTGTTGGGAACAGGGGGAGGGAACCTAACCGCATCGACTACCGGCACATTTTCCAGGTGAATGGTCAGAGTGTTGCCGTCAGGGCTGATTTGGACTGCGCTGTCCGGAACTTTGACGATCCAGAAAAGGCCATTGGGCGCCGTCCACGGACTGAAGTCATGAACCTGTTCAATGAGTGACCCCGAACTGGGGTCATATGTCCAGAGGTCGAGTCATATCTCGACAAAAGTGCCGTGCGCACGCGCTGATTGGGTCGCCCCTGCGGTGTTGGGGTCCGCGATTTGCCCTCCGATGTAGTCCCCTTGGTATACGCGGATGTCAGTGACAACGGCGAACTTCTGGTCGGTCGTGAAGCCGCCGGTATACCCCATGGCGGTGACACCGTGGAAATTGGTGATGCCGTGGGGGTCTGCATTCATTGGGTCAAAGGGCGGATTTTGGTTGGGAGGACCCGGAAAGAACTGGTTGAAAAGGCCATAAGACGGCACTACCGTGCCGTCAGGAAGCACGGTAGGTGGAAATATGTCTCCGCCAGCAAGCGGAATTGGTTGAACTTTGAGAGTAGATATTGGTTCGATTTGCGCCTTCACCGAGACACTGAAGGCTAGAAGAAGAAAGGGCAGATACACGAGCCTCCATCTCATTGCTTTTCCTCCTGAGTTTGAATCGCGCGCGCAGGCAACTGTCGCGTAGACGTCCCAGCAGGTCAATCCCCCACGCAACCCGTATCTGCCAAATAAATCTCCCGGTGTAAGTACTTGAATCCAAAGGCCGCCGGGTCCGGTCTCCCGAGCTACAACGCTTCTATGGCTCTATCGATGTGGTACACTCTGGCCATTTCAATGCGGGGTGTTCATCGTGAATTCCCCAGGGCCACCTCAGGTAAAGGCGCGCTTCGGGTCGTTTGAGATGGATTTGCGCGCTGGTGAGCTGCGCAAACACGGCGTGAGGATTCGGCTGCAGACCCAGCCGTTCCAAATCTTGGGAATGTTGCTCCAGCGCCCAGGCGAAGTGGTGACGCGCGAAGAGTTGCGCCAGGCACTGTGGCCCGGCGACACTTTCGTGGACTTCGATCACGGGCTGAACAACGCCATCAACCGCCTTCGTGAGGCTCTGGGCGAGTCGGCTGAGAGCCCACGATTCCTCGAAACCTTGCCGCGCCGAGGCTACCGCTTCATCGGCGCGGTGGAGAGTATCCCCTCCGCCTCCCCTCAGGATTCAGGAGCCCACGTCGAGAATTTTTCAACCACGTCATCTACAGTCGGCGACAAGGTAGCCGCGCTACCTGTGAAAAGCTCCAAAGCCAGCTTAAGCCTCAGGGCAAGGTTGTGGATTGCCGTCGGCGCGGGCGCCGCGGCATTGCTCGCGCTGCTCATCAGCCTGAATGCCGGAGGCTTGCGACAACGACTTCTAGGAGCAGCCGCCACAAGGCGCATTCAATCCATCGCCGTGCTGCCGCTTGAGAATCTCAGCGGCGATCCTTCCCAGGAGTATTTTGCTGATGGGATGACCGATGAGTTGATCACGCAATTGGCGCAGATAAACGGGCTGCGGGTCATCTCGCGCACTACTGCAATGCAATACAAGGGCACACGGAAGTCCGTTCCTGAGATCGGCCGCGAATTGCACGTCGATGGGATTGTTGAGGGCACGGTGTTCCGGTCGGGAGAGCAGGTGCGCATCTCGGCACAGTTAGTGGACTCTTCCACGGATCAGCACGTCTGGGCGCAGAGCTATGAGCGCGATTTGCGGGACATTGTGGCACTGCAAAAGGAGGTCGCTGGGGGTGTGGCCCGCCAGATCCGCGCTAACCTGCTGCCCGGGGAACAGCCTCGTGCAGTTAATCCGCAGGCCTATGAAGCCTACTTGCGCGGCCGACACGACTTGAATGCTGCGACATCGAAGGCGGACCTGGAGGATAGCATCACGAATTTCAGGTCAGCGCTTGGCAAAGACCCGCAATTCGCGCTGGCTTACAGTGGCATGGCGCTTTCCTATTTGGCGCAAGCGGACTACTACCTGGCACCGCATGAAGTCATGCCCAAGGCGGAGGAAGCGGCGCGCAAGGCGCTCGAGCTGGATGACGGGCTATCCGAAGCGCATGACGCATTGGGCTATGTGGAATTGATCTACCGGTGGGACTGGCCGGCGGCGCAACAGCACTTGCAACGTGCCATCCAACTCAATCCTGGCAACGCGCTCGCTCAAGACCACTACGCAAACTACCTCTCAGCCCTCGGGCACCATGCCGAGGCATTTGCTACCAGTGAGCGGGCGCGAGCACTTGATCCGCTTTCATTGCTGATTCAAGCCAACAACGGAATGTATTTTTTTCTGGGACGCGAGTACGACCGCGCCATCGAGGTTGAGCGCAAGGCACTGGAGCTCGATGCGAAATGCTACACCTGCCGCACGTACCTGGCGATAGCCTTAGTGCAAAGCCGGCGATTACCAGAAGCGCTGAAGGAGGCGCGGCTGGTGCGGCTCCCGGAGGCTAACCCGCTGGATGTAGCAACGGCTACGACTGCGATTGCCGCTGCGGGTCAGCGGGCGGAAGCGGAAGCGTCGCTGCGAAGACTGCTGCAACTCGGGAAACAGCGCTGGGTCTGTCCCTATGAACTGGGCACAACGTACCTGGCTCTGGGCGATAGGGAGCAAGCGCTGCACTCGTTGGAAAATGCCTACGAGGCGCATTCGATCTGCATGACTTGGGCCAAGGATGATCCCAGGCTCGATCCCCTGCGGTCCGAGCCGCGCTTTCAGGCCATTCTGCAACGCATGAGTTTTCCGCAGTAGCTCGCTGAGCTGTGCTGGTCGCAGCCCCACGTCCGAGCGGGTAACTTGCGAATGCCGCCGTCTGCAACATTTGCATTGCTTCCGGGTTGTCCGAGACTTGTCCGTTAATCTGACTTACCCAGAAGTTGACTTCGTTACTCTGCGCTCTCGACGGTCCGCTGCATCTGGTTTCACTACAGCGTCGCTACCTGCTGTGCCACGAACATCCCGGTCCCTGGCGTGAGAATACCCGCGGGGTCGAACTTTTTCTTTCCGGCTACGAGCCGATGCCAATTCGTTGGCTCGTAATAAGCCTCCCAGTCGGGGCGCGAGAAGAAGGGAGCGTACGGCGGATAGATCTTGCCCCCAACCGCATGCGTCTTTTCGGCGAGACCGCGAACGGTGTTGACGGCTTCAGAATAAGCGCGATCTCCGTCGGCAATCGGTACGCCCCGCATGAGAAATATGCAGAGCGCGAGTTCTTCATTTCGGGGAAGCATGAGCATGGGTCGAGTGAACTTCCGGACTGGCAGCGTATACAAAGAGAATCGCGTTACTCTGGCAGTTTCAGCCGGCGTCGCGAGGATGCGAGTGACAAACTCTTCACTGACAGAACCCGGCACGAACATCGCGACGAAAAAGAGACGGCTCGGCGTTCTCTTCCTCGCTGCCACTCCCGAGGCGTTTCGAGCGGCTTCGCGGTGCAGGTAGTCGAAATACGAAACCGGCGCCAGGTCTTCGCTGGACTTGAAGCGGAGATCGGCCGTGAGTGACCGGAAGCCTGCCTCCTCGGGTGACGCGCAGAACTTCCCAATGGTGATCTTGAACCTTAAGCCCTGAGCTTGCTCCCCAGGCAATACAAGGGCTCCGATGTGCTCGACTTTGTCTTCTATGGAGAGTCGCCTCACATCGGCCAGGAACTTGCCCAAATCGTCGTACATAAGATCGCGTCTTACGACCCAGTTCGGGGCGGTGATGAGTCGCAGTCGAGCATTCGCGATGAAATCCGCATTGACCCATTCCCGCCAGCGCCAATTCGAACAGCTCACGGTTCTGTTGAGCCGAGCACGTTTGGAGGTTACCTGTCCCCGTGACGACATCCAGTTCTTCAACGGTATCGACCACTGCGCCGAAGCGGTGTGAACTGTTGCTTATGCCACCAGCGCTGAGGATGCCGCCCACCGAGAGCGTCATGGTGTCGCCCATGGCAGGCGGCGTGAGTCCGTGCGGCACGGTCCCGCGGTTTACGTCGTCCCAAGACGCGCCGGCCTGAGCATCCACCATCCCTGCGCGGCTGAGCTTCTCGCTGTTCAGCGTACCGGAATCGATGATGATGCCGCCCTCGAACAAGACCCGACCGTATTGGGAATGGCCCTGACCGCGCATCGTGGCGCTAAGTTCCTCGATATAAAGAGTCCCCACTGCCATCCTTATGCTGAACCTTGCCCTTGCGTCGGAGCGAGGCCGAGTTTCCTCAGGCTGAGCAGAACCGCTGCTATTCCTCGTGCTCGAGAGGTTCACCGTCCGGGCCGACTTGAATCTCCGATTTCTTGCCGGAGGCAGATTGCACTTTGGCCTCGTAGGCAACCAGCTTACCGTTCTTCGTCAGCGATTCTACCTTCAGGATTTTACGCCCAGCTGCTCTTGCGCCGAGCCCGGCTTTCACTTTGTCAGAGAGTGAATCTATCGCTACTTGCTCCTCAATCACGAGGATTGCTCCCTTTGCGTCTACTTCCACGTCTTTGCTGTGTCCATTCAAGATCATCTCCACTTCGTAGGTCGTCTTTCCCTTTTCCGTTTCCTCGGAGAATCCCTTGATGGTCGCACCCTTGCTTACCTCTGCCGCCGTCTTCTCAACCGCAGGCGGCAAGTCCGACCTTTTAATCTTCTTTTCTTGAGCTAAGCAGATTCCTACGAGAAACACACCAGCCAGAACTGCGAAACTCGGCGTTCGCAGAATGCTCATAAAATTCCTCCTCATGCTTGTTTCCTCGACGACGGCTTCAAAGGCCTAACACAAGCTCCCCCACATCATTGTGGAGGCAACCTAAACACACTATTAACGGCCACTCCTCTCGTTGTTTCAATTGGGACACTCTCTGAATTCGGAGTAACCGCCTGATAGAAAGCGCTCCTTCGACGATTGTACGTTCAAAACAGCGCCGCGAGGTGGCAACAAACGAAGTTGCGAGTCAATTGTGGCAACACGGAAGTAACGCTACTTAAAGCGCCTCAAGCCATCATCGGCGACTTCCATGGAGCTAGTGTCACACACTTTGAACCGAAATCATCGAGCGCATTTGCCACAGCCATCCGACGCTCACCGTCGCAGGGCCCACTCGAATGAGCACCATTGTGGGACCTGTGGCGATAGTGGCACGGCTGATTTTTTCTGCTCCGCTTTGCCTGCTCCCATAGCTCGGCCGACACCGCACCGCTCTTCCCAGTTCAGCAGGCCAGCCTTTTTCTGCCGCTCATTTTTCTGGGCACTGCTTCAGGCCAATTCCTGCGTCCGGCAGCTTCGCGGCTTCTGCTTTCCCGGTTCCGCCCCTACACCATTGGGTTCCCTCCCATAATGCAGCCGCTCGCTTTGGAAGCAGCAGCCCTCGCTTTTGGGTGCCCCAGAAAAATGGGGCAGAAAAAGGAGACATTTTCATGTCCTACTTGAACTCAGTAACGATCGTCGGATTTGTTGGAGCCGATCCGGAGCAGCGTCAAGCGCGGAACAACGGTTCGAAATTCACCGTTCTTTCCGTCGCCACACAACGCTCCTGGAAAAATGCGGAAGACGAATGGGTCTCGAAAGTCGAGTGGCATCGCATCGCGATATTTCGCCCTCGTCTGGCTGAGGCCGTTCTCACTAACGTCAAGAAAGGCGCTCATGTGCTCGTCGAAGGCAGCCTCATCAGCTCGACCTACGAGCAGGCGAACGGCAAAGGCAAGAAGGCCAAGACCGCGAAGATCACTTCGTGGTCGATTCGCGCCGATGTTGTGCGCAAACTCGACCGCGGCGAACCCGAGCCGGAAGCCCCCGCTTCCGGTAGCCAGACTTCGGCGCCGGTCGCCGATTCGGACGCGCCGTTCTAGGCATCACCTGATCAGGGCCTCGGCTTTGACAGTCGGGGCCCTTTTCTATGTTTAGTCTGCCGCGCGTTCCGATTCGCCACGAATTTCGAGCGGCGTTGGACCGGCCGGTGTCGGGACGTTAGCAAGACGCTTCAACAACGAATCGAGAGCTGAGGCGCCATCATCTACTGCTGCCGCCTCTGCATCCGTCAGCGGAATTTCCTGCCGCATGCGCAAGAGATTCTTCTTGCCTTCCAGGAGAGCCGAAGCCGTCGATCCCTTCGGCATGTAGAAAGAACATTTCGCACAGGCCATGCGGTGTGGACATTGATCGAAAAAATCGTATGTGCAGTAGCCGTGGCCGAGGTCATAAAACTTCCAAGCTTCTTCGGGGCGAAGACCAGATCGAACCTTTTCCTGATCGATGAGCACTTCGATGGCTCGGAGGTTGCGTCCGAAATAGCCGGCATCCGTGTAGGATTTCATCAGCTTTGTCGGCGTAATCTTTGCATATCGCTGGGTTGAGGATGGCAAGCGATGTCCCAGCCATTCCTGCAGTTCAAACAAACTCATCGGCTCCTTAGCATTGAACAGTTGCGTGGCGATCGTGGAACGCGCTCGGTGACTTGTAATTCGACCGCGAATATCGCTCTGAGGCACACCTGCTTTTCGGCACAGCTTGGGGATCAGATAATGATTGAGGCATGTCTCTCCAATTGGCCTCATGCGGTTGAGAAACAGGAAGTCCACCATTTCGCCGGTTTTCGTGTCGCATAGCATGGGCTGGGGCGGACGAACTTTCTCCCACACGTTGATCGCCTCTCCCACCACCCTGTCCACCGGCTTTGTAAAGGCTGCTCCTGTCTTGTTCACTGGGACATCCAGAAAGCACACCGGTGATCCATCGCCTTGCTGCCAGCGCACGCACCCGACCCGCAGTCGCCGGATTTCGTCGCGCCGCAGACCAGCAAACAACCACACTAGTGCTAGCGCGCGGACCATCTCTATGGGATGGAACGTGTGTACCGTGCCTTTTCCTCTGCCGGGACATTTCCGAGCAATGTCCTCCACTGTAAGATTCAGTCCGGCCCATACAAGCTTCGCCCACACGTCGTCCGCGATTACACGTGGGGACGGACCGAGGAGGGCTTTGACAGAACGTGGCGGAGTGAGGCTGCGATACGGATCGAAGCGTGGCGGGATGACACCCCACTGTTGCAGATCAGCAAAGAAAGTGCGAACAGCCGTGTAGTTTTGGATCTTCGTTGCGGGCTTCAGCGGGCGACCGTAGTGTCTCTTCCATCTAAAGGGACCTTCACCGGGCGCCCGCCAGTCCCCACACCGCAGGTTTGTGATCATCGTCAGACACTCGACTGCTAGGGTGCGGTCCCACTGTTCAGGTGCAACAATCCCTGGATGTTTTCCCGCAAGCCAGCGGCCCACGCAGAGTAGAAAATAGTAGTCTGCCCGCCGCAATCGAGGACTGCGTGTGCCGTTTTCATACCAATACTTGGCTGCTCGAACCCATGGCTCGGGTACACCTTCTGTCAGGCGCGGATTCGCAGGCCTGGGCTTATTCATCCTCATGATTGGAACGGGGATGATTCCGCGACCGGCCAGGATCTTTGAAAGCGCCGACAGGCACCACGTGCTCATGGGCGACACCCTTCGCCGTTCGACAGTTTCGAGCAGTTCCAGCGTGAGATCTTCCAGGTGTGGGCTACGGTTCGTCACAAGGAGTTCGCACACCACCCGCGGAACATAGACAGCGGCCATCCTGGTTCGGTATCCCCACTGTAGAAGCATTTCTCTTACTTCAGCGAACAGTGTGTCCATCCGCTTGCGACCGAAGACCCGATACGCAACGCCATGAAACAAAAAGTTCCGGCGTCCCAACCGGTGCAATGCGTTGAATTCGCACAACAGATATGCAACCGAGGCAACGCTGGGCTTTTCGTGGCCCGCGCCTCGGATACTCTCAATCCATTCTTCCTCGCTCCAACCCCAGAAGCTTCTTCCGCGTAGAGCCATGTCACGCAAAAAGAGGATTTTCAGGCGTACTCCATCTTGCCTTCTGAGCTGGATGTGATTGCAAACGTCCTCCAGCGGATTCCGGAGTCGCGGCAGCTTACACCGAGCAAGCACTATGTGCGGTCGAATGCCGTCCTCCAAAGCGGGCACATTCACGCGAAGCACCTCGGTTTCATAGGACTTGAGCTCTGCGGTGCGGTCGTAACTTTCCACTTTCACTGGCCAGTCCCAAGGTACGAGCGAGGTCGAAGTGTTCGTCATGGGAGCACCTCGCTCATCGCTGCCACTCGCTGTGCGTGAATCTCCGCCATTCCCCGGGCGAGTTTGCTTGCCAACTCCCGGCCACTCAAATGAATGTAAAGTATGGTCGTTTGGATATTTCTGTGCCCTGCGAACGTTGCGATCTCATGGATATCCCAGTTCGCTCGCGCCAGATCGGTCAGGCATAGATGCCGGAGAGTATGCGGCGTGAAGCGCGGCAAGTTGCATTGCCGAGCCACGCGCGCGACTACCTTTGACCAGGTCGAGATCGAAATCGGTTTTCCTCTGTTCCGACACGACTCCGACAAGAACAAGGCGCCGCGTTCGCGGCTAAGCTTCCGGCGTTCGGAAAGGTAGCGGCTGAACAATTCGCTCGTGGGGACCGAATATGGGACGATTCGTTCGCGCCGGTTCTTTGTGATCTCTAAGCGAATGCGCAAGAGCCGGTGCGCTGGGTCGATATCGCTCGTTTCAAGGGAGCAGATTTCCTCTCGGCGCAGGGCAGCGTCATAGGACATTGCCAGCATCACTCTGTTTCGCAGACATTCCTGTCTGCTAGCCTGCAGAATGTTCTGCCATTGCTCTTCGCTCGGTATCCAGGGGAGACGATGATGGCGCTGAATCAGGCTTCGTCCGCCAGATGGTGCACGAAGAGGGTTTCGAGTGCAGACGTTCTCTTCCACAAGGTAATCGTGGAACAGCCGCACGACGGTCAAGTGCTGCTGTAAGGTGGCGTTCGCGAGCGTCGTTCGCTCTCCTCGCCCACCTTTCAGGACTTTCGGAACCGGAAGATCCGTGATGGCACGGATGTACAGTCCGACCGTGCTTCGGACGACTCCGTCAAATGGAATGCCCTTGGAAGCCAGGAAGTCCAGGTAGGCATTAAGATTCCGACCATAGGCATCAAGGGTATTCGCGGCAAGACCGCGCGCCGACTGAAATTTCAGCCAGTCCCTGCCCTGTGGATTCTCAGAAACCCTTGGATAACGATCCCAGCGAACTTCGCAGATGGTGAATTCCAGCGCCATAGTTCCCTCCAGTGTGAGTTCGGCCCCTAGCAGCTAGGGGCCGAACTCACCATACGCCGGCAGGAGAACCAGCACCCCTATTCCACATAATCAACTCAGTAACGATCATCGGCTTCGTCGGCGCAGACCCGGAGCAGCGTCAAGCGCGGAACAACAACGGCTCGAAGTTCACCGAACTATTTCTCACCTTGGAGCGGGCCGTCGCGACGCAGCGGTCGTGGAAGAACATCGATGACGAATGGGCCTAAGCACTGACCCTGATTCGAATGACCTCGTGAGAGAAGGCGGAGGAAGGGCGCCGCAAACGCCCTTTTGACCTTCCTCCAAACAGCGTTCGAACGAGCACTCGCCTCATTTGTCAGGATTCATTACTTCCCTTCTCTTCCTCTGGTATCATCTGGTTTGGGACAATGCGGCCCGATCGAATTCCGCTCTTTCCATTAAACGTCGTTCTACTTCCCGGCGCGGACCTCCCTCTGCACATCTTCGAACCGCGTTATCTCCAAATGGTAAGTGACTGCCTTAAGGAGAAGACTGAGTTCGGCGTACTACTAGCTCTGCCGAACGGGGTGGTCCGCGTAGGATGCACGGCGGAAATCATCGAAGCGGTCAAACGTTACGACAATGAAACTATGGATATTTTGACAGTAGGGCGCGAACCCTTTCGTGTCGTCGAGTTCTATGACGAAAAGCCGCTGGCTGAAGGCGATGTGGATTATCTTGAAGACCGGGGCGGC
>Ga0209166_10001339_pt1 | contig 20877 bp, 18 predicted proteins | sample Coa_R1_3_FD_187151 | JGI IMG/M metagenome (GOLD analysis project Ga0209166, IMG submission 187151) | Surface soil microbial communities from Centralia Pennsylvania, which are recovering from an underground coalmine fire - Coalmine... | ecosystem: Environmental > Terrestrial > Soil >... | reverse complement strand
CTTTTATCTCGACCGGGCAGTTCACCTGCTCAAGGACTTTCTCGACACAACCACCGATCCCTATTACCACGGCAGCTTCGAGTTCGGCATGCGCAAGCCGCATTGCTATCCCGGAGAGTACGATCCAGCCGTCGGATTGAACCAGCACTATTGGCCAGAGATGGTGAAGCGCATGGAAGAGACGGCGCCGCCGGGGGCGGATTTGAAAAGCTGGAAGTATTGAGAACCACGGCGCACGGACAGGATGCTAATGCGTCTAGCGCACGCCGCGTGCATTCAGGAACGCACTGTACAGTTTGTCGGTTTGCAGAAGGTGCCGCTTCAGCCAATCCTGCATGAAGAACATGAGTGAGACCGGAACGCCGGGTTTGGCCGCCTTGTGCTCCGCCAGAAACACTGCGATCTGTTGACGGAACATCTCATGCTGCGTGCGGTGCGTGGATAACCCGGGGAACTCGTATTTCTCCATCAGCGACTCTTCCGCCGCGAAATGGACAGTGGCATATTCGACCAATTGGTCGAGGATCGGATCGAGGGCGTCGTTCCCGGCTCCGGTTCGCAAGGCCCGATTCAACTCGTTCACAGTGTCGAACAGTTTCTGGTGCTGCCGGTCGAGCACCGCGATATTCACCGTGTAAGCTTCGGTCCAGTGAAAGGAGTCGGTGTCTACAAGCATTCTGGAGCCTCTTCATCAGGATATTCATGCTTGCCCATCTGCCAAGATCACTTAGGGCTGTAGCTTCCTTTATCATGGGTAGGTGCCAACCAGGGCCCCGAACAAAACCAAACTCACAATTCTGCGCGCGCGGCATCTAAGCGCATTGCCATGGCTCGTGCATGGATTTTCCACGCGGGTCGCGGGTTTCTCCCGCGCTTATGGCAATGGGGACCTGAATCTTGGCTTCACTAAAGATGATTCGAAGGCGGCGGTTGAGCGCAACCGGGCGGCGTTTCTTCAGGAACTCGGGGCCGTTGCGACCCGGCGCCGCGGGTCGAAACCTGGAAAGACTTCCGGTTGGCCGCTGATCACGTTGCGCCAGATTCATTCCGACATCATTCATCGGGTCGATTCGATTCCTCGTAAGCCGCTGGTCGGCGATGGCATGATCACCGCTACCCCCGGCCTGCTGCTTGCGATCCAGACCGCCGACTGCCTTCCGGTGATTCTCGTGGATGCCAGAACTCATGCAGTCGGCGTATTTCATGCCGGTTGGCGCGGCACTGTGCAGCGGATCGTCGAGAAAGGCGTGGGCGAAATGCATCGCTGCTTCGGCACTCGCCCGCGCGATTTGAAAGCGGCCATTGGCCCCGGCATTCAGGGATGCTGTTACGAGGTCGGCGAAGAGGTACGCACCAAGTTCGAGTCGCAGTTCGAGTACGGCTCCAAGTTGTTTCGTGAAGTCAAGGAATCGGATCCGGTGCGCGAAAAATATCCCTTGCTCTTCCTGACCGCCCGCGCGCCGGGCCATAGCGTACTGCCCAAAAAGATTTTTCTTGATCTGGTGGAAGCGAATCGCCGGCAGTTGCTGGCCGCGGGTTTAGCCAAAAAGAACATTGAGAGCTCGCCGCTATGCACGAATTGCCATCCGGAGATGCTGTTCTCCTTCCGCGCTGAGAAAGGCAAGACGGGGAGGATGATGGGCGTCGCAGGGATTCGCGCTTAAATTCCATCTCCTGTGATACCATCCCTTCGTTTCCCTCAAATCCTTCTGCTCCGCAAAGGAGAAGCCATGTTCCCTTCTGAGTGCACACCGAGCCGCCGCCACTTTCTCATGACCAGCGCCGCCGCCGTTACCGCGGGAATATCCGGCATCGCGTTGGTGCCGCAACTCGCGCTGTCGGAGGAGTCCGATGTGAATATCATCGGCCCCAAGAAAGGATACTCGCCGCAGGTTGGCACCCTCGTCTCCATGATGACCTGGATGCGCCATGTCGTGTTGATGTCGGTGAAGGGCATGTCGCAGAAAGACCTCGACTACTTGGCTGATCCGAATGCGAACACCATTGGGGCTCTGCTCATGCATCTGGCGGCCACCGACCGGATATATCAGATCAACACCTTCGAAGGAAATTCTTTAAAGGAATTACCTGCGGCGTACAAGGAGAAATGGCAGGTGGCCATGGAGTTAGGCGAGCCGGCGCGAAAATCCATCAAAGGCCACGACCTCGACTACTACCTGAACCTGCTCAGCGAGACTCGCGAGCAGACGCTGGCTGAATTTCGCAAGCGCGACGACAACTGGCTCTTGTCGGTTGACAATACCTGGGGCTGGGGACCCACGAACAATTACTGCAAGTGGTTTCACGTCTGCGAACACGAATCCAACCACAACGGCCAGATCAAGTTCCTGAAGAAGCGTATTCCGGGAGCCAAGCCCGATAGCGAGTAATCCGGACTATGGGCATGACTGGCGTCCGCGGGGTTTTCCCGACCCCAAAACTGAGATTCGGCTTTGCCTGGCTGGCTTGCTTTTTCGTGGTTGCCACTTCAGCCCAAGTTTCCTCCAGCCAGATCGACTCCATCTTCGCTCCCCTGAAATCCAGAACCGCTCCCGGCGCCGCAGTTCTGGTCGTGCGCAACGGCAAGCCGATCTTTCGCGAAGGCTATGGCGTCACCGATTTGCGCACGAAACAACCCATTGGGCCCGACACCGACTTTCGCCTGGCATCGTTTACCAAGCAGTTCACGGCTGCCTGCATCATGCTGCTCGTGCATGATGGCAAGCTGCACTATGACGATCACTTGACCGACATATTTCCTGAATTTCCTGCCTACGGGAAGCCGATTACCATTCGCAATCTGCTCAACCATACCTCAGGCCTGCCCGATTACGAGGATCTTCTGACGGCGCAGTATCCCAATGTGCCCGACGAGCAGATTCCACAAATTCACGATGCGGGCGTGCTGAAGCTGCTGGAACAGCAGAGTGCTGGCAAGTTTGCGCCGGGATCGAAGTGGCAGTACAGCAACTCCGGCTATGTCGTGTTGGGCCTGATCGTGGAGAAGGTTTCTGGCACGCCCTTCGGTCAATTTCTGCACGACAGAATCTTCATGCCGCTGCACATGACCAACACGCTCGCCTACGAGAAGGGCAAGAACGAAGCGCCGCATCGCGCTTACGGACACACGAAAGAGAAAGACGGCTGGCGAGAGACCGACCAGAGTTCAACGTCAGCCACGTTTGGCGACGGTGGCATCTACACTTCGATTGATGATTTGGCAAAATGGGACCGCGCCCTGCGCGAGCACAGTCTGCTCAGCGAAGCGGAAATGCGGCCAGCATTGGTTCCAGTACAGCCCACTGCCGGACCGGCGGAGTCGGACAACGGCAAGCCCGTGAGTTACGGTTTCGGCTGGTTTCTTGATCCCTACAAAGGCCACCGAAGGATGTGGCACGACGGCGAAACCATGGGCTTCCGCACGACGATCCAGCGCTTCACAGACGATGACCTGACGGTCATCGTGCTGGCCAATCGCACCGACATCAATCCGGCAGAGTTAGCGTTGAAAGCCGCCGATCTGTATCTCGGAGATAAGCCCTAAAACACAGATCGTGGGGACAGCCGGCCTCGGATGTACGCCGCTCGCCAGCGCGTTTGATTCCACGAGGGAAACTACTTCTCAGGAAGCCGGTTGGTAATGAAATCCGCGACACGGCTTGCGGCCGGCGGATCCATGTTTGCCAGCACAGCCACAACATAGCCATTGGAAGGACAGATTTCGAGTTGGCCATTCATCCCCGGCGCGCCGCCGCCGTGACCAAAGCAGCGGATTCCGTTAATCTTGCGGTCTTCAAAACCGAAGGCGTAGCTGTTGTCCGGAGTTCCAGGTTTCCCTGTGGTCAACAGTTCGGTGGAATGAGCGTCAAGAAGCTTGTGTTGTTCGAGGGCAGCGGCAAATCGCGCCAGATCCTCCACTGTCGAATAGCCGCCGCCAGCCGAGGTTCCGCGATACGGCAGAGTGTCGGTATTCGGCTTCCACTGCGGGCTATCCATCTTCGTGTAGCCGACACTGCGGTCCGACACAGCCTGGTCTTCCGGCTCCGAACCTGTCGACGTCATGCCTGCGGGTACGTAGACGTGCTCGCGCACGTAGTCGTAATAACTTTGGCCGGTCACTTTCTCGATGATGACGCCGAGCAGAATGAACCCATAATTGCTGTATTCCCATTTACTGCCGGGCTCGAACTTCAGGTCGCGCTTGCCGTAGAGCTTCACGTAATCCTGCAGCGTGCGCAGTTCCAGACGATGCGCGTCGAATTCAGGGCCAAAGATGTCGCCGGTCCCGCCCATGTGGGTCAGAAGATGCTGGATCTGCACTTTGGAGGCGACGTCCTGGTTGGGATAGTCGGTGAGATATTTTCCGATGGGATCATTCAGTCCCAATTTGCCGTCCTGCACCAGTTGCAGGATTGAGACGGCCGTGAACATCTTGTTCATGGAGCCGATGCGGAAGCGCGTCTTCAAGGTGTTGGGAATTTTGTGCTCCCGGTCAGCGAGGCGGTCGGCTGAGGAAAAAAGCGGCCGGCCGTCTTTTTCAACCAGCACCGCTCCTGAAAAGTGATCGGTCAACACCGCCTCTTTCAGCTCCTTCCGGGTGGCAGAGATGAGTTCACTCTGGCTCAAATGAGGCAGCACGAACTCGGCGGGACGCGGAATCGCCCGCAATTCGACGCTTGTGATGCGGTGGGCTTCGACAGGTTCCACTTCCAACGTGAGCCGCGCCATCTGGTCGGAGGCGCGCTCCTGCACCAGCGCGACCACCTTGTTTGGCGAAGACTCCTCCACCTTCTTGAAATCAAAGCCGCCGGTCATCCCGCGGAAATCCATATCCCGGTCGAGACGTTCCAACCCTGAGGGATAGTTCTTCTGCATGAAGGCGCGGAGGGCTTCACGATCACCGCGATTGAAAGTTTCGAGCCACGCGGAAAATTGGTGGGCTGCCGGAGTGTCTGGAAGCTGCCCCTGGGCCGTGCAGAGCACGGCGCACAGCAGGAAAACAGGAACGGTCTTAAGGAGCCGCATAGCCATCAGACGGACCAGCCGGGTTTTTGTTTCAGGCCGTCGGCGGGGCCGGAGGTACGGGCGGAACCGCCTGAGTCGTGCTCGCGGCGGCCTCATTGACTAAATCTTTCAACTCCTTGCTGGGCTTGAAGAAAGGAATTTTTTTCGCGGGCACGTCCACGCGCTCGCCAGTTTTGGGATTGCGGCCCACACGCGGCCGCCGCTGCCGGGTGCGAAAACTCCCAAAGCCGCGGATTTCGATCTTGTCGCCGGCGCGTAACGAGCGCACCACGCTGTCAAAGATTGTTTCCACAATCACTTCGCTGTCTTTCCGCGTAAGTTCCGCTAAACGCGAGACTTCGTCAATTAAATCGGCTTTGGTCATAGCGCCCCTCTCCAACCCCAAGCTTAGAATGCGAACTGAAATCAGACGTACAGTTTTCCGACTGCATCCCGCTCCCACGGGTAGGCAGCCCAAATCAGCACCCATAACCTTCTCAAATTTCAGGGGTTGGATGCAAGTTGCGCCTTTGGCTACCCCAGGGGACTAGGGCTGCAAGCCATGCTCGCCGCGTCCAGGAAGAATCCAGGAAATCCTTGGGTGGGGCGCTACTTCCAGAGATAGTAGAAGCCGACGTGCTGCTCCAGCATTTTTTCCTGGCTGGGCAAGTACTTCGAAAAATCGCCCAGCAGAAGATCCATCAGCGTTCTGCGATCCTTCTCAGGACGCACCAGCGTAGGCTCGCCGGTGATGCCGACCGACTTCGCCGTCTCATCCACCGCTTGCTGAAAATCGCCGACCGTGTCAATGAGCTTCATCGAAGACGCCTGCTCGCCGGTCCAGACCTTGCCATTGGCAATGGCTTTCACATCGTCGTACTTGAGGCCGCGTCCGTCGGCCACGGCTTTAATGAACTGCCCAAACATGTTGTCGATGAGTGACTGCATGTAGGCCTGTTCGGCCGGAGTGAGGTCGCGCGCCGGATTGCCCGTATCTTTGAATTCCCCGGTCTTGATGACGACATCCTTCAGCTTGGCCCACTTCAGCAGATCGCCGTAGTTCACCCACTGCGCAATCACGCCAATCGATCCGACAATGCTGCCCTGGTCGGCATAAATCTTGTCGCACGCCGAGGACACGTAGAACGCTCCGCTCGCGCCTACTGTCTCAATCGAGGCCACAACTTTTTTCTTCTTCTCGCTGCGCAGGCGCTTCACCTCGCGATAAATCTCTTCGGAAGCAGCCACGCCGCCGCCGGGCGAATTGACATGCAAGATGATCGCCTTGATCGACGAATCATCCCCGAACTTCTTGAGTTCGCTGACTACCGGCTGCGGCGAAAGGATCACGCCATCGAGATCGACCACGCCAATGCGGTCGCCGAAACCGCCGAAGCCCGCCTCGGTTCCACCGGCGTGCAGCGTGAGATACACCAAGGTGAAGACGGCCAGCACGAAGAGGAAAAATGCCCCTCCGCCGATCAGAATCCAGAGCAGTGTGCGCGAACGTCCTTCAGGCATGGAGAAAGTTTAGCACCAGCGCGAATAATTGGCCGATATCAAGCCCTCGCGACGATTTGTCACCTATCGAGCCTTCACTACGGACAAAACAAATTCGCATTGTCTTCCTTCGTGTACCTTCGTGGTTCACGAATTTCAGAGGCGTCCAACCTCCGATTTTTCTTGCCTCCCCGGCATCGTGGACCGCACAATGTTCGGTCTTCTTTCATTTCTCGTCGCCAATCTTGGCGTTGTGGTAAGGAGTCTTCATGAAAATCTACAGATCACATCGTTTGCCGTTAGCCTTGGCAGCCGCATTAGCGTTCGCTCTGCCACTCGCCGCACAAAACATCAACATTCAGGAGCACACGCTCAAGAATGGCATGAAAGTCCTCGTCCAGGAGGACCCCTCGATCCCCAACGTTGCGCTCTACACCTTCTTTCGCGTGGGATCGCGCAACGAGCACGATGGCATCACGGGCCTCTCGCATTTCTTCGAGCACATGATGTTCAACGGCGCCAAGAAATACGGCCCCGGCCAGTTCGACAAGACTATGGAGGCCGCCGGCGGCAGCAACAACGCCTATACCTCCAACGACCTCACCGTCTACCAGGACTGGTTCCCGAATTCCCAGCTCGAGCTCATTTTTGAACTTGAATCTGACCGCGTCCAGAATCTGGCCTTCGATCCCAAGATCGTCGAGTCAGAGCGCCAGGTCGTCTACTCGGAGCGCCGCCTCAGCGTGGATAACGACAACTTCGGCCTGCTCGATGAACAACTCGAAGCCACCGCCGTCATGGCGCATCCCTATCACTGGTCGGTAATCGGATGGCCCTCCGACATTGAGAAGTGGACGCTCGACGATCTCAAGACTTACTTCGCCAAGGGATATTCGCCGTCCAACGCGACGATGGTTGTGGTTGGCGACGTGAAAGCCGGCAACGTTTTCAGCCTCGCTGAAAAATATATGGAGCCAATTCCGGCGCACGATCCTCCGCCGCCGGTGCGCACCGTCGAGCCGAAACAACTCGGGGAGCGCCGCATCGCCGTGCACAAGTTCGCGCAGTTGCCCATCATCGAGATCGGATACCACGTGCCCCAGGCGCAAGGCGCGGACTACTACACGCTCGAACTGCTGCAGGCTTTGCTGACTACCGGCGAGAGCTCCCGCCTGTACCGCTCCTTGGTCGATCAGCAGCAACTTGCTGTCCAGGTGCAAAGCGCGCATGAAGCCACCATCGATCCTTACCTGTTTACATTTACGGTGCAACCGCGCCAGGGAGTCGCCCCAGAAAAAGCTGAGCAGGCTCTTTACGCCGAAGTCGACAAGCTGAAAAGCGCTGCAGTCGATGATCACGAACTGCAGAAAGCCAAGAATCAGGTGATCTCGTCGTACTATCGCTCGCTGCGCTCTATTAACCGCCGGGCCAACGTGATCGGGCGCTATCAAGTGCTCTTCGGCGACTACCACAAGCTGGCGAACGTGGAACAGGAATTCAACAAAGTAACCGCTGCGGATATTCAGCGCGCCGCCAAAGAATATTTCGACGTGAACAATCGCACTGTCGCAACCCTGATCCCCGATACTGCGCCCGAAGCCAAGGATGCAGACAAGCCCGCGGAGGAAAAACAATGACCCGCAAAATTCTCACCCGCATTTTTCCTGTCGCGGTCTTAATCGCCTTGTCGGCTGCAGCCATCGCCCAGACCGCCGCACCCGCCCAGGTTTTTCAACTGCCGGCCTTCCAGCGCGTGAAGCTTCCCAATGGGATGACGCTGTTGTTACTCGAGAAGCATGAACTGCCTCTGGTCAGCGTCGAGCTTGCGTTGCGTTCCGGTTCGGTCACGGATCCTCAGGGCAAAGAAGGCCTCGCCTCCATGACGGCAGCCCTGCTACGCAAAGGAACTACAACACGCAGCTCCGAGCAGGTTTCCTCCGACCTGGATTTCATCGGCATGCAATACAACGCGCAAGTCGATCAGGACGGTGCGCATGTGTCGGGTGATTTTCTGAAGAAAGATCTCGACTCAGCTCTGGCCCTGATGGGCGATGTGGTGCTGCATCCCACGTTCCCCGAGGAGGAGGTGAAAAAGAAAATCGCGCAGCAGCAGGACAGCATTCGCGCCGCCAAGGACGAAGCCAACCGCGTCCTGCAGCTTTATTTCATGAAGTTCCTGTACAGCGATCATCCCTACGGACGGCCTGCCAACGGCGACGAGCGCTCGCTTGCCACGATCAGCCGCGACGACATTGCGAGCTATTACCGCCAGCACTACACGCCAGCCAACGCGATCGTCGCCGTAGCCGGGGACTTCGATTCCGCCGCCATGCAGTCCAAGATCACGCAGGTCTTCGGCGGTTGGAGCGGCAAAGCTCCTGCGGCAACTCCACTGCCCGCCCCCAAACCGGTTTCCGGCAAGCGCGTGCTCCTCGTCGATAAACCCGACGCCACTCAAACCTATTTCATGCTTGGCAACATCGGCATCAACCACACCAATACCGATCGCGGCTACATCGACGTGGTGAACACGCTTTTCGGCGGACGTTTCACTTCGCTGTTCAATACCGAACTGCGCATCAAGAGCGGATACAGCTACGGAGCATTTTCATTTTTTAGCGAAATGAAAATTCCCGGGCCCTTCATCATGTACAGCTTCACCAAAAACGCCACCACCGAGCCGGCGATCGACAAGACCCTCGAAGTGCTGGCCCGTCTGCACAAAGATGGCTTTACCGCGGACGAACTCACCTCCGCGAAGAAATATATCAACGGCTCGCTGCCGCCTACCTTCGAGACTACGCCGCAGCTGGCGCACACTATGACCACGCTCGACCTGAGCGGCATCACGCGCGAGCAGTTCAACCAGAACCTGGTCAAGCTGCAAGGCACGACCGAAGCGGATTCCCGCCGGATGATTGACACCTATTTTCCCAGCCAGGACTACGCCATGGTCCTGATCGGCAAGGCGAGCGAGATTCAGAAGATTGCGGCGAAATACGCGCCGAATGTGGCGACCAAGAAGATCAGCGATCCCGGATTCTAACTTCAGGCAGGCACGACCACCCTGAGCGCCGCACGCTGGATCGAAATCTCTACCGGGGTGCGGCAGACGTATTCGCCATCGGCATAGACGTCGAGCGGCTGCTCGGTTTCGACCCGCGCCCGCTCGGTCTTAAAGTATGTGACTTCTCGAATGCCCAGGTGCCGCCCTGCATACACCGTCGGAAATACCGAGAAGAGTTTCATGCGATTGACGGTGCCCACAATGCACACATCGAGCAAGCCATCATCCATCTCCGCTTGCGGAGCAACCTTCATGCCGCCGCCGTAAAAAGGCGTGTTCGCCAGAGCGGTCACTAAGGTGGGTTGATGGCTGCGGGTGGTCCATCCTCCGGGCGAATCTGGGACTGAAACCTTTATCGGCAGCGGCGCGAAAGAGAAGATTGTCGGAAGCGCGCTCAAAATGTATCCCCCATGTCCGCGCAGCCAGCGCGGCAGGCGATTGGCGCGCCGCGCCACCTCACCATCGAAGCCCACTCCGGCGACGCAACAGAAGTAGCGGGAAGCGGCCGGCCCGCCCGCTCCTTCGAGGATGGAAATCACGCCCAGGTCGATGTGCTGGACATGGCCGACGCCGCCGCGAAATCTCTCCCATGCTGTTCTTGAGTCGCGCACTCCCCGCAAACTCAGCGAATGCGCAAAGTCATTCCCGCTGCCTGCCGGCACAACCAGCACCGGCAGACCTAACTTGACCAACTGCCCAAGATGCCGATGAACGGTTCCATCCCCGCCGAATAGCAGGATGATGTCGACCTGATCGCCTGCAGCAGGCATGCCGATGCGCCACTCGACGTTCTGGTCGGTCTGAAAAGGCTTCAGGTCCTTGGCCGAACACCCCAGCCCGAAAATGGCCGCCGCGCGCATGTGCGCGGATGAGAGTAGCAGAATTCACCACCGAGACACAGAGTCACGGAGAGGAAAGCAGCTGATTGAAAAGCCTAAGCAAGCGTGACCCGTTTCATAGATCGGCCTGCGCGCACTACAAGAGGCCGGGAAGGGCGCGGCACCGCGAGCTTTGGCTTGTCGACAAGTTCACTGTCGATCTCAACCGCCTTCTGCTTAATCTTGCGGCTCCCCTCCGAGGCTGACTCCGCAAGTTTGGATTCGGCCAGCAACTTATCTACTCGTACCAGCACTCCAGTTTGAAAGCTCTTATCTTGAGCGAGGATGAGAACGTCGGCAGGCACGTTTTGCAAGCTAACAGGGTCTCCGGAACCGATGACGATCTTAGAAATTGGAACCGTGACATGCTCCAGAACATCGGGAACCTGATCCTTCTGGAACTGCTTCGCCCAATCCTCCCCCGCCCTTGTCGCCGCTTCTGCCGAGTGAAAATCCCCCACGATCCTGCGCGCCAAATCCTTCTTGGCCTGCATGGGATGCGCCTCGCGCTTCATCTTTTCGATGTCGGCAACCTGCACATCCGTCAGCAGCTCGTAGTAGCGCCACATCATCTCGTCAGAGATGCTCATGATCTTGCCGTACATTTCGAGCGGCGGCTCGTGAATGCCGATCGCGTTGCCCAGCGACTTCGACATCTTCTGCACGCCGTCGAGGCCTTCGAGAATCGGCGTGGTCAGGACCACTTGCGATTCCTGCCCGTAGGCGCGCTGCAGTTCGCGGCCCACGAGCAGATTAAACTTCTGGTCGGTGCCGCCCAGTTCGACGTCGGCTTCGAGCGCGACCGAATCGTATCCTTGCACCAGCGGATACAGCAGTTCGTGCACCGAAATCGGTTTCTCCTCCTGAAAACGTTTATGAAACTCCTCGCGCTCCAGCATTTGTGAAACGGTGTACTTGGCGGTCAGGCGCACGAAATCGTCAGCAGTGAACGCGCCCATCCAGCGCCGGTTGAAGTCGACCTCAGTTTTTTGCGGATCGAGAATTTTGAAGACCTGCGCCTTGTAGGTCTCGGCATTCTGCTCAATCTGCTCGCGGCTCAACGGAGGTCTCGTCACCGAGCGCCCCGTAGGGTCACCGATCATCCCGGTAAAGTCGCCAATCAGAAAAATGGCAGTGTGACCGAGATCCTGAAAATGCTTCAGCTTCCGCAGCACCACCGTGTGGCCAAGATGCAGATCGGGGGCCGTTGGGTCCATGCCGAGCTTCACCCGCAGCGGCTTACCCGTGGCGCGCGACTTTTCCAGCTTCGCGCGCAATTCGGCCTCGCGGATAATTTCCGCCGCGCCCTTCTTGATATACGTGAGCTGTTCGTCGACAGGTGCGAAGATTGACATGGGAAAGGACATTATAAGGAACGCGGCGGTAGAATGGCGCCGCATGAGCATCCGGATCCGGAAAGCACAGCCCGGCGACGTTCCGCGATTGCGCGAGATCATCGAGGCCTCGGTGCGCGGACTTCAGGCGCACGATTATTCCGCCGCGCAGATCGAAGGCGCGCTTGCCGGCGTTTACGGTGTAGACAGTCAACTCATCGCGGACGGAACCTACTTCGTCGCGGAAGTGACGGACGGAAACGGACGGCAGATCGTCGGCTGCGGCGGCTGGAGCAAACGCAAGACGCTCTACGGAGGCGATCAGTACGCCGGCCGCGAAGATTCGCTGCTCGATCCAGCGACCGACCCTGCCAAGATTCGCGCCTTCTTCGTGCATCCCGATTGGGCGCGGCGAGGCATTGGGACGCAGATTCTCGAGGCCTGTGAGAGTGCCGCGATCAAGGCCGGATTCGCCCGTCTTGAAATGGGCGCGACTTTAAGCGGAATGGCCTTCTATCGCGCCAAGGGATACAAAGAAGTCGAGAACCAGGAAGTCCTGCTAGGCGATGGAGAACGCCTGCCGATCGTGAAAATGGCAAAGCAGATTAGAGACTCTCCTGCATGAACCTTCGTATCCGTTGTGGTTGAAGACTTCAGGCTAAGAAGCCCGCGTGGTCACAAACCGCCGACCCACGATCGTGAAATTTCCCCGTAGCACGATGTTGATCGCTTCGGCGTACACCAAGTGCTCCTGCTCGAGGATGCGCGCTGCCAGCGAATGCTCGTCATCATCATCCTGAACGGCGACCGCTTTCTGCACGATGATCGGCCCGTGATCGAGTTCCTCGTCTACAAAATGCACCGTGCATCCAGACACCCTCACGCCATACGCAAACGCCTGTTCTTGCGCTTCCAGGCCAGGAAACGCGGGCAATAGCGACGGATGAATATTCAGGATTCTTCGCGGAAACTGCTGCACAAACCACGGCGACAGCAGGCGCATATACCCCGCCAGGCAGACCAGTTCCACACCGTTCTGCTTCAGCGCCGCGACCACTTCGCGGTCGTGTTCTCCGCGCGCCCTCCCCTTGGAAGGAATCACCAGCGCGTTCAGGCCGCGCTGCCGGGCAGTCGCAATGCCGGGCGCCTCAGGCTTGTTGGAGATGACCACGGCAATCCGCGCGTCGGGGATGCGGCCAGCGTCAATGTTGTCAGCGATGGCGACGAAATTCGAGCCGCGTCCAGAAAGAAGAATGCCCAAGGAGTGCATTGTTGATTGTTGACTTCTGATTGTTGAACTAAGCCGTTCTTTAAATATCAATAATCAACAATCAACAATTCAGCTGTAGGTGACTTTGCGCTCGCCTTTCACGATCCTTCCAATGGTGTATGCTTTTTCGCCGACGCGCTCCAGCACCGATTGCGCCTTCTTGAACTTCGCCGTAGGCACCACCATCAGCATCCCCATACCCATGTTGAAGGTTCGGAGCATTTCTTCCTGGGGGACACTGCCCAGTTGCTGAAGATGCTCGAAGATGGGAAGCACCGGCCAGGTGCCGAGTTCGATGACGGCTGCTGTCCCGCGCGGCAACACGCGAGGCAAGTTTTCGGTGATGCCTCCGCCGGTAATATGCGCCAGAGCCACCACGCACTGCGCGTCGATCATCTTTTTCAGCGCCGGCCAGTAGCTCTTGTGTGTGCGCATCAACTCGTTGCCCACCTTGTTCTTGACCTCATTTACATATGTCTCGGGCGAGTAGTGCGCCACTTCAAACAGCAGCTTGCGGGCCAGCGAATAGCCGTTGGTGTGCAGCCCATTCGAAGGCAGCCCTAAAATTACGTCGCCGATCTGGACATCCTTGCCGGTAATGATGCGCTCGCGATCTACGACACCGACAATGAATCCTGCCAGATCGTATTCGCCGTCGGGATAGAACCCGGGCATCTCCGCGGTCTCTCCGCCGATCAGCGCGCAGCCGTTGTGCTTGCAGGCGTCGGCGATGCCCTCCACCACCTTCTCGGCAATTCCCGGATCCAGCGTGCCGGTCGCCAGGTAGTCCATAAAGAACAGCGGCGCCGCCCCCTGCACCGCAATGTCGTTGACGCAGTGGTTCACGAGGTCCGCGCCGACGGTTGAGTGCAGTCCCATCTCAAAAGCGACCTTCAACTTGGTCCCAACTCCGTCGACACTCGACACCAGCACCGGGTCGGTGTACTTGACCTTATCCACCGCGAACAGGCCGCCAAAGCCGCCAATCTCGCTGAGCACTCCACGCGTGAAAGTCTTATGAGCCAGATACTTGATGCGCTGCTTGGTGCGGTTCGCGCGGCTGATGTCCACCCCTGCATCGGCATAGGTGATGGGCGTCGAACTTGGCGTAGGAGTCTTGGGCACAGCTTATTCCCTGCGGTTCCTAATTCTTGCGTGGGGTTGAGTGACGGACGACGAAACTACAATCTCAAGGCCGCTCATTGTAGCACGTTCAAAGTGCTGGCTTGGTTGGGATCATCCGGAGTTCGATGATCCGGACAGCAGTGATCACACCCTTCCTCTTTCCGCGGACGCGCACGCCCGCTCGCTACCGCGACCCGGGACTAATGAGCGAGAAAGTCCGAGATGAAGTAGGCCAGAACTCCGAATAACGCGAGGCCACAAATGCTGTAACAGGTGAGAACCCAGGCTCCGCGGCCTTCTTTGTGCCTGATCGCGGAAGTGGTGGTAGAGGATTGCTCCGTGGCAGAGACGACAGGGGCCCGATCTTCCATGCAAAAACCTCCCGACGGAAAGATCGTGGCGCAATTACTTGTATGCGTCACGCCTGCCTCGCATCTCGGCGAGACAGGACTATCACCCCAAATTCTACCGCCGATTTATGCACGAAACCCACAAAATTGTGACAGGAATCACAGGACTTATATGAAAATTATTTATCGCACTGTGACAAAAGGCATACCGGCGGAACAACTTATGCGTGTCCAACGTGCGTCCGTTCGCACTCGACGATCATGACGCACGATGCTGCCGCTACTCGGTTGGGCCATCGCAGCCTTTCTGACTACATGGGATAATTGGAAAGTCCTGTTTTCACCTATGCATAATCGTTTGACTGCCGTTCTGTTTTGCTGTCTGGTGGCCGCCTCTACAGCCGCGCAGCAGCCCACTTCGACGCCGCCCAGTTCCGCGCCCCAAGCCCAACGGCCAACCGCTGAAAAGGCGGCCGGCGCATTGAAATCCACCGGCAATGGCCACGACTATTCGCAGGAATCCTTCGTCATCGAGGGGATGCACTCGCACTACCGCTTTGAAGCCGACGGTACCGGGCGCAAAGAAACCATCGCCCGCATCCGCGTACAAAGCGAAGCCGGCGTGCAACAGTGGGGACAGTTGCAGGAAGGCTACAACTCCGCCAACGAGCGGGTTGAAATCCCTTACGTGCGCGTGCTCAAGGAAGACGGCAGCGTAGTCAAGGCCGGCGACGACGCGGTGCAGGATCTGAGCGCGCCGATCGAGCGCGAGGCTCCCGTTTACACCGACTACCGTCAGAAGCACATCACCGTCCCCGGCCTGCGCCCCGGCGAAGTTCTGGAATACGACATGGTGACGGTGATTCATACGCCGCTCGCCGCCGGGCAATTCTGGGCCGACTACGAGTTCGACAAAAGCAACATCGATCTCGACGAAACTCTCGATGTCGACGTGCCCGCGAACCGCCCGCTCAAGCTGAAGTGCAAGCCCGGGCTGGAGCCCAAGATCACCGAAGAGAACGGCCGCCGCATCTATCACTGGTCGGGCTCTCATCTCGAGCGCGACGACGATCAGAAAGCCAAAGACAAAAAGAAGAAGAAGCATCGTCCCGACGACGACCGTCCCGACATTCAGCTGACTACCTTCGAAACCTGGGAGCAGATCGGCCGCTGGTACGCCGCTCTGGAGAAAGATCGCCGCGCGCCCACTCCCGAGGTTCGCGCCAAGGCGGAGGAGTTAACCAAGGGCCTGAACACGGACCTGGCCAAGACGGAAGCGCTCTACGATTTCGTCGCCAAGAATTTCCGCTACGTCAGCCTCTCGCTCGGCCTTGGCCGCTACCAGCCGCACGCTGCCTCCGACGTGCTGCACGATCAGTACGGCGACTGCAAAGACAAGCACACTCTGCTCGCCTCCCTACTCGACGCCGAGGGTTTGCACGCGAATTCGGTGCTGATCAACTCTACTCGCAAGCTCGATCCTGACGTCCCTTCGCCCTCGCAGTTCGATCACGTCATCACCATGCTGCCGATGGGCAAGCAGGAAGTCTGGATGGACACTACCGCTGAGGTCGCGCCATTCCGCCTGCTCGCTTACACGCTGCGCAACAAGCAGGCGCTGGTGATTCCTCCCGCGACGCTCGCTTCCGCTCCCGCACCGCATCTGGAGAACACTCCGGCCGACACGCCCATGCCCGATTACGAGCGCTCCGAGATCGAAGGCAAGATCAACGAAATCGGAAAACTTGAGGCGCACGTGCACTACGCCTTTCGCGGCGACGAAGAACTATTGCTGCGCTCCGTCTTCCGCCGCGTGCCCGAATCTAACTGGCAGCGCGTCGCTGAAAATATCAACGCCGGTCTGGGTGGAGACGTCTCGCACCTCATCGTCAGCGATCCTGCTGCTACCCGCGAACCGTTCACTCTTTCTTATGACGTCTCCAAGGTGAACTTCCTCGACTGGTCCAAGAAGAAGACGCAGATCGTGCTGCCGCTGGTGCAGTTCAGCCTGCCCGAGGTTGACGAGGACAACACCGACCCTGACGCCGAGCCTCTGAAGCTGGGGCCCAAGGGCGAGTACTCGTACAAGATCAAGCTTGAACTGCCCGCCCAGTACACTGCACACGCGCCACTGGCCTTCTCGCTGGTCCGCGACTACGCCGAGTATCAGGCGACGTACAACGTAGAGAAAGGCCTGTTCACCGCCAGCCGCACGCTGACCCTTCGGCAGGACGATCTGCCCGTAGCCCGTGGAGGCGACTACGAATCGTTCCGCCGCGCTGTCGGCGCTGACCTGCAGCAGCAACTTGCGGTTGAGAACGCCTCCGCGGGAACGATGGTGCCCCCCGCAGACATGAAGGCTGACGATCTGGTGGAAAGCGCCCGCGCCGCCTCCACTGCCGGCAATCTGCCAGTCGCCGAAGCGCTTCTGAAGCGCGCCACCCAGATCGATCCCAAAAACAAATATGCCTGGAACAATCTGGGCCTCGTCTATTTCGCACAGCGGCAGGATGACCAGGCGATTGCCGCCTTCCAGAAGCAGATTGAAGTCACCCCCTACGACGAGTATGCCTATAACAACCTGGGCCGCGTCTACTGGAATGACCGCAAGTACGATGAGGCGGTCAAGTCTTTCAACAAGCAACTGGAAAATAACCCGCTCGATAAGTTTGCGCACGCCAATCTCGGCCAGATGTATGCGGAGTGGCACAAATATGACTTAGCCGCGCCGGAACTCGAGAAAGCGACTTCGCTCTCTCCCGACAGCGCGGAGTTGCAAGTCAGTCTGGGGGATGCCTATCTCAATCTGGGCCAGGACGAAAAGGCGCTTGCGGCCTTCGATCACGCGGTCGAACTCAATGCCACGCCCCTGGTCTGGAACAACATCGCCTACCAGTTGTCGCTGAAGAAATCGCACCTCGATCGCGCGCAACAGTACGCCGAGTCCGCCGTATCCGCCACCGCCGCAGCCTTGCGCAATGTTTCGCTCGACCGCCTGACCCAACAGGAATTGCCGCTGGTTTCCTCGCTTATTGCCTATTGGGACACTTTGGGCTGGATCGAGTTCGACGAGGGCAATCTCGATAAGGCGGAAAAGTATGTGGCAGCCGCCTGGACGCTGGGCCATCACGGTGAGGTGGGCGACCATCTCGGCCAGATCTATGAAAAGCGCGGCGACAAAGACCGCGCCCTGCGCACCTATGCGCTCTCCATGAACGGTCTCCGCCCGATCCCTGAAACTCGTGAACGCCTGGCCTCCCTCGTCGGAGGAGACGCGAAAGCCGACGCTGCCATCGCCCGCTACAAAAACGAACTTGAGCATTTGAGCACCATCGACTTAGGCAAGGCTACCCAGACCGGCAATGCTGACTTCTTTATCTTGCTGAGCGGCGGGACGGGAGAAGTCGCCAAAGTCGATTCGGTGAAGTTCATCAGCGGAGACGAAAAGCTCAAGTCCTACATCAGCGCCCTTCAAAATGCCGATTACCACCTCACCTTCCCCGACGGCACGCCGGTGAAAGTGCTCCGCCGCGGAACGCTCTCCTGCTCGGTCACGACCGGTAGCTGCAAATTTGTGCTGACACTGCCGGATGATGTGCGCACTGTGGACTGAAAACGCCTCATGTTGCAGCCGCCTCGGAGCCTGACCCAAAAGGCGAACCCGCATGAGGCACGCAAGCTGTCGGCGTCTATTGTGGCTTCCTTCGTGAACCTTCGTGCCCTTCGTGGTTCAAGCTTTTGATCTGCCCAAAGTCCACCAGCCATTCTGCATTGACTAGCACATTTCGCTGACGTAAGATTCCCGCGCGATTCTCGTTGATGTTGGATTTTGAGGAGGCGTCATGCAGTTGCGCCTGGAGAGCCGTCCCGTTGGCGAAGTCTTCGTCATTCAATGTCACGGCCGCATCGTCGCCGGCAACGAGGTCTTCACCTTACACTCCCAAGTGGGCGACGCCATTGAGAAGCACGGCGACGTTGTCCTGCAACTCGACCCCGTGGAGTTCATCGACAGTAGCGGCCTGGGCGCGTTAATGCGCCTCATGCAGTCCGCGCGCGCCAAAGGCGGAGACCTCAAGCTCTGCGGAGTTCCTCCTAAGATCCGCAAGATTCTAGAACTCACTCACCTTCTTCCCCAATTTGAAACCTACGATTCGATCGAAGAAGCGATTACCGCCGCCTATTTAGGCTCGCGCTACTCTCGCGGCAAAACCGGAGACGCCCGGCCATGCATGCTTTGCGTGTACCCGTCTACCGACGTCTGCGCGTTTCTGCGCGAGGTGCTCTGCAGCGCCGGATACAATGCCCTGACGACAACCAGCGTCGACGACGCCCAAATTCTGCTGAAGGCCACGAAAGCAAAGCTGGCGGTAATTTCCTCGCGCATCCAGTCCATTCGCGGCAAGCCGATCCGGCAGGCCCTGCAAGAGGTCTCCCCCGATGTCCGATTCCTGATCCTCGAGGAGAACTTTCACACCCAGGATCCAGGCGACGCGGCTGAAAAACTCTTGAACGACATCAGCAGTTTGCTGGCACCGGCGAGTTAGCTGTCGTCACACCAGCATCGGGGACTGCCGCTTATGCCACGCGGTCGCCTGCTCATAAGCATGCGCCAGCCGCAGCACCAGATCTTCGCGCCAAGGCGGTCCGGCGATCTGCAATCCGATCGGCAGACCGTTTTGCGTGAAGCCGCACGGAAGTGAGATCGCCGGCAATCCCCACACATTGAACGGACGGGTGTTGCGCAGCAGCTTCAACTCGGCCGGACGCAGCGCCTCCGCATTCGCCCGCAGATCCGCAATCGCGGGAGCCGGCATTGGAATCGTCGGCGTCACCAGCACATCCACCTCGGCGAAAATCTGGCGGATCCCGCGGCGAGCTTCCTCTAGCTCGCGCCGCCGCTGAATATACTCAGCTGCTGAAACCTTCTCTCCCGCCCGAATGCGCCGCAGCGTTTCCGCCTGGTACAACTCGGGATTCTTCGCGGCATTCTCCGCGTGATACGCATAAGACTCCGCCACCTGCAGCGTGCGATCCAAGGGCACGTTCAGTTCGATTTCCCGCGCCTGTGCCACTAAGCTCTCGATCCCGCGCAGCGCATGCTCCAGCGCCGAAGCCACTTCCGCATCGAGATCGTCGAAGAAGTATGGCCGCGGCACGCCCACTCGCAGCGATTTCGCCCCTTCCTGCGCGGCAGAAACGTAGTCCGCAACCGGAACTTCGGAAGTAGTGATGTCAGCCGCATCGTATCCCGCAATAGCCTGCAACACGATCGCCACATCTGCCACCGTAGATGCCAGCGGCCCCACATGATCCAGCGACAACGAAAGCGCAATGACTCCCCGGCTCGGCACCCGTCCGTACGTGGGCTTCAACCCTACGCACCCGCACAGCGCGGCCGGTTCGCGGATCGACCCCGCGGTATCGGTTCCAATCGCAGCGCACGCCATGCCCGCAACCACTGCCGCAGCCGACCCGCCCGACGACCCGCCCGTAATCCTCCCCACATCCCACGGATTATGCGTGTCGCCAAAATAACTCACCAGGGAACTGGCGCCATAGGCACATTCGTGCAGATTATTTTTCCCGACAATCACCGCCCCGGCCCGCCGCAAACGCCGCACCACCTCGGCATCTTCGAGCGGAACCCGATCCTTATATAGAGCGCTGGCCGCAGTGGTACGCACCCCCGCCGTATCGATCAAATCTTTTAACGCGACGGGAATCCCGTGCAGCGGCCCCCGCCACTCCCCACGCGCAATCTCAGTTTCCGCCGCCCGCGCATCGGCAAGCGCCGATTCAGCCATCACAGTAATAAACGCATTCAGGCCCGGATTCCCCTTCTCAATCCGATCGAGGCAGTCCCGCGTAATCTCAACCGGAGAAACCTCTCCCCGCCGCAAGCGCTGCGCCAGTTCAGAAATACTCGTCAAGCCGCTGGTACCCATCGCGAGCCATTGTAAAGGCAACCGCTCTGTTCTCTGTGTCCCTCTGTGCCCTCTGTGGTTCAGTTTTTCTAAATCCCCAGTTATATCGTCTTGCATCCAAGTCCTATAATGAGGTAAGGCGATTTCTGGGGGCCCGAAAAATCATGGCAGAGATGACGATTGCGCCGGTTGCGACGCATGGTTTTTTTGTGGATGGCCGTTGGCAACAGGATGGCGATGTCGTCGAGATTCACGCTCCTTATGATGACAGCCTCGTCGCCCGCGTCACGCAAGGCCGAAAGCAACACGCAGAAGCCGCCATAGCTGCCGCGGTCAAGGCTTTCGGCACCACGCGCCGCCTGCCTGCCTTTGAGCGCCAGCGCGTCCTGCGCCGCATCGCCGCCACCATCGCCGAGCGCAAGGAA